>Ga0326727_10009527_pt1 | contig 23829 bp, 18 predicted proteins | sample MB2enrmetagenome_FD_207643 | JGI IMG/M metagenome (GOLD analysis project Ga0326727, IMG submission 207643) | Lab enriched peat soil microbial communities from McLean, Ithaca, NY, United States - MB29MY | ecosystem: Environmental > Terrestrial > Soil > Wetlands > Peat | place: USA: New York... | reverse complement strand
TGCACACACAGTTTGTCCGTTTTCTCGACCACCTTATGACCGATCCATCATCGATCGCCGGCGCTTTCGTTCGCCTGCTTGACTCGACAGCGCTGACCGGCAAACCGGTCAAGGAGTTGCTGGCAGCGGCTCGAAAAACATTTATGGAGCACGCACAGGACTGGATCGACTCCTACAAACTCTTGTTGAAACAATGGGATGTTGCCACTGACAAGTCTCTGCGCAATGCCATCGCCTACCAGGTCCTCGAACTGGCCCGCACGTCCGTTATCGAATCCATGGCGACCGCTCGCGTTCTTCCGCGCTATGGGTTTCCTATCGGAGTCCAGGCGCTCAGGGTTCCGCAGGGCGGACTGAAGAACGGGCAAGGATCGGTCAAGCTGGAGCGAGACGGCATTATCGCCCTGAACGAATACGTGCCAGGCTCCAAACTACTCGCTGGCGGACGCATCTACGCGTCGCATGGCCTGGTCCGCAGCTTCGATACGGACGGCGGTTTCGGACTGGTCAAGTATCGTTTCGAATGCACAGATGGGCACGTGTTTTATCAGGCCCACGACAAGGCGACACAATGCAGGATCTGCTCCGCTCCGCTCCGTGCCAGTAGGGGCAAGCACGCGCTCGTGCCCCGATTCGGGTACTCGTGCGCAGCCTGGGATCCTCCCAGTTGGACCGGAGACCCGGAACGCGTTGGCATCGCGGAGGTGGCCTCCACAGTCGATTTTGTGAATCGCCAGGATTTGCAGGGATATCGGGAATTTCCAGCATTCGGAGGCTGCGAGGGTCTCTCCGCTAAGTTCTGCGAAGGCGGCACGATATTCGCTGCCAACTCCGGCACGGGGTTTGGCTTTGCGATCTGCACGGCCTGCGGCTACGCCGACTATGAAGACCGAATGGGAGACGGACGAAAGAACTTGCCCTCGGGATTTGAAGCCCATTCTCCTCTCTGGGCGCGTAGTTCGTCCCAGCGCTCCTGGGTCTCCGACGCCACTCCTGTGCTGCGCAACAAGCTCCTCGGGGCCGAGAACGATACAGACGTTCTCCAGATCGAAGTTCAAAGCATGCTCACTCCCCACCACTCCCGCCTCGATAGTGAATGCATTGCCCGCTCACTCGGGCACGCCTTGCGCATCGCTGGCGCAACAATGGTCGAGGCCGATGTGCGGGAAATCTCGTTGAGCGCGGAGCGCGGCGTGGGAGATCAATGGCGCATGTACCTGTTTGACAGCGCTCCCGGTGGATCTGGGCACATTGCTTCACTGCTGCTCCAGCAGGATACTTGGCTCAAGCGGGCCATCGGGTTACTCGAAGGCGATGCGCGCCATCAGCAGCGCTGTCGAGAAGCCTGCTTGGAATGCATTCTCGATTCACAGAGCCAAAACGATTTTGAGATGGGGAAGCTAAACCGGTCCATTGCTCTCGAATTCTTGGTGGGGTAAAGCATGCACCCAGGCGTCGTCCATTTCTAAGATTTCGAATCGAGGCTCTAACATGCTTTGAGCAAGCACGATTTCCAATGGCTACATCAATACTGTCATCGGTCATCAGAAAACGTAGTTTTCTGAACATCTGCCGGCATAGAGCTGCTTGATATCATCCGCGCCGCAGGCGCAGTCGTCGGTCGATCATCTTTGCGGAGGCTGGAAGTTGTAAGGTGTTTCCGGGAGAAGGCGGTAGGAAAGGACCCCGCTGTTGGAGCAGCGGGGTCCTTTGTAGGCAGCCTTCATGCCAAAAACGAAGGCAACCGCGAGTTGGTTTTACCTTGGCATGAACCGTTGCCGTTGTCAAAGGCCGTCTTTGCGTGCGGATGGCGGTTCATGGGGAAGTTGTTCTCCGGCTTAGGTTTTGCCGCAACACTGACTGTCGAAATCTGTTCTGGATTTGCACCTGCTGCGATCGTGGCCAGCGCTATTGCAGCGCGGAGTGCCGCGGTCAGGCACGGCGCCGGCAACATCGCGCCGCCAACCGGCGGCATCAGCGGAGCGTCGAAGGGCGGCTGGATCATCGCGACCGACAGCGCGCCTATCGTTGTCGCCGGTTCCCGCGCCGCGTGACGGATCAAGGTTCCCAATCGGTCATTTCTCCGCCACCATCGGAGAGTGGAAAAGCGGTCACGATGCCGAGGCTCGTGCCGTTGCGTGTTCGGCCACGCGACCGGTCCGGTAATGGACTGCGCTGTGTGGTCTGCGGCCGTGTTGGCCGCCTCGTCGATCCTTTTCCGCGCACATCTTCTCGCAGGTGAGCAGAGATGATCGATCCAGAAGTGCGGGTAGCCGTGAGCCACTGGCGCCATTTATCGCTGTGCTGGGAATAAATGTATCGGCGGGCACGCCTGACCCGAACGTGTAGATGGGCGCGATGGAGAATCCGTATGGAAGCTGTGCGTCTCCATAGAGAGTCAGCCGCTGATGCTCGTCGGTGAGCGCATAGCCCTTTTCTTTGCGCAAGCCAGCCGTGCCTTCAGCGAGATTCACCTGCTCATCTGCGTTACCGTTGGTCAGCTGATCGTCGTCGGAGTAGTCGAGGGTCTTGGACAGGGTGTAGCTGAGGTTGTACTGGTAACTGATCTTTCCGATCCGCGATTGGCGATGCGCCACGCTGACGAGAAGCCCGTCGTACCAAGACTTTGCGCCGGACTGGATGAGCGTGATGTTGTCGGAGATGCCTGAGAGCGGATCGGTAATTGTGCATGGCACGTTGCTGCCGGGGCAACTGATGTCGGGTGAGGTGGAGTCAGTGGTTCTCAGCAGGCTGCCGATTAACTGCCGCTCGCCGAAGACATGCAGACCATCCGCGGTAAGCAGCCATCTGTTGGCAATCTCCTGCTGCAACCCCAGGGACATTTGCTGAAATAGCGGATGATGCGAGTCAGGACCCATCGCGATAATTCCAACACCGCCAGTTTGATGGGGACCGCTAAACGCACTAGCAATGGTTGGACTTCCCGCTGCGAACCTTGCGCCCGGTGCGAAGCAAAGACCAAGGCTAGGCGGAGCAGGCACGCCCGGCAACACGCAACTCGATCCCGCGTACTGCGTGACGGTGAGAGCGCGATCGTTTTGCACGCGCTCCTCGGCGCCCGTTTCCAAAATAATGCGGTCATAGTAGATGCCGTAGCCGCCACGCAACACCGTTTTGCCTCGACCCATCGGATCGTAGGTGAAGCCGACGCGAGGGCCGAAGTCCCTAGTGTCGGGATGCTTCTTCAAGTCAATGACATTTCCCATCCAAACACATGGTTGAGTTGGAGTGCTAGTCAGATTGGGGCAAGGATTGTGGTCGCTGCTTGTACCCGTCAGATCGGAGTCGTACTCCCACCGAAGTCCGAGATTGAGCGTCAGATTCGGGCGTACGCGCCAGTCGTCTTGCGCGTAGAATGCAGTGTAGCTGTCGCCTACCTGCGGAATCGGCACGGGTACCACCGGCGCGCTGCTATGAATGCCGACCGCCACAGGAATATCGAGATCGTTGACGACTCCGTCGCCGTTCAAGTCCTGGAATCCGAAGTCCGAAACGAGAATGACCGTGCCCGTTCCAAATACATTGATCTCTCCGTGCGCGGCGTAGTGCTGGAACTCGGCTCCGAGTTTGAGTGCGTGTTTCCCAAAAGCCATCGTGAAGCCATCGCGCACCTGCGAGCGGTCAAGATGTGTGATCTGCGGCAGGTTGAAATTTGCGCCGTCCGCAAGATCGGGAAAGATCAACTCGTTCGTCAGGCTGAGAGGCGGGTTGGTCCGCGAAGAGTCCGTGGGGTAAGGAGGAATGTCGTTGTAGAAGTTGTCGTAGTGATATGAAAGCTCATTGCTCTTGCTCGTACTCAGAACATTCGTCCAACCCGCAGCCAGCGAATTGAAGCGGTTCAGTGAGTTCTGCCGTTCCGCAGCAGTACTCAGCGGAGTCGATGACGATGCGCTCGCCTGCGACGTGTCCGTGGAGCGGTTGAAGCTGTAGCGTAGGTTCACGCTATTGGCCTGGCTCAGGTGATAATCCACGCGGTTAGACCAGAGCATGTCGCGGAGCGGCGCCGCGGCGGAGGTGTTCTGAATTGTGCCGGAAGCAAAGTTGCGCGTGCCGGTCTGGATAGAAGCATTCTGGTCGCGATATTCTGCTGACGAGAACCACCACATTGCGTCCTTCTGTAGCGGGCCGCCGACGGATCCGCCGTATTGTTCGCGGTCAAATGGAGGCGTAGGCAAACTGCGGTCGAAAGTCGCGGGAAGCGCCTGCAAGTTGCGATTCCGTTCAAACAGGAAGGCCGAACCGTGGTAAGTATTCGAGCCTGACCGGCTGATGATATTGATGATGCTGTTGCCCGAGCGCCCGACCTCGGCGGTGAAGCGCGCGGTGGCAATTTGAAACTCGCCAATCGAGTCCTCAGGCAGATTCGAGAGCGTTCCACCCACCACTTCGTCGTTGTTGTCGCCGCCATCGATGGTGATGTTGCCGCCCCGGCCAAAGCCGCCGGCAGAGCTGATTTCAAGCGTATTTGTCTTTGTTGGATCGAAGGTTGGCGCGGGGCGATTGCCCGGAATCAGATAGGCGAGTTCGAGGAAGTTGCGTCCGTTGAGCGGAATACTCTCGATGGTGTTCTCATTGATTTGGCCCTGCAACATCGACTGCGCCAGGTCCACCGTTTCATTCGCCGCGGTAACATTCACCGTGGTGACCTGACCGGCGGGAACGAGCGACGCATCCAATGTCAAGGTCCTGCCAGCTTCAAGATCGACGGTTCCATACTGCACCGCCGCGAAGCCCTTCGACCTCACCTCAACGCGATACTCGCCGGGCAGAAGATTCGGAATCGAATACACTCCGCTGGAATTGGTCAAGGTTTCTCGTATGGATCCCTGAGCCACGCTCGTGGCCGCTACTCTGGCACCCTCGATGACCGCTCCTTGTGAGTCCTTCACGATTCCGGAGAGGGTTGCAGTGGGACTCTGACTCCACGTGAATGCGGAGTGAAGCAGCACGAACAGGAAGAAGAAAGGCGCGAACTTGCGCATAGGGGGAGACCTCCGAGACAGGCCAGGGGAATTGGCCTGAAGATGAAATCGTGCTTGAACGTTGGATTGCGGCGGGCAAGGGGGAAGCTTGACCGAAACGAATCCTACAGGCGCCGCAAAGAACCGTCATCCATCCTTCGATGGAGGTTTTCCTCAACCCTTATAGGGCTGCAAGGTCGGGCCTCGCCGTGCTCTGTTAGTGACAGAGTGTCCGCCATGACTTCCCCTGGATCGCTCGAGCGCAGACAGTTTGGCCTTCTCGCCGCTACGGCAATCGTCGTGGGCGAGTCGATTGCGCTCGGCATTTTTCTAACTCCTGCCACAATGGCCAAGTCGCTCGGCTCCCCGTTGCTGCTCGCCTTCGTCTGGATGTGCATGGCGGTCATGGCGATGTGCGGGGCGCTGTGCTATGCCGAACTTGCAATCCGCTTCCCGGAGTCCGGCGGCGAATATGTTTACCTGCGGGCAGGCTACGGGGACCGCATTGCATTTCTCTATGGCTGGATGAGTTCAATTGTCATGTACCCCGGTGTAGCTGCCGCTCTTGCCGTTGGAGCCTCGGCCTATGTAGCGCAGTTGCTACCATTGAACGCGACCGCAGCAGTGTTTGTGCCAGCAGGCATTCTCTTTGCCTTTGGCGTTATCAACATAGTGGGAACCCGATTGAGTGGGTCCATCATGACGTTGATTAACATCATGAAGCTCTTCATTCTGTTTGCGCTCGTTGCATGGACCGCGGTATCAGGACATGCGCATCTCAGCAACTTGATTCCGCTGGCCCAACGCAGGCCCGGTTCTGAGGCTTTGATCCCGGCTGTTGCCGGAGCCATCGTCGCGGCATTTTTCAGCTTCGGCGGCTGGTGGGAGGCAAGCAAGATTGCGGGCGAAGTACGAAATCCGCGGCGCACGTTGCCGCTGGCGTTCCTCGGCGGCGTCACGGTGGTCACGCTTATCTATCTGCTCATTAGCGCTGCGTTTCTTGCGGTTCTGCCGATTGACCGTATCTCCTCGAATGAAGCATTTGTAGCTCAGTTTGGCGAAGTCCTATTTGGCGCATCAGGTGCGAAGGTGCTCTCGCTCTGCGTGCTCGTTTGCGTGTTTGGCGGGATCGCCGCTTTGACCATGGCCTCGCCGCGTGTGACTTATGCCATGGCGCAAACAGGCGCGTTCTTCCCGAGTTTCGGCAAGCTGCATCCTCGCCTGCGAACACCGGTGACTGCAATCCTGCTTCAGACCGGTCTCTCGCTTGCGGTACTGCTGCTCGGCGCGTTTGACCGGGTTCTCGCCTACATCATCTTCTCGGCAGTTCTGTTTCTCGCTCTCGCCGCGTCCACGCTGTTCCGCTTGTCTGAGCCGGTGCGCGCGTGGTGGTTCCCCATCGCCCCAGTGATCTTCATTACTCTCTGCATCGCTATCGGCCTGCTGATTCTGCTGCACAATCCGCTGCCGGCTCTTGCCGGAGTTGGCATTGTCCTCTGTGGGCTCCCCCTGAAACAGATTTTCATTTCACGGCAAATCGTGTTGCCGCTCACCTCTGAAGGGAATTGATTCAACACATGGCGCACATTCATCTTCCCGATGGACTGCAAGGTATACGCGCGGCGATGGCTTTTCGGCCTGAAACCGCAAAACCCCTCAACGAACTTGCCGAGGTTCTTCTCCACGCTCCAAACTCCCTCACCGCGGGGGAACGCGAACTGATCGCAACGTATGTATCCTCGTTGAACGATTGCTACTTCTGCCAAACCGTCCACGGAGCCATTGCCGCGGCACACCTCGACGGAAATGAGGAACTGGTTCGCTGCGTGAAGGTGGACTTTGGACAGGCCCCTATTTCTGAGAAGCTCAAGGCGCTGCTGGCGATCGCGGGCAAGGTTCAACAGGGCGGAAAGCAGGTGACCAAAACGGATGTTGAAGTGGCGAGAAGCCGTGGTGCGACCGACGTGGAGATTCACGACACTGTGCTGATTGCTGCGGCCTTCTGCATGTACAACCGCTACGTAGATGGGCTGGACACCTGGCAACCCCACGACGAAGAACTCTACCGGCAGCGCGGCAAGAAGACCGCAAAAGAAGGATATGTGACCATGAGCCGGGAATACCTTCCGCAACAGAGCCAGCAGCAAGGAGCATGATCATGCCGCACATCTCACTGCCGGGTCAATTGCCCGGAATCAGTTCCGCTTTCGCCTTTCGGCCTAAGACAGCCAGTCCGCTCCGGGAGTTGGCTCACATTCTGTTGCACGAGCCCAACAGTTTATCGCCTGGAGAACGCGAATTGATTGCGACCTATGTCTCTTCGCTCAACGACTGCTACTTTTGCCAAACCAGCCACGGGGCGGCAGCGGCATGTCATTTGGGAAGTAGCGATACGGTCAAGCAGGTTCACACAGACTTTGAACGAGCGCACATTTCTGAGAAGCTCAAGCGACTTCTGGTCATCGCAGGGCAAGTGCAGCGCGGCGGAAAGAGTGTGACTCGCGCATCGGTTGATGCAGCCCGCGAACAGGGGGCAACGGACGTGGAGATCCACGACACGGTGCTGATAACAGCCGCCTTCTGCATGTACAACAGATACGTAGATGGGCTGGCTACATGGCAACCACACGATGAGGCCATGTACGCGAAAATGGGAGCCCATCTCGCCCGTGAAGGCTACAGAACTCCCTCGATCCGCCCAACGGGAAGTAGTGAACCGACCATACCCTAGCAGCCCGTGGTAAAAGGCCGGTTTTGAAAGGGCCCGACTATAGTCGTGCCGTAAAATTCATAGAATCAACGCGGATTTAGCCGCCGAGGGACGGTTGTTTTAAATTCTTGACATTCACCACGGGCTGCTAGAGTTTGCAGTAATTGCGGCATGGGAGAGGTGAAGACTTCACTATTTTAACCAGGAGCGCTGATATCTCTCTTGATCAGCTATCCGCACGAGGGAATTCAATAGCGCGGATAGCTGATCTTCACGTGAGTTGCTGTGCCCTGCCTGGAATCCGCCAGCTACGAGATCAACCCCTCGTCTTTTAGCAACTGGTTGAGGCGCTTCAATGAGGTGTCGTGTGCAGAGAATGCCTCTTTGACATTCATGTAAAGGACGACTTCAGGATTGTTGAGTCTATCGTGTGCAAGAAGAAACTGATCGAATGAGTCGTCCAATGCCCGCAACTCAGCCTTCAGTTCGCGCCGTTGAGGTGGAGAGGCAAGAATGGACTCTTCACTCTTGCCCTTCATCGTGTTCTTCAGGGCGCGCAGTATTGCGCTGTGTGTCTTTAATAGGGAATCATTCCGGACATAACCTCGACTGTCGCGTGCTTGAGAGACCGCTTGAAAGCTACTGTTGAGCTTGAGAATGAGTGCATTCAACGTGAGCGGGCTGCCTGTCCCTCGAAGAACAGATGGAAGTGTCGCTGGATCGCCCTGAGAAACCAATTTGCTCGGCGCCTGCGCCAAACAAACAGAAGCGAATGCTAGCAGGATGAATGCATGAATTGATTTGCTCTTCATTGTGGTTCCTTTCTTTGGGGGCGGGTTCACCGTACAAACTTCAAGGCGAACTGAAGGACACGCGGGGCCTGCGCCTCAGTGATTTGCCCGAAGGCAGGCGAGTTGATGTCGAAAACCGGCGGGATCAGGTTGGCATGGTTCGTCACGTTGAAGGCTTCAGCCCGGAACTGCATTCTTGACTTGTCACTCAGCACGAAGCTCTTGTCGAGTGAAGCGTCCAGACTCCCATAGGCAGGGCCATCGACGCTGTTTCGCCCCTCGTTGCCGAACTGCCCGGCGTTCGCAACCGGATCGAGCCGCTGAAATGCCGAAGGAGATACCCATTGCGACACCGTGTGCGGAGCTCCCTTGTTCGGGTTGCCGACGACGTTTGGCCGGTCTCCGAACATGCCGGAAACTCCGGGGTGCGGCGCCTGCAACGAGACGTTCGCCGAATCATAGATGGTGAAGGGAGTGCTGGAGTTTGCAGCAAACAGGGCGTTGAATTGCCATTCATCCAGGAGAACACGCGACAAACCTGTGAAGTTTCGCGCGAACGGAACGGCGTAGGTTACACTTCCGGCGAAACGGTTGCGCGAGTCAAAGAGCGAGCGTCCGTGTTCACCGGCCAAACTCTGGTTGTTCTGGGCTATGTCAAGCTCTCCAAGAACGAGCCAGGGAGCTGGACCGGACATGTGAAGGCTTGACGAGTAATCCAGATCCTTGGAATAGGTGTAGGCCAGCGTATAGTTCAGGTCCGGCGTGCCGCGCCGTGTCAACGAGACCTGCGCGGAGTGGAAGGTTGAGTTCGCATTTCCTTCCACCAGTCCGGCTGTGCCTAGCGTGCAGGTGCCGGTGGTCAGTGTACAGCCGGAGTAGAGCCTGCGCCGCGGGGAGTTAGCAAAGGTTGCACCGGGTTGATAGATCGCAGGATTTGCCTCAACCAACCGCGGCAGGCGGGTTCCCTTCGATCCGATGTACCCGACGGAGAGGTTCTGTTTGCCCAGGCTCTGGTCGATGGTAAAGTTCCAGTCCTGCGCATAGGGCGGCAGTAATTTGTGATCGATGGTGAAAGTGGAGGCCGGTAGAGCAACCTGACCGGGCCCAAATGGATTGGTTACGGTACCGAGCGGGTTGGCGTAGTTGATCTTTGTGTATCCGGTGAGAGTCCGGACGACTGTCTGTGGGAGCGCGGAACTGGTGGCGCGGAACGGCATGCCCACGCCGTTCAGCAGTTCGTCGTAGAAGATGCCATAAGCTGAGCGGATCACCGTGCGGCTGTTGCCTAGCGGGTCCCATGCGAAGCCGATACGGGGCGCCCAGTCACTTTTGAAGACGGGGGCAATGGTGTCGGGTACACCGGAGTCGCCAGGAAACAGAAGGCCGTTTGGAGCGTCAGGGTAAACGGTGGATTGGTGGCCCGGCGAAAACTCCATCATGCGATTGTGGATGTCTCGGAACGGGGTAGTGATCTCGTAACGCACGCCGTAGTTCAGCGTAAGCGTCGAGCTGATGCGGTACTCATCCTGCGCGTAGGAGCCCAACTCCCAGCCACGCAGATCACGCGTGAAGTCGCCCCCGGCCTGGGTGAAGATATCCGGCTTACCCAGCAGGAAGTTGGCGATCGAGTTGTTGGTGTATCCCTGGACGGTAAAGGAGAAGGTACCGGAAGCGAAGTTCGACTGGTAGCCGTTGATCTGGGTCTGGCGGAACTGACCACCGTAGCTGGTGACGTGTTTGCCTTGCGTGTGGGCCAGGTTGGCGCTGAATGCGTAGTCGTTCTGGACGCTGTCGCGCGGGTTGATGATGGGATCGCCCACGTTGGAGTAGCCCTGGGTCATGATCAGCGGCGCACCGGTGGCTGAAGCCCATGTGGAGGCGTATCCAAAGCCGAATGACTGAGGTGAGAAGCCGGAAGTGCGCTTATCGAGAACGATGTGGCTCTGAAAGAAACTGACGTTCGAGGTCAACACCGTGTGCGGAGAAAAGGTGTGCGTTTCAGTGAGTCCGCCCAGGTGTGTGTTGGAGTAGTAGCCAACGGGAAACCCTGGGACATCGGCGCCGAGTTCCGAATACGGACTGTGGAGTCCCATCGTTGAGTAGCTGTAGCGCGCGCTCACAACATCCACACTGCGCAGCAGCCAGTCGGCTTTTGCGCCGCCCTGGTCACTTTCTAGCCGGCTCAGGTTTGTGGTTTGGGCCAGGTGCGGGTTTTCCGGGGTGTTGGGAATGGGATAGAACTGGAGGTATTTCGCGGTGATCGGGCTGATTTGACCGGAAAGATTGTTGCTGAAGGGCGTTCGTGTGGCATTCAAAAGAATGGGTGCATCGGCCGAGAAGTCGCCGCTGCGTTCCGCCACCGTCGGCACCACCACGCCATGGGTGATGTCCTGATTCTCGCGGAGACCTTCGTAGTAGGTGAAGAAGTAGGCGTGGTTATGCACGATGGGGCCGCCGATCGTGCCGCCGTACTGGTTCTGCTTGAGCTCTTCCTTGCGCGGCGCAAAGTAGTTGTTGGCATCGAGCGCGTCGTTGCGCAGGAACTCATACAGCGTTCCGTGGACCTGATTCGTTCCTGAACGGGTGACAATGGTGGTAATGCCACCGCTGGTCCCACCGAACTCAGCCGGCGCGGTCGTGGTCAGAATGCGGAACTCAGCCATTGAGTCGGCTGGCGGCCGGTATGCGTACCCTCCGTCCATGCGGTTGATGTTACGCATGCCATCCACGAGGAAGGTATTGGACTCCGGACGCATGCCGTTGACTTCATAGTTTTGTCCAATTCTCCGGAAGTTGTTCTGCACCGTCAAACCCGAGGAGGTTGGACGCACTCCGGGTTGGAGAATGCCGAGCTGGGAGAAGTTGCGCCCGTTGAGCGGCAGATTCGCAATCTCGGTTTCGCTCACCACCGCGCCTTGCGCGATCTCATTGGTTTGCAGTCCGGCGGCCTCAGCGCTTACTTCGACGGTCTGCTGGTCAGTCGGGGGAACAAGCTGTACAACAATCTGTGACTGGTTTCCAACATCCAGGTGTATCCGCGAGTTGACCCAGGCTGCGAAGCCCGGAGACCGTACTTCGACCCGGTAGTCGCCGATGAACAGTTCCTGAAACGAGAACTCGCCATGGCTGTCGGAGCGCTCTTCATGCTGTTGGCCTGTGCCGACCGACGTGAGCATGACGTCAGCGCCCGGCACAACAGCCTTGGTTCCATCAGTAACCACGCCTCTCAATGAGGCGGTTGCGCTTTGACCTGCGGCATTTGGCAGAACCGCTATAGTCGACGCAAGACAAAGAAGCAGAACAATGCGTTTCATGGAATGGCCTCGTGTCCAAAGTATGGGAACCCATGTAAGTTACCTCTTGCACGCCTTGCACGCATCAATCAAAAGATGCACTCAGAGACCGCACTTCCGGTGGATAGATGCGCCCATACACACACGTTCCCGATCTTTCCGCGCAGGATGGCGGCCCAACGTGGGTGCAATCGATGCGCCAGGCAGCGTGCGGCTGAAAGCGGATTCTTAGTGTCTGAGAAGTCAGCCAATGTGCGGCGAACTGCCTCTAGCCGAAAAGTCAACTATCGCCAACCAGTTCTTAGAGGAAACTTCGCCAGAGTTTGTGGAAGAGGTCGAGCGAGCGCGCGAAGACAGCGCAGATTTGCGCGGCAAGAGCTATTGGCGCGATATGGATTTTCAACCTTTCGGTGGAGGACGGTCTCTTCCTGGCGGAATAAACTTCGCTGAAAGGATGATTGACGTGGAAGATAGACGCAAGCAGGCTGGACGACGCACTTTCCTGAAGGCCGGAGGATTTGTTGCAGCAAGCGGCGCACTTGGGTCGATTGAAGCGCTGGTGACTGGTGCAAGCACTGAGGGCAACAAACGGAAGCGCGCGCGCTGGATCAAGACCGTGGACCGGCCAACACTGAGTGAAAAGTCCGCCGATTACAAACGATTTTCGGGCAAGGATATTTTTGCGACCTACATTGAGTTGAAAACTCAGCGCGACGGCGCCGGTTCATTCGAAGCAGAGCAAGCCTCCAAGGCCAAGCGTTTGGTCGCGTGGATAAAAGAGAGAAAGCCCGGATTCAGTCTGCCTGATCAGCAGTTGAGCGAAGGCGCGTGGACCGTGATGCGCAGTGCCAGACCAGGCACGGGCCTGCTGTCATGGACGCGCACCCCCGTGCGTACATCAACGGAGCCAGGCGCTCAGCGTTACACGGCTCCGCCGGAGGAAATGGCGAGTACCGTGAAGGCCGCGGCGCGACTCTACGGTGCCCGGCTTGTCGGCATCGCGCCGATGAACGAGGCTTACGTCAACCTGCAAGTGCCGCAAGAAGATGAAAAGCAGAAGGATAAAGATATTGTCTTCGAAGATGTCGATGTACCTGCGGCAACCGACACCAAGTTCGTGATCCCCCGGAAGATGAAATGGGTAGTAGCCATCGCCATCCCCATGGATCTCGGCCTTCTTTCTCGTGCACCCACGGCACTGGGCGATGCAGCATCGGCGCTCGGCTATAGTCACTCTGCATTTGTGGTCTCATCGCTGGCCGTATTCATTCGCGGCCTCGGCTATGAGGCCATACCCTGCGTGAACGATACGGCGCAGAGCATACCGTTCGCGCTGGATGCAGGCATTGGCGAATTGAGCCGCCTCAACAAGCTGGTCACGCCTGAGTTCGGTCCCGCGGTTCGCTTGTGCAAGGTCTTTACCGATCTGCCCATGGCGTACGACAAACCTGTCGATTTCGGCCTCGTCGAATTCTGCAAGACATGCAAGAAGTGCGCTGAGGCATGCCCTTCGCGGGCCTTGTCGTTCGACGACGAGCCAAGTTTCAAAACCAAGGGCCCGTGGAATAATCCCGGACACAAAACCTGGTTCGAGGACTCTTACAAGTGTTTCGAATACTGGCAGAAGTCGGGTTCGGCTTGCGGCGTGTGTCTTGCGAGTTGCCCGTATACGAAAGGCGATCAGGCATGGATTCACGAGGCAGTGAAGGCCACAGCCTCGATTGCGCCGGTCGCAGATCCTGTCTTCCGCATCATGGACAATGCCTTCGGCTATGGAAAGCAGCGCGACCCTGAACAATGGTGGACAAAAGACTCAACTTCCCGGAGAAGAGGATGACCATGGCGAACGCCACCGATGTTTTCACGATCACCATTCGCAAGCGCCCATGGTGGTTTTGGGCTCTGGCCGGATTATGGCTGTTGCTGGAGGTGTTGACGCTGCAAACTGCTTTGGCCAGCGTGGAGGAAGGGGAGCCGCGTGCAGCCACCATCAGTTGGATTGCCGCTGTCGGTCTGGCCGTTGTAGGCGTCTTGGCCTGGTTGCGCCGCGGGCGATCTGAAAAGCTCGGCGAGTCGAACCGGCAACCCGAAGGTGCTCCCACGCCGGTCTAGCATCACGATCTCAACGTATACGTGGACGGCTCTCACCGCTGCTGGTCACGTACACGCCCGGATGCTCTTGGAGCGGACAGGAATACTCGCACGCTCCGCAGCCTACGCATCGATTGAGATCGACCTGCGGCTGTTTTAGGGTTCGCGAACTGCCCGCCGCGTCCACTACTTTGGCGTCCTCGACGTAAATAGCTTTTGGCACCACCGGGCACCACTCCATGCACACGGTGCAATCGGTAGCCTTGGCCCACGGCAGGCAGAGGCTCCGGTCATAAATTGCCGTTCCCACGCGCACCGGCGCGGACGAGTCACCGTTCTCCGCCACCCAGCCCTTTTGCCGTAGCGTCAGTTCCCTGATCGCCCCCGTGGGACAGACCTCAGTACACAGGACACAAGCTGGCTCGCAGTAGCCGATCTTCGGCGTCACGACCGGGCTCCACATCCCTTCCAGGCCAGCCTCGACGAACGTGGGCTGCAGCGCATTGTTGGGGCACACCCTCATGCAGTCGCCGCAGCGGATGCACCGCGAGAGAAAATCTGCTTCATCCAGTGCCCCTGGTGGCCGGATCAGCCACTCGTTGCGATTCTTGGCCAGGGCAGTTTGGGCGCGCAGCAACGGCACTATGGACAATCCGGCTACCACTGCGGCCAGCGCCCTGCGCCGGGTCAGACTCGTTCCCGCAATCTCTTGATCCTTGCGGAAGAAACCGAACTGCAGGCTTCCATGCGGGCAGGCTCCTACGCAGTTCAGGCAAAGGTGGCACTCCGCCTTGTGCCACGGTACGCCACCGATCGGGTCGTCGCCGCCCTGGCACCCGATGAGGCAGCGGCTGCACTGGTTGCAGGTGGCTGCATCCTTGTGCAGCCCAATAATCGACCACCGACTGGCCACGCCCAGCAGCGCGCCCAGTGGGCACAGGGCCCGGCACCAGAAGCGCGTCACCCGCAGATTCATTGCCAGGAGCGCAAGAAAGGCCACTCCCATCAGTACGCTCAGCCAGTAATGAGGCTGGTAGACGACAACGTATTTCTTGCTGGCTGCAGCCGGCAACATAGACAACCCCATCGATCGCACCAGCAGGCTGAAGGGATCGATCCAGCCCACCATGCTGCTGCCACAGAGTGCAGCCAGTAACCCAGCGATCAACAGGAAATACTTCGTCGTCTGCCACTTCTTATAGCGATTGGACGCAATCAGCGCTTTGCGTTGTCTGGACTCCGAACGGATGCTGCCCAGGAACTGATTCAAGCTGCCCAAGGGACAGATCCAGCCGCAAAAGAAGCGCCCCAGAAATAAGGTCGGAATCAGGATGACCAAAGACCACGCCAGCCCACGGCCGAGACTATGCCCTGCCACCGCATTGACCAGGGCAGCCAGCGGGTCCAGCTTGAAGAAGGGATTGACCGGAAACGCCGGTCGTCGATCGGCGTCTGAAAAGTCGAACAACTTTGTGCGCACCAAGAAGCTCATAAATAAGAGAAAGAATACGATTTGTGTTATACGGCGAAGTCGCGTCGCCAATGGTTATTCCTCCAAATCCATTTCGTTCTGGCATGGTATCTGGCTGCCGCGTTCCAGGAGACGCCGAAACTCCACCGTTGCCGCGTCCTTTATGGCGACGGTGGAGCTTCAGCGTCCTTCACTTCATGCCAGTTCAGCAGATATTTAACAGTGTGCGGCCGGATCGCTAGAAATAGAACTTCCCAGCAAGTTGAATTGCCCGCGCCGGTTGCGGATCACCGCTGTTACTGACAGGTTGATCGACGGAGTTGATGGAGCCGAAGACAGGCGCTCCGGCGCCAAAGTTTCCATTCGGATTTGCAAAATTCGCGTGGTTGAATGCGTTATACGCCTCCAGGCGCAACTGAACATAGCGCGAACTCGCCTCTCCGCCAACCGGAATATTCTTGTAGATCTCAAAGTTGGAGTAGTTGAATCCCGGCCCGTGGAAGAAGTTGCGCTTCACGTTTCCAAAAGTGCCAATGGGTTCCTGGGAGAAGGTCCCCGGGTTGAACCAATAGTTGCCGGCATGCCTTGGATTCAGCGTCTTGATGTGGAAGGTGGACGTGTTGGGAACGTCGGGACAATTCACGAAGCTGAACTGGTCGCAATAAAGCGAGTTGTAGACTCCAGCGTCAATGATCGTCACGGGGAAGCCGCTCTGCAGCGCAGTGATGCCGGAGAAGTGCCAGCCGCCCAGTGTAGAGCGCAGGTATTCGATTTGGCTGATGCTCTGCGGCAACGGGATTCCATAGTTGTAGCGCGCCGAAAGCCGCTGACGCGCATCGTAAGCGGAATCTCCATAGCTCAAATGCTCGAAGCCCGGAACATAATTCGTGCCGTAGCCGTTGGCTACAGAGTCCTCAAGGCTGGAGGCATTGTCTAGGGCATGGCTGTAGGTATACGCAAGAGCGAAATACAAGCCATGCGTGGGAGACTTGGCCAAAGAGACCTGCATGGAGTTGTAGCTGGAGGCGCCATTTGTGTACATGGCCCCGATCGACAGGTAATCTGGCAGTCCATTGGGAAACACTCCAGGGATTTGCGTTCCTGGAACAGTGGCCGGCTGTGTCTTGTCGCCGGGGAAGTAAAGCGATTGCTCGCCGGCCAGTTGTTTACATGAGAATGTGTTGCCGCCCAGCATGATAGGGGCGCCCGTCCCCGTTCCACTCAAGCAGGCATCATGCCCCGCCTGAGTAGTCCTATTGCCATCTCCGGCGCGTATCAGCTTTCTGCCAATCGAGCCCACATAGCCCACCGTCAGCACCATGTTGCTGGGCAAGGAGCGCTGCACATTCAGGTTGAAGTTATAGGCATATGGGACATCGTATTCGGAAGTAAGATTGTCCATCTCCAGCGGAAAAAGAGAGGAGAAGTTGACGTTCTGACCAGGCTTTGGAGCCGTATAGGGAAATGGATTCGTTGAATAAGATGCCCCCGGAGTGCCGGCAATATCCTGGAACGGGTTGGCAAAGCTGGGGTTGCCGCCGAGTCCGGATGCGCCCAGGCTGTTCAGCGAAAATGGCGGGTCGTACGAGTTCATTTGCGATCCTTCTGCTTGACCGCGGTTCCAATACAATCCGAATCCGCCGCGAATGACAAGCGCGTGCTGGCCCGGTGCTCCTGAAAGTGGGCCGAATCCGCCATTTGGAGACCACGCAAACCCGACGCGCGGAGAATAGTGATTCCAATGAGTCGTCGGCCCGCCATTCCGGTTGCATCCGGGATCGCCGGGATAGAGCAATCCAGGAGGGGCGTCGGGAAACACTCTGGATTGCGCGTTGCTCGCCATCCAGCAGGTAACGCCCACGCCCTTATACTGGAGGTTCTCGAACGGTGTCTCGGCGTCATATCCGATGCCATAAGCCAGCGTCAGAGTATCGGAGATCCTCCAGTGATCCTGCGCATAGGCATAGTATTGCCATGCTCTGACATCGACATCAAAGCCCGAACCCTGATTGTAGGTTGCTGGAATCCCAAGCAGAAAGTCCGCGGCAGGATCGCCGGAGCTATAGGTTGCGGACGCGTTGAAATTGAATTGGCCGCTGTTTTGGAAATAGATCGGATTACTGAAGACAATCCGTTCCAGATTCGCTCCGAATTTCAGGCTGTGGCTCCCTGCTACCTTGCTGAAGTTGTCAAAGTAGTTGTAGTTCTCATCCTTGCGGGGTTGCGGCCCGTTGGTGCTGAACCCCAGCGAAAAATATCCATTGACATTGATCAGGGGTAAGGTGCCGGCAGCCGCATCCTGCGGAACGATGTCGAATCCGAACGAGGAAGGCTCCGCGTGTGTGGAAGCTGCCGGCTCCAGTTCCGCGAAATTGTAGCGGAAATAACCGGCGCGCAGTTCGTTCAACGTGTTGCTGTTGAAAACATGTGTCCACGATGCGTTGAAAATCTTGATGTGCGACGAGTTGTCCGCCGCAAAGCCGGGCAGATTTGCTCCAGTGCCTGTCGATTCAGTCGAGGGCAGTGGCAAGGTATTCATGCTCGGACTCGAATCGAAGACAGTCGATCCCCATAGTGCATCCTTCGATGTCAACTGATCGTCGAAGCGGATGATCCCTTGGTCGTCACCGGCAGTATTCGGCGCGTTGAAGTTGTAGTAGTTGATCCCGCCGCTTGTAAAGTTCGACTTTGGAACATACTTGTCCAGCAGATTGCCCGCGATTGTGTTGAAGTTCGATGTCGGGATGTGCGCATCAGGGAAGCACTGGTTCCATGGTGTGCCCGCGGGACAAAGGCCAGCTGGCCCTTGCAGTCCGGCGGGGAATGGAATGGGTTTGCTCGACAACCCCCCGTCGGCGGAGAAGTTTCCACTTCTCTGATCGCCGGTGAATACCTGGGTCAACTGTGTTTGCGCCGTGCGATTTCTCAACCCTTGATAAGCGACAAAGAAGAATGCACGATGCTGGCGGATGGGCCCGCCAAGCGTGCCTCCAAAAACGTTCTGGTGAAAGACAGGTCTGGTCGCAGCGAAGTAGTTGCCGTTGTTTAGAAATGTGTCGCGATAGAATTCGAAACCGTCTCCGTGGAACTGGTTGGTGCCGCTTTTCAGGGCTTCGTTGACGATGGCGCCGGAGTTGCGGCTAAACTCCGGATCGAGCGTGCTGGAGATGATATTCACCTCCGCCAAAGCATCGGGGTTCACCGTAATGCCGGGCTGGTTCAGCAGGATATCGTTGATATCCGTGCCATCCAGAAGGAATGAATTTTCCTGCGTCTGGCTGCCATTGGTCGAGAAGGTGCCTTCACGATCTGAAGATTCCATCACTCCGGGAGCGGTCTTTTGAAGTTGTACAGCATCGCGACCGAGAGTTGGCAACTCCTCAAGTTCCGCTGCGCTGACCACATTCTTGAGTTGCACATCGGAGGTCTCTACCTGGACCGCCGTTGAATTGACCTGAACGGTTTGCGACGATGTGCCAATTTGCAGCTTTGCGTCTATCTCGCGTGCCGAGCTCAAGTCGAGCATGATGCCCGTTGAGATGAATTTCTGAAATCCCTGTTCTCCAACTGTGACCTTGTAGGGACCGCCGATGTGAAGATCGGGAAAAATGTAGTAGCCTCTACTGTCGGTTTTTTGAGCGCTCGAAATCCCTGTGCTTGTGTTTACGGCAGTGACGGTGGCGTTTGCGACAATCGCCCCGGTTGGATCGGTTACGGTGCCGTGAATCGACGCTGTGGTCGCTTGTGCCTGGATGTGAACTGCCCAAAGAAATACGCCGGCTATCGACAGCAGGCATACTGCGAGAGATTGAAGTCTAGTCCTCATGAAGCCTCCAGAAGTTGTGAACAGTGCTCTCCCGTGCACCATGCGCTAGAACAACTGATCGTCATTCACGCGGAAGTACGGGCGGTAGTAATCTCGTGCAGTCTGGAGCGAACTTCCTCCAGATCACTGCGGAAGCCAAAGATTGATTGCGGCACTATCTTCGACAATCTCCAGCCTCATGTCTTGAGCCATACGGAGGAGTCCAACATCAATCTATGGATGGATGCCTCGTAGCTTGGAAGAAACTGGAGATGCGGGCGAGCCTCGCACCCATTGGAGCAGATACTCTTCGCCATCGAGGTGGAAGCAAGAGCCACCTTGCAGACGCGCACAGAATGACCTGCACAGTCATCCCCTGCGGAAGGCAGGCTTAATCCCTGAACACGGAAGTTTGTGGATGGTGGTTCATCCAGTCAAACCAATAGTCCTTGGTCGCATCCACGGGCGTTAAGCAGCGACCGGCCAGTTTGCCGCCGATGGCGCACCCCCGGAAGTTCCAGACGCTGGCTGTTTCGGCATCCTGCACGACTCCATCCTTGCCTGGCTGGTCTAATACCTGCACCGGAACGAACGTCATGGGCTCTTCAGCAAGGCGCGCATGAAACGCGCGGATGGAGGCCTGATCCGGCCCGACAAGAATCAGAACAGAACTCCCGGCGACCCTATCCTGAATGAGCTTTGCGGCAAGAATGGACTTTACCGGATAGGCTTTGCTTTCCCCGGATATCATCATGCCGAACATCAGTTCATGCGGCGATATTCCCGACTTTGCGGTATCAATCACCGTCGGCGTTTTCTCGACGTGCTTCTCCCAATCCTTGGTTTCATATTCTGCGGCATACGGCGCATCGGGTTGGAGCACGAGGCCAGCCGGTTGTTCCTTGCGCCATTGACTGAAGGTCAACTCGTCGCTATGAATAAGCGCGAGTTGGCGCCCCTTCAGCGGTCCAAAGATCGACTCGCCGGTGCTCTGTTGCCAAATGCTGCTCGTTTCCTCATCCCGCATCAAGGCATTTCCGTTATTGATTCCAGCCAGCCTGAAATGCAGAGTCCTGCCATCCAAAACTCGATTCCACACCAGTCCGGTATGGCAAAGAGTGCAGTAAGTAACCGCAATGGGCACAGACCCAACCATATCGTTCACGATGTGGTGATAGCCCATGATACGGATGGGATAGGCGCGGGCCAGGGCGCCGATTCTAACTGCGAGGACCTTGTCACTTGCCTCGACCTGCGCGGTGCTGGCGTCCGCAAAAGCGGGAGCAGGATAAGGGTGGAACATGATCTCGAAGCTATTCACATGGGTTAGGCAGGCTGCGGCGAGAGCAATCAAGGAGAGAGACCAGTGCGATGCGTGAGGGCAAGCCGAGTGAGCGCTTCCATGCCCAGATGGCGGCCAACAGGATTATGAAGACGCACGCTGCGGAGATCCATGGCCCTGCGTCGCGCACCGCGAGGGCGAGGGCTAGTGCCTGTGCGCCCTGCGGGCGGAAGGGACGGATGACATACATCGGGACGGCAAGGCAGAATATCGCCGCCAGAGTGCATGCCATTGCTAACCACAATGCTGCCGCGGTTCCAGATTCAGCTTTTCTATGCACGATACCTCGTCCCATCTGCTCTCGAATGCTTTGCGAATTGCGTCATCGCGCAAGAGTATGCCGCCGACCATGGGACCGTCATGCATCGGAGGGTTGAGCGCCTTATCCATCTAGTGGCGGATGATGTGCATCCCCCAGAACGCGAGATTCCATCCTTCGATGGATGTGCAGCATGAATGATCACGGGACTCTAATATTTCCCCGGATTGGATTGCAGAAGAATGCGCTGCGATTTCAAGCCTTGCCGGATGTGCCAGATATTGAGATCTTGCGCCGACGGATTCATCGCCACGGCTGGATGCTGCTTGGCAAACACAAGGCCCAATCTGACGGCCATCGCCATCATGCATGCTCTTCCGGTGCGCGCATTCTTCGCGCTGGAGCATGCAAACCGCGCAATTCTCTTAACCCATTTTCAGAAGGGTGTGTGTGCTTTCGTTAGCACATCAATCCGGCCTCCGCCGGCATGGCATCCGATCGTGATCGAGCAGAAGTATCTGCCCGGCGATACGGATTACTCGCAGCAGTTGAATGTGATCCGCGAATCGCGGGCTGAAGCGATAGTTCTCTGGATCGACGAGGCGCAGGCTGCCCTACTGAGTCTCGCTTAATAGGGTGACACGATGGGTAAATAAAGAGCCCCGCGTGGTGCAGGAAAGAAAACGGCAGCATGGATTGGCGCACTCGCTCCATGCCGCTGCACACGCCGTCTTCGGCCTCGCCAAGTCCGGCAACACAGCGGTTGGCCAATTCCTGACCTTTGATGTTGCTCCATAAGTCCTCTACCGGAATCAGATCAGGAGAATAACCCGGCAGCGTCTCTACCTGGAGCCAACTACGCTGGCTCTCCAGATACTGCTTCATCTTCCGGCTCTTGTGCGCAGGCAATCCATCCCAGATCAGAATTGCCTTCTGCCCGTGCAAGTGCTTCTTCAGATCGCGCAAAAAGACGATCAGCCGTTCGTCGTTGTAGCTGCCTGGCCGGGTCTGAAACCACAACCGGCATCGCTTGCCGTCCCAGCGATAGCCCAGTGCCGCGCTGATCGACAGATTCTTCCAGTTGAAGGCATAAACCAACACCGGAGTCTCTCCCTTCGGCGCCCAAGTCCGTCTTACCGGCGGCCGCTCCGAGACTCCGCTTTCGTCCTGGAAGAGAATCCAGGCTCTTCGCCGCCGGGCGTATTTTGATTGCCGGCCACCGCTTCGCCATCCACAGTCGCCGCCCTTCGTCATTGCGTTCCCGCGCCCGCTTGGCCAGCCGTTGCAGGCTCCACTCCAGGGCGGCAAGAATCTTCCATACATGGCCGGGATGATAGTGAACGCCCGTGGTCCGCTCGATGACCGCCGCCACGCGGGGCAATGTCCACAGATCGGTTCCGAAACCATGGGCCTGCGCGCCTTGACGCAAAACCTCGTCCACCTGCTTGAGCTGCGCCCCATCCAGTTTTGGCCGGCGGCCTGCCCGCCCCGCCCCGCGAATCCAATTTGGCTTGTCCTGCCGCCAGGCCTCGAACCATCGGCTCACGCTTTGACGGCTGATGTGGAGTTCACGGGCGATCTCTGCCTGTGAACGCTTGCCGGCGGCAAACAGCCGCGCGGCGCAGCGGCGGCGTTCTTGCATGGCTGCGAAGTCACGCCGTGGCGCACTGGATCGTGTCATGCCTGATAGCTTACTGCTATATGACTGAGATTGTCACTATATTATGCGAGGTTCAGTAGATCTATTCCGATCGCACGCTCTGCGCCGGCACAGAGGTGGTGCCGAAGACAAGGTCGGGCCTCGCCGCAAGCAGCGGATAAGTCCCTTCGATCCCGCCATCGCCAAGTTGGCTTCCCAGGATCTCGGCTGACCCGCCGCCCCGGATTCCTGTACGCCCCATTCGACTTCGAATCCTTCACTCTCAAGGAGAATTATGTCCACGACTGAACCAACCTTTTCAATTCGGGAGACAGTGACCTGTCCGTGCTGTCACCTTCGTCAATACGCAACCGCGTCCGGGCAAACCGTAGCGAGTACGACATGCTGCCGCCGCTGCGGGCAGCCGATTAGCATTACCTATTACAAGTTTCAGCCACCTCGACTTTGTGGGGAAGGCGCTCTTCCAGACCGTACCTCGATCCAACGACCAATTGGGGCCTTCATTCGCAGGCTGCGCATGAGGCGCCAAATCTCGCAGGAGGTGCTCGCTCGCCGCCTTGCGATGCACAGAACAGTCCTCACAAGGGTGGAAGGGGGACACTTTCTGAATTTAGCGATCCTGCTGCGAGCGGCCCTGGCCCTTGATCTGGAGATCGACCAAATCTTCGTTCGCGTCCACGACCGCCGATCACGCCTACCGTGAAATGTTCAGAACCCAACAACGGCAGCTCATTTTGCGCATCTCATGTGCAGAATCGGAAACATTCCATTGGTAATGTACCGGGGCTCGCTCCTACGTTTCGTGCCACCATCAGGATGAACCGGCTATGTGAAAGAGCCGATTCCGAAAGGACTAAGCTGGATGGCAACGATACATGACTCTCGGCCGGAGATCTCCGATGCGAGAAAGGAGAGAGATCTTGCCGCTTCTACACTTGAGCTTCAATTGGCCGCAAGCATCGTCGATAGGTTGATCGAACGGAACGGAGGCCGCGGAATCTGCAAGTTACGAATACTTTCGACTGCGAGCCCCGGTTGAGCCGCCGAGACTGAATACTGATTCAGGTTCATTGCCCTGAACAACTCGCCTAGCCATATAGTGTTCATCGGGATGATTGGCGTTGCGACGACGGCGTGTTCAGATGCCCAGAACTTCCCGGATGCATAATTCACGTTTCCGCACAGCGCCCCTTGTCGGCCGATAAGCACGAACTGCCCTTCGTGAGTGAAGCCGCTTGTATAGCCCCTGAATCCGTTACCGCCATAGACTGGGAAGTCTCCGATTTCCTCAATCTGATCCGGGCTAATTGTCTCCCCACTCCGGAGGTCCGCAATCCTCTTGATCGCACAGACCGCCCAATGCTCCGGCACCTCGCCCAGCCACTCCACGCCGCTGTCCTTGTACCTGCGATATCGCGGAAAGCT
>Ga0326727_10009526_pt1 | contig 23830 bp, 24 predicted proteins | sample MB2enrmetagenome_FD_207643 | JGI IMG/M metagenome (GOLD analysis project Ga0326727, IMG submission 207643) | Lab enriched peat soil microbial communities from McLean, Ithaca, NY, United States - MB29MY | ecosystem: Environmental > Terrestrial > Soil > Wetlands > Peat | place: USA: New York... | reverse complement strand
ACACTCCATCTACGCAGCGAAGCCGTGACCCGAGGAACCGTATGCATGGAAATCTGCTCGTACGGGTCTGTGGGGGTGCCGGCGGGTAACCGCCGGCACTACCCGGAAATCTCGTCCTGCGCCCACCCAGAATCCTGTCATCGCCCTTGCCGTAATGTTGCGGTCGATGCGCATCTCCTTCGTTAGGGACCGGAGGGAGGGTAGCGCCTCGCCGGGGCGGCGGCGGCCGGCGGCGGCGGCGTAGCGGATTTGATCGGCCGGTTGAAGATAGACTTGTTTTCCGGCCTGGAAATCAATTTGGAGCGACATAACTTTAATACTGTTACTCAACACCCTGATAGTGCCGGGCGGGGGCTGTCACGAACCGGTCGCAGGCTCTCCAATCGCCAACTCCGGCACGACGCCGAAGCGCCCTTGGGCAAACAAGCCCATTGCACGGCTAGCTTCAAGGTCAGTGGATCCAGGTTTCCGGGTGCAGTTCGTGGTCATTGTTCCAGCGCCGGCGGGCAGCGTCCGTCTCATTTCGAGATTAGGGCGCGTTCTGCTTTTGGTTCTCCCACTCGCTGAAATCGGGGGTGTCTGAGGCAGCCATTTCCACGTGGCCGTCGGCGAAGGCATAGGTGCGTTTCCAGCGGCCGTTCGCGGCCTTCCAGGGCTCTTTCTCGCGCAGCATGATCATGCGGCTCGGCGACTGGACCGACTGCAAGTCCCGGCGCAGCACGCCGATTTCGCCGCGCAAACGCAGGAGCTCCGAGCGTTCGGCGGCAGAAAGACCGGCATTGGCCAAAGCGCCGGGCGCGTCGTTCGTCCGCGCGGTTAGGGCCTCGGGATTCGCCGACGCCTCGCTCTGCTGCCGGAGCTGTTCCTGTTCGCTTTTCAATTGGCGGAGCGAGTGGTGGCGCACCGCGAAGAACACGGCTCCCGCCGCGACGATCAGGGACAGAAAAACGCGAAATCGTTTCATGGATGCGTGGTTGCGTTTTTGCTCAGGGTAACAGTTTGGCGGGGCAATCTCAGTCCCCCATCAATTGGGCGCTCAATTCCACTTCCTGCGGGCTGCCTTTGTCCGGGACGAAACGCCACACGCTTTCGCGCGGCATCATCGCTCACGCCCAGAACGGAACCGACCGCGTGGAGATCGCGGCGTTCGTAGAAGCGGAGAAGGATCGCGCGCCGGTCGGCCTCGCCGAGCGCGTTGACGGCGTCATCGAGCAAGGGAGCGAGCTGCGCCCAGCCGGGCTCGGTGGTATGTTCGAGCGTGTGCATGGCGGCGGCGGTTTGTTCGCGGGCGCGCCGGCGCACCTCGCGCCGCAGCGCGGCCGCGGCGGTAAGGCAAGTGTGGCGATGCAGCCACCCGGCGAGCGAGCCTTCGGCCCGGAGCGCACGGGCCTTGCGCGCCAAGTCGGCGAAAACGGTTTGCGCCACGTCGGCGGCGAGGCCGGTGTCACCGGCGACCTTGCGGAGGGCTACTGAATAGACGAGGTCAACGTGCCCCGCGACCAGTTTCGCAAAGGCGTCCTCGGAACCGTGTTCGACCCAGTCGCGCAACAGATCGAAGGCTTCATTCATCGATTTCAATAATAACATGCCGCAGAAGGGGGAAAGCGGACATCAAATCTTCGGCTTTTTCCCTTCGCCGGCTTGCCATGCACAGCTCGAGCTGGATTCCTCTACTGTCGGCAAATAGTGCTCGGGCTTGCAGCGTCGACCTTGCCGTAGAGTTCGAGCGTGTCGTAGTGGACCTGGGGTTCATGAGTCCACTCATTTTTTTATTGACTTCCAGAGGGGCCGGGGGCATGATGGAGGTGAAATTATGAGTCCACTCACTTTATGACCATCTCAGCTTCCCGGACAGCGGTTGCCGCCCGGCCCCCCGGGCGGGGGCGGCGGGCGGAAAACAAAGAAAAGAACCGGCGCGCCATTTTGCGTGCCGCGCTGGACTTGTTCGCCCGGAAAGGGTTCTTCCATACCACGACGAAGGCCATCTCGCGCAAGGCGGGCATCGCCGAAGGGACGTTGTTCAACTACTTCCCGACCAAGGAAGACCTGGCCCTGTACTTCTTCGAGGAGGAGTTGGCGGGGATTATCGAATGGTATGGAGCGCAACCGCGGCTGAAGGAGGCCGGCTTGCCGGAACAGCTCTTCGCCATCGTCCATCGGTTCCTGGAGCGGCTCGGGCCTTACGAGGATTTCATCGGGGCGGTGTATTTGCGCGCGTTGCAGCCGCGCTCGAAACTCAGCCCGCTGAGCCTGCCCTCCCAGGAGCGGAACCTGCGGTATCTGCGGTTCATTCGCGGGGTGCTGGCCGAGGCGGCGGCGGCAGGGGAAATCCCGGAGGTGGGGGACCTGGGGGCCTATGCGTTCGCGCTGTTCCATTTGGCGGTGATCACTTACTGGCTGCAGGACCGGTCGGCCGGGAAAGAGCAGACGCTGGCGTTGCTGGATCGTTGCCTGAAGCTGGCCACGGCCGTGCTGAAGAAAGGGGGGTGGGAATGGTAAACCCGCCGCCGCAACCGGGGGTGCTGGCGCGCGGGTTGCGCCTGGGAAAACTGGGCCTGAGCCTGACCGGCAGCTACTTGGGTTACCAGGCGCAGAACTTGTTTCTCGGAGAGAACGAGCAGCGGCAGCGCCGCTTTCAGGAGGAGTCGTCGCGGCGGGTGCGGCGGGAGTTGGGGTCGCTCAAAGGGGTGGCGATGAAGCTGGGCCAGCTTTTGTCCGTGCAGACGCGGGCGCTGCCGGAGGCGGCCATTCGCGAGCTGGCGGGCCTGCAAATGCAGGCGCCCGGCATGCACCTGACGCTGGCGCGGGCCCGGTTCAAGGCCGCGCTGGGCAAATATCCGGAGGAGGTCTTCCGGACATTCGAACCCGAATCGTTCGCGGCGGCTTCCCTGGGCCAGGTTCATCGGGCGGTGGGACGCAACGGCGAATTGCTGGCGGTCAAAATCCAATATCCGGCCATCCGGACCGCGCTCGAGAACGACTTGAGGCTGCTGCGGTCCGCCACGCTGCCGGCGCGCGTGACCGGGCATTTCCCCGGGTCCATCCTGGACGAGGTCCGGCGGGGATTCCTCGAAGAAACGGATTACCTGCACGAGGCGGACAACCTCGAGTTCTTCGGGCGGGGCTTGAGGGATTTGGCCTACGTGAGCGTGCCCCAGGTGCGCCGGGACATGACGGCGGAGTGCGTGCTGACGATGTCGTTCATCCCCGGAGTCGTGTTGGATGGGTTTCTCGAGGGGCGCCCGCCGGCCGGCCTCCGCAATCTCATCGGGGAGCGCGTGCTGGAGCTCTTTTATTTCCAGCTTCACCGGCTGCGGGCGCTCCAGGCGGACCAGCATCCGGGCAATTTCCTGTTTCAACCGGACGGGCGGATTGGGCTGGTGGATTTCGGCTGTGTCAAACGCATTGCCTTCGACGTCACGACGTTGATCCGGGGTTGTGCGGCCCGGTCGTGGCGGCAGGGCGAAGCGCAGGCCCGGGAAGTCCTCGGGCTGATTTTCGGCGCGCGGACGCCCTACGCGCGGGCCAGGAAGATGCTGGCGGTGCTCGAGGTGGCGGCGGGGATTCTTTTTCCGGAAGGCCGGGGGGCGGACCCGGTGGTGGATTTCGGAAAGGGCGAGCTGCTGAAGGTCCTGGGCCAGGCGATGGGCAAGGCCCTGCGTGACAAGGTCACCAACCCGGAATTCGCGTTCGTCTCCCGCGCCGAACTCGGGCTCTACAGCCTGTTGCATCGCCTGGACGCGAAGGTCAACGTCCAGGCGGTGTGGGAAAGGGTGGCGGCGTTGGAGGTAACCGGACCGTGGAGGTGGCCGGAAGCAACCGCTCACCGGAAGGCGAAAGGCCGCAAACCCCTTATGCTTCCCGCCAGTTAGCAAAAAACACCTGAATAGCTACGCTGCCAGCATGATTTCCTTCATTATTCCCGCGCACAACGAAGAACTGTGGATTGGCAAATGCCTGGCCAGCATCCGCTCGACCATGGAAAAGCTTTGCGAAGCTTACGAGGTGATCGTAGTGGATGATTCCTCAACCGATTCGACTGCGAAGCTTGCCGAACAGATGGGAGCGCGTGTCATTCGCGTCGAGCATCGTCGCATCTCCGCCACGCGCAATGCCGGAGCGCGTGAAGCGCGCGGCGAGGTCTTGTTTTTCGTGGATGCCGACACACGAGCGAATGAACGCGCCGTTATCGCTGCGCTGGAGGCGTTGCGCGCCGGTGCGGCCGGCGGCGGTTGCGTATTTGAATTCGACCGCCCATTGCCGCTTTGGGGCCGTATCATGTATCCTGTTGGAGTTGCGGTTGGCCGCTTGATTCGATGGGTGGGCGGCTGCTTCCTCTTCTGCACCCGGGGGGCTTACGATGCTGCCGGCGGATTCTCTGAGCGTCTGTATCTCGGGGAGGACCTCGCCTTCATTCAAGCTCTCAAGAGGGTCGGGCGCTTTGTGGTGCCCAAGCCGACGGTGGTCACTTCGGGGCGAAAGTTCGACGTGATTGGTCTTTGGGAAGCGATTCGTTTGTTTCTTGCTATTGCTATCCGCAGTCCTCGCCACGAGAAGAAGGACGGACTGGATTTCTTGTATGGAAAACGAGCTCAGGATTGCAGGAAGTGACCTCGTTATGGCTTGGCACGGGATGCGACGCCGTCGCGGATTTCAGCCGGCAGCTTCCGTCCGCGTTCCGCATCGCCACGGCGTCTTCACGAGCGGCCCGGCTTCGGACGGGCGCGTCAAGCCCGACCGCGTCCCCTTCGGCGCCAATGTGTTCTGCGCCGACGCGTCCTCGGAGCGGCGTGGTCTGCCGCATGCACACGGGACCGATCTCCTACGAGCAGATTGCCAGTTGGGCCCGGCGGTGGGCTCAAGGGCAACGCCAGCGCGGCCATGCCCATGGCTTAAAGTGGCCCAGAGAGCACTTTGTTCAATGAGCCATGAAAACCAGACGGCTTTTCTCTGACCTCGTCCATGACCCCATGAGAATCGAATAGCTGTCCTGGCACTCCTGGAAGCTCACCCAGCCCAAAGAACGGGCCTCCGTAAGAAGTGGCGCGAAAAAAAGGCGAACGAATGAACTTTCCCACCCGGCCGCGCAACCTATTCTACGAACAGAGATGACCGTGAGTTCAGAGGCGCTGGACGAACAGATGCTGGTGATTCGCAGCCAAATGGGCGACGAATCCGCCTTCCGGGAGTTGCTCGAATTGTACGGGTCGCCCCTTCTGCTGTTCACCCAACGCATGATGCGAAACTGGCCCGAAGAAGTGCCCGATGTGGTGCAGGAAGTCTGGATTGCGATCTACCGCGGTTTGCCCCGGCTGCGCGAGGTTTCGAGATTTCGCTCGTGGGCCTTCCGCATCGCTCGGGATCGCATCTATCGTGAGTACCGCCGGCGCAAATCTCCGGTTCAATCACTGGACGAAGCAACGCTTGCGAACGTGCCCGGAGCGGAGGAGCTCGGTTCCGGATTTGACCGGGAAGAACTGGACCGTTGCCTGGGTTCGATTTCACCGGAACACCGGGAGGTGCTGGTGCTGCGATTTTTCGAGGAAATGAGTTACGAAGACATCGCGCGTGTCACCGGCAGCAATGTGGGCACAGTACGCTCGCGCCTCCATTATGCCAAGCACGCCGTTCAAGAACTGTGGAAAGGAAAAACATGAATCACCAGCCCAATAACCCGTCGTCAGACCTCACCGTCATCAATGATCGCGTGGCCGCCGCCGTCCACTCCCATCGGACCAAGATTCGCGCGCTGACCATGGCAGCATTTGTTTTTGGCTTCCTCGCCATGGCCGCGAGCATCGGGTTGGCGTTCAGCTATGCCAGTTTCATTTTGCCTAAGCAAATTGCATTGATGAACGGCAGCCAGGAAATCGTGCAACAATTAGGCAACCCTACAGGGCAGCCAGCGACGGGGCAGGACGCCGTGAAGCGAATCGAGAATTGGGTGCGCCAGGAGGCCTTATTGTCCCGCGTCGTTGGCACCGGAACGTCCATGCTGGCACTCGCTGTCGGCGTGCTGGGTCTGAGCACCATGCTGCTGTTGCTCGTCGTAATCCTGAACCGCCGGGTTGCGCTCAACCAGGTCAACACGAGCCTTGCCGAAATATCGAATCAACTGCGCGAGATGCACAACGCCCGCGCGGCAGGAGGCGTCGAAAAATCGCGCGGCATGAACGCGCTCGCTACTGGAGGGGCCGAATGAATATGAGTGTAAACTGGAAACTAGACGAAACGGTGCGTGCTGGATGGGTAGGCGCGATCGGACTGTTGCGACAGGTTGAGTCGTTTTGGCCTGCATTCATCCTCTCCGTCTCGGTCTGCGGGCGCATCGGCGCGGAAGCCGCCTCGGTAGGCGCCAGCTCGGCGTCTCGTGTTTACGCGGTCAACAAAAAGGTGGGGGACTTTCCCACGAACGAGGACCTCTCGACGCCGGAGGTGGCATACGCGACCATGAGCCGCGCATCCGTGGTGGAGGGAGACGCGGCCTTTAGGCGATTGAGCGCTTCCGACGTGGCGCCCCTGTTTTCCAAGGCGGTGAGCAAACCCATGGCGCCGGAAACGGCGCGGCTCCTCCTGAACTCCGAGGTCCTGGAGGTCACCGTGTTCGACGAAACCAACGCGGTCGTCTTCGCACGCTTGCCGCGCAAGGATACGCCACAGCATGGCCCGATTCTCTTGCACTGGATGCGACTCGAGGACGGGCGTTGGCTTAACCGGGGCAGCGATAACAGGCACACGGTGGAAGAAGCGCGGGCGCTGGTGACTCGCGCTCGGGCCGGCCGTGAAGCCGAGCGCACGTTGTCGGCGCGCCCGCCAGTGGCGAACCCTGAAGCACACCTGCGTCCTTTTACCGAATTCCTCCACCGCGAGGCCGCTGATCCGCAGCCGTTCCTGTTGGACGCGCTGGCAGCACACCGCGTCGTAGTCATGGGCGAAGTTCATCATCGTCCGCGTTACTGGGCCTTCGACGCCGCGCTGGCATCGGCCAGGGATTTTTCGAAAAAGGTCGGCGTCATCTATTTGGAACTTCCTTCCAACGATCAGGCGTTGGTGGACCGATACCTCGCGACGCCGAGGTATGACCCGCAACCCGTCATCGAAATGCTCCGGGACAACTTATGGATGGGCTGGCCGGATCAGCCAATGCTCGATTTCTTCAAGAGCGTTTGGGAGGTCAACCATTCGCTCCCTCCCGGGCAAAGGGTTCGTATCGTGCTCGTGGACATGGCGCGGCCGTGGAAGGAAATCAAAACGCGCGAGGACTGGCAAAAGTATGATGTGGACCGCGATGAATTCATGGCCGCGAACATCGTGCGCGACTTGCGCCAGCATGCGGGTCCAACGCGCCACGCGCTTTTCATCGTTGGCTTTATGCATGCCATCAAGAACCTGTCCCACGCCGGCGGGGAGCCGATGAAGTCCGCCGGCTGGCATTTGCGTGAAGCACTCGGCGAGACAAACGTCTTTGCCGTTTTCCCGCATTGTCCGGTCATCGCCAATATGGGCGGTGTGCGGGGCCGGCTCGCGTCAGGTTTGTTTGAAACCGCGTTTGCCGCGATGACGAATCGGCCCATGGCGTTTCCGCTCGGCCACGGTCCCTTTGGCCGCCTTCCCTTCGACGCTTCCCTGGATTTTATCACGACGAATTCCTACGGCTCCGGTTTTGACGCCTACCTTTACCTGGGGCCGCTGGAGGATGAAATCTTCTCGCCTCTCATTGCGGGTTTCTATACCGAGGAGTTCGTCCAGGAGCTGGATCGGCGTCATCGCATCGAGAATGGGGCCGGGTTGGTGGAGGCTTACCACTTGGCAAGGCTGAACGCGGAAAGCTTCATCGGTTGGATGAGCGCCTCGTGGGGCCAGCCGCGCCGCGAATGGTCCGCGTTTCAACTCGGGCCATTGGACGCCTGGCAGCAAGGCGCCAACTCGGGGAGCATGCCTGTCAAAGGTAGTGTGGCCAAAGCCGCTTGGGCCTTCATGGGACAAGCGACACCGGAAGCGGCCTTTCAATCCATGCTTTGGGCCGCGAATAAGGGCGATCACGACTCCTTTGCCGCCAGCGTCTGGCTCCCACCTGGATCGAAGCTCAGTGCGGAGGAGAAGTTCGCCGACCTCCCGTCCAAGGCGCAAAGCATCGCGGGGTTCGCGATCGTTTCGAAGGAAACGGTTTCCGACAGCGAGGTGATAATCGGTGTGGATTTCTTCTTGGGAGACAAGCACCACAGGGCGCGGGCTGTAATGAGACGCTTGGAAGGCAAATGGAGGTTTGTCGGCAATGCGGACGAGCAGTAGAGGCATTCAGGTTCTCATGCGGAAATATTTCACGCTCGGGTCGAGCTATTCCGCAGGGAGTGGGACCTCCGGTCCTTGCGCGCGCCTTGCTGCCATCGCCCTGGGCGGCCAGCCCACTTATATCCGCCAGAGGGGCAAATCAGAATGCCACTCGCGGGTTGGCGACCCAGATTGGGCGGCGGGCTCCGTTGATCCATCGTTCGGCGGCGCTGTTGCGCGAAAGTCTCCGAGAAATGTCTGGGTTACGTGTCATGTGTATATGAAAATGATATTCAACATCTCAGTCTTGGGTGTGCTGCTCGTCGTCGCCGCCAGCCCGTGCTTCGCCGCGAGGTCCATCGGGCTGGTCTCCAAGGCGCGGGCAAAAGAATTGGGCCTGGAAATGCGGTTCACGGCGAACGGCACCAACGAAGTCTGGGTGGGGCTTGAGTTCAAGGCCGAGGGCGAGTTGAAGGACTTCAGCCCTGAGCGCTACAGCTGCGTGGAACTGCAAACGCCGCAGGTGACCGCGGCGTTGCAGTTGAAACGGCCGAGTCCGGGACACTTCGCGGTCAGTTTTCGCGCTGACCGCTCCTCTCTGGAGAAGATCACTTTGTGGGTGGTTGTGGGGTCAGGAACGTTGCCTGGGGGCGCCTACGCACTCCCGCTCAAGGATTTTGTTGAGCTGGAGAAAGTCCGTTGACCTGTTGTGCGGTTCTGGAAAGCGCTCGCCGTCCCACTCAGTAAAATGCCCCGAGGTTTGCCATCCTTGACGCGGCTGCACGGCAGCGCAACCAGGCGCAATCAAATTGCGTTGTCACCTTTCGGTCCTTTCCGGCTACTTATGCGGTGATATGATGATGACAGAGACCATGTCCGCAGCAGAATACGACGATGCCGAGCTCGTGACGCAAAGCCTGGCCGGTGACCGAGAGGCGTTCGGGGAGATTGTGGCCCACCACCAGTCGCTGATCTGTTCGCTGGCCTATAGCGCCACTGGCAGCCTGACCCAGAGCGAAGACCTTGCCCAGGAAACATTCGTAGCGGCGTGGAAGCACTTGCCGAAACTTCGCGAACCGGCGAAATTGCGAGCCTGGCTGTGCGGCATCGCGCGCAATCTCATTGGCATGACACTCCGACGCGACGCTCGCGAGCCGGTTCACGCCGCCGAGCTGCTGGAGGCGGCGGATGAATCTCCCGCGCAGGAACCGCTGCCTCCCGACCAGGTCATTGGCAAGGAGGAAGAAGCCATCCTCTGGCGTTCACTGGAGCGCATTCCCGAAACGTATCGCGAGCCGCTAGTCTTGTTTTATCGCGAGCACCAGTCCGTTGAGCGCGTGGCGGAAGCTTTGGAGTTGACGCCGGAAGCGGTCAGGCAGCGCCTTTCCCGCGGGCGCAAGCTGCTGCAAGAACAAGTGCTGGCGTTTGTTGAAGGGGCCTTAGCGCGAACGAGTCCGGGCAAAGCGTTCACTCTCGGTGTGCTGGCGGCCTTGCCGGTCATGACGACCTCGGCAAAGGCAGCCGCCGTCGGAGCGACAGCGGCCAAGGGCAGCGTTTTAGCGAAGTCGGCCGGTTTGGCCGGGCTGTGCAACGCGATCCTTGGACCAGTTTTCATGTTCGTCAGCCTCTACTTCGGCTACAGGCTGGACCGGGAAAGCGCCATCTCACCGCAGCGAGGCCAATTCATAACCAAGTACTATCGCATTCTCGTCACATCCATCGTGGTTTTCGTCGTGGCTGTTCTGTCGGTCACGTTCGGGGGGCGATGGTTGCTCCAGATTCGCCCAGTTTTGTATGTCGGGCTGCTGCTTGGGTTTGCGGTGGCTTACGCGATCGTTATCGCGGCCCTCGCGGTTTGGATGCGGCGGAGCATGCGGAGAATCACCAGACAGGAGATAGCCGAGGGCCGTCCAGCGCCCGTTCCAGTGCCCGTGTTCGAGTATCGCAGCAAGCGCAGTGTGCTGGGCTTGCCGTTGATTCACATCCGCTTACGCGGTGGAGTGGAGCGAGGGCCGGTCAAGGCATGGATTGCCGCAGGCGATTCGGCCGTTGGAGTGATCTTCGCATTCGGCGGGTTGGCGGTTGCGCCCGTGAGTTTAGGGGGCTTCGCGGTCGGTCTTTTGACGTTCGGCGGTTTCGCGACTGGAGTATTGTCTTTGGGAGGGTTCAGCTTGGGTCCATGGGCGATCGGCGGGTTCGCTGTCGGCTTGAAGGCTTTTGGTGGTTGCGCCATCGCCTGGTTGGCCGCCCAGGGCGGCGTGGCTGTCGCCCACGATTTTGCCCTCGGCGCGGTCGCCTTGGCGCGACACGCGAACGATGCCGCCGCGGAGGCATTCATCCGCGGCACCCCTTTCTTTCAGAACGGTCTGGCGGTGATGCGCTATGCGCCATGGCTAAACTTTCTCTGGCTGCTGCCACCAGCGCTATGGTGGTGGTGGCGCAAAAACAACCGGAAACAATTGCGCTTGGGCAACTGATTTCCTGCAACCCTGGATCATTTATATGAAGACTTCCTTCAGACATACATTTCCGCTCTGCCTCGTTCTGGCTTCCATGCCAGCGCTGGCCGAACCATCGGCTCGCGCCTTGTTGGACAAAGCCCGCGATTACGTTGCGTCTGCGCCCGCCATCAGGCGCGTTGACACCAGCGAACAGTCCATCGCGGCTATTGTTGACCAAAGGCGAGTCGAGCAGCAGCCACAAACAAATGTGCTGACGATCGAGATCGACAGGGCCAAACTGTTGGCTCGCCAAACGACCACGGTCCAGGGCAAGAGCCTCGTTATGCTGAAACACGGGAAGAAGGCAGCAATGAAACTCGGTGCCGGGCCGTGGGAACTTCCCACGGGGCCATTTGAAAACATGGCCAAGGACATGGGGAATTTATTCGTCTGTGAGGCTGAGGCCCCCGAGACCGAAAACAACGCCCCTAAATGGAAATTGACGGGAACCGAACTACTAGGAGGCCGTGAGGCTTTGGTCATCGAGACTGAAGGGGACACGGCGGTTCCTCTTGCCCAGGAGCGGATGGCTAAGGGAATAGCCAAGGCGTTCTCCGGCAATCCCGATCAACGGCCAATCATGAAAGTCTTGAAGTATTCTTCAAAACACTGGATAGGCAAGTCCGACTATCAGCATCTCCAGGGGATGCAGCTATCGAAGGTGCAGATGACAATAGTTCTTCCGAATGGCAACCGGCAGTTGATTGAACAAACCAACAAGGCAACAAGCAGGTATAGCTATGAGAAGGTCGCAATCGAAATCCCTGAAGAAGCTCAGAGGATCCTCTTGACCGGAGCCCCCACGGAAGGCTACGCCCCATAACGACATCCCTGACCGTTCATGAAGATTGAATACAACCCCATCGCATACTATGAAACAAACTGGAAAGTGTCCCAAGTGTGGTTGCACGGAAGTCATTGCCGATGCAAAGGCGAATGGTTGCGGCCCCGTGCTGGGTGAGATGTCCCTCACAACGTTTCGGAAGCCCGACGCAATGCTTTTCAAGCAGCAGCAGGAGACGACGGTCTCTGCGTGGGTATGTTCTGCCTGCGGCTATATTGAGTTCTATGCTGACCACCCTGACACAATCCGGCTGCCAAAGGCCTAACGAAGCGATGCACCGAATGATCGGCACGCAAGTGTTTTTGCGGTTCGGGTGTCCTCGGATGCCGCTCATCGGTGATCTTGATCGTTATGAAGAATACCCGTAAGTTCAGTAGCCTGCGTTGTGGGACCGGCCTGAGCGGACCACTTTTCCGCGTGGCGCGATATCTGTCCAGGGCGGTCCGCACGGCGGGCCCCAGGCCTCCCGAGCGGTCCAAGAGGACAAAATAGCGAACGGGCGTGGCCTTTCGCTCCAGCCACAGCAGCCCCTGCATGGACAGCAGCACGAGCACTGGGAGACCCAACATCCCGATCCAAAAACCACGGGTCTTGGCAATCTCGGCGAACTCCCGCCTGGCCACCAACAATGCGCATCTCATCGGGACGTCACCTCAGCCGCCTTCATGGAAAGAACGCGATTCAAGCGGCTCACTCCAACTCCGCCTGCTGGCGCTGGAGCGACAGGAGCTGGCGCCGCACCCGCAATTCATCCGCTTCACTCGCTGTTCCCACTTCCCGCCGCTGACGGGTCACCTGCTCCAGGTCCTGGAACAAGCGGATCTGCTGCCCGATCAGCTCTTTGGTTTGGGCGGTGTCCCCTTCCAAGTCCGCTCTCTTGCGCTTCAAAGCCAGCACATCGATCTCCGCCTGCTGATACGTGTCGAAGTTTGTATTCCCGGATTCGTACTGCCTGCGGGCGATCTTCGCCAGCCTTTCGGCGACCTGGATCTCATCGGCCAGGAGCTGGAGGACGCGCTCCTTCTTCTGCCGGCTCGATGGCCCCTGGTTGCGCTCGTCCCGGCTTGGGGCCACGACGATGTTGGCGTTCGTCGAGCCGCCTGGCAGTCGAGATTCTGCCTGAGCCAGGCGCAGCCTCGCTTCGGCAACTTCCTCCTCGGCCCGGTCCCGCTTCTCCTCAGGAACGAGTTTTTGGTCTAACATCTCCGAAACCCGTTTGAACTGGGTTTGCGCGAAAGCCAGCGTCGCCTTGGCAGCCTCCAGCTCGGCCTGGGCCCGTTCTGCGGGGTCGCTTGTGGCCTCGGCCCTGAGCCTTTGCACGTTGAGCCGGGCCTGCTCGACTTCCTCGGCGGTGACGGCCTTTGCGGCGTCAAGCCGGGTCAGCCGTTTAAGCTCGGATTCCGTTTGCTGGAGCCGGATGCGAGCGGCTTCAGCCCGGTTGCCGTTCAGCTCAGCTTGAGACAAGGCCACGTCGTACTGCGCCTTCTCATACTCCGACTCGCTGATCTGGTTTTGTCGGTGGAGCTTGGCAGCGCGCTCCAGGTGTCGTTCGGCCATTTGCAGGCGAAGGCGTAGCAGGTCTGCTTCTGCCTCCAGCGAGATGGCCGAGGCGTTCAGGGCGTCGATGACCTCGACGACCCTCGCCCGAGCCGCATCAGCGGACGCGCGGATCGTCACGTTCACGTCCGGATGGGTCTGCCGTCTTAGCTCGAGTTCCTTCCTGAGCGCGTCGAGAGTTATCGCCTTACCGTCGAGGGTCAAAGAACCGTCCTTGGCGATCCCCACCGTCGCCTTTTCGACGGCGGACGGAGGGAGCTTGACCTCCTGCGCCGTGGCGGTCGGATCATCTGCCCGCCCGCCGGGCTCCTTCTCCTCCGCCCCGCGCAGCATGGCCACGGGGACGACCACGGCAAGCCCGGCAGCCAAGGCCAGCCACGTCAGCGTTCGGGTGAGGCCGCGCCGGTTCAACCGCTCGTTGAGCACGGCAACCAATCGTCCCTCCACCCGCGACGGACGCGCCATCGCCAGTCCGGCCGCGCCCCCGCCGCGCGCCGACGCAAACTGCGTGGCGACGCGCAGCACGTGCTCGGCGTATTCCGACGCGCGCACGCCGCTGGCCAGCACCAGGTCGTCGCAGGCGCGTTCGCCTTCCGCCTGCAGCCGCCAGGCCGCCAGCCAAACCAAGGGGTTGAACCAATGCAGCGCGCAGGCGGCCTGGAGCAGACACTGCACCGCCAAGTCGCGCCGCTTGACGTGCGCCAGTTCGTGCAACATCACCGAGTGGAGTTGGCTGTCGTCCCAATCGAGCGCTTCGGCCGGCAACAAAAGGCGCGGGCGCCAAAGGCCCCAGATCATCGGGATGGTCCTTCGGGCGTCCAGCCGCACATGCACGTGCTGGCGAATGCCCAGGCGCCTCTGCGCCGCCTCCAGCATTTCCGCAAGCCTGGGGTCGCGCGCCAGCGCGCATCGCCGGGTCGCCCGCGACAACAACCAATAGGCGGCCAGGAGCCGCGCGAACAACAGTGAACAGCCCGCTGCCCAGACCGCCGGCAGCCAATCGCGAACATCCCGCGAAAGGGCCGGCTCGACATCGGGGCGCGCCGCGGAACGGGTGGGCGCAATCATCGTCAACGGGACGGAGGAACGCCCGCTGAAGTCAACGGGACCCATGGCCGCCTTCACGGACGATGCGCCAACCGCAGGCGCCGCAGTCCAACGAGGCAACACCCGCCAACCGGGCAATAACGCCGACAATACCGGCAGCACGAGCAGCGCCGCGATCGCAAGCACCCATACCAAATGCCGCGTCGCGGCTGAGGCACGGTAAAGGGCCAATGCGGCCAAACCGGCCGCCACGAGCAGGGCGGCCCCTTTGAGCGCGGAATCAATCAGCAGCGGCGATGCCGCACCCAACAGCGCGAGCAACGCAATCATCGCGCGGTTCATTTAACGGCCCTCCTTTCTGGACTGCTCGATAAGCTTCACCAGCCGGTCAGCTTCCTCCCGCGTCACCTTGCTCTTGCGCGACAGCAGGTGCGCGGACAGCGCTTCCTCCAGCGAGCCTCCAAAAAAGGTCTCCAGCACCCGCTGGAACGCGGTTCGCCCGGCCCGGTCTCTGGCCTCGCGCGGCCGATAGACCACCTCCCGCCCCTGCCCGCGCCGGTTGAGGTGCCCCTTTTCTTCCAGGATGTGCATCATGCGCCGCACGGCCATCGGCGTCGGCGGGTCGGGCAAGGCGCAGCAGATTTGCCTCACCGTGGCCTCGCCCCGGGCATAGACGATGTCCATGATCTGGCGTTCACGTCGGCTGAGTTGCGATGAATTTGGCATAGCATTTCATTTGTGCGCTAAAATATTAACGCTTTCCGGAACGCGATGCAAGCGAAAAATCGCTAACTTTTTAACCCACGATTGAGCTCCGCGTGATTTCATTTCAGTTCCGCCAGCTTGGTTTCCAGTTCCTCGAGGGTCGGGGCTTGGTCGGCCAGGAGCCTGAGGGAGCGGCGGCAGGGGCGTTGCTCGGCATCGATCAGCACAATGAGGATCGGTTTGCCCTTGGGCGTATCGGTGAGCGCGCAGCCAGCGGCTCCGCGGCATGGGCAGGCTCCCGGCCCTGGCCGCGCAGCGCGTCACTGGCGAGGTTCCGCGCGATATGACAGAGCCAGGAGCGCAAGCGGGCGGGATCGCGCAAACGGCCCGGTTGTTTCCAGGCGGCCACGAATGTCTCCTGGGCCAGGTCTTCGCTCTGGCACAAGTCGCCGGTCGCGCTGAAGGCGAGCGAACAAATCAGGTTCTGATACCGCGCGACGATGTGGCCAAAGGCATCACGACTGCCGATCACGCAAGGTCTGGTTATTAGTGCCTTCTCGGAGTCGCTTTTCCCATCGCGACGTTCGTTGACTGGCTCTCCATCGGCCCACCGATGTCGCCGCCAATCCCGCCACCGAACCCGCGCGCCGGACCGCTCACGCCCCCGACCGTAACCCCGGCCGCGTCCACGACCCTGACTTGTGTCGGGTATCCAAGCTGGAGCGACACATTGAGGAATTCGACCTTCCAAAGATCGTTTGCATCGCGCACGCGGATATTGGTCCTCTTCATGCCGGGAGGATAGGCGAAGGTCCCGATAATCGCGGTGTATGGCGCATCCGGGGTTTCAGGATAGATTATGCGCCCCTCACCCAGGACTCCCGATGGCGCATCGAACTCGAGTATCAGACTTGATCCGGTGTTTGTCCCCCCGCGGATTCGAAAGACGACTTCGCGCATTTCTTTCCCTAACGCCCACGATCGGTCGCCTGGATTGCGGGCGAAGCTCTCACTCGAGATCGAGCCATTGGGCCGCCACCAAGGCTGGTTGGTAACCGACGGAGAGTACGTCAACGCCACCAGTTCCACGGTGCCCTGCGGAAACCTGGCCGCGAACGGGGCGCTCTTAACAAGCCGGGCCTTAAAGCTCAGAGTCTCAGGATTGTCAGAATGACTTCGGAACATTGTTACGAGCGAAATAGCGAAGATGGCTAACGATGCCGCGGCGGCAACCGCTGCCACCTTCCATCGCCGTACGCTCCCGGAAGGCAGTGGCTGAGCAGATGACCCGTCCGCTCGCTGGTTCACCCGTCGCCACATCCAACGGGCGATCAGGAAATCGAGCAATGCTGAAGCCACGGCGAGCGCAAGAAACACCATCAAGGATGTCTGTGGGATGTCACTGCGCCAAGCCGTGGCACGAAAGAATCGAATCGCAAGCGGGAAAACACCGAAGATCAGGGCATCGAGCAGGAGCAGCGGGAAGAGCAGGGCATCAAACATCGCCAAGCCCAATCCGCCAAGGCGTCCTGCAGACCGGCGGATTTGCCTGACGGCGGCCCAGCCGAGAATCGTCGTAGCCGCAGAACCAATGAAGCCCATTAACAACTGCGTGAGCACAAAGCCCGCCTTCGCCAGTATGGTCATGGCGGCCCAGTGGCCCACAGGCTCCCCCGACAGAATCGCCAGCCAAATTCCCGCCAGCGCAGGCCCCGCCGCGCAACACGCACCGACGATGGCCGTGCGCGAAAAGCGCGGTTTCGGGAGCGCACGCGCTTCGCGTGCTGCCTTCGACGCCTCGTCGAACGCTTTCCCCGCCATTCCGGTTGGCGGGGCGTCAACCGGTGCAGCCGGGGCGGCTGCGCTCCCCGGGGTCGTCGCAATCGTCTCCACGTCGCCCTTCACTTGGCTCGCCTGCGGTCCCCGCCGCAAGAATCCACGCCACAGAACCAACCCGCCCGCGAGCAACCCCAGCACGAAACCCGCGGCGAGTCCAAGCAGGATGTCGGACCCTGTGAAGCGGAGAGTCATCTCGAGCATGTCTGCCGGAGAGTCGTGCTGCTCGATGCGGAAGGCGCGGAGCTCTTCGGCGATGGTGTTGGCTATGTCCATCGCTTCTTCCGGCTCTTCCGGCCGCTTGCCAAAGACGCTGACTTGGATAAGCGTGCCGCCCTCGGAGCGCACGTCGAGTCGCCGTTTCAACAAGACCATCGCTTGCGCCTTGGTGAGTTTCAGCCCCAGGTTACGTTTTCCCCAGCGCTCGTCCAGTTTTCCCGAGCGCTCGTCCAATTCAAGCCGGTCGATGACCCGGCCAAGGATGACGTCGGATCGGATGAGATCCATCATGGTTGCGGTAAACCTGAAGTGCGCTTCCACCGGGCGTCCGGGCTGCGATTTCTGCGGGCAACTAATGACAGCCACCACTTTCCAACTTTCTGCCCGAATCCACGTGATGACCGTTACGGTCCCTGCGACGAACAACCAGACCAGAACGCCCACAATCAACGCGGCCCGCAAGCGGCGGCGGGTAGCCGCCGGGCGCGCCGACGATGGAGCCGTTTCCGTGTCTGGGGAAGAGGCGCTTGAAATGGATTCCACCATCGTCTTGACCTCGCTGACCTGCTGGTAACGCAGTTCCGGCTTCTTTTCCAGTGCGCGCAGCACTACCTCGTCCAACCGCACGTCAATATGCATCCCGCGCATGCGAGACGAAGGCGCCTCAATCGGCTTGCCGGGCAGTTCGCCGGTGAGCATCTGGTAGAAGACGACGCCCAGAGAGTAGATGTCCGCCCGATGGTCCACTTCGGTGGGATGTTCCCGTTGTTCCGGCGCCATGTATTGCAGGGTGCCCATCACCTTGCCCGCTTCCGTAAGGCTGGCAGGGGCGGCTGGCCCAGCCGTCCGGTCCCCTTTGCTTGGACGCCTCGGCGAGGTGTCCCCACCCTCCATAATTTTCGCCAACCCAAAATCTGCCACCTTCACCCGGCCCTGCCGGTCCAGCAGGATGTTCTCCGGCTTGATGTCCCGATGAACGATCCCCTGGTCGTGGGCGTATTGCAGCGCATCGCAGATTTGCGGCACGATGGCCAGCGCCTCACGGGCCGAAATCCGCTCCACTTCCAGCAGATGCCGCAGGCTCATCCCATTTACAAACTCCATGAGGAAGAAGAACAGCCCGTCGGCCTGGCCGAACTCGTAGATCGTGACGACGCCGGGGTGGTTCAACCGGGCCAGGGCCTTGGCTTCGCGCGTAAAGCGTTCAGCGAAGGCCGGGTCCTTGCCGATGCCCGGCGGCAGGATTTTGAGGGCCACGACGCGGTCCAGCGCCTTCTGCCGGGCTTTATAGACCGCGCCCATACCGCCCTGGCCGATGAACCCCAGGATTTCAACTTGCGGAAACAGCCGGGCCACCTCTTCCAGCGAAGGGGCTACGAACGGGGCCGACCCACCTTCCGCCTGGCTATCGGGCCCAAGGTCCACGCCGGTACCCAGGCCGGCCCTGAGCAGGCACTCCGGGCAGAGCCCGTCTGGCGCGTTCGCCTCGAGTGGCTTCTGGCAGCCCGGACATGTTCTTTTCGTATCCATGACAGTCAATCCACCCCTATACACTACGGATTAGACGGAGAACGTTACAGGCGAAGCAAAGGGATGTTCAACGCCGGGCCATCACCCGAAGCAGGTGGCGCAACTCCTCGTCCACCTCCTCTGCCGAGGCTACCGTATGGGCAATTTCGGCTTTCAGGCACTCCCGATACCGCTCCCGCAAGCGGCACGCCGCCACTCTGGCCGCGCCTTCAGACATTCCCAGTTCCGCTCCCAGGGCGGCATACGGTTGCGCGTCCCGGCTCCCGATCAGGCAAGGCTCCAGCGCCTGGAACAACGCGCCCTTGCCCTCCCGCCCGTAGTCCTCGCGCACTCGGCTGAGCACGGATTCCAGCAGCGTCAGCGCCCACTGCTTTTCGAAAACCTGCTCCGGCGTGCGCATGTCCGCCAGTTCCCGGGTGTAGCGGGTTTCGGCCGTGTCCAGTTGGAGCGGAACGAACCGCACCTGCCCGCCCCGCTTGAGCGTCCTGACCTTGTCCCATTCCTTGGCCAGGAACCGTTTCATGGCCATCAAAAGGAAGGAGCGGAACCGCCCCTTGTGCCGGTCGGCATGAGCAATCCAGTTGTGTTCAAGCAACCGCGCGAAGAACTCCTGCGTCAAATCCTCGGCATCCGGCGGCGAGTGCCCGCTCTTCCGCACGAAAGCGTAGAGGGGATACCAATAAGACGAGCAAAGACGCTCGAGTGCCGCCGCCGATTCCGGCGAAGGCCTCCCGCCCGCCGCCAAGACCGCCGTCCACTGCGTCGCCGGGAACATCCGGGGACGGTTTTCTGATGTTGCACTATCAGCCATTTCTATTCAGTCCAACAGGTCGTGCAAAAGGCCGCCCCGGTCGCGTCCGGCTGCGGTCTGGTTGCGGAGGCAGATTCGGTCGTCATGCGTGGCGGCATCATACCCATTCCTGCCGCTTTTTGCCAGAAAGGTTCCAGGTGTGGCGCTTCCGGCCAAGCGCCGAGGGCCAGGCCCCGGTCCGCAAATAAGGCAGCAACCCCTCCTTGAGCCTCGCGCGGCCGCTGTGAATGAGCGACCGGATGCCTGGGGCCTCGTGCTGGTCAATGCCAACGATTAAGGCGGCGCGTTTCATGGTGCCGATGATCCGGTCTCAAGGGCTAAGAATTAGCGTGCGTCGGCCACCCTGTTCAGACCAGAACATTCTGGAGCACTTCACAGGCTGGCCGACGACCCGTTTACACCCTGCCGCGACGAATCCGGAACTGATGAAGCAGCCGGCTTCAACCGAGGTCCCACAAAGTAGCTTGCTAACAACCCGAATGCATGGAAGCCCGCGATTCCACCTGGGCTTTAGCGCACTGCTCAGGTTGCAGACGGCTTACTGGCCGAGGTCAGGAGCGTTGGTGTCCAGGAAGAGGCCGCTGAAAGTGCCTTGCTGCAGGATAAACGGGAGCATCGCGGCGACTTGAAGGGCATACCAGTCAATGAGTTTTGCCAGAGGCGCTATCATGCGTTGTTTTTTCGACCGGCTTCCAACCTCGGTTCCAGCCAGCGGAGGACGGGGCTTATCAAGCCTGTCAAGCATAAGCTGAGGCTGTTGTGCCCGTGCGGCAGCCGCCAGATATCCGGCTGCTCCCATAGTTGCCAAAGTTCCTCGATGGGTTCCGCTGGCGTCACCAAATCCTGGGTGCCTTCGACCAACAATATGTTTTCCTTGGGGATGGCCGGCCGGGCTCTGGTCAGATTGAATGGAGTCTCATCCAACGCTTCATCTGCCGCGCACACCTCCTGCCATGCCTCCCGAACGCTTCGCCAGATGACCCGGTCCGCGTATGAGGGATTGCTACGCACGGGGGGCAAGGTCATTACGGCCGCCGCGAAACGCGCATCGCGGCACACGGTCATTCCCGCCAACCACGCACCCATCGAGAGGCCCCAGAGCGCCACGGCGGGGCAACCCTCCCCCAACAGCCACCCGGTCAGAGCGCGAATTTCGGCAACCTCTTGCGCGGCCGCCTCCGCCATCCGCATGTAATCCACTTGGCCCATCGCTCCAGGCTGCCGCGGATGGCGCTGAAAGTGGTAAGGCGCCTCCAACGTCGCGGCATTGAACCCTGCCCGATTACAACGGCGGGCAATCAACGACCATCCGAACCGATAACCGAGGGAAGTGCTGCGCCCTCGCCCTACACTTCCGCCATGTAATAGAATGATCGCCGGACGTTCCTGCCAGCGCCCCGCACAGCGATAGAACCGGCCATGAACGACATTGTTTTCGGCGAAGCTGCTCGGTCGCGGCGTGGGAAAGCGAAAGTTCAGTCCCGGCTTGTCGCGATTGAACTCAACCCGAGCGGGCTGGCTTTCACCGGGAATGAAGTCCGGTCCTTTGAGGAATTGAATCGCTTCCAGCCGTAGAGTTTGTCCGTAACAGGTCGGCGCTCGCCTGCAGTTTTTCTGGATAGACAACCAGTCGATGAATTTTGCCAATGGCGCAATCATGAGTTGTTTTTTCGACCGGCTTCCAACCTCGGCGCCAGCCAGTCAAGCACGCGCCCGGTAAAACCCGGCGGCAACCCGCAACAAATTCCAACGTGCCCGTGGGGCAACCGCCAGATGTCGGGCTGCCCCCACGTCTGCCAAAGGTCCTCGATGTCGTCTTTCGGGCACCCCAAATCATAAATCCCTTCCATCAATAATATGTTTTTACTGGGGATGACCGGATGGATCCTGGTCAAATTGAGTGGGGTCAAATTCACCTTCTCCAGCAACTGCTCAGTCCTCGGCAACATCGACCGAATCCTGGGGCTGGCGGCGTGTTTCTCCGCCCAGGGATTCAACCGCGCGCATGGCGCACCCAGAACGGCGGCGGCCAACCGCGCATCGTGACACGCCGCCATGCCCGCATACCACGCACCCATCGAGTAACCCCATAGCGCCACAGCGGGGCAGCCTTCCTTTAAGAGCCAGCCGGTCAGGGCGCGAATTTCAGCCATCGCCTGCGCCGTTGCCTGCGCGAACTGAAGCAAATCCGAATAGCCAAGCGAACCGCCAAGCTGGCGGGGACGGCGTTGAAAGTGGTAAGGCGCAACCAGGGTAACGGCATTGAATCCCGCCCGATTGCATTGGCGGGCGACCATAGGAAATCGAAAATTATAATTGAGGGAGTCGCCCGACCCATGCAGTAAAACAACCGCGGGCTGTTCCTGCCACCGCCCGCCGCAGCGGTAAAACCGGCCATGAACGACATTGTTTTCCGTGAACTCGCAGGGCCGGGGCGTGGGAAAACGGAAATCGCGAGGTCCGTTGAATTCAACCCGCGCCGGATGGCTTTCGGTGGGGAAGAACTCAGGTCCATTCAGGAATTCGAGTGCTTCCTCCAGTCTGGGGTTATTCCTATAAAAATTGGCAGGCAACTTGAGTGTCGAAGCCTGAATCGCCAACCAATCCAGCGATTTTGCCAAAGGAGCGATCATTCGCTTTTAAGTTTCTTTCTCACCCGCGAAGCGTCAAAACTGGCGCGGCGGCAAAAAAGCAATTTCTTATCGGGTTCTTATCAGTCTGCCCCCGGAAAGGGAGAACGACCAACCGCCGATGATTTCCGAGATCTGGGCTGCCTCGACTTGCCAGGAGGGGCTTCCGGTTTCCACTGGTACATGAGGACCTTGGATTTCCAATCCTCCTCCACCAGGACCAGGCATTCACCGTCGGGACGGCGGATGGCCTGGATGCCTTCGGGGATGTCCACCCAGCCGACGGCCTCGCCGGGCAGGTCGCCGCCCACCTCCGGACCTGGTTTGAGATGGCCGACGCTGGCGCCCGTCTGCGCATTATACACCTCGATTCGCCCGCCCACGACATACACCACGAAAACGTAATCGACGGCGACGCTCATCGAGGCGGGCTTGCCTTTCCAGCTTCCATCGACCGTGTAATCGGGGGAAATCTGCCAGCGGGGCGAGCTCTGGCCTTTGCTCCAATGGTCATACCGGCAGATCACCCGGCCCATCACCTTCCATAAGCCGTCGTGGTGAGGACGGTCGGCGGTATAGCCGGCCAGATACATGGTGTCGGTGGCGGGGAAGTAGTAAATGCGCTCCAGGCGCGTGAAAGGCGCGGGCATCGGCGTGGCCGCCAACGAGGTGAAATCGTAGATGGGATTCCCTTGGGCATCCAAACCTTGGCAGGCGAACCTGCGGATGCCGGCAGTTTGTGTGGCCTGCCACACGTTGCCGGCGCTGTCCACCCACCAACCCCATAACGGTGGCGCGTCCTTTCCTCCATTGCTCAGGAACTCGGCACCATCGAAGGCGCCGTTCCCGTTGCCGTCGCGCCAAATCCATTCTCCTTTGTCGGGTTGGCCGGGCGGCCAGCCCTGGTCCTGCTTCTTGAGGTGGCTCTTGGCGAAGAAGACCGAGGGCACGGCAAGCTCGCCCTCCTTGGCCGAATCGAAGCGATAGACCTGCAGCGCCTCTGAATACATGTCATTGACGAACAGGAACCGTTTGCCCTGGATGCGCCGCACCCATGCGCCCGCCGACCAGAGGTGCAGCCGGGGGTCTTCGGGATACCGGAACGGGTCGAGCGTGTAACCCTGGTAGGTCCATTGCTGGCCGGGGGGCCGCGTGTAATCCAGACGGAAATGCTCTTCTTTGGTGAACAGGTCCGCTTCCGAGGCCGGGTCGAGGTCCGCCATGTCCACGAACTCCAGGCCGAACAGGCGCCAGTTCAATTTGCCCTCCGGCGCATAGCTCTCCAGCACGGTGCCTCCACCCCCGCTCTGGCCATCCTGGGCAATGTAGAAGTTGCCCTGGGCATCGCATCCGACCGCACTGGGGTGGTTAAACTTGAGCGGGCCAAACCCGCCCGGAACGCCGGAGAAGATGCCGCCCTTGGCCCCAAAGGTGCCCGCCAGGCGGGGGGATTCGGCCACGTTCTCGAAAATCAGGACCTGCTGGCTCGGCCCGTTGTCCGCAACCAACAGGCGGTCTTTGGGGGCCAGGCACAGGGCCGTGGGCTGGGCATCCGCCGCAAACTCGATTCTTCGGGCGTTTCCCTCAGCGGTGTGCCGCGAAATCCAAGCCGGAGCCGACCCGCTCCTGGGGTGCAGAAGCCACAGCGTCCCGCTTGGGTCCAGCACCATGCGACCGGGACGGCCCACCGGCCAGTGGGCCACCGGCTCCATGGTCTCGGTGTCATAGATGCGGATCTCGTTCACCCCGGCACAACTGACATAAAGCCGATGCTCGTCAGCGCAAAGGCCGGCGATGCCACCCTCGGCCTTTTCTGGGGCCTCGATGACGACCAGGAAGCATCCCTTGAGCGTGTCGCCTTGGCCGCCCTTGCCGCCGG
>Ga0326727_10009525_pt1 | contig 23839 bp, 25 predicted proteins | sample MB2enrmetagenome_FD_207643 | JGI IMG/M metagenome (GOLD analysis project Ga0326727, IMG submission 207643) | Lab enriched peat soil microbial communities from McLean, Ithaca, NY, United States - MB29MY | ecosystem: Environmental > Terrestrial > Soil > Wetlands > Peat | place: USA: New York... | reverse complement strand
CTACGGCCTGAGTTGTCCATCCTTCCAGCATCGGTTCTTGGGGTTGGCCCACGTAGGGAATTTGGTGAAAGTGATCCATTACCCAAAACGAATCATATCCTAAACTCTCTCCACGTGTCACAAGGCTTCTCAATGAGTCCACGATAGCGGGGCCTTGGCCGTCGTATGTGAAATTGGGGTGCTGAAAACCGAACTTCAATTCAATTACCTGAACCTCAAAATTCTAACGCCCTAATAGTGTTTGCCGATTTGTGGCCACTGCATGCAACTTGTATAGGTGTGTCGACCATGTGGCAGCCTAATTGAGGATCAAGCGTGAGCTCAGCTTGAATGAACAGGCCTTTTGGGGCTTCATTAAGGATCCCCTATACGGATACATACGCCTTACAGAAATTGAACGGAATGTTATCGATACTCTGGCAGTCCAACGGCTACGTAGGATTCGACAGCTTGCAGGGGCAGAGTTCGTCTACCCAGCGGCAAACCACACTAGGTTCGAACATGTTTTGGGTACGATGTATCTCGCGGGTGTGGTGTCCGAGAATCTGCCCGTTCATCTGACGATCGAGGAGAAGCAAAGAATCCGATTAGCTGCATTGCTTCATGACGTCGGGCACGCGCCTTTCTCTCATCTTTTCGAACCATTACTTTTGAAGTACATGGGTCGAAACCATGAGGACATGTCTAGGTGGATTATTGCAGACTCAACCCTCGCAGAGGCCATAAACAACCAGGGTATTGATGCGAAAGAGTTGAGCGGACTAGCGGTCGGGAAACCATCAAAGCCTGAGAGGCCCTTTCTCGGGCAAATAATCAGCAGTTCGTTTGATGTCGATAAGATGGATTTCGTCGTACGTGACTCTTATCATACTGGTGCTGGCTATGGGTCGGTTGACGTTTTCCGCCTCATTTACACGATGGATGTCCTCGATGGCAACTTGGCAGTCGACATAACTGCCCTTCCCACTCTCGAAAGCCTGATCATTGCCCGTCTTGAATCTTTCAAAACGATCTATTTTCACAGAGCTTGCAGAGCCGTCCAAATGATGCTCGTCAAAGCCTTGGAAGCAGCTAAGGACGATCTGGCGCTATTGCAAGCGAAGACTCCGGATGAATACTTGGAATGGGATGACTATACGGTTTGGTCGAAACTCTGCCTGAATAAATTCTCGCGTGAAATCATAAAGGAAATCTCCTCAAGGAGGCTCCTCAAATGCGCTTATGAGAGAACTTTCTACGCTAGAGATGAACTCGTCTCAAGCGTTTTTACAAACGAAAACGTCCGTCTCAAGCTTGAGGAAGAAATCGCCTCGAAAGCAAAAGTTCCAATATCCAGCATAGGGATCGACGTCCCCTCCCTACCCTCGGTGCCCTATCATTACGCAATGGACATTGGCCCAATAGACATACCAATGTTCTCGCGGAACCGTTCTGGCGAGAAGACTCCAGAGAAGATAGCGAAACTATCGAGAGTCGTGGATGATCTTCAAGTTTTCATGAACATAATACGAGTATACACAAAAGACGAGTATAGAGAACAAGTCAGCGCCGCCGCGGCCCAGGTCCTCGGCGAATCACCCCTCTCAAACGTGTTGTCGTATTGAAGAATTCAGCGGCCCATTCTCATTGGAAGGTTGAGCCAATTGAACCTGATCGAGCAATTTAGTGTAAACTCTTAGGGCCTCAGCTTCATCGAGTTCCGTGAATAAAGAAACCAATGCGATCCTTCCGCTCTTTCCAGCAAGTTTCTCCGCCAAAGCTCTACTCGTCATGAGGTACTTGCCGCCCACCAAAACGGAAGACCGCCCGACGGCAACTTCACGGAGACCCGGCATCGCGATTGCAACCGTTCCGAGACGAATGCGATCCTCGAACAGGAAAGCTACGATAGCATTCTCCAATTGACTGTAATTTACTCTGAACGTCCTTGTTCCGACTTTCAGTGTTGTTTCGATCATTTCCATCGAATATCATCGCACATTCTTCAGGTACAAGCTACTTAACTAGAGCGACGAAAAAGCCCTGAAATTGCTATGTCTAGGTTCTTTTCCCTTGAGGTTCCATGGGTTTTTTTGATGCTGCGAAGCAATACATCTTATCATCAATGCTAATCAGAACCCTAGCGTTGCCTGGGGTTTCATGATTTGGCATCGCTTCCCGTACCAGATGACATGAGGCATCTCGTCAACTACGATGAGAAAGTTATTTGGGTTCTCAGGGGCAGCGAGACTGTAGTAGTGAGCGACCAAAGAATCATTATTCGCAAATCAGGCGGCCTAGGACTCAAGAAAAGTTTCGTAGATTACCCATACTCGAACATGGTCAACATCAGACTAGACCGTGGCGTCCGGAGAGCGAGCGTCGAGATTCTAATGCGCTCAGGTGTTCAGAACATAAGGATCGGGAGCCTCACGAAAGCAGATGCTTACCAACTTCACAGAGTTCTAAGAGAGAACATAATCAAAGGTTCCGCGTCAGGCGTTATACAACCCCCCCCTGTAATCATTCAGGGATCGCTGCAGCCGAAACCGGAAGAACAGGCGAGCGGGGAACAGACATGTAAGGAGTGTGGCCACAAGGTTTCGGATGATTTCGCACTATGCCCATTCTGTCGATATCCTCTCAAGGTAGAGTGCCCCGAATGTGGAAAGAGAGTAGACTCCAAATTCAAGTCGTGCCCGTACTGCGGAGAAGATCTTTCTTACATCCAACAAATGAACTCAGATTTCTAGCTTCACCGCCAAGCCTTTCTCAAGGAAGGCAGACCGCTTCGTAGAAGCCCTAATGATAATAGCCGTCATTTCAGACATACACTCCAACCTAACTGCTCTCGAAGCAGTAATCAGCAGACTCCCGAAACACGATGAGCTATTCTGCCTCGGCGATATTGTAGGATATGGGCCTCAGCCCAACGAAGTAATCGCAAGACTTGTCGAGCTTCAACCGTCAGTCACCCTCCTCGGCAACCACGACTACGCCGTCGTTAATGGCGACGTAGAAGGATTTTCGGCTAACGCCGCGAGAGCTGTTGAGTGGACTAGACGAAATATGAACAAGGCGAGTCGCGACTATCTCGCCGCACTGGAACCCTCCGCAAAAATACAACGTGAGATGCGCACACTTGCGCTCTATCATGGCAGCCCACGCGATCCTTTGAATGAGTACGTCTTCCCTGGCGTTCCTGCCACTGTTGGACGTAGCTTAGTGAAGGCTGCATCGGCAAGTACTGTCTTGCTTGGACATACTCACATGCCCATGCTTTACAGATTCGAGGATGCTCTTCTGGCAAACCCCGGCAGCGTGGGTCAACCTCGAGATGGCGACCAGAGAGCAAGTTTCGCGCTACTTACCATCTCTCAAGGGGAAGTTACATTCGAGGTTCAGAGAGTTGAGTACGACGTAGATCCCGTAGCAGATCGAATTCTTCGCAGTGGCCTTCCCAGTTTTCTAGCTGAACGATTGTACATGGGAGTGTAAATGAACCCTCGACGTTGGACTATGATGATTTATTGAGCTATTCTTTTAAGCGACAGAGGCGTCATGCGCAAAACCAACGACGAGCGAGGCATGAACAATTGATAGGTAGTAACTTCGGTGGTCACATTTACGGTGACTACTACTGGCTCGTCCGCACTAAACTCTACACCAACTAATTTTTCGCGCAGCGCGACGCTGGAATCCGAAACCAAACGGAATGCAGTTGTCGCCTTGAAACACGGTTCGAAAACCCTAGTGGTCAAGTTTGGGGGCTCAAGCCTTCGAGACAAAGACAGAGTAAGCAAGGCGGCTAGCCTGATCGCGAAAGAAAGCGGGAAGGGAACAAGGCTAGTCGTAGTCGTATCAGCAATGGGAAAGATGACTGATCAACTCTTGAACCTGATCCGCCAAGATTCAGCATTGACCTTGGACAAAACGGACTCAGACGACATCCTAGCGATGGGCGAGAGAACAAGTGTCAGGGTCTTCGCAACAGCTCTGAAGGCTGTGGGAATTGAAGCAAAATACTTCGACCCGGGGGAGCCAAATTGGCCTATCATAACCGACGACAACTTCTCTGATGCAAATCCAATTCTTGAACTATGCTTGCAGCGGGTTCGCGAGCATGTGGTGCCACTACTTGACTGGGGGGCCGTTCCTGTTATCGCGGGGTTTGTGGGACGTTCTACGGCGGGCAAGATTAGCACGATTGGTCGAGGGGGAAGCGACACCACCGCTTTCATAATGGCTAGGGCGATTGGCGCGGACGAGGTTGTCCTCGTCACCGATGCAGACGGAATCCTTTCCGCAGATCCGAAGCTCGTCCCGGACGCCCGTAAGCTGGAAAGGATAGATGTTAGAACTCTAATCGGGTTGGCGGATTCTGGAACGAAGTTCATCCATAGAAAGGCTCTCAGGTATAAGGACCAAGATATTCCGGTTAGGGTCATAAGCCATGAGAAGAATGATCTTGAGGCCGAAGGGACGGTTATCTCTGGCGGGATATCGACCGAGGTCGAGGTTACCTTTGAGCAAAATCGGCAGGATATGGCTGTAACGATCGCCGGTAAGGGAATTTCCGAAAACCCAGAAATTCTCATTGACGTAATCAAGGAAATACGCAGACACTCGACGCTAAACGGCCTATCTCAAGACTTCAACTCACTAATCTTCTACGTACCACAGACAGGATCGAACTCGCTCTTGGCAGCAATACATAACGTGGTTATAAGATATGGTGAAGCAATGGCGATGGCCGTCCAACCCAACTTGGCGTTCCTAAAAGTGACGGGAGTAGGCCTAGAGGATACTCCTGGGATAATCGGCAGAATTTCGTCCCATTTGCTTGAGAATCGAATTAACATCTACGGGATGCTTACGCTTGCTTCTAGCATCCTCGTATTTGTTGCCTGGGATGACAAGGAGTTGGCTCTGCGTTTGATGAAGCAGATTGCAAAAGGGGAATTGTCTTGAAGGCTGCAATTCTCGGTGCAACAGGGTTGGTCGGACAACGTTTCGTTCAATTATTGAACGATCACGAATGGTTCGAGATCGCCGCGTTAACTGGCTCCGGAAGAAGTTCGGGAATCGAATACGGGGAAGCGGTAAACTGGAGAATGGAGACACCGTTGAAGAAAGAGGTTGCAGCGCTTACGGTGCAACCCTCGGAACCCAGATCGGTAGACGCGGACGTTGTTTTTTCCGCCCTACCGTCTGAACAGGCGCAAGAAATCGAGGAAGACTTTGCAAGGCAAGGTTTCGCAGTAGTTAGCAACGCCTCGTCCCACAGGATGGACCCAGATGTTCCATTGATGAATCCCGAAGCCAACTTCGCTCACCTCGCACTTATCGATGAACAGAGACGAAAACGAAAATGGGATGGTTCGATCGTTACCAATCCCAACTGCACGGCGGCAGTACTCACCCTATCCCTTAAACCCATATGCGACGCGTTTGGATTGAGAAGTGTCGTCATGTCTTCTATGCAGGCAGCTTCTGGAGCAGGATACCCAGGCGTAGCTTCGTTGGACATAATCGACAACGTAATCCCATTCATCAACGGAGAAGAGGAGAAAGTACAGCAAGAGGCCGCAAAGATCTTGGGTCAAGTTGGACGTTCGGCTGAATTCTTAGTGTCCGCGAGTTGTCATCGTGTTGCAGTACTTGACGGGCATACCGAGGCTGTCTTCGTTCAAACAAAGAAACCTGCTACGCCTGCACAAGTGGAGCACTGCATGGAGGTGTTCACGGCGGAACCGCAGAAACTCAAGCTTCCGACAGCCCCAGAACACCCCCTAATCGTAAGGTCCGAGAGAGATCGACCTCAGCCACGTTTCGATAGAAACGAAGGGCATGGCATGTCTGTGGTAGTAGGAAGGGTTCGCAGTGACCCTGTCTTCTCAGGCATCAAGTACGTAGCCTTAGGGCACAATACAATACGAGGAGCAGCCGGTTGCGCTCTGCTAATAGCAGAGTCAATGAAATCACAAGGATACCTCTGAGAGTGATCGAATAATGGAATCCGGCAAGACCAGAAGGCTACGAAGAATTACAAGAGATGATTCGAAGAGTTTCATAATTGCCATGGATCACGGCGTCACGCTTGGCCCTGTCCGAGGATTGGAAAACATGCAGGAAACCGTAAAACGCGTCGTAAGCGGCGGGGCAGACGCTGTGTTGGTACACAAGGGTATAGCGAAACACGTGGACACACACGGCTCGGGATTAATTGTTCACGTATCTGCCTCCACTAAACTTGGTGGCAAGCCCAACTTGAAAGTCGGCGTGTGCACTCTCGAAGAAGCAGTAAGACTCGGGGCCGACGCAGTTTCAGCGCACATCAACATAGGTTCTGAAGACGAGGACAAGATGCTCGAGTTTCTCGGTAGCCTATCAGAACAATGTGATTCCTACGGGATTCCCTTGCTTGCAATGATGTACCCACGTGGCCCGAACATAAAGAACGAGAACGAATACGAACTTGTATCACATGCGGCGAGAATCGGAGCAGAACTCGGAGCGGACATCGTTAAGACCGTTTACACAGGGGACACGAACAGCTTTCGAAGAGTAGTGCAGGGTTGTCCAGTCCCTGTCGTCGTTGCTGGCGGGCCAAGAATGAAGACCGATATGGACGTTCTAGAGCTTGGTGAAAGCTCAATGAAAGCCGGCGCGGCAGGACTCTCATTTGGAAGGAACGTCTTCCAACATGATAGACCACAAGCAATGAGCAGGGCCCTCGCAGCAATCGTTCACGAACATGCGAGCGCAAAAGACGCTTCCAGACTACTCAAGGGGTCTTAATGAAAGAACTCTGGCTTCGGCTAGACCCCAACATATCGCAGGCTAGAAAGAGTGAGCTGCTCAAAATAGCCGAAGGGCATTTCGCTGTTGCAGTGCTTTCACCCGAGGACCTATCACTTGCAAGTGGTCTGAAGCTGAAAACTGCGTCAACAGAGGAACACTCTGATATCAGAATCATCTCAACTCAGACTGAGATAGGAAACACCGTTGCTAACAACTCCGCCGTGGAGGTCGTCGTGAAAGATAGGTCAGACGAAGAGAGAGTTCTACGGCTAGCGGAAACCGGGATAAGATATGTACTCGTGAAATGCCCGAATTGGAAGATCATCCCGCTAGAGAACCTAATTGCGAGGACTAGGAATAAGATCAGGCTACTCGCTGACGTGGCCAGCAAGAGCGAAGCCCAAGTAGCATTACAAACGCTAGAACTGGGCGTAGATGGAGTTGTCCTTACAGCCGCTTCACCAAAGGACCTCGAAGTCGTGAACGAACTTGGCACTCGTGACAGTGCCGTTGCCTTGATTGGTGGAAAGGTCGTTGGCGTCAGGCAAATTGGTCCAGGGGCCAGAGTCTGCATAGATACGTGTGAACTACTGGAACCGGGAGAGGGTATGCTCGTCGGCTCCCAATCGTCAGGATTGTGCTTGGTAGAGGCTGAGGTTCATACGAACCCGCACGTTGAGCCTAGGCCTTTTCGCGTAAATGCTGGACCTGTTTCCTCTTATGTCCTCGGCCCTGGGTTGAAAACTCGCTACCTTGCTGAACTGAAGGCTGGAGAAGAAATACTGATCGTAAGTCGCGCAGGAGCGACGAGGACAGGGCATGTTGGACGCGTGAAGATAGAGCGTAGGCCAATGGTACTTGTTGTAACTGAGGCCAGCAGCCACACTTTTTCGATAATACTTCAGAACGCGGAAACGGTTCGGCTGGTATCACGGGTCGCTTCGACCCCCGTGTCCGAGCTAAAGGTGGGGGATGAGGTTCTGCTCAGGGTCGAAGAGGGCGGCCGGCATTTCGGCACCTTAGTAGCGGACGAAATGGTGATTGAGCGCTGAAATGCAAGATATGTCTGTCCGTTATGGTAGATGACAAAGCGAATGTCGCTAAGCTGATCCAACAGCTCTCAGTCAAAGAGCCCGACCTCGTAGAATTTCGACTCGATAAACTTCATGAACCTAGACTCCTTGAAGAGATCGTGAACACGAAATCTTTCCCTGTCATAGCAACCGACAAATCTGATCGTGGCTCTATTGCTACACTAGAACTTCTATCACACGCTGCTGCTGCAGGTTTCGACATGGTGGAAATCGAACTCTCAGTCGCCTCAGCCAATCCTATAGTAGAAAAAGTGAAATCTCACGGGAGCGAGGTAATCGTATCATTTCATAACTATTGTCGCACGCCTTCTTCCGAAGAGCTGAAGAGAGTTTTACAAGCGGAGAAGAAAGCTGGAGGTGACATTTGTAAGGTCGTAACCACAGCGATCAAACCTAGCGACAACTTGACTATTCTTGGTTTCGTGGAGGATGAATCAGCCCATACAAGGATGGTCTCATTCGCGATGGGATCTCAGGGTATGCCGTCGAGAATTCTATCGCCCTGGTTTGGTGCGGAATTCACTTTCGCAGCGATTTCGGAAGAATCGAAAACCGCCGATGGCCAGTTGAGCATAGACGCACTTCGGATGGTTTGGCAAACCCTTGGAATTCAATGAACAAAGCGTCTCAGGAAAAAGTACGGTGTATGCTCTCATCGGCGATCCTATTGATCATTCGATGAGCCCCACAATCCAAAACGCCGCCTTTCGGTACACCGGCTTAAACGCGCTCTACGTCCCGTTTCGAGTGGAGAGATCGGGGCTGCGGTTCGCCATTCAAGGCTTGAAGTTTCTTGGGGTAAGAGGGTTCAATGTCACTACACCACACAAGACTGCAATGCTTCGGTATCTCGACGAAGTTGAAACCAAGGCAGCTGAGATTAGGTCGATAAACACTGTGAAGTCAGAACGGCGCACCTTGACTGGATTTAACACAGATGGAGCCGGCGCATTAAGTGCTCTGAACGAAGCTGGGATGCCCCCGGCCGGCAAATCGATTCTACTCTTTGGGGCAGGCGGCGCAGCACGAGCGATTGCTCACACTCTCGCTGGACACGGGTGTGCGATCAATCTTGTGAACCGTACAATTTCAAGAGCTCAACGCTTAGCGAACCTGTTACGTATGAAGTTCGGAATCCAAGTCAATTGTGTATCTCTTTCGAGCCAATCAATGCGGAGGTATGTAGAGAGTGCAGACATAGTCTTGAACGCGTCCTCGATGGGTATGATCGGGAATCAGAACGTTCCTGTCCTCAAGAAATGGTTGCGGTCGGATCAATGTGTTTTCGACATCGTCTACAGGCCCGTCAGAACCATGTTGCTTCGGAACGCTATCCTAGCGGGAGCGCGAACGATTGATGGGCTTGACATGTTAGTGAGTCAAGGCGCGTGCTCATTCTCGATCTGGACTGGAAAGAAAGCCCCCGTTTCCGAGATGCGCAGGTCGATTGCTCGAGTCACCGGCGATTGACCATGGCTCGGGGAGCTGAGGCGGTAAGTTACGGTGCGGTAACCATAGTTAACGCCATGGCGACTGGAAATGGAGCAGCGTTAGGCGTTAAACTGTGGACCCGAGCCAAGGTAACCCTAACAAGTCATCGGGGGTCGGTCTTAGGAAAGAATCTAAGCGACCCTGATGAGGAAGATGGGTTAGCGGAAGAAACAGTGAAGTCGGTCTTCCGTCGGCTTGGCTACACCAAACGTTTGGGAGCCATTGTCGAGACACAATCGAACATACCAATTGCGGCGGGCCTCAAGAGTAGTAGTGCCGCAAGCAACGCTGTTGCCCTCGCGTGCGTAAAGGCGTTGGGAGCAAAAACAAGCGATATTGACGTAGTCAAACTTGGAGTCGAAGCAAGCCTGCGGGCAGGAGTTACTCTCACAGGAGCCTTTGATGATGCGTGCGCATGCTATTTGGGCGGAGTCGTAATAACTGATAACTTGAAACGGAGAATCATAAAGCGGTTTAAGCCTGGGAATAGATTCCGAGTTCTTATTCATGTGCCAAAGTGGAAGAAGTACACTCATGATGTCGACCCCGCACCTCTGAAAGAAATTAGGCCGATAGTTCGATTTGCCTACAGAGAAGCATTACGAGGTAACTACTGGAACTCATTAACCCTCAATGGACTAGCGTACTCAAACGCATTTGGGTATGACACGACATCTACTATGGCTGCATTGAACGCCGGCGCAGTAGCAGCCGGGTTGACAGGGAAAGGACCTGCGGTTGTCGCAATCGTTCGGGACTCGGATAGAGAGAACATTCGTGCAGTTTGGCGCAGACTGGGTGGTCGTCTCATCGAAACTTCAATCAACTTTCAGAAAGCAAGGGCCGCGAGGTTTACAGTTTGAATGTCGCAATTACTCCAAGCTCCGTTCTCTCAGGAGCGGTAAGAGCGCCTCCTTCGAAGGCGCTTACACATCGTTCACTTTTTGGAGGGCTGCTATCAGGTGGGTCGACATTAATACACAACCCCCTCTCGTGCGACGACACGGAGGCGACCGCCGCTGCAGTTGCATCTCTAGGAGCCAAACTAGAGAGAGTTCACGAAGGCTGGCGTGTTTGGAGTACAGGCCGTCTCATTGCACCGAAAGGAATGATTGAGTGCGGCGAATCTGGAGTTACTCTCCGGTTTACAATTCCAATTGCGTCGCTTGTAGGCCGAGACGTTTGGCTGAAGGGTAGCGAAACGCTCATGCGGAGACCCATTCAGCCTCTAATCGAGAGCATGAAGCAGCTGGGTGCAGAGATCAGCTTCAAGGGAGCGGAAATTTGTGTTAAGGCGGTGCCTGCTAAGGGGGGGAGTGTTCAGTTACCGGGCGATGTGAGTTCTCAATTCATTTCAGGCTTGCTTCTCGCGGGTCCACTGATGGAAGAAGGGCTAAGCGTGACACTCGTTTCGCCTTTGGAATCAAGAGGCTACGTATCAATGACAATTGAGACGATGAAACGTCACGGCGTTAGTGTGAAGGTCAATGATGATATGTCCTTCTATCAGATCATGCCAGGTCAAATCTATAGACCAACGGAACACACTATTCCCGGCGACTATTCGTCAGCCGCTTTCCCCATGGCCGCTGCTGCCGTGACTCGATCGAAAATTCTAATTCTCGGTCTACCACGCGATCGTGCTGATCCCGATTCAGTTTTCTTGGAAGTCTTAGGTCGTATGGGCGTTACGACTCGCTTCACCTCCGATGCATTGCAGGTCGAAGGGGGCGCGCTTACGGCAGTGAACGTGGATATCGCTAATTGCCCCGATCTAGGGCCGGTTATAGCAGTGCTAGGTTGTTATGCCGAAGGAGAAACGAGAATTACTGGAGCCGGAAGGTTGCGCTATAAGGAGTCTGACAGGCTATCAGTGATTAGGTCTGAGCTGAGAGTACTCGGAGCAGAAATTGAAGAGAGAGGTGGCGATTTGCTTGTCTCTGGACCGGCTTCCCTTCACGGAGGCACCGTTGATTCCAACGGCGATCATCGTATCGCTATGGCCCTTTCTATCGCAGCCCTTGGCGCAAGCGGCCCAGTCTTGATCAGAAATGCCGAGTGTGTGAATAAATCATACCCAACATACTTCGACGACATTCGATCTTTGGGAGTTGACGTGGATGAGTGATAGTTCGTTTGGAAAACAATTCCGAGTGACGGTATTCGGGGAGAGCCATGGACCGGGGGTAGCTGCTGTTGTAGATGGTTGTCCGGCTGGGCTCAAGTTAAATCCCGAAGACATAAACGAGGAACTCGCGAAGAGAATGCCACCAGACCCGGCCGTTACATCGGCGCGACGCGAGAGAGATGAGGTACAGATTCTATCTGGATTATTCCAAGGGTATACGACGGGTGCTCCGGTCGCTATGCTTTCGCTAAACAAGGATGTTAAGTCACAAGACTACGACAAACTCGTGTCCCTCGCTAGGCCAGGCCACGCAGATTATCCAGCAAGAATCAAGTACGGCGGGTTCAACGACCTACGTGGTGGAGGACGTGCTAGCGGAAGGCTAACCGCGCCAATAGTCATGGCGGGTTCGATCGCGAAAAGACTCTTGAACTCTATTGGAGTAGAGGTATTTGCTCACGCGGTACAGATCGATTCAATAAAATTGGATAAACAACTCCCGCATGACGCAATAAAACGTAACACGTACGCGAATTCTGTTCGTTGCGCTGATCCAGATACTGCCAAGAAAATGCAAGAGGCAATTCTGAAGGCTCGGAATGACGGCGATAGCCTTGGTGGTGTTGTGGAATGCATAGCGAATGGGGTTCCACCGGGAATTGGTGAGCCTTTCTTTGATAGCTTGGACGCGGACCTTGCTAAGATCGCGTTCAGTATCCCTGCGGTCAAAGGCTTTGAGGTGGGGTTGGGATTCGAGGCCTCAGCAGTTACGGGTTCGATAAACAACGATTCCTACACAGTCAAGGACGGTAAGGTGGTTACGTTAACAAACAATGCTGGTGGAATACTGGGAGGTTTGTCGAACGGAATGCCTGTCATTGTACGTGTTGGGTTTAAACCGCCTTCGTCGATTCCGAAAGAACAGAGGACTGTGAACCTGAAGGAGATGCGGGACACGACGGTGCAAGTTACTGGCCGGCATGATCCATGTATAGTCCCGAAGGCCATCCCGGTTGTCGAAGCTTCAGTGGCAATTGTCTTGGCGGACCATTGCCTTCGATCTGGAGTAATTCCACGAACCCTGGGCAAGAAGAGGATCTAAGGGGTCACGGGTGCGTTCGACGCTTCAACCGCAGACGTAAACCGGTTATATGCCGTCGCAAACAGGGCGTCCTTTCGAGCATAGGCGGCTCCTTCCTCTAGACTGCGAACCAACTTAGCCCGGGTCCTGTTGTGAATGACGTTTCGCATAGTTTTGGTTTGTTTAACGAATTGCTTGAAGAGTTGCATTGAGTATTTGTTGTCGGCTAGAATCGACGCTTCGTTCTCAATTCTTTCATGAAAGAGGGATTCCGCCACAAGAAGTTGCAATCTGAATGTTGTGCCAGCAATATCTCGGGCTTGATTAGGCGATAGACCGGTATCCTTCAGAGTGTTGATGAATGCAAAGTTCATGAAATGTGGCAGGGCCAATGTTGCAGCCACAATCCGGTCGTGTATTTCCAGGTCGCTTGCAATTATTGTGGCTCGTTTCTTTCTGAAGAGTGATAAGAAATCTTTCGCGGCTTTACTTCTTCGCGGTTCATGTGCAACAATAATTGCTCTACCCTCTAAGTTTTTCGCGGTTCCAGGCCCAAACATTGGATGAATGCTTAGAATTTGAAACCCCCGCCTTGCTAGGCCTGTTATTGTTCTCTTGAGAGGTTCCTTCACGGAGGAGATTTCTACAAGGAGAGTGTCTCGGGATATGTGGGGCTCGATACGCTTGAGGATTGGGACGGTTGTATGTGTGGGCGTAGCTAGAATGACTAGCTGAGAGAGTTGGGCAGCGGCGATTTCGTTCGTCATAAATTTGAATCGTTTTCGGTTGGCTAATCTTCGTGCGAGGTGTTTCTTTTTGTCACATATTATGATGCGGTATCCATTTGCTGAGAGAAAATCTGCGAACCAGTAGCCCATTTGCCCTGCGCCGCCAACGATGGTTGCTACTGCCACGTGTCAATCGCCTTACCGACGGCCTTGATCGCGTTTGGAATTTGTGGTCGCGGGAGTGATACAGCAAGCCGGAAAAATTGCGGATAGTCACCGAACGATAGGCCAGGAGTAACGCTCACGTGATGTTCCTCTAGGAGTCGTTTGGTAAATTTCACGGAGTCGAAGCTTGGTTTGTTGGCTTTAGGGAAAACGTAGAAAGCTCCATCTGGTCTGTGGAACGAGACGTCGATCTTGTCGAGCTCTCGGCAAGTGAGGTCCACTTTTTTCATGATTGTCTTGATGTTCCGTTGCGCTTCGCTCTTCGAGCGTTTGATCGCGACTAAGGCGGCGTTCTGAATAAATTCCGGCACGCAAGTCATAACTGTCTGCAGTACACGTCGAATTCGCAGGGCGTTTGATTTTGTAGTGACCAGGTAAGCTATCCTCCAGCCTGTCATCCCAAACTGTTTGGAGAAACTGTTAACGTAAACGAAGTTATCGTAGCCGTTGTCTAGTATGCTCGGTGCGGGGGAACGAACATATCGATCGTAGACTTCATCTGAAAGTATCATGGTATCGTACTTCGCGGCCATTTCGACGATTTGCTCGAATTTCTCCTTGCCTATCACTCTCCCCGTTGGGTTGCACGGACTATTGAGAATCAACACCTTGCTGCCCTTCTTGAGTTCGGACTCAAGCATAGTTAGGTCAATATCCCAGTGGTCTTCGAAACTTGAGTTCAACGCAATCACTCGGCCTTTGACGAAATTCACGCACTCTTCATAGGCAGGCCAGATTGGCTGGGGTATCACGACACGTTCCAAAGATGAAACAAAACTGGCGATCGTCGCGAAGATGCCGAACCGAGCTCCAGGCGTAATCAAGACTTGATCAGGGTCAATCGCTACTCTATGCCGCTGGTTCAGCTCAGTTGCAAGAGCTTCTCTTAATTGAGGCAATCCTGCTGCGGGTCCGTACCCGATAATCCTCTTCTTCTGGAATGCCGAACTCAATCCGCGTATTACTTGTAGGGGAGTGGGGAAGTTTGGTTCCCCGATCTCGAATCGTGTGACCTTGGTTCCTTGGGACGTGAGCTTCTGGGTCAGTTCAAAAATTTCCTTCATTAACTGGTCCTTCGAACCTTGTGGTTGAACTGTATCCTCCACTCGAACTGTTTCTTCGATGAGTAGCTCGCCTAGACGCCTCGCAAACGATCGATCTAGGCCAAGTTCTGCCCCGAATTGTGTAAGGTTGTCCATCGTGGCCTTTTCGGCATCGGGGTCTATTGTCGGTAGGGCTTTGTCATGTTTGATGTTGGCAACCTGGCCCCCAATCGCTAAGCGTTCCTTAATCAGGGACAGGATTTGCTTGTCGGTTTCACGTATCTTCATTCGGTAATCTTCTAGCGTGTGCAAGACAGGCGCCACTGTGAATAAGATCACTGGAACTGTTCTACGCTTGATTAAAGATAATCGTTGTCGGCCAATCTACCGTTCCACGAATCCGAGTTCGTTACCGTTGGGCGACAGTTTGACGTAGCCAAGCTCTATCGTATGAACTCCCTCCGCGGGCTTGCAATAGACTCTTAGTGTCCCAAGTTCGAAGGCGAGTAGGACACCGATCTGTACCAGGTATCGGTTTTCGTCGAGAAGGCCGATGATGAGGTTACTTAATTCACTGCCTTTTGATTTGCCCAAGAAAGACGGGCTCTTTGGAATGGACAATTGTACTTCTCGCAACGTGAAAGTTTTCAAACTCCCCCCATCTAGGAATTTACGATAGCCGTTGACCCGTATCTTCCGCCTGTCGCTCTTGGACCGAGATAACACTTCGTTAGCCGGCTCGACGATCATTGAGTGTGCGCCACTCCTAGCCAAGATAGGTTGAAGTTCATTTCAGAAGCCTAACGCAATTACTAGGTCTGGTTTTGTTTGAGTGATAAGGTCGATTTTATACTGGATCGCCTCGGGATCCGCTATCCAGCCATCGGTGTTTATGATCGTGAGTGCGTCTTCGGTTCCAGTAGATAGCCTTTGAATTCCATCAATCAATTTTTCTTTAACCTGGCCTGGGCTTGTGTCTCCGATGAAGATTCGAGCATCAGGCACTAATTCCGTTAAAGATGTAATCGAGTTCTTTGACGCTGCTCTGCCTATCGTAGTTGGTGGTCCTAGGTCAGCCTGTCCCACGTCTGCATCAATAATGAACATTTTCTGCCCTAACAACCTGTTAACCAGGTAAACGCACAGGGTGCTCTTTCCGACGTCGGTCGGCCCAATCACCGCAACCTTTCCTTGGTTCATTTCCCCAAGGGCTTCGGCCGCAAGACTCCATGAATGAGGAATTGTGCTGCCTTGAATCTCATATATTTCGGCTGATTTCCCAAGAGCTATTTCCAGATTCGCGTGTTGAGTTGTTTCGATCGGAAGTTGCTTCTCATTCATGACCGTTGTTCGTCGACGCAATTGAATGGCTGCTCCCAAAATTGAGGCACGTCCGTCCAGTAGGACGATGGAAGCCGGTCCGCGCACAAGTAATGTCTTATTGGGAGATAATTCGTGCAACATGATCGGTCATCATGCGGTGTTTGGTGTGACAGTTGCAGGTATAGCAGCCAGTGAATATTGCTAAATACAGTATCAATCTTCTCGTCTGGTTGCCGGGCTGATTCTCTGATGAAGATTGACGATTATGACGTTCCCGATGAACTCCATTACACGAAGGAGCACGAGTGGATGATGGTGGAGAATGGTGTATGTCGGGTTGGAGTAACAGACTATGCGCAAAAGTCACTTCATGAAGTTGTTTATGTCGACTTGCCGCAGTTGGGTAAGATTTTGTCGCAAAACGCGGCATTTGGCACGGTAGAGTCAGTTAAGGCTGTATCAGAGCTTTACTCTCCCGTATCGGGTGATATCTTGGAGCGTAACGAGAAATTGGTGCAGACGCCTGAGTTAGTTAATCAGGATCCGTACGGCGCTGGCTGGATTGTCATAGTTAAACCTTCGCACTTGCAGGAGGATATGAAGGCGCTGTTAAGTGCCGAAAGTTACGCAGCTTTCTTGAAGGAAATTACCAAGAAGAAGTGAAGACACCACTTGACGGAGGCAACGTCCTTCCATTGTTCATGCATTAATTTAAAAATGGGCTCGAAGGCAGTAACTGGACTGAACCCCGGATGGATTTAACAAGAAATTCCGCTCTTGACGAGCGGACGAAACAGTCGCGGGTGTTTAAGCGACTGGCACTGAGAAAGCTACAGCAACGAAAGCTGCAAGAGGGCCAAGAGCAGAGAGACGTGTACGCGACTGTCGCGTCAGAGTTCCTAAGCCTTCCCTCTCTTGATAACGTTGATCGTCTTTCAACAGTGTACGGTTATTCAAGAGTTCGCAGAGCGATCAGTCTCCTCGATAACTTGGTCTTTGAGGAATTCTTCTATGGAAAACTCTACCTTTACCCACTGTGGATTAAACAATTCACTCGGCTACTTGACGCCGCGAGACCTCGGGCGATTGTAAAGGAACTAATGTCCAGCCAAGAATAGATCTCCCGATGAATAGGGAGACTTATTCCGGCCTCTAGATTAGTGACTGCACTAAAGCCGGAGTAATCTGCGCTTTATGGGAAAGGGTAGTTTGATAGTTGCCCGTTGCTGGGGAGAAGATTCCCGTTGGTTGTGCGCTGCTTGATAGAATGATTCACGGAGGTTTCACTCGGGGGGAGGTGGCTTTGATTTATGGTGAAGCCGCGACAGGAAAAACCACGACTGTAATACAAGCCGCTGCTTCATCCGCTAAGATGAATTTGAAGGTGATGTACATTGATTCAGATCACTCGTTCACTCAACAGAGGTTTGGGCAAATTGTAGGGAGTGAATCCAAGGATATTAGCGAACTGATCTCACTATTCTTCCCCGAAACCTTCTCAGAGCAGAGAGTGTTGTTAGAATCACTCGAGAAGTATGTTACGCCATCACTAGGCATGGTAATAGTTGATTCAGTTAGTTCGCTGTATCGTGCCGCATTCTCGGATACAACAAGCATCTTCAGTTTAAATCGAGACTTGAGTGGACAGCTGGCATACTTGGGTGAATTAGCTTCGTCCCATAACATCGCATGCATATTGACGAGCCAAGTTCATTCTCGCCTAACGCCCCGAGTGACCGATATCGAACCTGTGGCACGCCGGACCCTCTTTCACTTTCCGCGAACTATCCTCAGAACCAAGAACACTCCGAAGGAAGGCGTCAGAGAATTTGTGCTAGAGAGGATTGACGGGTCGGATGTCACGAGAAGTAGCTGTTTGGTGAGATTGCAGGAAAGCGGGCTAACCGACGGCGCAGCCTAGTTTTTATTTCTACGAACCAGGACGTTAGCCGTATTCCGTCTGGTGAAAGCATTGTGGCCGCAGTCGCAGGACTGGTTCTCAGCTCTCTACATCATCCTGCCCACTTACTGCGCGAACGGTGCTCCAGTAGTTTTCGGCGGCGGACGGCCAATCGATTTGGGAAAGACGCTGCCTGATGGACAAAGAATTCTTGGAAATAACAAAACCTTTCGCGGGTTCATCAGCGGAGTTCTGACGGGTACGTTGGTCGGTTTGCTCTGTTCCTACACATTTGCCACAAATCTGATGGCCACTGCGCTCCCAGCTTCCCTAGGAGCGCTCCTGGGGGACATGGTAGGGGCTTTTCTCAAGAGAAGATTGCATATTCCACCTGGAGGCGCGTTGCCGGGAGTGGACCAACTAGACTTCGTAGTTGGGTCGATACTTCTTGTTTCGCTGTTTTCTCCAATCAGCGTTACGGTCGTCCTGATCTTACTTGTTGTTACGCCGCCCATTCACTTTCTAACGAATATTGGTGCCTACCTTCTGGGTTTAAAGGAGAACTACTGGTGAGCTGAATTAGCCGATTTTTGTGTTGATCAGTGAAGTTGAGTAAAATACGACTATGAGCACGGTGAGTGTTCCGAGTATTAGCAGGAGGTATGCGTTGCGCGGCCGGTATGCGTACCTCGTACTGCGAAGCAGCATGTAGAGGCCCGCTAGACCCATAAAGTAAAGGAACGCAGCAATCAAACTCTCGTTCAAAGTCTGTTGACCTAGAGTTCCTTGAATTACAACCGAATATCCGTAGGAGGTAGGAAGCAGTGATATCGGGTGCTCAAGTATATCGTAAATTCCACCAGCCAAAACAAAACCAACGAAGATGACGACAGCCAACGCCAAAACTGTAGTCGAAGGCTTCATCCTCCGCGTCGCTGGGCCCCTGAAACCCCGGAACGAGTAACCTAAGTTACCAAAGAGCCGTTGCATCTTCCAGGGCACTTTACGCAACCTGATCCGAAGACCTTCGAACATGGCGCAATTCACTATGCAGTGGAAACAACCAAGAGGCTAAAATATGTTGCTTTGCGTGTGGGTGTCCTTAAGCGTGATTCACTATTGCCCCAGAAGATTTTCTGTCAGGAGTGTGGTTCAATCCTCTATCATGGGTTGGAGCTCGAAACGCCAACAGAAATCATACAGCGGCATAACGGTGTATGCCCTCAGTGTAAGAGGAAACTCGAATTCGAAACCGAGAAGGTCAAGATAGCCCCAAACGAAGATGTAGCGAAATGAACGACGCTATATTCAATCTCTGGCCGTAAGAGAGCCCTAGTGAAGCCGTTTGCCTCAAAGCGTGCAAATCCAGGCCTTTCACGATAAGAATGGGCACCTAACTGAATTTGCTGGGTTCAACCTCCCGCTCTGGTTCAAGGGAATCATTCCAGAATCGCTTGCAGTGAGGAATTCTGTGGGAATCTTTGATGTCAGCCACATGGGTAGAGCGTTGGTTAGGGGGCGTGACGCGCAACGGTTCTTGAATCACATTACAACAAATGATGTCTCTTCTCTCTCAAATGGCTCCGGTCAGTACTCGCTGCTCTGTAATCCAGTCGGCGGAATCAAAGACGACGTTCTGGTCTTCAACCTGCAGCCAGATCGATATTTGATCGTATATAACGCCGCTAACCGCGAGGGCGACTACGAATGGTTCACCTCGACTAGGAAAGAGTTTGACGTGGAGATTGAGGACATATCAGATGCTGTCGCAATGTTCGCAGTACAAGGTCCGAAGGCCGTTACCTTAATCACAAAACTGGCCAACGCACAAATCGGCGATTTGCCACGTTTCGCTTGCGATTGGGCGGAGATCGCGGGATCTAAGGTTCTGGTTTCGAGGACCGGTTACACTGGTGAAGATGGGTTCGAGGTATTTGTTTGGGATGCGCCTATTGGAAGTGCGGTGAAGGCACAGAAGGTTTGGGATAGGATACTAGAGGAGGGCAAACCCATGGGCCTCGAGCCTTGCGGCCTAGGTGCAAGAGATCTATTGAGACTTGAGGCCGGACTCTGTCTGTACGGCACGGACATGGACGAGAAGACAAACCCCTTTGAAGCGAGATTAGGGTTCGTTGTCAAACTCAGCAAGGACTTCATTGGGAGAAGCAGCTTGCAAGAAGTCAAAGAGAAGGGCCCCGAGAAATTGCGAGTTGGCGTTGTAACAGAGAATCGGGTGATACCGAGGCACGGCTTCAGTATCCTCCTCAACGGAGAAGAAATAGGCCAAGTAACGAGCGGCACTCTTTCTCCACTCCTCGACAAGGGAATTGCAATGGCTTACGTGACGCCACAAGACGCGAGCATGGGTAAGTTGGTCAAAGTCAGGATCAGAGACAGACTTGAAGGAGCAAGATTGGTAAAAACTCCATTCTACGATACCAGCAAGTATGGTTACTCGCGGAGGTCCCAATAGCGTTGGCGGTGGCTCTACTCACGTTCCAGCTTTGATCGGAGCCACTTGAGACGACTTTCACCATCAGCAATCTCGTAAGGGACTGTGTCCGTTCTCTCAGTCATAGCAGAGGTCGGGTTGAGAACAGTAACTATCGGATTCCAACGGAAACCCATCAAACTCGGCATAGACGTTCCGCATTCTAGACACTGTTCCAACCCATCCGGGTTAGGAGTGCCGCAATGGGAACAATATATCAGATCAAGAATTGAACCGCAATGAATGCAATACCTTCCGTCGCTAAGGTTCGGCTTTCCACAAGATGGACAGGACAAGTAGCTACCCGGCATACTGTAACCTCAAACCGAGCCAAAATCAGTCAACCAACATGGAAAGGTTTTCGGATCTTAATCAGTCGAGGCTCAAGCCCGTGCCCATCGGTGTCTCAAGCCAAGCACTCTTATGGTGCAGAACCACTCCCGGGCGATGATATCAGGTAGACAGTTTTTGGATCGGTCGTTCTGCTTCATCAACCTTTTATAACGCGCTCAAAGTCTACCTTCGAAAATCTGCGGGTGCATAAATGTCAGCTACCGGACGGGCCCTGAGAAAAGCTAGAAGCGTAATGGGCAGGTATGTAAACCGTGAAGTCCTCGCGGAACGTGTTGACGGCATCCGCAAAGCAGCCTCAGGAATTTCACGTGGGACCGTTCTTGAATACATAGCACTCGGGCTGATTGTGATAATCGCCGTAGCTGTTCGATTAATGCCGATTCGTTGGGGATACTACCTCAATGAGTTTGACCCTTACCTCCAATGGAGGATGGCGCAATTCACGGTCGACCACGGTTTTCTCGCTTGGTTCCAATGGCATGACAGCATGAGCTGGTATCCGTACGGTGCCGACATGCCGACTTGGAACTTATACGGTGAAGCGTTCGTTGTCGCAGCCATAGTAATGTTGCTACGCTTCATGGGCGTAGGAGTCGCAGTGTTCGACGTAGCCATGGTCTTCCCTATTGTTGCGGGAACGATTACGGTGTTGATCGCATACTTCCTTGGAAAGGACTTTTGGGGAAAGGGCGCCGGAATGTTAACCGCCCTGTTCTTAGCGCTGAACCCTAGCAGCATCGGCCGAACTCAACTCGGCTTCCTACGTCATGAGCCCCTTGGGATTCTTCTCATGCTTGTGATCTTCCTCTCCTTCCGTCGGGCAACAGTTTCTAGTTCTTCAACACGCAAAACGGTCGCATACTCAGTGATAGCGGGCTTCTCACTTTTCTATCTCGCAGCAGAATGGGCAGGCTCCCTCTTCCCGCTTGATTTGATACCCCTCTACGTCGTCGTCATCGTCTTGATTGGCCGCTACTCGAAGAAACTGTTCCTCAGCTATTCCCTATCGATGGGCATCTTCCTTCTCTTAACCCCGTTTCTTGTCCCCAAACTCGGATTCGGTTCACTTACTGACATAACATGGTTAGCGGTTCTCGCCGGAGAACTGGTACTAGTAGCTCGAGAAGCATCATCATACCTTGAAAGTACAAAGATGCAACTTTACACGTTAGCAGGGGTAGTGTTAGGGACTGTAGCAGTCGTCGCAGTCCTTTCTTATTTCAAGATCGCTCTGATACCGTACGGAAAATTCTACGCCGTCATCAACCCGTTCGTTCGCGGCGATGTTCCGATAATCGCGAGCGTCGCAGAGCACCAGCCTGCAACGTGGGGGAGCTTCTTCTATGAATTCGGAGCCATAACGTTCCTAATCCTATTCGGAATAGTGTTCGTAATCCAGAGGGGTAGAAATGAAGACATATTCACCATCATCTGGGCCGTAACCGGAGTTTACTTCGCCGCTTCTTTCGTACGTCTGACTCTATTGCTTGCGCCAGTTTTCTGTCTTCTGGGCGCAATTGGTACGGTTGAGTTAGGAAAGCCAGCCGTTGACATAGTGCGAGAAGCCGTGATTTATCCAAAACGCAAGACCCGGGTAATATCCAGAATCGGAAGAGAGTTTGGAGTCGCGATTTTCCTTATTCTCTTAATCGCCATTATTCCAACCTTCTGGACCGCTGTACGTGGATCATACCAACCCGCTACGATTGTCACCTCAAGTATTCCGACTGCGCCATCAGGAGGTAATGAACTACAATACCAAGATTGGCTTGAAGCGTTATCCTGGATGCGCCTGAACACGCCCCCCGACTCCGTCGTCTTCGCATGGTGGGATTACGGATACTGGATAACCGCACTTGGTGATCGTAGTACAATTGCGGACAACGGAACTCAAAACTCGACGCAGATAGCAGTGATCGCCCAAACCTTCCTCGACAATATATCGATGGCAATACCCAACCTTCAACGTTACAACGTCTCGTATGTGGCAATATTCATCACCCCCTCGGGTGGAAGCTCCGGAGGGTGGCAGGGATTCGGTGAGGACGGTAAATGGTATTGGATGGCACGAATCGGCAACAACACCATGTGGAACAAATACCAAATTACCTTCGTTGAGACAACCACAAACCCTCAGACGGGAGCAAGCGATTACGCACGAATAATCAAAGACCCTACAACGAACAAGGTCGTAAGTAACGACTCAATTACAACCAGCGCGCAGCTGAACGGCGATTCGATGCTGGGCTACATGATGACCGTAACAACGTCCAATACTCAAACTACACCATCACCATACCTAACTCAAGTATTTCAGTCCACAAACAAGTTCGTCTACCTATTCAAAGTGAACCTGATCAAATCAACCTCCATCACGATGCGCCCCGTCAAGACATCAATTGCGTATGGCACCCCGGTGGTCATGTCAGGAAACATAACCGGTACTAGTGGAACTCCACTCGCCACGCAACCAGTGCAAGTCGTGTTAGAGTCGTCCGTAGATAGCGGACAGTCGTGGCAACAAATCGGGACTGTTGCTGCTGCACCAAATGGCACGTATAACTACGCGGCGATCCCGAACGCGGGCACTTACCTAATCCGTGCCCATTACTTAGGCAGTGCAACATACAGTGAGGTCAGTTCAACTCCCGAACCGCTAGTCGTCACGAAATCGAACGCAACCATAACCCTTTCGACCTCACCCCCCACATTCAACGTGGGTCAAAACATCACAGTTACCGTATCACTTTCACCCATCGTCACCGGCACAAACGTAACAATCACATACACTTTCGACAACAAGACATTCACCCCAATCCATACGCTACTCATGACCTCAAAGACAATGAGTTTCACTTGGAAAGCTGATGTCCCAGGCACATTCACGCTAGTCGCTACGCTGCAGGCCGGTCTAAATTACAACCCGGCGGCTGCATACCTAACAATACGTAGGTCGTAAGTAAGGAACACGAGAAGTTTCCGCAGCGACATAAATCGGTTTTTTCACGGTTTCTCTGGCTGACGTAGCTTCGCGTATTTGTCGTGAGGCGAGAATCTCGAAGGCTGTGGGCTCGTCGTTTGTGCTCCGCACTTGGGGCAATTCGGTTTCATTGTATAAGTTTTGCAACTAGGGCATTTTCTTATGAGCCACTTCAACCTAGTTTGCGCCCTTCGCCGCCGAGGCCCTTGATCGCGCTC
>Ga0326727_10009524_pt1 | contig 23841 bp, 21 predicted proteins | sample MB2enrmetagenome_FD_207643 | JGI IMG/M metagenome (GOLD analysis project Ga0326727, IMG submission 207643) | Lab enriched peat soil microbial communities from McLean, Ithaca, NY, United States - MB29MY | ecosystem: Environmental > Terrestrial > Soil > Wetlands > Peat | place: USA: New York... | reverse complement strand
CAGTAACGGCTCAAAGACCACGGAACAGAAATTCGCTATACCCGAGGGACAGCATTGAGATCGACGACTGGGATCACCATCGCATATTGCAGTGTGCTGATCGCGGCTCTCTGCGCCGGGCAGGCGGTACAGGCTCAGCAGGCCGCCCCGCCCTCCCCGCCACCGGCGGGAGCTGCGTTCGAAGACTCCACCAATGAACTCAATGTGGAAGTGGGCAAAGCCGTGCTGGTGGACTGCGCGCAACCGATTCAGCGCGTGGCTTTAGGCGCGGAAGAAGTCGCGGAAGCTACCACCGTGAGTCCTACCGAGATCATGATCACCGGCAGAGGCGCGGGAGTGACCAGCCTGATCCTCTGGGACATTCGTGGCGGACGGCAGTTCTTCACCGTGACCGTGCGGTCCAGCACCGGGCTGACAGACGAGAAGCTGGACGGCATTCGGCGCGAGCTGAAAGCCGGGCTGCCCGGCGATGCCATCAGTGTGTCTTACAGCAACAGCAGCGTTTTTTTGCGCGGCACGGTGAAGGATCTGACCAGTTCGGCGCGCGCCGTGCAGATTGCCTCGACGTCGGGCAGCAAGGTGGTGAACCTGCTGAACGTCGAGGTGCCCAAGTCCGATCCGCAGTTTCTGCTGAAGGTGCGCTTTGTCAGCGTGGATCGCAGCAAGGCGCTATCCTTGGGCGTTAATCTCGTCGATCTCGGGCTGGGGCATGCCCTAGGCGGGGTGTCGACGGGACAATTCGGTCAGCCAACGATAGGGAGCACCGCCAGCCAGACCGGCTCGTCCAGCACCGGCACGTCCAGCACCGCAGGACTTGGGGGTTCCACCGGCACTGCGGCGTTCAGCCAGGAAGGAAATATCTTTGCCTTCTTTCCAGGGCTGAACGTAGGCGCCGACATCACTGCATTGGAGACCAAGAACGTCGTGGAGGTGCTCGCGGAGCCGAATCTGCTGGCGTCCAACGGCAAGGAAGCCAGCTTCCTCGCCGGTGGAGAGTTTCCGTACCCCGTCGTCTCCGGCTCTTCAGGGGGAACGACGGCGGTCACCATCGAATTCAAGGAATACGGCATCCGGCTCAACTTTATCCCCACGCTCCTGCCGCGCGGCACCATTCGTTTGCAAGTGGCGCCGGAGGTGAGCGCGCTGGACTACTCCCACGAGGTTTCAATCTCGGGATTCGAGGTTCCCGGGCTTACTTCGCGCAAGGTCAATACCGAGGTGGAACTGAAGGACGGGCAGACGTTCATCATCGGCGGCCTGCTGGACAAGGGGATCACCGATACTTTCTCGAAGATTCCGTTCCTGGGCGACATCCCGATTCTTGGCAAGCTGTTCCAATCGGAGACGAAGACCAAGAACGACACTGAGTTGATCGTGCTGGTAACGCCGGAGATTGTGAATCCGCTTCCGGCGAACGCGGCGCTGCCGGATCTGAATTATCCGGATAAGAAGTTTATTCCGCCTAATTCGAACATCCCCATGCACCAGCCGGATGCGAAGACGGCGGATAACACGTTGCCGCCTCCTCCTGCTGCCATTCCCGTGGAGACGTTGGTTGACAGCATGAAACCCGAGAAGACGCTCATCATCGAGTCGGGAACAGGCGGATTCGGTACAAGTGGAGGGGCGATTAACGCTCCGGCGAGCAGCGCGCCTTCGGCTACTGGAGTGACTGCTCCGTAGCAGTAGCAATTGCCGCCACGCGGCGGCGCAGGCGGCAGAGACAAGCGGATGAATCCATTGCTTGCCTTAGCGAAGGGGGTGCGGAAGTGTTTGGCTCCGCCTCCCGCCGCTTTTGCGCCGCCCCAGCAGGCGCGCAACGTCACGCGCGGCACGATGCTCGCGGCCCGGCTCGAAAAGGCGCGCACAGGGGCCGCGCGCAGAAAGGGCCTGTTGGGGAGGGAAAGCCTTCTGCCGGGCGAGGGGCTGTGGATCGCTCCTTGCGAGTCGGTGCACACCTTCTTCATGCGCTTCCCTATCGATCTCGTCTACCTGGACCACAAGCTTCAAGTCAGGAAAGTGCGCCACTGCGTAGGGGCGTGGCGCATCTCGGCGTGTTTCTCAGCGCACAGTGTGCTGGAGCTGCCGGCTGGGACCGCTCAAGCGTCGCGCACGGAGCGCGGAGACAAAGTGGAGATGGCGCCAGTTGCTGCTTCGGCCGAAAGCTGTGAGTAGTCCTCGGAACGCAGATCGATTGACAGGAAGCAGAGAGTGGACGCAGGGCCAGAGGTAACGGCTGTCAAGCAGCGATGCCGTGGCCCTTCTCAAGCTCCGCCGCGGTGCTCCATTGCCTGCGGACCGCCAGAGCCACCAACACCAAGGTCAATCCAGCAAAGCAGCGCAGAAGGACGGGATGCGCGAGCAGAATCGTGTAGGCAAATCGCACCCAGAGGCACCAGCAGAGCGTGAGGGCAAAAAAGCCTGCAGCGCGGCGGAAGTTGCGCGTTCCTACGGCGGACGCAAACACCCCGAACGCCATTCCAGGGATCAGGTCGATGACGTAATGTTCTCCAATGGACAGGGTCGCCAGACAGGTTAAGGCAAGAAAGAGAAGCGCTACCGCCTTCCAGACTCTGCCCGGCGCGAACATGAGAAACACAAAAGCTGTGCCAACGTGCAGGGAAGGAAATGCGTTTGGCATCCCTGACAAGCGCACGGCCTCGGGCGGAAAAGCTGGCGGGCGCAGCCATTGTTTACCGAATGCATAAATTGGCCCGCACGCGGGGACGATGGCGTAAAAGAAGGGGCCGGAAACAAGCTCCGCAGCATAGGCCACTACGATGGAGCCAGGGCAGCGCCGGTATCGCGTCAAAAGGTACCAGGCGATCATCATGGGAATCATCGCATCGTAGGCAATAAAAAGGGGAACGTGCGGAAGGCCCTGCAACGGCCGCGCGATGAAGGCGGTCTGCATGCCGAGGGTCGCATCCAGGCGCGCCAGGACGTGGTCGAACTTCCAAGGGAATGCGGCGCCTTCGCCGGACATGAAGATGGTGACGAGAACGCCGTAGAAGAGGTTCAGGACAAGTGCGAACACGAGTCCGACCCGGGTCTTGTCCTTCTCGTCCCTGAGCATCCAGATGACGGAAAGAAAGAGGGCCGTGATGGAGATGACGGCAGGATGCAGAAGAATGTCGATTACGCGCATAAGGCACCTTAGCGAGAGGCGGTATCCGAAGCAGAAAGCGAAGCAGGAATTGGCATAGCGCCCTGCTCACGGGACGAGGCGCGCGCGAAGAGGTACCAGACCAGCCATGCCGGTGTGGTCCAGAGCCAGTAAGGCGAGGGGACACGGACGAGACAGAATTCGACGTCCATCGCGAGAATGGCAATCGCCAGGACAGCCAGGACAGTGCGGGAGCGGGTGGTGCGGGCGCCGTGGACCAGAGCGGGTATGGCCACGGACTGATCGAAGATCCATCCGAAGGGCGCAACCACGAGCGAGACGAGCATCAGCAAGCTGCCCTGTTCGATCCAGTCCCAGGCGTGGCGGCGAGGCCAGAACCAGGCCAGTGCCCAAATGCACGCGAGGATCGCCGGCACAAAGGCAAGCCACTCCCAGGCAGGATGGATGGAATCGCGCAAAAGCTCGCTGGGGTATCCAGTGAACTCGCGCGTCATGCTTGAGTGGTGCACGTAGTAGGCGTACTGGGACCAGGCGGCGGGGTCGATCCATGTAGTGATCAGGCTGCATGCCGCCATGGTGGTCATGCCTCCGGCGAGAATGCGATAGCTGCGGGTGACGACGATCCAGACCAGCAAAACCAGCGCAAAGGGGAGGAAAAACTGCGGCTTGAGGGCGCAGAGCCCTAGCGCGGCTCCGGCCGCGAAAGGCCGGGTTTTATGGAGGCGCAGGAAGAGAACCAGCCCGATGAGCAGGAACATAGAGGTCTGGCCCGTCAGGAAGCAGATGAGAGCGGGTGTGAAGGACAGCGCGAGCCACCGCAGAGTTTTGGCAGGATCTCCGTAGAGCTGACAGACCCAGCGCACGGAAAGAAACAGGCAACCGAGCACGAGCAGCGACCAGAGGATTGCGCCCCAACGCACGCCAACGAAACCAAGCGGGTAGGCAAATGGCAAAGCCCAGGGAGGGTTGCGCATGACAAGAGTGTCGTGAACGTTGAGGCCCTCGGCATGCTCTAGCGCGGAGATGGCTTCGGGGTCGTAGGGGTTGGCGTGGTCGACGAGCTGTTTTCCACTTGCCCAGTAACTGATGAAGTCGCGCGAACCGGCGTGGTGGTGGAAGTCACCCGGATACCCGATGATCTGAATCGCAAAGTAGAGAGCAGCGATAAAAAACGCGAATCCTAGAGCCAACGCAATGAAGAACTCTGCAAGATCAAAGTGTTGCTTTACCGAAGGACGATCGAGCTTGCCATCCATGGAGGCTATTCTCATATACTTGCGCCTTGAAGTCGAGAGAATGTTTCTGCAACCGGAAGCGGGGGGATCAAGAAGCAGTTCAAGCCTCGCCGCTACACCGTAGATTCCGGATGGAACCAAAGAAGAGCAGCACTCCGAGGAGAGAGAATTGCAGATGAACAAACGTGTTCGCGTGGCGCTCCAGGTCCTGATTGCATCGGCTGTGGCGGCTGCCGTGCTTGCGATCTACATAGTGGGCACCACTGGCGACAGCGCCGCCAAATGCGACTTCATCGGCTACTGGGCGGCAGGACATCTGCTGGCCCACGGACAGAATCCTTACGACTATCAGGCCGTACGTGCGCTCGAAATTGCGGCGGGACGTGATCCCGGCGTGCCTATGCTGGTGATGCGGAATCCGCCGGTAGCATTTTTTATGGCCCTGCCGTTTGGGTGGATTGAACCCAAGGCAGGTTTGATTGTCTGGACGTTCTTTCTGATCGCGGTGTTGGGGCTGGCCAGCCGCTTGCTCTGGAAGATAAACGGCCGGCCAGACAGCCTGCTCAATCTTTTCGGATTTGGATTTCCGCCGGCAGTTGCGTGCCTGATGGCCGGACAGACCGGGATCCTGCTCCTCCTTGGGATAACGCTCTTTCTTCTTCTTTGGAAGAATCGTCCATTCCTTGCCGGAGCGGCTCTTTTGCTGTGCGCGCTCAAGCCACACTTCTTCGTGCCGTTCGGCATTGCGCTCCTGCTTTGGTGCGTCACGACAAAAAAAGGCTATCGCATCCTGGCCGGCTTCGGCGTGGCACTGATCGGCAGCTGTCTGTTGGCTTATGCGATGGACCCCAATGCCTGGAGCCAATACGCAGAGATGATGCGCACGGGCGGAGCGCTCAACGAGGTTGTGCCCAGGTTGAGCGCCGAACTCAGGCTGATGATCGATCCGCGTGCCGTTTGGATTCAGCTTGCTCCCGAGGCCGCCGCGGGCGTTTGGACGCTCTGGTACTTCTGGACGCGGCGCCAATCGTGGGACTGGATGGATCATGGGTTGATTCTGCTGCTGGTGGGCGCGATGTGTACCCCGTTTGGATTTCTGACCGACGAAACGATGCTGCTTCCGGCCATCCTGGCAGGAGCTTACCGGTGTATCGGATCGCGTCGGCCCCTCTGGCCCCTTTTGGTGCTTGCCGTGGTGGGAATTCTGGAACTGGAGATGGGCGTGGCGATCGTCTCGCCGTACTATTTGTGGACGACGCCGGCATGGCTCTGCTGGTACCTGTACGCGGCGGGGAAGCTTCCGCTGCGAACAGCCGACGCTCGACGGCGCCCGCAGCTACAGGAGGGTTAGAGCTCCTTGCAAAGGTCTCCTCGATCGACGGAAGGGTATAGTCCGGCGAGCGGGAAGGCGAGGGGAGCCGCAAAAGACGAATAAAAGCGAATATATCCCCGCCAATATGGGGAAATCATCATTCAACTAGCCTAAGGTAATGTAAACGGGGCCTGTCTGCGGAGCCAGGGTTGTAAACAAATGTATACACTTTCCGAATCCCCAAATAGTGGTATATTATTTTCACGCCGTTGATTTTAAAGTGCAAGATGACGTGTCCAAGAATGGCACGCCAGATGCACCAATCACAGCGCCCGGCTGAGGCTGGGAAAACTGAATCGGAGAGGAAAGAAAATGAACAATCTGTTTCTAGCAATGTATGTGAAAATGCAAAACCTGATGAAGCACGAGGAAGGTCAGGATCTGATCGAGTATGCCCTCGTCGCCGCCCTGATCGCCGTGGCCACCATCGCCAGCATGCAGAAGGTTGCCTCCGCGATGAATATCATCTTCTCGCAGGTCGCCACCACTCTGTAACAGTCCTTGGCAGTACAGAGTACCCAGGACCTCAGCATCTTGACAGGAAAGGCGCAGACCGGCTCAGTGCCGCGCTGTGCCTTTCCTGTCAGGTCAAGAGGTCCACAGTCCTCAACTGCAATGGTACAGACCGGCTAGGATCGCCTGGGTTCTCACGGAAACGATCGGCTCGGCGTCTGTGCTCTTGAAAAACGCGAGAGTTCGTGGCGGCAGGTGCGCCTGCTCCGGTCGGAATCTTCCCGGAAGGGAAAGACCGAACGCGCTGCGCGTCTCGCGTGCACGTTCAATTCAAGGGCATGAAGTACGGCGAAGAAGGTCAGGAAGTGGGAGGATGCGCATCGCTGGTTGCGCTGGCGAGCATCTTTTTTGGCGTCAGCGGCACCCCAGCTTCGGTGAACAGTGTGTTCGCGAGTATTGGCAGTTCACTTCTCTAGTCTCTGGGAAGCCAATTCCGCACGCGCGACTTCACCCGGCGACTCAGTCTCTTCGCGGGGAGGATACGCAACCTGCCTTCGGCAGGGAGATCGGATTCTCCCCGTAAGGAGCGAGCCATTCCGGCGATCGACACGTCAAGAGCCAAGAGGAGAGAAGATCTCAGGCATCGGCTACGGAGGTTCTCCTCCCATGCAGATGAACGGCTCGGAAGATCCTCAAGGCTAGGCAACAAGCAAGCTTGGCGTCGGCAGTGGTCGGTCATCGAACGGGGGTGTGCAGGAATGAACCACGTAATTGCACGGTTGCGTGTACGACTCCGCGGGCTGATCGAAGAGGAGCACGGCCAGGATCTGATTGAGGTTGCCCTGATATTCCTGGCGATCATTCTGGTGATCATGGCGTTGTTTCCTCCTTTTGCGGCGGACTTGAACACCATGTTCTCCTCGGTGGCCACTGGGATTTAAGTGATCTGGGCAATTTCGAAGCCAGAATCGTCCCAGGTATGCGCTGCCATACGTAACCAATTCCCTCGGCTCTGGACCGGGCTGGACCCCTTCCAGAGATCGAGATTCCGAAAGAGGCTGGATGAAAGCGGATTCTCCGCAGCCATCCGGCCTCTCTTACTTTTCAAGTATTTCTCCTCCAAATGTTTGCCGAAGACGATGCGCTTCAGTGCCGATTTCAACAGGAAATCTGCGCCGGGCACTGGGCTCAGCAAGGCCGCGGTTGAAGGAGAAATGCCATAGGTCGGGATTGAAAGGTGACGAGAGGGGTTCGTAAGGGCAGATTCGGGGCTGGCAAGTTCGCCGTCGTGCCGTAGAATCTCGATAATTCCCGCGTGCTTTTGTGTGATTCCGCGGAAAGGAAACTGGACCGAAATGCTGCTACCCGCCGCCCATCGAGCCAACCCTGCGCCGCCGATCGTTGCGTGCGGAGAGGCGCGGACCGCGGTTGCCCAGTCCACTGGAGCTCCAAGAGGCGAAGGATGAGGCCGAAGAGAGGTTCGAAGCAGCGCAAGGCTCTGGTTGGCCTCTTGCTGAGTGCCGCAATCTCCGTCACCTGGGGTTCAATCATTGCGACGCACTTTTATTCCGGCATGGGGAGCTTCAAAGCAGTCTTCTATGGGACGCGCTGCCTGATTCGGCATAGCGACCCGTACGATCCTGCCGTCTTGCCGCAGGTGTATGAATCGGAAGGCGGCAGTTTCTCACCCGTTCCATCCGAAGCGTTCTTGTATCGCCGCGGGAATATGGTGTGCGTCAACCTCCCCACTGCGCTGTTTCTCGTGGCGCCGTTTGCGATCTTGCCGTGGAAGACTGCCGTTTTTTTTTGGATGGTGCTGCAAGCAGCGGGTCTCTCGATGGCAGCATTCCTGATCTGGTTGATCGCCAGGGATTACGCGCTGAAGCCGGCAACGCTTCTGATTGGTCTCCTGCTTGCGAATGCCGAGATCGTTCTTTCGCTGGGGAATCTCGCCGGGATCGTCGTCAGTCTCTGTATCGTCGCGGTCTGGTGCCTGCTTGAAGAGCGGTTTGTGCGCGCCGGCGTGATTTGCCTGGCTCTCAGCCTCGCTCTCAAGCCTCATGACGCGGGACTGGTGTGGTTCTATTTTTTGCTGCTGGGGGGCGCTTATCGTAAACGTGCCCTGCAGACTCTTGTGGTTGTGGCTGCGTTGACGCTGCCAGCGATCCTTTGGGTTTCTTATGTCTCTCCACAGTGGCCGCAGGAGTTGCGCGCGAATATACACGCGCTTTCGGCGCACGGCAGCGTGAACGATCCTGGACCCGATTCGCTCTCATTCCTTATGGCGGACCCTGTGATCAGCCTGCAGTCGACCTTCAGTCTCCTACGCGACGAGCCGCGCTTTTACAACGCTGCCAGCTATTTGACATGCGGCTTGCTTCTTTTCGCCGGCGCCATTCGCGTACTCAGGTCGCGCTTTACAAAACAGAATGCGTGGATTGCGCTTGCTGCTATTGCTCCGCTATCGATGCTGCCGGTTTACCACCGGACCTACGACGCGAAGTTGCTCCTGCTTATGGTTCCGGCGTGCGCTTTGCTGTGGCGCGAAGGCGGACCTCTGAAGTGGCTTGCCGGCCTGATGACGACCCTGGCGATCGCGGGCACATCGGACGTTCCCACAACTGTAGTCTCGCAAATCATGTACGGTATGAACGGCGGCCTCGACGGTGCATGGGGCAAGTTCCTGACGGCCTTTGTCTTTCACCCTGCCCCGCTCCTTCTTCTGGCGACGGGCAGCTTCTATCTCTGGGTCTATTTCCGGCGCACCGCCCAGGAAAGAGGAGGATCCGCGGATGCGCGCGAACCGTTCGGCGCTTCCTTGGCGGCGAATCATGGAGAGAGCCTTTGACACGAAGGAGGGATTCGCGTCCGGCGCGGAAAACTCCCCGCTCGCTAAGTTCTTCCGCGCATTCCAGGGGTCGGCTTAGAATGGCAGGGTTGCACGATGGGACGAGAGGCCAAAAATGACGAGCGCATACGTGAGATGTGCCCATCCATTGCAGCCGACCCAGGCATTCTGCCCGGTAATGCAGCGGCAAGGCGCAGATTCCAATGGCCATCACGCTTTGAGAACGGGAGATCGCCAGAATGGACATTGAACTGAGTATCGTCATGCCCTGCCTCAACGAGGCCGAGACGCTGCCCGCCTGCATCGAAATGGCGAGCAAGTTTCTTGCGCGCTCCGGCGTGAGCGGCGAGATTATCGTGGGCGACAACGGCTCGACCGACGGCTCGCAGCAGATTGCTGCCAATCTCGGCGCTCGCGTCGTCGAAATTCCCACGCACGGTTACGGCGCCGCGCTCCATGGCGCCATCAACGCCGCGCGCGGCCGCTATTGCATCATGGGCGATTCCGATGCGAGCTACGACTTTGAGCATCTTGACGACTTTCTCGAAAAGTTGCGCCAGGGCTACGACCTCGTCATGGGAAACCGGTTCAAGGGGGGCATCCGCCCAGGGGCGATGCCTTGGAAGAACCGTTTTATCGGGAACCCCATTCTGTCCTTCATCGGAAGACTGTTTTTCCACTCGCAGGTGGGGGACTTCCACTGCGGCCTTCGAGGATTTCGAAAGCGTGCCTACGATTCTCTTGACTTGAGGACCACCGGAATGGAGTTTGCCTCCGAGATGGTGATCGAGGCACAGCTCAAGGGCATGAAAATCGCGGAAGTTCCAACCGTTCTGAACCGGGACGGCCGTTCGCACTCTCCGCACCTTCGCCCCTACCGCGACGGCTGGCGCCATTTGCGATTCATGCTCATGCACAGCCCGCGTTGGCTGTTTCTGTATCCGGGGTGCTTTCTGTTTGTGTTGGGATTGGCTGCAAGCGCCTGGTTGCTGCCGGGACCGCGAAGGATCGGCAGCATTGGTCTCGATGTGCACACGCTGCTTTACGCCTTCGTATCGGTGTTGCTCGGCTTTCAGCTTGCCGCCTTTGCTATATTTACCAAGGTGTTCGCGATCTCAGAGGGCCTGCTGCCTGAAGATCCGCGTCTCACCCGAGCCTTCCGGTACATCACATTGGAAACCGGACTCGCCGCCGGCGGCCTGCTGATCGCTTTGGGAATTGGCGGATCGATTTTAGCCGTCTCGGGCTGGGCGAAAGAGAGTTTCGGCACCTTGGATCCCGAGCACATGCTGCGCGTCGTCATGCCGGCAGTTTTCTCTCTCACCCTGGGTGTGCAGATTGTCTGCAGCAGCTTCTTTCTGAGCATTCTCGGCCTCAGGCGACGCTGATGACCATGCGGCGCTTCTTCCTGACGGTCGCTTCAGTCGCGCTGGCGATCGTTCTGATCGTCATGCTCATAAAGTTCGGTAAGGTAGATCTTCGGCTAACGCTGCAACAACTTAGAAGCGTCAGTTTGATGGCTTTTTCCAAGATCCTCTTTTTGAATGCTCTGCTGATCTATCTTTCCACTGAGAAGTGGAGGAGTATTGACGCCGCATGGCGCCGCCCCTCCGATTCCGTCCCGCCAAGAACCACATCCTACGCGCTGACCAGCGTGGGGCTGGCCATTGGACTCATCCTTCCTGTACAAGTCGCCATGTCCACGGCTCGCACGTTGGGAACCTTCATTCATGGAAGAGCCTTGAAACGCGGTACGGCCGGTACGCTTCTTGAGCAGGGCTTTGACGTTTATATGGTAGGCTTCCTTGCTGTCGCATCGGGAATCACCTGGTACTGCCATGGCGGAGCGAGGATGTGGGCGATCTGCGCCTCAGCCTCGATCGTCCTCGCGCTTCTTGCCGTTGAACCATCCGTGCGCATCATGCGCTGGCTTGCCGCCCGATTGAAAGCCCCAGCTTCCGGCCCCTTCCATCGGATATTCGACAGCGCGCGGGCACTCCAGCACTCGGGCATCTTGAACGCCGCCCTGGCGCGTCGTCTTGTTGTTCTCTCTGCGCTTCGCACAGGCGTAGTTGTGTTGATGTCGATTCAGACCGCGGGGGCGGTTGGCTTGCACATTCCCTTTTGGCAAATGGCGGCGGCGGTACCGTTGGTGAGCGTTGTAACGATCGTCGCGGTCACCCCAGGAGGAATTGGCCTCAATGACCTGGCGGGCGCGGGTGCGCTCGATCTCTTTGGGACGCCATTTGCCACAGGGGCGCAGTGGGTTTTAGCCAATAGGATTCTTCTCACAGTATCCTATCTTCTGATTGCGGCCTGCGCTGCAATTGTCCTGGGATTGGGGAAGTCCGCACAACGTGGAGCCGGCGACATGAGAAAGTGGAACGCCCGATGAATCCTTTCCTGTCGGTCATTATGCCTTGTTACAACGGTGAGAGATTTATCGCCGCGGCGCTTGAGAGCGTGCGCACACAGTATCGCGATGGGATCGAATTGTTAGTTGTCGATGACGGCTCGCAAGACCGCACCTTGGAAATAGTACGTGATTTCGCCCAAGCACTGCCCATGCGAATCATCTCTCCCGGCAGAATTGGAAACTGGGTAGCGGCCACTAACATAGGCTTGCGCGAAGCCACTGGAGACTGGGCCTGTTTCCTGCATCAGGACGACCTTTGGCTCCCGGGCAGGATGGAGAGACTTTGGGCAGAGATGGAGACCGCCGAGGGCGCGCTCATCCTTCACAACGCGGTGTTCATCGGACCGGAAGGAAAGAGGCTTGGGCCTTGGACCTGCCCATTCTCCGATGGTGTCCTCCGGCCAGATCAATTCACAGAGCGCCTTCTCGTGCAAAACTTCATCGCAAGCAATTCACCGATCTTCCGGCGAAATGCCGCGCTTGAGTCCGGGGCGTTGGATGAGACGCTCTGGTTCTCGGCCGATTGGGACCTCTGGCTGCGCCTTGCAGCACTCGGTCCGGTCCGTTTCATCGGCGAAGTACTCAGTGCTTTTCGCATCCACCCTTCCTCGCTAACAGCAAGCCGCAAGGTGCTCGCGAACGAGTGGGAACTCCAATTGACAACGGTGCTTGACCGTGGCCTGAAAAATTGGACCTACGCTGGAAGACGCAGAACGTCCGTGGTGCGTGCCGCGCGTGTATCCATCGCGGTCAACTCAGCCCTGTCTGCCGCATCCCGTGGACAGTCCCCTCAAACGCTGACGGTTTTGGCAAAGTTGCTGGCCCTGGGTCCTGCGGGATGGCGCCGGTACCTGAGGGATTCAAGGATTGTGCAGCGGGTGGTTCCGCGGCTATTACTCCAGTGGCAGCCAAGACATTGACTGATACCCTTATGCTTTTGGAAGGAGTCCGAAAGATATGAGCGTTGAATCTTATGACCGGCTATGGACTGAAACCTGGGGCGACCAACAGTGCTATGGTCCAGTGCATCGCCGTCAGCGCGAAGCAATTGTAAAGCTGGTCAAGCAACTTAGTCCGGCCACCGTGGTGGACATTGGCTGCGGCGCAGGCGACAATCTCGCGGCGCTGGCGCACGCCATGCCGCAACTCGCGCTTACTGGCACAGACGTTTCAAAAGAGGCGCTCGCACTGGCGGCGCGACGCGTGCCTGGCGCCACATTCAGACAACTCGATGCTCAGAAAGAAAGGCTCGACGAGAAGTTTGATCTTGTGTTTTGCAACCAAGTGGTCGAGCATCTCGTGGATGACATGGCCGCATTTCATAACTTAGCGCTGATGGCGAAGCGCTGGGTTCTTGTCGCCACCATGCGTGGCCGCATGCGCCGGTCGGAACTTGCCATCGGCCATTTCCGCAACTATTCAGATGTGGAGCTGCGGGCAAAGGCGGAATATGCGGGACTCGAGGTTGTGGACATCTTTGGCTGGGGATTCCCGTTCTACTCGCCACTCTACCGGACTGTTATTGAATGGCTTCCTAGCGGTCCTCCTGAAGGAACTTTTGGACTCGCGCAGAGGGCAATCGCGAGTTTTCTCTATCATGTGTACGCTCTGAATATCCCGCGTCGCGGCGATGTGGTGACAATGCTTGCGCGTCCGCGCGGATCTGCAAACTAGGAGAATTCTAGTGACGTCAGCCGGTTCAGCCAGCGAAACTCATATCGGGGAATCTCTTTGGCGCCAGGTCCGATCCGGCAACTTCTGGACCATTCCTGGTCGCGCTCTCTACGCGATCTATTCCCTGGCCCTCGCGGTTTCGATTTCGATATGGTTCATCGCCTTTCGAGCGCCGCTTCGCGGGGATGAGACTGGCTCCTACTGGGTGATCGCCGGAGGTCTATCCGGGATATGGCCGCGTCAGCTCAGTACTCTTAGTTCCCCCATATACCCTTATTTCCTTTGGCTCTCGACCAAGCTGCTCGGAACCAGCGAAATTGCGCTTAGAACGTCCTCCGTCCTTGCCATGCTCGGGGCTGCCTATCTCTTGTATCTTGCTGCGCGCGATCTGATCGATTCGGAATTTGCTGCGATTGCCACGATCGTCTTCTGCCTCAACTACTCCGTTGTTTTCGAGGCAATTGACGTTCGGCCATACGCGCTCGCCGTTCTGCTCATAAATGCGGCGATCCTAACGCTGCTTCGTCTGCGCAGAAACGATTCGAACTGGCTTGCTGCTCTGTTCGGGCTGCTGGCTGCGGCAATCGTCTACCTTCACTTTCTCTTTGCGGCTATCCTCCCCGCCTTCCTCGTTTGTTTCATTGTGTTCAAGGCCCGCAGCTTGAAAATCCTGGTGCGCCAGGGCTCGATTGCGCTTGTTGTCTTCGCAGCGGCATGCATTCCACTGGTTGCGGGGCTGCGATACCTGTTTCACAACCCGAACTCGCACGTAGTGATTCCATCCCCCGGCTGGCTCTACCTGTTTCCCCCGTTCATGCCAGGGATGCTGACTCTTTCTGCCACGTTGACCGCGTTGTATTTTATCGCAAGGAATCGGCCGATAGAGGTAACTCGCTATGAAAAATGGCAAGTCATGTTCGTTGCTAGTCTGGCTTCCATTCCCGTTGTCATTCTCTACGCAGTATCTGTCGGGACATCGCTCAACGTGTTTACCTCGCACTATCATCGCTTGAGCGCGGTCCCTGGGATATCGCTCTGTTGGGCGATGCTGGTATGGCAGTTCCGTTCCAAAGCCGTAAGGGCGACCTTTTGCGTCATTTTTGTCTGTCTCACGGTGGCATCCTACGTGTTCTCGCAAAGCTCAAAAGAGCACGATTTCTCCTGGAAGTCCGCTTTAGAGGTCGTACAGGATTTGAGCTCGAAAGATAATGCTCCCGTTGTGGTTTGCAGCAACTTTATCGAAGCCAACTACGAGACAATGCCGACGGACTCGCCAAAAACTGACCGCCTCTTCCCGCAGCTTTCGTACTACAAGATCACCTCGCCTATAGTGCCATTGCCCGAGGGGCTTAATAACGAGACAAAGAGGGTGTTCTTGCCCTTTCTCAGGGAGGCGGAGCAGAAACACGAACGCTTTTTGGCTGTCGGAGCCTATCAACAGCACTATTCGTCCGCGGAGCTTGACTGGATCGCACAGACCGCTCAAGGGGAGTTCTCGGTCCGCACCGTGGGGGTCTACGACCATGTTAAAGTTTTGGAATTTGTGCCCCGGTACGGTCCGGCGAAACCATAACGCTAGGAAGCCGATGTGAATATAATGCACGAGGCGCAGGGTTTCGAGGTTTTCAGGCAATGATTAGCGGCAAGCGGATCGCGGTGGTGATGCCGGCGTATAACGCCGAGAAGACGCTGGAGCAGACCGTGCGGGAACTCACGGACGTAGTGGACATCAAGATCCTGGTCGATGACTCCAGCAACGACAAGACCGCGGAGCTTTCGCGCCAGCTGGGCGTCGCGACCTTCATCCACGACGCGAACTATGGATACGGGCGCAACCAGCAGACCTGCTATCGTGAGGCGCTCAAGGCGGGCGCGGACATTGTGGTGATGGTGCATCCCGATTACCAGTACACGCCGCTGCTGGTTCCGGCCATGGCGGGCATGGTCGCGAGCGGCGTCTACGATATGGTTCTAGCTTCGAGAATCCTGGGCGGAGGCGCTCGCAAAGGCGGAATGCCTTTATACAAATATGTTGCCAACCGGTTGCTTACCGCGTTTCAGAATCTTTTTCTGGGCGTGAAACTGTCGGAATATCACTCCGGCTTCCGCGCCTTCTCGCGCGAGCTGCTCGAGGCGCTGCCGCTCCAGGAAAACTCCGACGATTTCGTCTTCGACAACCAGATGATCGCGCAGGCGGTGATCTTCGGCTTCCGCATCGGCGAGATCTCCTGCCCCACGAAGTACTTTGAAGAGGCGTCCTCGATCAACTTCAATTGCAGCGTGCAGTACGGCCTGGGGGTGTTGGCGACGACGATGAGTTTTGTTGCCCACAAGATGGGCATCGTCCGCTTGCCGCGCTTCGGCGCTCGGGGGAGAAAACTGTCGCAAGAGTATTACTCGCAACTGCGGTAGCACTCGAATTGCATGAAGATAGCCGGCCTCCGGAAACCGGTGCTGGACGCAATTGGCGCGCCGATACCGCATGCAGAGACAAAGGCCCGTACTGTGACCCATGGCACATGCCCTTTGCGGCCGTCACGCGACAATAGTTCTATGTGTCCCGGCGCGCCCGTGCTTTGCCGGGAGAGGAGATTTGAGTTCATGAGCGATCTTGCCACCCTGGCTGAAGCCGTTGCCGTCGACCCACTTGTAGGACACCCCCCGGATTACCACGTCTTTCATCAATTCATCGAGCGCTGCAAAGCCTTGCCCGCCATCACCACGGCCGTGGTGTGGCCTTTGAGCGAAGTGGCGCTGAAGGGCGCAGTGGAGGCCGCCGCCGCCGGCATCATCGAGCCCACGCTCATCGGCCCAGGGGACGCCATGCAGGCGCTTGCCGCCAAAATCGGCGTCGATATCAGCAAGTACCCCATTGTGGAGGCCGAGACCGAGGCTCAGGCGGCCACCGCTGCCGTGGTCATTTGCCGCGCGGGCAACGCGCAGGCCCTCATGAAGGGCAGCCTGCACACCGACGAACTGCTGAAGCCCGCCTTGCAGCGCGACACCGGCCTGCGCACGGCGCGGCGCGTCTCCCACGTCTTCATCATGGACACGCCGGCCTACGCGCGCACCCTGCTCATCACCGACGCGGCCATCAACATTACGCCCGATCTCGAAGGCAAGGTCGACATTGTGCAGAACGCCATCGACCTGGCGCATGCGCTGGGCATTCCCGAGCCCAAGGTGGCGCTGCTCTCCGCCATCGAAACCGTAAATCCCAAAATCCAATCCACGCTCGATGCGGCCGCGCTGTGCAAGATGGCCGACCGCGGCCAGATCACGGGCGGCATTCTCGACGGGCCGCTGGCCTTCGACACCGCCGTGAGCCTGAAGGCCGCGCAGATCAAGAAGCTGGTTTCGCCGGTCACCGGCCAGGCCGACATTCTCGTGGTTCCCGATCTGGAAAGCGGAAACATGCTGGCCAAGCAGCTCGAATACCTGGGCGGCGCGCAACTGGCCGGCATCGTGCTCGGCGCCCGTGTGCCCACCATCCTCACCAGCCGCGCGGATTCGGCTGAAACCCGGCTCGTGAGTTGCGCGGTCGCGGCGCTGCTGCATTACGCCGCGCATCCGGCGTTCAAGGTCTAGTCGTTTCGTTTATTGGGAAAACTCTGCGGGGCCGGGATCGAACGATCCCGGCCCCGCGGCGCTTGGCCGCGTGCCGAGCGCCCAGGTCAATGGACGTGGTGCGCCTTCATGTGCGGGACGTCTTTTCTTAGGTGACGGCGCAATTGGCCTGAACGGCCCTCGATGAGGCGGGCAACGCATGGACGACGGCGAATCGCCCGGCTTTTGCCTTGGAACTTCCTTGTGCAATCGCATTTGAAAAAGCGGAAAGGCCTGATTTTAAAAGGGCAAGGTGGAGCCGCATTATACTCTAAATGCGATTGTCTTACCATTGGACAAGAGTTGTACTTCCCATTGGACGAGAGTGGTATTTGCAAAGCGCCTTAAATGGCGTATAATAACTATGCCTTATTTTTTAAATTGGGGATCCCAGTTACAAGGGATGACGCATGGAAATTCTCGAAAGGGGTATAAGCAGATGGCGGATAGTTGTCTGAGCTTTGCCGAGCATGAGACAGGGCGTCTGAACATGGAGATCGTAGTACTGCAAGGGGAAATTTGCCTCCACAACGAAACCAAGGCTGCCTGGAATACGATCGTGCGCAACGCAGGAAACGATTCGGATGCCGCTTGTCTGGATCTTGCCGAATCCCAGAAGGAGCGGCTGGACAGGAAAACTGAGGCGGTGCAAGAAAAGATTCGCCTCCATAACGAAACCAAGGAAGCCTGGGATATGATCGAGCGCAACGCAGGAAGCGCGTCGCGCATCTTCCAGGGCACATCGTATGAGATGGGCGAGGATGGCCAATGGCACGTGCAGCGGCTGAACATGGAGATTGCAGTACTGCAAGAGGACATTCGCAACCACAACGCAACCAAGGATGCCTGGGATACCGTCGTGCGCAACGCAGGAGGCGAATCGCAGGCCGCCTGTGTGGATTTTGCCAATTCCGCGAAGGAGCAGCTGGACAAGAAAATTGAGGCGTTGCAAGAAAAGATTTCCCGCCGCACCGAAACCAGGGATGCCTGGGATACGATCATACGCAACGCAAAGAGCGAATCGCGAACCTACCTCGGCTCAACGTATGTGATGGGTGAGGATCGCCTATGGCACCTGCAGCGGACTCCGGCCCGTGAATCGAATGAGGAGGCACCGGAGACGGAGGGCTACCGTAGCCGGACAACCCATGCCGTCCCGAAGGTCAATTCCATATGGAATTCGCTCCTCGACGCGTGTGACAGGGCTCTCACGAACCCGCAGAAAGGCATCGTTGCTACAGGACCCGGTAAGGAGCAGTTCCTGAGCCTGGGACTTAGGTAACAACGGCCACGCGCCCGCATTGCCACGACAGCGTGCGGGATAAGCGCTTTTTTACCATTCCATTTTCGCATTCGTTGCCTAATACACAGTTGCAGTTCGCTCTGGATCCCACGGGATTTGGGAGCCCCACCTTCGGTGTGCCTTTGTGTGCGGCGCATATCTCTGGTCCGAGCCGAGGATGTGGTTGAAGAGCCAGTCCTTGAGAGTATTCATCACCTCAAGCGAAGGCGCCGGTATTGAGCCATTGCGATACCGGCGCCAGGTGTTCTTCATCCACTCAGCCATTTCGTCATGTTCGTGTCTGTGTGCGGCGGTGTCCGGATAACCGGTGCGGGCAAACAACTCCTCTTCGTGGGCGAAGTGGTAGTGTGTGTAATCCACCAGCCGGTCGAGAAGGCATCGAGTTTCTTGCGCCCGCTTCCGGCCAGGATAGCGTCATAGAGCTCGTTGATCATCTCCACCATCTTCTTGTGATCGGCGTCGACGTCCTCCACGCCCACGCCGATGCGATCGTTCCCGACCATGAACGGCATCTGCGGGACTTCGTTTCCTTCGCGCTTGCCGGCGCCGGGGCAAACGGGCGCGGAATAGGCGCGGGACGGTGGCCCGTCCGCTTCATCGGCAAAAGACCGTCGAGGATGAGGCAGAGCGGCCCGAGGCAGGAAGCTTGTTGCCGGGGCTCGCGTAACTGTCGTAAGGTGGGCCTCAGCGTCCAATATCGATCCGGCCCGGAAGCATTCGCTTGCCGTGTCCCCATCCTTTCCGCGCGCTTGAGGGAAACGATAGGAAACCCGGCGCGAATTCCCCGGGGGCGGGATTGATCGCTCCAGGAGGCCGCCGAAGCCAATGTCCACCATCGTCCCATCCCCCATCGCCGCCGCCGCGGGAGGCAGCTTCTTGCTTGAAACGCGCACGCCCGCCGAGATCTTCACTCCCGAAGACCTCAGCGAGGAGCAGCGGCAGATCGCGGCTACCGCGGCTCGCTTTGCGCGCGAGGAGATTCTGCCCCGCGTGGCGGCCATCGAAGCCAAGGAACCCGGCGCGATGGAGACGCTGCTGCGCAAGGCCGCCGAACTCGGCTTCGCCGCCGTCGACATCCCCGAAGAGTACGGCGGCATGGGGCTCGACAGGGTCAGCTCCATGCTCATCACCGATCACATCTCCGCGCTGGCCAGCTTTTCCACTGCATTCGGCGCCCACGTCGGCATCGCCACGCTGCCGCTCGTTTGGTATGGAACGGAAGCCCAAAAGCAGCGATGCCTGCCCAAGCTCGCGACCTGCGAGTGGATCGGCGCCTATGGGCTCTCGGAGGCCAGCTCCGGCTCCGACGCCATGAACATCCGCACCCGCGCCACGCTTTCGCCTGACGGCACGCACTACATCCTGAACGGCGAAAAGCAGTGGCTCACCAACGCCGGCATCGCGGGGCTCTATACGGTTTTTGCCAAGATCGTCGATCCGGAGACGGGGGGCGAGAAATTCTCCGCGTTCCTCATTGAGCGCGGCACGCCGGGGCTCACTGTAGGCCAAGAAGAGCACAAGCTCGGCATTCGCGGCTCGTCCACGTGCCCGCTCGTCTTCGAAGATTGCAAAATCCCCAAGGAAAACCTGCTCGGCGAGGCGGGGAAAGGCCACCACATCGCCTTCAACGTGCTCAACGTGGGCCGCTTCAAGCTGGGCGTGGCCTGTATCGGCGGCGCGCGCCATGCGCTCCGAGAAATGATCCGCTACGCCAAACAGCGCCGCGCCTTCGGCAAGTCGATTGCGGAGTTTGGCATGATCCAGCGCAAGATCTCGGCCTCGGCAGCGCAACTCTACGCGGCCGAAAGCATGGCCTACCGTACGGCCGGCCTCATCGACGCGCGCGCGACAAAGCTTGCCGCCGAGAATCCCGCCAAGGCCGGCGACGCCGCGCCCTTCGATGACGCGCGCAATATGGAGGAGTACGCGGTCGAGTGCTCGATTGTGAAGATCTACGGCTCGGAGATGCTCACCCTCGTCGCTGACGAGCTCATCGCCACCATGGGCGGTTACGGTTACACCGAGGCCTATCCGGCAGAGCGCACCTATCGCGATGCGCGCATCAATCGCATCTTTGAAGGCACCAACGAAATCAACCGGCTCATCATCACCGGCTGGATGATGAAGCGCGCCATGAGCGGCAAGCTGCCGTTGCTCGCGGCCATCAAGCGCGTGATGGACGAGGTGACTGAACCGCTTTCACTCGACGGCGCGCAGGGCTCCGGCGAGCCGCTCTCACGTGAATCTGAAGTGTTGTCCAAAACCAGGAAAATCACGCTCTTTGCCGCGGGCGTGGCCAGCCAGCGCTACATGACCGCGCTCGAAAATGAGCAGGAGATCGTTGCCGATCTCGCCGACATGATCGGCCATGTTTACGCGCTCGAGTCGGCGCTCTTGCGCGCGCGCAAGTTGGCCGCCGCCGGACGCAGCTCGGCCGAGGCGGCCGCGGCCATGACCGGCCTGCTGGCCGATGAAACCATGGCCCTGGCCGAGCGAGCGTCGCGCCGCGTCCTCGCCGCCTGCGCCGAGGGCGACGCCCTCGCCACGCAACTCGCCATCTTGCGACGCCTGTCGCGCTTTACGCCCGCCGACGCCGTGGCCCTCAGCCGCACCGTCGCCAAACACGCCATCGCGCTCGAACGCTACCCGATTTGATTCCGCTCCAGAGCAGCTTTACCCAGACAGAGATTCACCGCGAGAGCGCTCGGGAGATGGTTCAGTCGAGCGTAGACTAGCCGTGGAGGAAAGTTATGGCCGAAGAGCAAGTGATTAAACTTTTGGAGGAAATCAGGGATTTAACAAAGTTGCACGTAGAAGACTACAAAAATGCGCTGAAGCACCAGCAGGAAGCCATTGACATTCAAAAAGCTGCGGTACGCCGTCAGAAAATGGTCCTTCTGGTGGGCGGCCTGTTACTGGTGGGCCTATTGGCTTTCCTGGTTTTGTCGTTGTTTTCTGCAAGAGGATGATGACCAACCGCGTTCGTTGGTCCTCCGATTATCCAAGCTGACCCAATGCCGTTGGGTACAGCCATTGCGGAATTACTATAGAATTCCTTTCGATCGCGCATGCAATCTACATCGAACGCTCGTCCGAACCTCCGCCTAGCTCTCGAAGCCGCCGAAAAACTCCTCGCCGAGGGCCCGCATGCCGAGCGCGCGCGCCGCGACGCCGAGACGCTGCTCCTCGACGCGCTGCGGCAGAATGCTCCGGAAATCAATCTCGCGTGGCTCCTCGCGCATGAGAGCGACCCGCTCGCGCCCGATCGAGCCGCCGCGTTTTGCGATGCCATCGAACGCCGCCTGGCCGGCGAGCCCATCCAGTACATCACCGGCGAAGCCGAGTTCTACGGCTTGCCGTTTCATGTGAACCGCGACGTGCTCATTCCGCGTCCGGAGACGGAACTCCTGGTGGAAAAGGCGATTGAGTTGGCCGGGAAGCTGAGACAATCCGGCGCAACTCCCTCGCCGCGCATGCCCGAGCGCATGATTGACGTGGGCACGGGTTCGGGCGCGATCGCCGTGGCGCTGGCGCATGCCCTGCCGTTCGCCGAAATCACGGCCACCGACATCTCCCCGGCGGCGCTCGCTGTCGCGAGAGCCAACGCCGCGCGCAATGGCCTGGCCGATCGCATCCGCTTTCTCGAAGGCGATCTGCTCGCGCCCGTTGCCGGCGAGCCATTCGATCTTGTCGTCTCCAATCCGCCCTACGTGCCGGAGAGTGACCGCGCCACGCTCGCCGTTGAGGTGCGCAACTTCGAGCCGGCGCAGGCGCTTTTCGCCGGCGGCAACGGCCTCGCAATCTACTGCCGACTGATTCCCGAGTCGTCGAAAGCCCTCGCCCCCGGCGGAATCCTTCTCCTCGAAATCGGCTTCGGCCAGCAGCAAACCGTTCAATCGCTGCTCGAAGAGGAAGGCTTCGAGGGAATCGAATTCGCCGCCGATCTTCAGGCCATTCCCCGCGTCGTCGTGGCGCAGCGGCGCTGAGTCCATCTGACCGAGCCGTGCCGGAAGCGGAGATGTCTTGATCGACGCGAGGGATTTCGCGATTCCACGGAAGACACGCCCCCGGTCCGTTATTCTAGAATTCTCTCGAAAGGAATCCTCACATGCCCTCATCCCAAGGCTACGGAACACCCAACGCCCAAACCCCGCTTGCACCCTACGCTTTCAGCCGCCGCGAGCCGGGGCCGACCGAGATCGTCGTCGAGACCCTCTACTGCGGCGTCTGCCACTCCGATCTGCACATGGCCCGCAACGAGTGGGGCAATGCCATCTATCCCCTGGTACCGGGCCACGAGATCGTCGGCCGGGTCATTGCAGTGGGGACCTCCTCCAAGAAGTTCAAGGTCGGAGACCTCGCGGCCGTGGGCGTCATCGTCGATTCCTGCCGCCACTGCGCGCCGTGCAACCGCGGCGAAGAGCATTACTGTCTCGAAGGCGCTACGCTCACCTACGCCTCCAAGGACCGCGTGGACGGCTCCATCACCATGGGCGGCTACTCCAATAATTATGTGGTTGACGAGCGCTTTGCTCACACCATCCCGGCAAACCTCGACCTCGCCGCAGTGGCGCCCCTCTTGTGCGCGGGCATCACCACCTACTCGCCGCTGCGCCATTGGCAGGCCGGCCCCGGCAAGAAGGTCGGCGTCGTCGGCCTCGGCGGCCTGGGCCACATGGCGCTCAAGTTCGCCCACTCCCTGGGCGCGCACGTGGTGCAGTTCACCACCTCGCTCAAAAAGAAGGAGGACGCGCTGCGCCTGGGCGCCGATGAAGTGGTGCTTTCAACCGATGCAAACGCCATGAAGGCCCACGCCCGCTCCTTCGACTTCATCGTCGACGCGGCTTCCGGCCCGCACGCCTACGATCCCTACCTCGAACTGCTGAAGCAGGATGCAACCCTGGCCATGGTGGGGCTTCCGGGAAAACCCGCGACCATCGAGATCGGCAATCTCATCTTCCGCCGCGCCGCCCTCTCCGGCTCCATGATCGGCGGCATGCCAGAGACGCAGCAGATGCTCGACTACTGCGGCCAGCACAACATCACCGCGGATGTCGAAGTGATTCCCATCCAGAAGGTGAACGAAGCCTTCGAGCGCATGCTCAAGCAGGACGTGAAGTACCGCTTCGTGATCGACATGAGCTCTCTGAAATAGGACACGCGGCCCGCCGCCGGACGCCGACCCGGCAGCTAGGGTTTCGGCTCCGGCGGAGGCAGCTCATCCGAGTTGGGCGGTTCTCGCTCGACTATGACGATTTGTTTGACTTGGTTGCGATTGAGGTGCTGTAGATTCCCACCGATTCGCACAACCACATCCATTCCGGAGATCGAATCGAGGTCGCCGTTGAGTACGCTGCCATCGCGAAGCACGATGGTGTCGTAGCGCGCCGCGCCAAGCTCATAGCTGACCGAGCCTCCAGAGACATCGTCCGGGCCGATTTCAAGCGGGAATGTTCCTGAGTTGAAGCCTTCCTTGCTGAATCCAAGCTGATGTTTTCCCACCCCGACGCTGATCAACTTCGGCGTCATGCCGGCGTCAACGCCGTCAACCTTGAGGCCTGCGCCTTGCGGAACTGAATTCACTGTCAGTGTCACCTTGCGCGGAATGTCCGACGAGGCGAGAACGGACACCGATGCAGGCGTGCCTGACGCGTTGAACGATATCTGGAACTTGGTTGACTGGTCCGGCCCGAGGTTGTCGACTTGCATCCACGCCTCGCCAATTCGCACCTGCTTTTTGTCGAGTACATAAATCGAGAATCTCTGGTCAGGAATGAGTTTCCCTGAAATGTTCTCCGCGGTGACAT
>Ga0326727_10009523_pt1 | contig 23845 bp, 20 predicted proteins | sample MB2enrmetagenome_FD_207643 | JGI IMG/M metagenome (GOLD analysis project Ga0326727, IMG submission 207643) | Lab enriched peat soil microbial communities from McLean, Ithaca, NY, United States - MB29MY | ecosystem: Environmental > Terrestrial > Soil > Wetlands > Peat | place: USA: New York... | reverse complement strand
GCCCGAGCAGCGTTTGAGCGACGTTCCATTGGTCACGGGCGATCAGTACTATCAGGATGAAGCGCGCCGCCTGATTCTGGACTTGCTGAGCGAGCATCAGGTGATTGCTATTCCCAGCCAATCGCCAAAATGGACGCAGCCTCACGTATTGCCGGAACCATCTGCCGAGGATCGCGAATTGCTGATCGATCGCGATATCGAGGATTGCGGCGACGCGCAACCGCGATGGGACGCGGTATGGAAGGACGCGTTAGCCGCCGAGAGCCTGATCGATCCTGCGCGCCGCGATTATTATCAGGAAGCCATCCTTACGATGATCACCATCAATCGCGAGAGCAATCGCATGTTGTTTGAAGTTGCCAGCGCGGTGAAAGACACGGATGCGGGCGACACGGCGAAGGCGCAGAGCGAAGCTGCGGAAGCGCTGCGTGCCATGGATGCGGCTGAGGCTGCAATGCACGCCGCGGAGTATGGCAAGTGGAAGAACTGGTATCGCGGCGACTGGCTGGCGGGCGTTTATCGCACGCGCGAACTGGTGCAAGCGTATGCCGACCACCTGAAGGATCCGATGGCGAAACTCCCCACACCGGCCATGTGGAACGGCTGGGAGGGATATTTTCACATCATGCAATACGAGAGCGACCGCGTGGTGGATGTGCATTAAGCATGACGCATGCCGCTCCCATGGCGCTCGAGAGAATGCGCTCAGATGCCTTCGCCTCTGATACAGTCGCCCCTTAGATTCCTTCACCCATTGAGACGTAGACGCGGAGGCGGTCGAGTTCCACGCGATAGGCGGAGCGCTCGGCCTCTTCGTCGGCGAAGGGCCTGGCGCGGTGATCGCGCGCGCCGAGGCGCTCTTCCAAATCGTCCACGCGTGTGGAGAGGGCGATGAGCGCGTCGGAGAGCGGGTCCTTGATCTCGTGGGGATCGGTGATGAGCACGCGCTGGCCGTTGTGGTAGACGATGTGCGCGGGCACGCCGACCACGGTGGAGTTGGGCGGGACATCGGAGAGGACGACGGAGCCCGCGCCCACGCGCGAGTTTTCGCCGACCGTCACGTTGCCGAGGATGTTGGCGTTGTTGCCGATAAAAACGCCGTCGCAGATGGTGGGGTGGCGCTTGCCGTGGCCCTTGCCGGTGCCGCCCAGCGTGACGCCCTGGTACATGGTCACGTCGCTGCCTACGATGGCGGTTTCTCCGATGACGACGCCGGTGGCGTGGTCGATGAAGAGCCGGGCCCCGAGAAGCGCACCGGGATGGATGTCGACGCCGGTGTAGAAGCGCGCGACCTGCGATAGGATGCGTGCGAGCAGGCGCAGTTTGCGCCGCCAGAGCCAGTGCGAGACGCGGTGAATCCACACCGCCCAGAGGCCGGGATAGCAGAGCAGCACTTCAAGACGTGTGCGCGCAGCCGGATCGCGCTCCATGATGGAGGCGACGTCGTCGCGAATTCGTGCAAACAGGGACATAGGAAACCGTGAAGCAAGGGAGCGAGGGAGCGAAAAAACCGGGAACCCGGAATCCGAGATCGTAATTGAACGGCTGCTCGGCTCCCTTGTTCTCTTGCTCCCTTGCTCCCTGCTTTTCTTACGCCGGTACGGCGATGGGCTCGGCCTGCAGGGCCAGCGCCTGCTGGCGCAGCGGCTCGAACAGGATGCTCGACAGATAGCGCTCGCCGAAGCTGGGCAGAATAGCGACGATGAGTTTGCCCGCATTCTCAGGGCGGGCCGCAACTTTGAGGGCCGCGACGACGGCAGCGCCGGAGCTGATTCCGACGAATAAGCCTTCTTCCCTGGGCAGTCTGCGGGCCATCTCGATGGACTCGTCGTTGGTTACCTGGATCACTTCGTCGATCAACTTGGTGTCAAGGATGCTGGGAACGAAACCTGCGCCGATGCCCTGAATCTTGTGCGGGCCGGGCTTGCCGCCGGAGAGCACGGGGCTGTCTGTCGGCTCGACGGCGATGGCTTTGAAAGACGGTTTCCTGGGCTTGATGTATCTCGAAATGCCGGTGATGGTGCCGCCCGTGCCCACGCCGGAGATGAGGATATCGACCGCGCCGTCGGTATCGTCCCAGATCTCGGGGCCGGTGGTGGCCAGGTGAATGGCAGGGTTGGCGGGGTTGTCGAATTGCTGGAGGATGTAGCCGTTGGGGGTTTTCTCCAGAATCTCGTTGGCCTTGGCGATGGCGCCCTTCATGCCGTTGGGGCCGGGGGTGAGCACGATCTCAGCACCGAAGGCGAGCAGCGTCACGCGGCGCTCCAGGCTCATGGTTTCGGGCATGGTGAGAATGAGCCGGTAGCCCTTGACCGCGGCCACAAACGCCAGCGCGATGCCGGTGTTGCCGCTGGTGGGTTCAATCAGCACGGTTTTGCCGGGGGTGATCTTACCGGCCTTCTCGGCGGCGTCGATCATGGCAAAGCCAATGCGGTCCTTGACGCTTGAAATGGGGTTCTGGCTTTCCAGCTTGGCGACGACGGTAGCCGGCAATCCGGCTGCCACACGGTTCAGCCGCACCAACGGGGTGTGGCCGATCAATTCAGTAACATTCGCGGCAATGCGCGCCATAACGATCTCCTTTTGCCGGGTCCAAAAGCCCGGACCTCTCGTGTGTGGGAATTGGGGATTGGTGCAGCTTTTCGGGTGAGAAAATCGCGCGCGCTTCAGGCGCACTTCAGCATCGCAGCTGGCACCAGGACGGTGTTAGCGACATCGATGCATATATATAAGGTAGACCCAAGGCGCGGGAAATGGCAAGGGCGCGATCGGCGCCATGCGGTTGGGGCACAAACCTATCGATGGGTAAGATAGGTTCGTGGCGCTCACCGATCCATCGCCGGCGGTTCTCGATTTTGGCGCGCGCGTAGCCGAGGCCTACGCGAAGTTGCTTGTGTGCGGAAATGCCGATCGGGAATCCGGCCTCGGTGGCAAGCTATTCTATGCCGGCGAGCTCGACGGGGAGGGCCGCGCGCTGGTGGTGGCCGCGAACATAGCGGGCGCCGCCACGCTGGCCGCATCGGCTGACCGCGCCGCGCAAAAGCAGGCCATCCGCGACGGCATTGCGGACTTTCTGGTGACCTCGCTCGACGAGGCCCTGCGCATCCTCAAGAATCAGCTTCGTAAGCGCGAGACGGTTGCGGTTTCAGTGGCCATGGAGCCGGCGGCGATGGAGCGCGAGATGAACGAACGCGGGGTTGCGCCCGATCTTTTTCGCGGCGAGGTTGCGGTTGCGGCTCTTCATGAAGCGCTGCTCTTGGAGCAAGGGAAGATTGACGAAGCCGATCTCAACGGAGCGCCGGGGCTCGTCGTCTGGCGAGCAGATTCGGCGCGTCACCAGGATCTCGCGCTGCTCGATCGAATTGCGCTCACGTGTCTAGATGCGAACGAGTGGGCTGCTCGCCGCTGGCTGCGCCTGGCCCCGCGCTACCTGGGCCGCCTGGCGCAAGGCATGCGCTTGCTCCGAACCGAGCACGAATTTGTTGCACGATTTTCCGAGCAATTGAAGGTGCGCGTCGAATGCGGCGAGATTACGTTTCCCTATGAGATTCGCGCGTACATTCGCGGCGCTGAAGAGAAAATTTGCTTCGAGCCCGAGAAGCCCTGACCGGCCAAGCTCAACTCCCGATTTCCCGCAGGGGCTAAAGCCCGTCACGCAATTTATTGAGCTAGCGGCACGACTAAAGTCGTGCCCTGACACTTCGTGCTCCGAATGGAGGATCTCTTAGTTCCCTGTGAAGGCAGGCGCTGCACACCCTACTTCTCTGCCCCTGCATCCGCAATCTTCCGCCACAACTCTTTGATCCCGTAACCTGTCTTTGCCGAGACCGGCAAAATCTCTTCAACCTCAAGAGACCGCTTCAACGCCGCGAGGCTCTTAGCGCGCTGGTTGCCGCTTACGCGGTCGATCTTGGTGGCGACGACGACAAACGAGCGGCTAGCGGCGCGCAGCCAATCCAGTAACTGACGGTCGTTGGAGCGCGGAGGCACGTTGCCGTCCACCAGACAGATGCACAGCACGAGCGTCGAGCGCGTTGCGAGATACGGCTCGATGAAGGCCGGCCATTCCGCCGAGATCGATTTCGAAATCTTGGCGTAACCGTAACCGGGCAGGTCGGCAAAGATTAGTTTCTGTTTCTGCGCGCTTCGCTCGTCCGAAACGAGGAAAAAATTGATGGCGCGCGTGCGGCCCGGCGTGGAGGAGACTTTGGCTGCCTTCTCGCCCACGAGCGCATTGAGCAAACTCGATTTGCCCACGTTGGACCGGCCGAGAAACGCGATCTCCGGCGCTTCGGCCTTGGGGAACTGCGCCGCGGAAAGCGCGGAGAGCAGGAATTGAGCCGACCATTGCATGCAGGGAATCCTTTCTTCCAAGTGTACGTGGTGGTGGCGCTGCGACTGCCAACCGTGGTACCGGGCCGGAAATCCATTGAAACGCAGCCGCAGATCCCCATTCGACTGCGCAAACCCCACGATCGCGCGCACGATTCGGCGGTAGGATAGGGATCGGAGGGGAAAACCGATGCTCATTGTCCACGTGCATGTGCGCGTCAAGCCCGAGTCAGTGGCGGAGTTCAGGCAGGCCACCATCGAGAACGCCCGTGCGAGCGTGCTAGAGCCCGGCATCGCGCGCTTCGACTTCGTCGAGCAGCAGGACGATCGGACGCGATTCGTGTTGATCGAGATCTACCGCACGCGGGAGGCCGCGGCAGCGCATAAGGAGACCGCGCACTATGCGAAGTGGCGCGACGCGGTGGCGCCCATGATGGCCGAGCCGCGACAAAGCGTGAAGTACAACGCCGTTTTTCCCGAACCGCAAGGCTGGTGATGCCAACGGCTGATAAGGGTCGACCGATGCACTTCGAGTTCGCGACCGCGACGCGCATCATCTTTGGCGAGGGTAAGGCGGCTACACTGCCTGAACTGGCGCGCAGCTTCGGCGTTCGCGCGCTTGTGGTGACCGGCGCCGCACGGGAACGCGCGGCGGCGCTGGTCGCGTCGCTCGGGGCAGAGAGCTTTGCCGTGCCCGGCGAACCGACGGTGGAGCTGGTTCGCGAGGGCGCGCGGCGCGTGCGCGATGCCGGCTGCGATGTGGTGGTCGCGATCGGCGGTGGCAGCGCCATCGATGCCGGCAAAGCGATTGCCGCCATGGCCACAAACGGCGGCGAGCCGCTCGAATTTCTTGAGGTGGTGGGCAAGGGCCGCGCCATCGCCGCTCTGCCGCTGCCCTTTATTGCCGTGCCCACCACAGCGGGAACCGGCAGTGAAGTGACGCGCAACGCGGTGCTCGGCTCGGCGGAGCACGGCGTGAAGGCCAGCCTGCGCAGCCCGCTGATGCTGCCGCGGGTGGCGCTGGTCGATCCTGAGCTGACTTACGGATTGCCGCCCGCGGTCACGGCTGCAACCGGCCTTGACGCTCTGACGCAACTCATCGAGCCTTATGTGAGCGTGCGCGCCAATCCGCTGACCGATGCGCTTTGTGTGGACGGGATCGGGCGCGCGGCCGGTGCGTTGCGCCGCGCGTATTACGATGGCGCGGACTGCGATGCGCGCCGCGAGATGGCGATAGCAAGCCTCTTCGGCGGCCTGGCGCTGGCAAACTCCGGGCTGGGCGTGGTGCATGGATTCGCTGCGCCGCTCGGAGGCAGATGGAAGGCGCCGCATGGCGCACTCTGCGCGGCTCTGTTGCCGCACGGCATGGCGGCCAATGTGGCTGCGTTGCGGGCGCGCGCGCCGCAGAATCCGGCGCTCGAACGTTACACTGCCATTGCCCGGCTGCTCACAGGCCGCGGCGATGCCAGGGCCGAGGACGGCATTGAGTGGGTGCGCGCGCTTTGTGCAGAGCTGAAGATTCCACCGCTGCGCGCCTGGGGCATCGCGGCATCCGATCTGCCGGGCGTGGTAGAAGAGGCAGGGCGCGCCAGCAGCATGAAGGCCAATCCGCTGCCGCTCACGGGCGAGGAGTTGCAAAGGCTGATCGAGGCGGCGTGGTAGGCGCGGTGCGGAAAGATCGATAGGAAAGGAAGGCTGATCGATGAAGGCGCTGGTCAAAAGCAAAGCCGAGCGCGGCCTGTGGCTTGAAGAGATCGCCGAGCCAGAGATTGGCATCAACGATGTTCTGGTGCGCGTGCATTTCACCGGCATCTGCGGCACCGACGTGCACATCTACGAGTGGGACGAGTGGGCGCAAAAGACCATCCGCGTGCCTATGGCCATCGGGCACGAGTTTGTTGGCGAAGTGGTTGCCGTGGGCGCGAACGTGAACGACTTCTTTGCCGGCAACATCGTGAGCGGTGAAGGCCACGTGGTGTGCGGCCGCTGCCGCAATTGCCTTGCCGGACGGCGGCATCTTTGCGCATCGACGCAGGGGGTCGGCGTGAACCGGCCCGGCGCCTTCGCCGAATATATAGCGCTGCCGATGTCGAATATCTGGAAGCACAGCGCAACTGTCAAAGAGGAAGTCGCCGCCATCTTCGATCCCTTCGGGAATGCGGTGCACACCGCGCTCTCGTTTCCGGTGTTGGGCGAGGACGTGCTGATCACGGGCGCGGGGCCGATTGGCATCATGGCAATTCCCGTCGTGAAGCACGCGGGAGCGCGGCACGTGGTCATCACCGATCTGAATCCCTACCGATTGGAACTTGCCCGCAAGATGGGCGCGACGCTGGCCGTGAATCCTGCGGAGACGCCGCTTGCCGAAGTGCAGAAGCAACTGGGAATGATGGAGGGATTCGATGTGGGCCTGGAGATGTCGGGTAACGCGCAGGCCCTTCGCGAGATGATCGCCAACATGAGCCACGGCGGCAAGATTGCCATTCTCGGCATTCCCGCAAAAGAGATGACGATGGATTGGCGCCAGGTGATCTTCAACATGCTCACGATCAAGGGCATCTACGGCCGCGAGATGTACGAGACCTGGTACAAGATGACCGTGATGCTGGAGTCGGGAGTGGATATTTCCGGCGTGATTACGCATCGTTTTCCGTGGAACGAATACGAAGCGGCGTTTGCGGCGATGCGCTCAGGGAACACCGGCAAAGTGATTCTGGATTGGCGGAAGGTGCGGTAGGGGTGGAACTTTTCAGGCGGCAGGATGTGCATCTTCATTTCTGTAGTATGTTGAACGCATGCAACCCCACGTAAGCAGGAACGAGCATTTGCGGAATTGGACGCGCGCCGCCGTTTGCTGCGCGATCCTCAGCTTTGCCTTCCCTCTGGTGACGCGGCCCGCGCCCGCGCCACAAAGCGCCGACTCGATTCTGATCCTCAAAAAAGATCACGTGCTCGAACTGCTCAAAGATGGCAAGGTGATCCGCACCTACAAAGTTGCGTTAGGCCGCGGCGGGCTTGCGCCCAAGGAACGCGAGGGCGACGGACGAACGCCGGAGGGCCACTATATTATCGATAGTCGCAACGCCGAGAGCCACTACCACAAGGCGCTGCACATCTCCTATCCAAGTGAGGAAGACCGCAGGCGCGCGGCCAAACTGGGCGTCTCACCCGGCGGAGCCATTATGATTCATGGCTTGCCGAACGGCATGGGCTGGCTCGGCGCGTCGCATCGGTTCTACGACTGGACGCTCGGCTGCATTGCGGTGACCGACGAAGAGATCGACGAAATCTGGGAGATGACGGCGATCGGCACGCCGGTCGAGATCCGGCCCTGAGCCGGCTTTCCGCGTCTTCACCCGAAGTATTGGAATCCCTTCCAGAATTCAGGCCAGGGCTGGCGAATCTGGCGGCAAACGTAGATCTGAGCCTGACCGCCGATTGCGAAGTTGACGACGCCATAGGCGTTTGGAACGCGTGCGGCTGCGTCGCACGATGCAAAGATCTTGTCGAGTGAGCTCTTCTTGAATCCGACTGCAATTACTGTTTGCGGCAGAGGATTGCCGTAGCCGCGCAGCCAGTTTGAGTTCATGCCGCTGATCGCATCGCCCAGGCCGTAGGCGCGCCCATACAGATTCACAGCGCCGGCCTCTCCCTCATCCGCTGCAAGCACGCGAGTGCCGGCGCGCTCTTCGGCAGGCAGGGAATCCCGCACCTGCGCCACGGTGGCAACGAGCTCCGGCCAGCCGACCTCCATGTTGAAATTGCCATTGGCCGCGTCGGCAAAACGCCACCACGCAGACTGCATTGGCGCAATGGGAAGCGTAATGAAGAACACGATCAGCGCGCCAATCGCGAGCGATATCCACGCGCTTCTCTCGATCGCGCTCCGCGCGCGTGGGCTCTTCGCGTCCACCCAATTCTCGCCCCAAACGGCGCCGGCGGCCAGCAACATCGGGTAGGCCGGCACCATATAGTAGTCGCGTCCCTTCACAATCAGAAACAGGATTAGCGGAACAACATACATCCAGCCGATCACGCGGAAAGGCTTGCCGGCTCGAGTTGCGAAGAGGAACCACAGCCCCGCGCACCACAGCGGAACCGTAACTGGGCTGGTCACATTCCACAACTGGTTGAGAAGAAAATGGTCGGTCCTGCCCCATGCCACATCGCGGGTGTGAATGCTGCGCGTCCACGCCAACGCAACAAAATGATGCTGGAACTGCCACAGGATTACGGGAAGCGCGATGGTCAGCGCCAGAGCCACGCCGCACCAGAACCAGCCGGAGCGAAAATAGCGGCGGTTTGGCGTGAGTAGCATTCCAACCAGCAGACCTGCGGGAAGAGCCAGGATGGTGTACCTCGTGAGCAAGCCGAGGCCGACGGCCGCGCCGATCACGATCCACCAGCGCTGCTGCTGCGAGCGCAGCAAGCAAACGGTCCCCCACGCGGCAGCGACCCACCACAGCAAATCGAATGACATATAAGAGAGGAACGAACCACCGAACGCGATCGGTCCCGCGATGCCCGTGGCTACCGCGGCTACGAGCATGGCTCTCCTGCATCCGCCCATTGCGCGGGCCATCAAGCCAGCAAGCACGCTGACCAATCCAACCGCAACTGCCGGCAAAAGGCGGTAACCGACGAGACTGGTTCCGAAGACGGCCAGCTCCGCGCGAGCCAGCCACGCAGTAAGCGGTGGATACACCACATAACACCAGTCCAGGTGCATCGCGTTGCTATAGCTCAGCAACTCGTCGCGATGGAAGCCGTAGCGTCCACTAAAGGCAATGTGGATCGCCGTAAATGCAAAGCCAGTGAGCCAAAGGGCAACTGCATCGCCGGAATGAACCCGCCGCGCATGGTTCGATTCCGTCAGCGTCGCTTCGTTCATCGCATCCTCGGTTGTGCGAAATTCGCACTCATCATACATGGAGACGTTTGCGTGCCGCTATGACAGCATCAGACCGCGGTTCACCGATAAACTGGATATACATGCTATCGCTGCAAAATGCCGGGAAACGTTTCGGGCCGAGAGTGCTTTTTCTCGAAGCCAATTGGCTGATCCGTAACAATGAAAAAACTGCGCTTGTGGGAGCCAATGGCACGGGCAAGTCCACGCTGATGAAGATTCTTGCCGGCCTCGAGACGCTCGATTACGGAACCCTCGACCAGACGCGCGGCATCAGCATCGGCTATCTGCCGCAGGAGGGGCTCGAACTCGCGGGCCGGACGGTTTTCGAGGAGTGCCTGACCGTCTTCGACGAGTTGCACGAGATGCAACGCGAATCCGAGCGCCTGGCTGGCCAGATGGCCGAGCTCGATCACGAAGGCGCGGAGTTTGCGGCGGTCGCCGAGCGCTACTCCACGTTGCAGGATCGTTTTCATGCGCTCGACGGCTACGCGCTCGACGCGCAGGTGGGCAGCGTGCTTACCGGTCTTGGCTTTGGCAAGCAGGATTGGACGCGGCAGACGGGCGAATTCTCCGGCGGCTGGCAGATGCGCATCGCGCTCGCCAAGCTGTTGCTCGCCAAGCCGAATCTGCTGCTTTTGGATGAGCCTACAAATCATTTAGATTTGGAAACTCGCAACTGGCTCGAGGGCTATCTCAAGAGCTATCCATTTGGTTACATCCTCATCTCGCACGATCGCTATTTTCTCGATGTCACGATCGACCGCACGGTGGAGATATGGAACAAGCGCCTGACGGTTTATCACGGCAATTACACAAAATATTTGAAGGAAAAAGACGAGCGCCGCGAGCAACTGGTTGCCTCTTACAGAAATCAAAAGGAACGCATCGAGCATCTTGAGGCCTTCATCAATCGGTTTCGTTACCAGGCAACCAAGGCCAAGCAGGTGCAGTCGCGGATCAAGGAACTGGAAAAAATCGAGCGCATCGAAATTCCCGAGCAAGAGCCAGTCATTCATTTCAAATTTCCCCAGCCGCCGCCCTCGGGCCGCACGGTTGCCGAGGCGGAGAACCTGGGCAAGGACTACGGCACCCAGCGCGTCTTCTCGGCCGCGCGCTTTACCATCGAGCGCGGCGACCGTGTGGCGCTGGTGGGTGTGAACGGCGCGGGCAAGTCGACGCTCATCAAATTGCTCATTGGTGAGGAACTGGCGACCGCGGGCATGATCAAGCTCGGCCACAATGTCGTCGCCGAATACTTTGCGCAGGATCAGTACAAGGTTCTCGATCCCGAAGCGCGTATGCTCGACGACATCAGCCGGGCGGCCCTCAGAGTGCCCGAGGTTCAACTGCGCTCGCTGCTGGGTTGCTTTCTCTTTTCGGGCGAGGACGTCTTCAAGCCGCTGGGCGTGCTCTCGGGCGGCGAGCGCAACCGTTATGCTCTGGCACGCATTTTGGTTTCGCCTTCGAATTTCCTGCTGCTCGACGAGCCCACCAACCACCTCGACATGCGTGCCAAGGACGTGCTGCTCGAAGCCATCTCCGGTTACAGCGGGACGGTAGTTTTTGTCTCCCACGATCGCTATTTCATCGATCGCCTGGCCACGCGCGTGCTCGAGATCGAGAACGGCGCCATCACGGCCTACGAAGGCAATTACGAGGATTATTTGCGGCGAAAGGCGGCGTTGGCCGCGGCAGCAGCCGGTGAAACGCAAACGTCACCGCCCGTGGCGGCCAACTCGTCGCAGAGCTCGGGCGGAGGGGCTTCGTATCAGGGCGCGGCCGGGGAACCCACACAGTGGGTGGGTCGCGTGCCGGGGAAGGACCCAAAAAGAAATGGGGCTTTAGCCCCTGCGGGTTCATCGTTCGCGTCATCGTCGAGCGGTGCGATTCTCATCGAAGGCGGCTACGATGGGCCTGACGGCGCAGCGGCAAAGAAGCCGACCCGCCGCCTGAATCCCATCAAGCAGAAGCAAATGGAAGAGCGTTGCACTTTTCTCGAGGAAGAGATCCCGCGCGTCGAAGCCTCCATTGCGCACACCGACGAGCAGCTCGGCGTCTACGTCTCCGCCGCCGAAACCCAGCGGCTCTCCACGCTCGCCGTTGAGTTGCGCGGGCAACTTGCCGCGCTGACCTCCGAGTGGGAAGAGTTGACGGCTCAACTCGAAGCTTGAAGTCTGGCGTGCGGCGAGATTCTCGCATACCATCGATACGATGAAGAGCAAACCCGCCAAATCCCGTTGTTCCTGGGCTGAGAGCGACCCGCTCCTCCGCGACTACCACGACACGGAGTGGGGCGTGCCTGTTCACGACAGCCGCGCGCTTTGGGAATTGCTCATGCTTGAAGGCTTCCAGGCCGGCTTGGCCTGGATCATCGTGCTGCGCAAACGCGATGCCTTTCGCAAAGCCTTCAAGGGATTCGATCCCGTCAAGGTCGCACGCTTTCGCGAAGCCGACGTCGAGCGCATGCTTCAAAATCCCGATATCATCCGCTCGCGCGCCAAGATTGAAGCCACGATCCACGCGGCCCGCATCTATATCGAGATGCAAAAGTCCGGTCAGGACTTCGCATCGTTACTTTGGGGAATCGTAGGCGGCAAACCGATCCGGAACGAAGGTCCCATCCCGGGGCAAACGCCGCTTTCCGTCGAAATGTCGAAGCAGCTCAAGCAACGCGGCTTCAAATTTGTCGGTCCGGTCATCGTTTACGCGTTTATGCAGGCCGCCGGCATGGTGAACGACCACGCGCCCACTTGCTTTCGCCGCAACGCCAAGGGCGGCTAGAGCCTCCTCTACCACTTTGCTGCGAAAGTCCGATACTTCCTGGATTCACCCCTATTCTCCTCGTGCATAATCAAATCAGCATGGCTTCCCTTTGGAACCCCGAGAGCTGGCCGCAACGGCTGGCGGAGATTGAAGCGCAATCTGGCGACCTGAAAGAGGCGCCGCTGCGCCGCGACGTGCGCTCGCTGGGCACGTTGCTGGGCGCGGTGCTGCGCGAACAGGCCGGCGAAGAGGCCTTCGAGCAAGTCGAAGCGCTGCGCCAGGGCACCATCCGCCGCCGCGACGCGGAACTGCGCGGCCAGGCCGGAGAGGCTGCGCGCCAGGCTGTGGCTGCGCTCGACCTTGTGCACTCGCTGCCGGTGGAGCGCGCCATTTTGCTCACGCGCGCCTTTGCCTTTTACTTCGAGCTCATCAATTTGGCGGAGACGAACCATCGCAAGCGACGCCGCACGGCGTTGCGCCTGAGCGGGCAAGCCAGCCGCCAGCGCGGATCGCTCGCAGGCACGCTCTCGGAGATGCGCCGCGTAGGCATCGACGCGCAAGAGGCCCTGAGCTGCCTCGGCCGCGTGCTCATCGTGCCGGTATTCACGGCTCACCCCACGGAAGCCGCGCGGCGCACCGTGATGTTCAAGCGCCGCCGCATCGGCGAATTTCTCGAGGCGCTCGACCGCATTCCCATTCCCGAGCAGGATCTGGCGCGGCTCGAAGAGCTGGTGCTGGCCGAGATCACCGGCCTGTGGCAGACCGACGAGGTGCGCTCGCGGCGGCCCACCGTCTACGACGAGATCAAGATGGGCCTCGACTACTACGACGTTTCGATCTTCGAGACCCTGCCCGAGCTTTATCGTGAGATCTCCGCGGCCTTGCGCGCGGCCTATCACCTCGAAATCGAGCCGCTGGAGTTGCCCATTGTTCTGCGCTTCGGTTCCTGGATCGGCGGCGATCGCGACGGCAATCCCTTTGTGACGCCTGAGGTGACGCGCGCCGCGCTGCAACTGGCGCGCGGCCATCTGCTGCTCTACTATCAGCGCCAACTCGACCGCATCATCGACCTGCTTACTTCGAGCGCGCAGCAGCGGCCGGTGAGCGATGCGCTGCGCGAGCGGCTGCGCGCGTATGTGGCGCGGGTGCACACGCCGGAGGCGCAGGTCTTCGGTTCGCAATACGAGTTCGAGTACTATCGCCGCTTTGTGATCTGCCTCAAGGCGCGCATCCAGCGCACGCTTGAAGAGGCGGGTGAAGTACACGCGGCCGCCGGCAGTCCGCTGCCCGTGATGCTCTACTCGCTGGCGCGCGGCCACGACAAGCTTACGCAGGCGCTGCCGGCCTACTGTTCGGTCCAGGATTTTGTTGACGATCTGGAAACTCTGCGCGAGTCGCTGGCCGCGAACGGCGGTATTCGCATCGCGCGCACGCTTATCGATCCGCTCCTGCTGCAGGTGCGCACCTTTGGCCTGCATCTGCACGCGCTCGACATCCGTCAGCATGCCCGCGTTCATGCCGCGGCCTTGCAGGAGGCGATCAGCGACACCATCGCGCCCGAGCTGGCGGGCGGGCTCTCGGCTGAAACCGCGAGCGTGCTCGAAACCTTCCGCGTGGTCGCCGAAATCAAACGTGGATGCTCGCCCGAGGCCATTCGCCAGTACGTCATCAGCGGCGCATCGTCGGTTGAGGATGTGCTGGCCGTGATCCGTCTGGCGCGGCTGGGCGGCGTCGACGTCGAAGGTGCGGAGGACGGCCCCGATCCCGGTCTGATGCCGGTGCCGCTCTTCGAATCGATTGAAGATTTGCGCAACGCGCCCGCGATTTGCCGCGAGCTCTGGAGCCGGCCTGACTACCGCAAGCTGCTCGCGAGCTGGGGCGACTGGCAGGAGATCATGCTGGGCTACTCCGATTCAAATAAGGACGGCGGCATGTTGACCTCCACGTGGGAGATCTTTCGTGCGCATCGCGATCTGCATGCCGTGGCGCGCGAGGCCGGCATCAAGCTGCGCCTCTTCCACGGCCGCGGCGGTACGGTGGGCCGCGGCGGCGGACCGACGCATCGCGCCATCTTCGCGCAGCCCGTCGACGCCTTCGACGGCCAACTGCGCATCACCGAACAGGGCGAGGTGCTGAACTTCAAGTACGCCGACGAGGTTCTGGCCGAGCGCAACCTGGAACTGATGATCGCGGCTTCATTGGACGCTTTAGCCCGGCCCAACGCGCGCGATCCCGAGGGCCACTTTACCGGCGTGCTCCGGCCGCAGTGGGAGGCCGCGTTCGACGCGTTATCCGCGCTGGCTTACGGCTTTTATCGTGAGCACATTCTCGAAGACGCGGGCGTCATCACCTACTTCGAGCAATCGACTCCCGTTGCCGAGCTTGAAAACGCCAAGATCGGATCGCGCCCGGCGCGCCGCAACGATTCTCCGAAACTGTCCGACCTTCGCGCCATTCCGTGGGTCTTTGGTTGGACGCAATCGCGGCTGCTTGTGCCTGCGTGGTTTGGCGTGGGCTTCGCCATTGAACAATATCTCGCGGAGCCGGGCGCGCACCCTGAAGCGAATCTCGAGTTGCTGCAGACCATGGCCAGGGAGTTTCCGCTCTTTATCGACCTGCTGCGCAACGTGGAGATGGCGCTGGGCAAGGCCGACCTGGGCACGGCGCGGCTCTACTCCACGCTAGTGAAGGACGAAGCGCTGCGCGAGCGCATCTACGACATGTTCGAGGCTGAATACCATCGCGCCGTGCGCGGCTTGCTTGCCATTCTGCGCCAGAAGGAGTTGCTTGAGAGCAATCAAGTGCTCGCCCAGTCCATCAAGCTGCGCAACCCTTATGTCGATCCCATGCACCTTATTCAAGTCGACATGCTGCGCCGCAAGCGGGCCGGAGAAGATACGCCGGAGGTGAATCGCGCCATCGCCGCCACCATCAACGGCATCTCCGCCGGTTTGCGCAATACAGGGTGACGTTGGGCTCTTCTAAAGCAGATTCATAAGAGTGTTTCTACAGGCGGTTGGCGCCTGGCGCATGCTGCTCTGCGATGAGGCGATCGACGAGGGCCAGGAGAGTTTCTCCGCTGCGGAGCAGGACGAATTCTTCGCGCTTCGCGTCCCAGTCGAGCTTGAAGCTGGTGGCGAGCGCGGAGATCCAGATTTGGCGCACCGGCGTGTTGGGCGTGATGACGAAGCGGGCCGCCGGGTCCTCGAAGAGAATGTTCAGCACTCCGCCCTGTTCCTCGACCTCGAAGCCTGATTGCTCGTCTTCCTCGCGCGCGATGAGATGCCGCTTGAGGCTCGAGAGCGCCGCCTCGGACGTGCGCCGGAACTCCTGCTCGCTTGGCATGGAGACAGTGTAGCAAGGCCGTTGCGCCAGGTTTTGCCGCGCCAGCACGGAACCTGTCGCACGCGAGTTTGTCTTCTGGGTTCCCCCTCGGTTTTTTCCCGGCATTTTTACGGTGGGCTGCAAAGAGGTTAATGCTGGAAGGTCATGCTCGTCCTGGATGGAGATTTCGCGTCCGGGAGGATCGAGCGATGCTTGCAAAGTTATGTGCGTTAGGACTGCTGGCGACGATGTATTGCGCCCCTTGCGCATTCGCGCAACCTCCCATTCCGGCGGGCCAACTGGTTCGCGAAACGATTTACAACGAACAGCACGATCACCAGCGCCACGGCTACTGGCGCTACTGGGTGGAGCGGCGCTCGCAGAGTGGAAGCAGTTTGACGGAGCAGGTGGAGACTGCGGACGGGCCGATCGCGCGGCTGACCATGAGTAATGGAAGCGCATTGAGCGCGGAGGCCCAAGAGCAGGAGCAGGAGCGATTGCAACATCTGCTGAGCTCGCCCGGCGAACAGGCCCGCCACCTGCGGCAGTACGACGAGGACGAGGAACGCATCGGGCGGATTCTGGCGCTGTTGCCGGAGGCGTTCGTTTACGAATACGACGGCGAGGAGAACGGCTGCTACCGGCTGCGCTTTCAACCCAATCCCAACTATGCTGCGCGCACCATTGAGGCGCGCATCTTCCATGCCATGAGCGGCAAGTTGTGGGTCGATGCGCGCTTCAAGCGGTTGGCGCGTCTCGAGGGCCGCGTGGATGAGAATGTGGACTTTGGCTTCGGCATTCTGGGCCGCTTGTACCAGGGCGGTTGGTTTCTCCTGGAACGCGTGCAGGTGAGCCCGACAGACTGGAAGACGAAATCCCTCGAGGTGCACATGAACATTCGCGCCTTGCTGGTGAAGTCCTTTGCGCGAGAGACCAGTGAGACGCGCGGCGGCTTTGCGCCGGTCCCGGCGGGGATGAGCCTGGCACAGGGAATGGCGCTGCTCGATAAGGAGAAGGCACAACTGCAGGCCTTGAGCGTGCGGCCGTAACGCAGGGCAGCTCTCCGCTGTCAGCGATTAGGTGCCAAGTTATCGTTCGCAATTCTCAGTTCACAGATCGTCGTTTCCGGTCCGGATTGTGCATTCGGCGGGCGCATTGTGCCTGGCGAGGACGATTGTGTATCGAATCTGGACAAAAATCTCCGGGAAAGATTAAAGGTTTCCTGCTCTCTGCCGATAGAACACGACAGGAATCGAAAGGCAGAGATGGAAATTGCCCCCATCCCCGGAATCCGTGCAGTGCAGGCCGTGAAGGGGCCGCAGGCGGATTTCCGCCCGCCGGAGATATTCGACATCGAAGGCTCGGCGAGACCGGGAGATGGCCAGGGGCAGCGCAACGGCAGAAAAGCCGCGGGCGCGGAAGAGGACGAGCAGGACGATCTGATGCTGGACGCGGAGAAGGAGTCCGGCGATCCGCCGAGCGTCGATTACTTTGCGTGAAGGGGACAGCGGAGTTAGCGGTGCTACCGGAGTTGGCGGAGCTAGACCGGTTCCAGAATTCATGTGCCCTCTTGAGGGGTGTGAAAGGTGGCATTTTCTTGAGGAAAATGCCACTCAGCGGCAGCGGTTCCGGGGAATAGCAATTCTGGAACCGGTATAGGGAGCGGCCTCGCCGATGCGGGGCCTAGACGAGGCATCCGCATTCGTCGTCAGTTGAATTAGAGAAAAGCAACCGCAGATCCTTCGACTACGCCACTCGCAAGAGACGCGAGAGGCTCCGCTCAGGATGACAAAGTTCAAGTTGGGCTTGTGTTGCTGTGCAGGTCGTTGCGCTAGTTCCGCCAACACCGCTAGCGCCGCCAACTACGCAAGCTCCGCTAGCACCGCTAACTCCGCTTGCGTCGTCAGGCCGTACCGGAATCGCGGAGGGGCTGCTCGGCGAAGGTTTCCTCGGCGTCGGCTTCAGCCAGGCGCAGCAGACGGTGCAGATAAGCACGCGAGATGGATAGGCTGCGGGCGGCCAGGGTCTTGTTGCCATTGGCTTCGCGCACTGCGGCCACCGCCAACTTGATCTTGTAATCGCGGAGCTGTCGCTCGAAGGAGCCCGCCGGCTGGTAGTCGCCGATATTGACCACGGCGTCGAATGCATCCGCGTCTTCGTCCTGCTCATCGATGCTGAGGCACAGGTCCTCGGCACGGACCACGCGGCCCGGAGCGAGGATGATGGCGCGCTGCATGACGTTTTCGAGTTCGCGGACGTTGCCGGGCCAGGCATAGCTTTGCAGGATCTCGAGCGCTTCGGGCTCGATCGAATCCATGGGCTTTTGGAAGACGCCCGCGTACTGGTGCAGGAAGTGGCGGGCGATGAGCGGGATGTCCTGGGGACGATCCTGCAGCGGCGGCGCCTCGATCCGCATCACGTTAATGCGGTAGTAGAGATCCTGGCGGAACTTGCCGTCGGCCACCAGCTTGGCGAGGTCCTGATGGGTGGCGAAGATGAGCCGCGCACGCAGCGGGATGAGCTTGCTTGAGCCCAGGCGGCTGAACTCCATTTGTTGCAGGACGCGCAGCAGCTTGACCTGCGTGAAGAGGCTGAGGTCGCCGATCTCGTCGAGGAAAAGCGTGCCATCCTGGGCCTGCTCGAAGTAACCTTCGCGTGCGCCCACGGTGCCGGTGAAGGCGCCTTTCTCGTGACCGAAGAGCTCGGCTTCGATAAGGGTCTCGGGAATGGCGCCGCAGGAGACGGCGACGAAGGGCTTGTCGGCGCGGGAGCCAAGGTTGTGAATGGCGTGCGCGATCAGTTCCTTGCCGGTGCCGCTGTCGCCGGTGATCAGAACCGTGGCATTGAGATTGGTTACGCTGCGGATCAATTGATAGACACGCTGCATGCCGGAGCTGGATCCGATAATGCGGTCGCACTTGTCCAACTCTTCGATGCGCGGATGCGGACTGTACAACTGCTGCTTGAGCGCCGAGGCTTCGCTGGCGCGGTTGAGCATGGTTTTGAGGTCGCGAATGGAAGGCGGCCGGCGCGTATAGCCAAAGGCGCCGGCACGAACAAGCTCGAACGCGGTGGAACGCAGGCTGTCTTCGGCCATCAGAATGGCGGGGACGTTGGATGCGATGAGACGGCGCGCGCTCTCGATGCGCGTCTCTAAAGAGTCTTCGTGGCGGCACAGATCGAGGAGCAGGACGTCGCAGCGTCCCGCGGCAATCAGGACATCCATGCCCTTTCCGTCGGATTCGAGCAGGACTTCGAAGTCTTTTCCCAGGGCAGACGAGAGGAGCGGCTGCAGGGTGCGGTCCTCGGAGTAAATTCCAACTCTGGTCATGACGTTCGAGCCATCCAAATTGCTGAATTCACAATGCTCTGTGGGGGATCGGCGATGTAGGACCATGATGGAGAACGGGTTTGAGGACGCATATTCCCCTTTCGTGCTAGAGTAATGTGACCTTGGAGATGTGAGGCGTAAATTTTTTTTGAAACGGAATGCGGCGAGAGCAAAACGAGGAAAAACAGACGAGAGATCGGGGGCAATGAGGGCGGATGAAAGCCGAAGAGACCGGGAACAATCCCGAAGAAAACCGGAGACTACGGAGATCGTCGCAGGACGACGCAGTGCTCTCTCAGGGGCCGGTGAAAGGATCCGGAAAGGTAAGTTACGAAGGATTTTTCAGCCCGGAGGGGGTTACCAAAGAGTGGACACCTGTCGCTTTTGTGTAGTGGACTGACCCTACGCAGAGAGGAAAATGGCAGGTACGCTGAAAGCATGAGGAAGGGAATTCTGCTGGAGGGAGCGCAGGATCTTTGGAAGAAGCAGCCGGATAGGCTCGGAAGCCTGAAAGATTCTCTTCATAATTTTCAACGGTTTAGAAGGAGCCCATCCACGCGCAAATGGTGGGCTTAGGTCAGTCGAAGAAAGAGTGTAAACGTTCTACTCCAAGGGGAGTTGGAGCGCGTAAACAGCCGAGTACACCCTTGGCAGCGAAATGGGCTAAGTGATTGGATGCAAGGGCTGTTCCGGGCGCGCGAGTTTGGTTGGAGAATTGCAGGAAAGCTATTGAAACTGGTATTCTGGGAGGGGAAAATCGCCAGGTTGGTGCATTTGGTCGCTTGGTGGCCTGCGGGGTGGCCCATGTTCGCGCTTGTGGGTGTGGCGGCCTACACGGACATTCGGAGCCAACGCATCCCAAACTGGCTGGTGCTTCCCTTTCTCGGCATGGGCGTTCTGGTTTCCTGCTGGCTCCACGGATGGCATGGCCTGGGCCAGAGCTTAAGTGGCGCAGGGCTGGGACTGCTGCTGTTCGGGATTTTTTTCATGGTGGGCGGCATGGGCGCCGGCGACGTGAAGTTATGCGCGGCAATCGGGGCCTGGATCGGCCCCTCGCAGTTGCTGATTGCTTTGGTGCTGACGGCCTTGGTTGGAGGAGTAATGGCGCTGGGCTGGGCGATGTGGGGAGGGTTCCTTGGCGAGCTCTTCAGCCACACCGGCGACCTGGTGATGGGTTCGAAGGAAGAACGCGGAGAAGCGGTGCTCGAGAATCCGCGGCGGCGCAGGATGCCATACGCACCGGCCATCGCGATCGGAACGTTGATGTCGTTTCTGGCACATTGAAGGGCATAGAGGGACGATGTCCAGCATCGAACAAACCCGTTACGATTTTGCAGCGAGTTCGGCCTCCGAGCGCACGAGTGACAGGATCTCAAGGAGCGTAAGTAAGGTGGCAACGGATTTTTCACCCCGGCTGGTCAATTCGCGCAGTCAGGCGACCAGCGGTACGCCGCTCTCGATCGCGTTAGTCGGTCCGGACCAGATGCGGCGTGCGGCGGCGGTGACGGTTTTGCAGACCTGCGGCGGCAACGATATCTGCGAGTTTTCCAGTTATCCGCCAGCCCTGGACGATGCGCCGAGAATGCTGGAGGAGAGCTACGATGCGGTTCTCGTGGATCTGGACAGCGATCCGGCATTCGCGTTGGAACTGGTGGAGGCCATCGGGGCCAATGGGCGCGCGACGGTGATGGTGTATTCCGGCAGCACCGACCCGGATCTACTGGTGCGCTGCATGCAGGCCGGAGCGCGCGAGTTCCTGACCTATCCGTTTGCGCAGGAAGTGGTGGAGGAGGCGCTGGTGCGGGCCGCGGTGCGGCGGCCGGTGATGCCCTCTGTGTCCAGGCCGACGGGAAAGCTGCTGGCGGTGCTGGCCGCCAAGGGCGGCGCGGGCGCCACCATGCTGGCCTGCAATCTGGCCGTGGCGCTGGCCCAGCAAAAGGATCAGAAGACGCTGTTGGTCGACCTGGATTTGCCTCTGGGCGGGGCGGCGCTAAACCTGGGGCTGGTGGCGCAGTTTTCCACCATCGATGCGCTGGAAGCGGTGGACCGCATGGACGCGCGCTTCCTGATGCAACTGCTGGTCCAGCACAGTTCAGGGGTTTGGCTGCTGGCGGCGCCGGGAAGGTTTGCCCATTGCAAGATCGAGAGCAATGCGATCGAAAAGCTTATCCGGGTGGCGCGGCAGGAGTTTGACAACGTAGTGCTGGATCTGGGCTCGAAGCTGGATGTTCTGGAAACGGCGGTCTATCGCGAAGCCACCGCGATTTACCTGGTGACGCAGGCCAGCATTCCGGAGCTGCGCAATTCGAACCGGCTGATTTCGCAATTCTTCGCCGGACCGCTGCCGAGGCTGGAGATCGTGATCAATCGCTATGAGCCGCGGTCGCTGGGCGTCTCCGAGGAAGAGATCAACAAGGCACTGACCAAGCCGGCGCAGTGGAAGATTCCCAACGACTACGCGTCGGTGCAGAAGATGCAGATACGCGCCACGCCGCTGGTGCTGGAAGATTCCGCGATTACGCGGCAGATTAAGAAGATGGCGAAGGCAATTACGGGGCAGGATGAAGCGGCCCCGGCGGCAAAGAAGAAGGGATTCCGGTTGTTCTCGTCATAGAGCCGGGTAGAACAACTTCAGGCCGCAGGGAAGGAAACACTTGGAACTGCTGAATTTAGAAGCTTACAAAGCGGAAATCCACCGCACGCTGATCTCCAGGCTGGATCTGGAGAAGCTGTCGCGCGTGAACTCGAGTCAGGCGCGCCAGGCGGTCTCGGGGCTGGTCAAGGAGATCATGTCGGACCAGCGCGTGCCGCTGAACTTCGACGAGCAGGAGAAGATCCATGCCGACCTGCTGGATGAGGTCTTCGGTTTGGGCCCGCTCGAGCCTCTCCTGCGCGATCCCAAGATCTCCGACATCCTGGTCAACGATAAGGACCATGTGTTCGTGGAAAAGGGTGGCTTGCTGCAGAAAGTCAACACGGCCTTTCGCGACGACCGGCACCTGCTGCAGATCATCGACCGCATTGTTTCGCGCGTAGGGCGCAGAGTGGACGAGTCCTCGCCCATGGTGGACGCCCGCCTGCCAGACGGTTCGCGCGTGAACGCGATTATTCCTCCTCTGGCGCTGGACGGCCCGTCGCTCTCCATCCGGCGATTTGGCACCGGACCGCTGGCGGCCAATCAGCTGGTGCAGTTGAAGAGTATTTCGCCGGAGATGATGGAAGTGCTGTCGTCGGCGGTGCGGGCGCGCATCAGCATCCTGGTTTCAGGCGGAACCGGCGCCGGCAAGACCACGTTTCTTAACATTCTGTCGCAATACATTCCCAACAACGAGCGCCTGGTGACCATCGAGGACGCGGCTGAATTGCGGCTGGCGCAGGAAAACATTGTGCGCCTGGAGACGCGGCCTCCGAACATCGAAGGCCAGGGCGCCATCCGGCAGCGGCAACTGCTGATCAACAGCCTGCGTATGCGTCCCGACCGCATCATCATCGGCGAGGTGCGCGGCGAAGAGGCCTTCGACATGTTGCAGGCCATGAACACCGGCCACGAAGGCTCGATGACGACCATCCACGCCAACACGCCGCGCGACGCCATATCGCGCCTGGAGTCGATGGTGGCGATGACCAACATGAACCTGCCGGAGAAGTCGGTGCGCCAGCAGATCTGCTCGGCCCTCACCATCATTGTGCAGGCCACGCGCATGAGCGACGGCACGCGCAAGATCACGAATATCTCCGAGATCACGGGCATGGAAGAAAACGTCATCAGCATGCAGGAGATTTTCACCTTCCAGAAAAAAGGTATCGGACCGGATGGCCGCGTCATCGGCACCTTCATGCCCAGCCGCATCCGTCCCCGGTTTTTGGAGAGATTGCGGGTGTCGGGCATTGTGCTGCCGCCCAGCCTGTTCGACAAGGAAACGCAGGTCAACTAATAAGAAGGAAGGAGGCGTACCGCGATGGGAATTGGAATTTTCGTGCTGGTGTTCATCGGCATCTTTGTCATCATCGCGCTTCCGCTGGCGGCTGCCTCGCCCTCCAACAACTCCAAGCAGGCGCTGGCGGCGCTGGACGCGGTGCTCAAATCCGAGCCCACGCAGATCTTGCGGCAGCAGAGTATGAGCGTGCGCAAGGATGATCAACTGAGCAGCATTCCCTGGCTGAACAAGAAGCTGCTGCAGGTCGATCTGGCGGCGCAGTTGCGCAAGCTCCTGAGCCAGGCCGCGCTGGACTGGAACCCGGGCCGGCTGCTGCTGTTGAGCCTGGCGGGTCTTTTGGTACCGCCCTATATCCTCTACATATCGTTTCAGTCGATTCCACTGTCGCTGATCTCGGCCGTGGTGATCGGCGGTCTTCCCATTGGATGGGTGCTGTTCAAGCGCAGCCGGCGGTTCGCGGCCTTCGAGAAAGGGCTGCCCGAGGCGCTGGACCTGATGGTGAGTGGATTGCGCGCGGGCCACAGCCTGCTGGCGGCCATTGCTCTGGTGTCCAAGGAGTGCCAGGAGCCGGTCAAGAGCGAGTTCAAGATCTGCTTTGAGGAACAGAACTACGGCCTGGAACTGAAGGCCGCTCTGGAAAACCTGCTCAACCGCGTGCCGTTGCAGGATATGAAGATCGCGGCAACCGCGATTTTGATTCAGAAGGAAAGCGGCGGCAATCTCGCCGAAGTGCTGGACAAGACGGCGGCGGTGATCCGGGATCGCTTCCGTCTGCGGCGGCAGATTAAGGTGTTTACGGCACAGGGCCGGCTTACGGGATGGATTCTCACTTTTCTGCCCGTTCTGCTGGGTCTGGCGATCTATTTCGTAGATCCGGACCTGATCAGCATTTTGTGGCACCGCCCCATGGGCATCATACTGCTTTGGACTGCCGCCGGATTGATTCTGTTGGGCGGATTTGTGATCAACCGGATCGTCGACATCGACGTTTAGGAGAGAGAGATGACAATTGCGGTTCTCGCATTTTTGGCTGTCTTTTTGCTGATTGGCAGCGGCGGGTTTCTGCTGTTTTACCGCGAAGTCATGCTGAAGCGCATCAGCGAAGCCATCAGCCCGCACCCTAAGGAGAAAAGCCTGACGGGCGCGGTGGAGAAGGCCAAGTCCTCGCTGGGCGGCCTGATGCAATCGGTTGAGAACCTGATTCCGAAGAGCGAGAAGGAAGTTGGTGTGCTGCGGCAGCGATTG
>Ga0326727_10009521_pt1 | contig 23846 bp, 22 predicted proteins | sample MB2enrmetagenome_FD_207643 | JGI IMG/M metagenome (GOLD analysis project Ga0326727, IMG submission 207643) | Lab enriched peat soil microbial communities from McLean, Ithaca, NY, United States - MB29MY | ecosystem: Environmental > Terrestrial > Soil > Wetlands > Peat | place: USA: New York... | reverse complement strand
CACCGTGAAGACGGGAAAATGCTCGTCGATCAACTCCAGCGGCTCATTGCTAAGCCTCAATCCTCCGAGGTCGAATGCAGAGTTTATACCGGGGATCCTCATGAGGTTAGATGGCTGAGTATCTGTGGCAAATCTGTATGGGATAACAAACAGACCAGAGTAGCTGTCATTCATTGCGCTGTAAGAGACATCACAAAACAAAGAGTAGCAGAACAGGCATTAAAGGAGAGCGAGTATCGTTTGAGTCGGGCTGAAAAAATAGCCAAAATCGGTAACTGGAAGATGATGCTTGAAACCGGGGAAATGATCGCGTCGCTTGGCGCGCGAGACATTTGCGGCCTCGATAGGCATGTGATGTCGATGGAGGAGGGAAAAAAACCAGCGTTGCCCAAATACAGAGCGATGTTGGATTCGGCAATGAATGATTTGATAGAAAAAGGCATTCCGTATTCGACAGAATTCCAGATTCGTAAGGCAAATGACGGAGCTGTCGTCGATGTCCAACTTGTTGCGGAACATGACAAAGAGAATAATGTCGTCTATGGTGTGATGCGGGATATCACCGAGCGAAAGCGCTCGGAGGAAGCGCTGCTCGAAAGCCAACGCCAGATAGAGTTCATCCTTGAAGCCACAAAGACAGGTCTCGATTTAATTGATGAGGATTTCAATATGCGATACCTCGACCCGAGGTGGAGCAAACTTTACGGAAAATGGCAGGGGAGAAAATGCTATGAGTATTTTCAATCCCGTACGGACCCTTGTACGGATTGTAGCCTTCAAATTGCTCTAAGGACCAAACAGACAGCCGTCGTAGAACAGACTCTTGTCACAGAAGGGAATAGACTTGTTCAAACGACTGCCATTCCCTATCAGGACAGGGGCGGGAAATGGCTTGTGGCCGAAATTAGTGTCGATATTTCTGAGCATAAAAAGGTGGAAGAAGCACTCCGAGAAAGCGAAATGAAATACCGCATATTGTTCGACAGTGAGATGTTCGCCATTCACGTTTTCGATATGGAAACACTCGAAATATTGGACATGAACGAAAGACATATTAGCCTTTATGGCTACAGCAGAGAAGAGATGACCTCGGGGATGACCGTCCTAGATTTAACCGCAGAAGAAAACGAAACCAAGAAAGCAATTGATCAGATACGAAACGCCGAAACGCTTTATGTGCCATTGCGTTATCAACGCAAGAAGGACGGAAGCATTTTTCCGGCGGAGTTCGCGAATGCTTTGTTTGTGTGGAAGGGGCGTAAAGTTTGCATCGCCTCAACACATGACATAAGTGAACGCAAGAGGGCGGAAGATGAGCAGGCAAGAGTTCAAAATCTGTTGGCGGTCTCTCAACGCATAGCCCATATCGGTAGCTGGGAATATGAGTACTCCGGCGAGAAAATATCGCTGTCAGAAGAGATGCATCGCATCGCGGGCATCCCCGCCAGCTCCCCAATAACGTTGAAGTTTGCGGAATCCTTTCTGCCCGTTAACGAGTTTTTGCGTTTGAGAAAAGCAATTGAAGCCTGTATTCAACGTGGTGTTCCTTACGTTGTAGACTGTCAAATACAGCGCCCAGACGGTCAGTTCAGAACGTTGCACAACGAGGCGGAGGTCGTTTTCGACGGACTCGGGCGCCCTGTCCGTGTCTTTGGGATTTCGCAAGATATCACGGAGAGAAAGCAAGCAGATGAAGCGCTGCAAACATCTCAACAAATTATCGAAGGGCTGTTGAATGCCATACCGGCTGGGATATTTTGGAAAGACAGAAATCTTAATTTCCTAGGATGTGACGAGGCGTTCGCACATGACGCAGGGTTCGATTCTCCAAGAGATATTGTCGGCAAGGATGACTTCCAAATGAGTTGGCGCCAATACGCAGAGCAATATCGGCGGGACGACCAGGAAGTGATAGAGAGTGGGCGTCCGAAGTTATTTATTGAGGAACCTCATATTGACGCTAATGGGCATGTTCTCACAGCTCTGACAAGTAAAGTTCCCCTACGTGATTCAAAAGGAGAGATCACAGGGGTACTTGGGGCATATATGGACATCACGGAGCAAAGACGTACAGAGCAAGCGCTTCGAGAAAATGAAAGGAAGCTGATAGAATCAGAAGCAAAGTACAAGAGACTTATCGAAACAGCACCAGCTGCGATATTCGTAATCCAAGATGACAGAATTGTCTTTCTGAATAACCATGCCCCGGAATTGTCTGGCTATTCGAAGGAAGAGTTATTGGAAATGCCAGTAAGAAATCTCTTTAGTGATGCTGATTGGGAAGATTCAAGACAAAGGCAAAATGAGCGGTTGAAAGGAAGAACTTTGCCAAACAACATTACAAGCCACAAGAAGAAGAATGGCAGCACAATTTGGGTTGAAACAGTAGGTGTTCTCATCGACTGGGAGGGAAAACCCGCGGTACTTTATTTCGTTTCGGATATTACAGACCGCAAGGCTGCGGAGAGTGAAAGAATAGAATATGAGCAATATCTCCAACAGGCGCAGAGACTCGAATCCCTTGGAGTATTGGCGGGGGGTATAGCTCATGACTTTAATAACATTCTTACGGGCATATTTGGATACACAGACCTGGCTCGAAGCGAAGCAAAAGATGAGAGCGTGTCCGAATACCTCTCGCAAGCAATGGAGAGCATGGAACGAGCGAAATCCCTCACTCAGCAGCTCCTGACATTTTCAAAAGGCGGAGTACCAATCAAGAAGATAGTGCCTATGCTGTCGCTTATTAGAGAGACATGCCAGTTTTCGTTGCATGGGTCAAACGTTAGGGGTAAATACAATCTTCAGGAAGATCTTTGGCACTGTGAAATTGACAAGAATCAAATTGGGCAAGTCATTCAGAACTTGATTTTGAATGCGGTGCAAGCAATGCCGTTGGGAGGCACCATAGAAATCGCCGCGAAGAATGCTTCTATCCCCGCAAAAGCGTACCCAAATTTGAACGAAGGGAACTATGTGGCCATCGAAATCAAAGACCACGGGATAGGCATATCCGAAGATATGCTTTCAAGAATTTTCGATCCCTTCTTCACCACAAAGATAAGGGGACATGGGTTGGGACTTGCTATATCGCACTCGATAATCACCCGGCACGGCGGCGCGATTGATGTTAAGTCCGAACTCGGAAAAGGGACGATATTTACGATTTATCTTCCTGCTTGCCAGAAGCCTTACGTAGAGACCCCCGAGAATGGCTCGATCAAGCACACCGGGACCGGAAGGATTCTTGTATTGGATGACGAGCTACCCCTTCGAGAGCTGATGTCTTTGATGCTGGAATCCTTTGGGTATTCGGTTATTGGTAAGGAGAACGGCAAAGCTGCTTTTGAAGCTTTCTTGGAAGCAAAGAGGGGTACTGATCCTTTCAAAGCGGTTATCTTGGACCTTACGATCCCAGGGGGAATGGGAGGCAAGGAGGTGGCGGAGGAGATTCGGAAGATTGATGTGAAAGTGCCTCTTTTTGTCGCCAGTGGATACGCAGCTGACCCAATAATCGCCCAACCGGAGGAATATGGGTTTACGGCAAGTATTTCGAAACCGTTCAAGATGGTTGAATTGATGGAAATGCTCGAGAAGCATATGGGGAAAGGTTAGTTGGCAAGAGAAATGTGCAGCTACCCATTGAGAGTGGAGAAGAAGGAATGAGTTCACGGCGCCAGATGATTGGTTCTCCTACACTCCGGGTTATTTTTCTCTTGACAACAAGGTTCGAAAACCTTTTCGCGTTTCGGACAGACCTCCGGCGCTAGCAAATCGTGGTTGCCTCATGATTCTCTCCTCCCGCGGGCGTACAACGCCTTCAAAGAGAGTCTTGCGGGGAACGCAGGCGGCTTGTTTCGATCCATGAGGTACAACAAGATCTGCAGATCGGCGATCAGCGCACCAACAACGCCTATATCTCCCTCGACAGACTGTATACGAAAGACGCGCCGCTTTTGCGCTTCTGGTACGGGGACCGTTGTGGCAGCGACCTGAAGGCCTTCATCACGTCCTCCATGGAGAAGCTTGCCAGGAGCCGGGACGTGAAGGAGCAGATGCGGCAGGACGCAATACGGGAGTAGCCGAGTATGGCTTCCTCGAGTGCGCCGTACCCGTTCGGGGAGTGCGCCCCAATTCGCGCGAAGACGCGCATTGACTTTGGCCTTTCGCATTTCCATTATTATCCAGGGGCAGGCATGGGAAATCACCAGAGGAAATATTCTCTCGAGCCTCGCGATGTTCCTCGTGTGGAAACGTCGAACAGGCGCATAGTGACGATGCTTCCCGTCCCCGAGTCCCTTCCCATCCTCGAAGCGCTGGAGCGCTTCGAGCCTTCCTCTATGCAAGGCCAGCCTCCTCTGGTCATCGATCGTGCGCAAGGATGGAGCGTCTATGACAAGTGGGGAAACAAGTGGTTGGACTGGTCCTCAGGGGTGCTCATCTCTAACATCGGCAACGGGCATCCCGAGGTCGTCAGCGCCATCAAGGAGATGGCGGACCGCCCGCTCCTAAGCACATACGTCTTTGCCCATGAGAAAAGGGCCGAGTTGGTCAAGCTGCTGAACTCAGTGGCACCGTCGAAGGGATACAAAGTCTTCCTGCTTACGACGGGCTCGGAGGCAACCGAAAACTGCATCAAGCTCGCTCGCACCTGGGGGTTCGAACGCCACGGTCCCGAGCGGCGGGTTCTCGTTTCGTTCGAGAATGCGTTCCATGGACGGACCATGGGCGCGCAGCTGGCGGGAGGCAACGCGTCGCAAAAAGGATGGCTCGGGCGGCTGGATGAATCGTTCGTCCAGGTGCCTTTCCCTGATGGATATACGAACCGCGACCTTCGCTTCGACCTGTTTGTGGAGACCCTCGAGCGCAAAGGAGTGAAGCCTTCCCAGGTCTGCGGAGTCATGACGGAGAGCTTCCAGGGGGTGGGGCCGGATTTCTTTCCGGACGGATATGCGCGAAATCTCGAATCATGGTGCCGTGAGAACGAGGCTCTCCTGATCGTTGATGAAGTGCAGGCCGGCTTCGGCCGTACGGGGAAGTGGTTCGCCTTTGAGCACTATGGGATCACCCCTGACCTGATTGCCTGTGGAAAAGCTATCTCAGGCTCGCTGCCTCTCTCGGCCGTCCTTGGCAGGGCGGACGTCATGGAACTGTATCCGCCCGGGTCCATGACCTCCACTCATTCGGGCTCTCCGCTTCCCGTTGCCGCGGCGGTGGCAAGTGTGAAAGCGCTGCAGGCGGGCGGGTATTTGGAGAATGCCCAGGAGTTGGATCCCGTTCTCCGCAACGGCCTTGAACGCATTTCGGCGCGCCATCCGGACTCTGTGGGCAGCGTCCGAAGTCGGGGTCTGGTGGGCGGGGTGAGGTTGGTTAAGCGGGGCACGCACCAGCCTGACCCGCTTGCAGCCCTTGCAGTGAACACAAGGTGCTTCCACAAGGGGCTTCTCATGTTTGCACCGGTGGGGGCTTTCGGGGAATGCATCAAAATAGCTCCGGCTCTGGACATTTCGCATGACGCGCTCGTCGAAGGCATTTCCGTCCTCAGTGAGGCCATGGACGAGGCGCTGGCATGAGCGCGACGCTGGAGGCGCTCGTTATCGGCGGGGGGATGATAACCGCGGACCAGATACTCCCCTCGCTGTACCATCTCCAGCGAATTGGGACGCTGGGAGGCATCAGCGTCTGCGCTTCCCACCCTTTCACGGTCCGAGCGCTTGCCGACAATCCCGAGATCAAAGCCGCCTTCCCGGGAAGCTCCTTCACGTCGTGGCCCGATCCTTCATGGGAGGAAGGCGATGCCCAGCCGCTCCTGTACCGAAAGGCCCTCGCGAGCTTGAGGACAGGGCAGCTTGTCGTGGTGGCTGTCCCCGACCATCTCCATCACGAAGTGGTCATGGCTGCGCTTCGGTCCGGCCAGCATGTCCTTTGCGCCAAGCCGCTGGCCTTGAAGTACTGCCATGCCGTCGAGATTGCTCGTGAGGCGGAGGCTCGTGGCCTCTTTGTCGGCGTGGAGTACCACAAGCGTTTCGACAGAAGATCCCTCGTGGCTCGTGCCGCGTATCGGGCAGGCCGCTTCGGCCAGTTGGTCATGGGGGAGGCAAGGCTCTTGGAGCCGCACCGATATAGAAGCTCGGGCTTCCAGCGCTGGTTCACCGCGGAAAACACTGATCCTTTCACGTATGTCGGTTGCCACTACGTCGACCTCGTCAACTTCATCACTGGCCTCCTTCCTACAAAGGTTTCCGTTGTCGGAGTTCGAGGGCGGTTTCCGAACGGCCACGAGGGATTCTTCTGGTCCCATGCGCGGGTGTGGTGGGACAACGGGGCGCTTCTTTCGGTCACAAACGGCCTCGGGTATCCCGATCAGGCGGCGGGCAGCAACGACCAGGGCATGACGCTGTACTGCGAAGGGCCGAATGGCACCGGGATGATCCGACATGACGACCACGACAGAGGAGTCAGCTACGCGTACCTGGACTCTGCTTCCCCTGGCGGTGCCGAGCAAGCAGCCTCTTTCCGGTACGTCAGCCCGGATTTTTTCCAGCTAGTTCCCTGGGAAGGGAAAGGGCTTCGACCCGTCGGGTATGGATTTGATTCGATCCAGGCCGTCGTAGAGGCAGTCCGTGGCGTTGAGGCAGCGTCGAGCGGCCTTCCGCCTCAAGACGCGCACGCGGAACGCCGCCGCCGATGCGTGGAGGTGGACCGGCAGGGGTTGATTGCAACGCCGTCGAACAGCGCCGCAGTCAACCTCGTCGTAGAGGCCGGCCGCCGTTCCATTCTGGCGGGGGGGAGTCCGGCCTGCATCGTTTATGGACATGAGCCGAAAGTCGAGTTTGTGAAGGAGGGATCCGAATGGGCACTCACGTAGGAGTCATCGGCATGGCCGTCATGGGGCAGAACCTCGCCCGCAACATCGAAAGCAGGGGCTACACGGTGGGCGTGTACAACAGGACCGCGGAAAAAACGCTTGAGCTGGTGGAAGGGCCCGGGAAAGGGAAGCGTCTCGTCCCTGCCTGGTCTGTCGAAGAGCTGGTGAATGGGCTTTCGAAACCCAGAACGCTGCTGATCATGGTACAGGCCGGACGGCCGGTAGACGAAGTGATTGCTCGGGCGGCGCCCCTCCTCGAGAAAGAAGATATCATTATTGATGGAGGAAACTCATTCTTCCAGGACACCATCCGCAGGGCTCGGGATGCGGAGGCGAAGGGGCTCTTGTTCCTCGGAACAGGGGTCTCGGGAGGGGAGGAGGGCGCCCTCCACGGGCCAAGCATCATGCCGGGCGGCCATCCGGCGGCGTGGAGTCATGCCGGGAAAATCCTCATGGATATCTCAGCAAAAGTGGACGGCCAGCCGTGCTGCGCCTATATCGGCTCCGACGGCGCGGGGCACTACGTGAAGATGGTGCACAACGGGATCGAATACGGGGACATGCAACTCATCGCTGAAGCATATTTCATCATGAGAAACCTTCTGGGGATGGATCACGAGGAGATGGCCGCGACGTTCGCCCGATGGAACACGGGAGACCTGGACTCGTATCTGATCGGGATCACGGCGGACATCCTCGGGAAAAAGGACCCGGAGACCGGGCTTCCCCTGGTGGAACAGATTCTGGACAAGGCGGGACAGAAAGGGACTGGCAAGTGGACCATCCAATCCGCGTTGGACCTTGGGGCTGCCGCGGCAACCATGGCGGAAGCCGTGTTTGCCCGCACTATCTCCGCGTTGAAAGAGGAAAGGACGGAGGCGTCGAAGGTCCTCCGCGGCCCATCGGGGAGGTACTCGGGAAACGCCGCCGAGCTGGTCCAGGCCGTCCATGACGCACTCTATGCCTCCAAGATATGCTCTTACGCGCAGGGCTTCAGCCTGATGCGGGCGGCGGCCCGGGAGTACGGATGGGGCCTCAAGTTCGGTGAGATCGCCTCGATCTGGCGCGGAGGGTGCATCATTAGGGCCAGGTTTCTCGGCAGGATCAAGGAAGCCTACGACAAGGCCCCGGACCTAGCGAACCTGCTCCTGGATCCGTATTTCCGGGAGATCTTGGAGAAATCGCAGCAGGGCTGGCGGCGCCTGGTGGCCGCGGCGGCAGAGCGAGGAGTTCCCATCCCTGCTTTCTCATCCGCGCTTTCCTATTTCGATTCCTATCGGATGGAAAGGCTTCCGGCCAATCTGATCCAGGCCCAGCGGGACTATTTCGGCGCCCATACCTACCAGAGGGTGGACAGGCCGGGGACGTTCCACACGGAGTGGTCGAAGCTCTGAATCGCCTGCCTTTGGCACGAAGGCGCCCGTGTTTGTTACTGAGGGGGCTGGAACCATCAATATCCCGCGCGGGCGATGTTCTCTGCGACGAACTTTGCCGAGTTGAAAAGGCATCTCTCCTCGTCCGGGGCAAGCGGGAAGTCGAGGACCCGGGACACTCCCTCCTTCCCTACGATCGCGGGGAAACTGAAAGCGGTCTTTTTCAGGCCCTTGAAATCCGTGCGGACCGCGGAGACGGGAAGGATGCGCCGCTCGTCGCGTACTATGGATTCCACCAAAACCGAGGCTGCTTGTGCAATGGCGTAGCACGTCGAGCCCTTCACCTCGATGATGCGGTAGGCGGTCTGGCGGACTTCCTTGCTGGCGTTCTGCTTGAACGTTTCCAGCTCCTCGCATACCCCGCAGACGGGGCAAAACTCGTTGAAGTGTATGCCCCCAATGGTAAGGAGAGACCACGCGGGGAATGATGTGTCCCCATGCTCTCCCAGCATGTACCCGTGGATATTTTGCGGGTTGACCTTGCAGTGGCGGGCCACGTATTCGCGCAAGCGCGCGGAATCGAGGATGGTCCCCGAGCCGACGACTCGATTTGCCGCGAAACCGCTCTCCGCGAAGGCGACCCAGGTCAGCACGTCAACCGGGTTGGTGATGACGAGGAAGATCCCCTGAAAGCCGGATTCGACGATCGACTTCACGATGGACTTCATCACGGCGATGTTGCGCGCCATGAGGTCCACCCGCGTCTCTCCTGGTTTTTGCCGCGCCCCCGCCGTGATGATAGCGATGCCGCTGTCCCGGCAGGACCGGTAATCCGCAGCTTCGATCTTGATAGAGCGGCCCAACGACGACCCCTGATTGATATCCAGGATTTCCGCTTCGGCCTTTTCTCTGTTCGAGTCGATGAGGGCGATCTCAGTGACGGCCCCCTTGACGCACAGGTCGAAGGCGAGCGTGGATCCCACGGAGCCCGCCCCGATGATCGCGACTTTGCTGGTGTTGACCGCCATCTGACTTAGCCTCCCCTCTACGTTGCAAAGATACTGAAAAGTGTAACAAAATCCGCGCGCCGGTGTTCTACTTCATAGAGACAGGACGGAATCTAGATTCGGATGGGGTAAGTTTCACCTCCTTTCCTTGCCCCTGTGTCTCACCATGGGGATAGGTGTTACCTATCCCCACATTTTTTCATTCAAGATCCTTCACCCCCCGGGGAGCAATCATGCGAATTCTGGTGATATGCCCCATCCCGCTGGAATATGCAAGCTGTAGAACCGCCCTGTCCCTCCGTGACAGCCAGCAGATACTCGGTTGTCGGGCGAGCCGCAACTCGATTGCCAACACCGAGATCGTCGCCCTGCAGTCCGGCCCCGCAAAAGCGAGGGCGGCATCAGCTACCGTGGCCGGTATCAATGCCCTGCAGCCTGATATCGTCATCGACACAGGCACATGCGCAGCGCTCGACGGAGACCTGATCGTCAACAGCATTGTGATAGGGCTCACCTGCTTAGAGTACGACATCTCTGGGAGCGGGCTTCCCGCACGGATTATTCCCGAGATGCGCCTTCCGTCCGCGCTACAGCTTGTTGCGCGCCGGGAAGCTCAGAGACTCGTGCGGGCGGCCGCGGAGCTTGGCAACGGGCTGGGCCTCCAAGTGAGATCCGGCGCGCAGGCATGCGGGGAGTTCTTCATCCAATCGATGCAGGTTCGTGAGTCCCTTCACGCGGTGAGCGGCGCGGTGGCCTGCAACTGGGAGACCGCGGGGGTGTTTATCGGCGCGCTCAGGGCGCGTGTGCCGCCGCTCAGCCTGAGGGTCGTCAGCGACCTCGGTGACGAGGACTCGCTACGGGACTTCCGCAGGAATGTCCGTCGGAGCGCGCAGGAACTCTATCGGTTTCTGAGGTCGGTGGTCGAGTCGGGATGGCTCCTGGATTTTCACGCTTTGTGGAAGACGATGGGGCGGACCCAGGTGGAAAAGATGCCCCAACTGGTACTACCCTAGCTATTGCCGAGGAGCAAATTTTTCTTGCGCTCCTGAGCCGAGCACGGTAGTATGGCTGCCAAGAGATGCGCCAACAGCAGAGACTAGCAAGGGCGCAATGGGCTAACTGTTGGACGGCTGCGGATGAAGCCGCGGCTACAGGAGGCTGCAGTGTCGAAGACTTTCGTTGAGACATCGACTGAGCTTCTGGAAGGGCTCGATGAGATGGTCCGGGAAGGCTACTACGCAAGCAGGACGGAGGGCATCAATGACGCCATCCGAATGCTTCTCAAGCAGTACAAGCTTTCCAAGCTTCATGACAAGGATTCCCAGGCCCAGAAGACCACGGAAAAAAGCCCGGTAGCGGGCGGAGGAGCGATCTAGGTGTGATCGGGCAGATCGTCACCGGAATAGACGGATCGCCTAATTCCCTGGCGGCGTTTCAGTATGCCGTCGATCTCGCCGGTCGCGTGAAGGCGATCGTGAAGATCGTCTTCGTGATCGACTCCCGAAAAACCGACCTTCCTATCATCTACACGGCCAGCCACTTCGACTACGGTTTCGAGCGCGTATACATCCCGCCTGACCCTAGCCTGAAAGGCTTCTACGAGCAGGTGCGTAAGGACATCCGGTCGTTTGCGGAGAATTGCCTGGACCAGTGCAGAACAGACGCGGAAACTGTAGGGATCAAGACTTCCACGGTGCTCCGGGAAGGCCTTCCTTCCGGAGTGCTAGCAGAGGAAGCGCGTTCGGGAGATTTCCTCGTGATCGGCCAGAAGGGCGAGCATGCACACATCCAGCGGGCCATCGTGGGGTCCACAACGGAGGACGTGGTGCGTTCATCGCCGCGGCCGGTGCTGGTGTGCCCCATGCCGTTCCGAAGCCCCAAGCGGATGCTTTTCCCGTATGACGGAAGCCCAGGAGCCGAGAAAGCGCTGCAGTTCTGCGTCAACGCTCTGGGAGCGATCTGGGATGAAATGGTCTTGCTGACTGTCACGGAAGAGATGGAGGAGAGTTTCCCCTTCGATTCCGAGCTCGGGTATCTGAACACTCACGGCATCACCTACCGGCTCATTACAGAGAAGGGCAAGCCAGTGGACATGATTCCGCGAATCGCGAAACGGGAAGCCGCGGATATCATCCTGATCGGCGCGCATGGCCGGCACAAGATGCGGGACTATCTGCTCGGACCGACTGCTTCCCACCTCATCCGAAAAAGCGAGCTTCCTGTGCTTGTGGCAGTGTGACAGCCAATATCGACGCCGAACGGATGGTGAGACTGCAGATCGAGAACCGCGACATCACTGACGGACGGCTGCTTGAGGTCATGCGCCGCGTCCCACGCCACGCGTTTGTTCCGCCCGGCAGCCGCGCCACCGCGTATGGGGATTTCCCTGTTCCCATTGGGCACGGACAGACAATTTCCCAGCCCTACATGGTCGCGTTCATGACACAGGCCCTCTGTATCAGAGGCCCCGAGAAGGTGTTGGAGATCGGTACCGGCAGCGGCTACCAGACCGTCATCTTGGCCGCGCTGGCCGCCAGCGTCTTCACCGTCGAGCGCATACCGGAGCTTGCGGCCATGGCGCAGAAAGCTCTCGGCTCCCTGGCGGTAGCCAACGTCAGCTTCCGCATAGGAGATGGCGGCCCCGGCTGGCCCGAAGAGGCGCCGTTCGACCGCATCCTCGTAACCGCGGCCGCCCCGGCCGTGCCCTTGATCCTTCGAGCACAACTCGCCGACAACGGGATCATGGTGCTCCCTGTAGGGGACTGGCGAAAGTCCCAGATGATTGTAACGGTTAGAAGAACGGGAGAATCGTTCACCTCCCAGGAGAGCCTAGGATGCCGGTTCGTCCCGCTCATCGGAGAGGGCGGCTTCGCAGGCTGAAGGGGCCGAAACCTCCGCGCTTGACAAAACTGCTTCTGAAACGGCTCATTGGGAAAACATGGCATTACCAGTTTTTCGTCCCACCGTCAAAAGAAAAGACATGGGGAGCGTTCTGTCCTGCATCGTCTCCGACAAGCTCGGACCTGGAGAGATTTCGCGGGAGCTAGTTTCTCGCGTGTGCCAGTTCTTAGGGCACGCGGGCGGGGTCTCGCTGTGCAATCCGTACTTGGCACTGTCGGTCGCTCTGGAGGCCCTCGGGCTTGCTCCGCAGGACCCCGTGATCCTCCCGGCGCTCGCCCCTTCCTTGTGGCTGCGCGTCATAGTAGACAAAGGCCTCGTCCCGCTCGTCGCCGACGTGGAGCCGGAATCCGGGTCCATCGACCCCCAGGAGGTGGCCCGCCTAGCGCAGCAGGGCGCCAAAGCCATTCTCGTTCACCATACCCTGGGAGTGATAGCGGACACTGAAGCGCTTCGGGCGCATGGCCTTCCCATCCTGGAGGACGCGTCCCAAGGTCTGGGCGGAATATACGGTGAAAAGCCGTGTGGCTGCCTCGCTGATATCTGCCTCATCTCCCTGGCCCCAGAAGACGTCATCACTTGCGGCGGAGGTGCGCTCGTCCTGGCCAAGGGCAGGCCGTTGCTGACCGTCCTGCGGCGGGTCGCGGAGGGTTCTCCGCTGTACTCGCCGATTGCCGATATGAACGCGGCTCTGGGCATCGCCCAGATGGCGGCGCTGGAGAGCTTTGCCCGTGTGCGCCGCGAGGTGGCCGCTCTGTTCTCGCAGTCCCTGCTGAAGTCTCGCCACAAGAGCCTGGTCTCGAGGCTGGACGCGGACAACGTACTGTCCTCGTTTCCCGTGAACCTAGCGGACGGGATTAAGGAAGCGCGCCAATACGCGTTGAAGAAGAACGTGGATACCGCGTTGGCGTTCGCCGACACCATTGCGGCGGTGGACGATGGCCCCGCGGCTCGCAGCGCAAATGCGCGCGCGCTGGTGCTGCGCTGCGTGCTTTTCCCGCTGTACCCGATGCTTGGAAAACGAGACGTTGAGACCGTGGGAAAAGTGCTGGCCACGCTGCCATAGCGTGGCCGTAGGGAAGGCTATGGCAGTGCCATGGGCGCCCTTTCGCACCCCCGGCGCTCCGTGCCCCATCGCCATCCTTATCGAGGCTTGCTTTCTGTCTTTTGCGCAACTATAGTTAGCGCACATGGCGTTCCAGCCTCGCGAGATGCGCAAGGTACTTGTCGTCATCAACTCCCAGAAGGACGACGTGAAGAGCGTCGTGCGCGCCATCGAAGAGTTCGCGCACGCCCGCGGCGCAGAAGCCGTCTTCATCGACTACGCCAACCACACCCGCAGGGAAACCATCGCGGACGTCGACCTCGCCATCACTCTTGGGGGGGATGGAACGCTCCTCTCCTGTGCCCGTATGCTGGCGCAGTCGCGAGCGCGCGGGGCCGAGATCCCCATCCTCGCCGTGAATATGGGCGATTTTGGGTTCATTACGGAAGTCTCGCGCGGCGAATTGATCGACACCTGGGAGAAATACCTCGCCGGGCGCCTCGCCGTGGGCGAACGGGTCATGCTTTCGGTCACTGTGGTCCGTGACGGGAAAGAAATAGGCGCATTCCTCGGGCTCAATGAGGCCGTCATTGGGATCGGAGGAATTTCGCGCATGATCAGGCTGAAGATTTTCTTCTCGGACCAGTATCTCGGGAGATACCGTGCGGACGGCGTCATTGTCGCAACCCCCACGGGCTCCACGGCTTACTCAATGGCCGCCGGCGGCCCCATCCTTCATCCTGAGATGGAGGCGTTCATCTTGACTCCCATCTGCCCCTTCACGCTATCAAACCGTCCCACCGTGGTGCCGGCCTCCGTGGTTCTGCGCATCGAGATCGAAGAGCCGCAGAAAGCGGAAACCGTGCTGACCATCGACGGCCAGGAAACGTTCTTCCTCAATCCCCGTGACAGCGTCATCATGCGACGCGCGGAGCAGAAGACGCTCATTGTTCGCACGGACCGTCGCGGCTTCTACGAAGTGCTTAGGACCAAGCTCAACTGGGCGGGGGAGCCGAATGCTTGAAGAGCTTCACGTCCACAACTTCGCCATCATCGACAAGCTGCAGGTCCGGTTCACCGAGGGCTTGAACGTCCTCAGCGGGGAGACCGGCGCAGGCAAGTCTATTCTCGTTGGAGCCCTCGGCCTTCTCCTGGGGGACAAAACCGATACCTCCATCATCCGGGCGGGCGCGGAGGAGACGAGCGTGTCGGGAATCGTCTCCGTCGCCGGCAACTCGGAAGCCGCGGCCTGGGTTCAAGCGCACGGCATCGAGTCCGAGGACGGTGAGGTCATCCTGCGGCGGATGTTGAAGTCCAACGGACGCGGGTCGCTTTTCATCCAGTCCACGCCGGTCACCAGGGCGGATCTTCATGATTTCTCCTCGCTGCTCTTCGACCTGCACGGCCAGCATGAGCACCAGTCGCTCCTGGAGTTGGAGAACCATCGAAAGCTCGTGGACCGGTGGGCTGGTACAGAGGGCCTGGCGCAGAGGTTCCATTCCTTGTACGCCGCGCTCGCTTCGCTGCGGGAGCGGTTGTCCTCTCTCGTAAGCGACGAACGGGAAAGGTTGCGCCGCGTCGACCTGCTTACTTATGCGGTGACCGAGATCAAGTCCGTGGCTCCCAAGCCAGGTGAGGAGGAGGAGCTGGAAAAAGAGCTGGCCATCCTCGTCCATCACGAAAAGCTCTTCACGCTTCTCGAAGAGGTACACGGGGCCATTGCGGAAGGCGCCGGTGGAGTACTCGCAGCGCTCAGAAAGGCGCGCCAGTCGATGGAGGAGATCCTCGTCATCGACTCCTCTCTCTCGCGCCAGTCCCATCAGCTCGAAGACGCGTTCTATGAGATTGAGGACTTTACCGAGAGCGTGCGCCAGTACAAGTCCCGTACAGATTTCAGCCCCGGCAGACTGGATGATGTGCAATCCCGGCTCTCCGCGATCCGCTTGCTGGAAAAGAAGTATGGGGACACGGTGGAGAAGGTGCTCGAGTACTGCCGAACCGGTGAGCAGGAGCTTGCCGGCATGGAGAACTGGGAGGGAGAGAAGAAGAGCTTAGAGGAGGAGATTGGCCGCACGGAAAAGGAGATTGCTGGCGTCGCCCGCGAGCTGTCGGAGAAGAGAAAGACCGCGAGCCAGGAATTGCAGAAGAAGATCGAATTCGAGCTGCGCCAACTGGGAATGCCCAAAGTCAGCTTCCGTGTCCTGATCCAGGACGCGGCACGGGAGGGAACTCCGGTCCTCACGCCGTGGGGAAAGGACGCAATCGAGTTCGTGATCTCCCCAAACCTAGGTGAGCCGTTCAAGAAGCTGCGGGCCATCGCCTCAGGAGGGGAACTGTCCCGCGTTATGCTTGCCATCAAGGGTGTGCTAGCCGAATCGGACCACGTGAGCTCCCTGATCTTCGACGAGGTGGATGCTGGAATCGGAGGGGAGATCGCGCTGGCCGTGGGGGAAAGGCTCGGCGCCCTCTCGCGGCACAAACAGGTGCTGTGCATCACGCATCTTGCCACCATCGCCGTGCGGGCCGATAATCATCTCAGGATAGAAAAGATCGCGCAGGCTGGCCGCACCGTCACCCGTGTCGAAAAGGTCACGGGGGCCGCCCGGCAGGAGGAGATCGCCCGGATGCTGGCGGGAGACAGAAAAGGAGAGCTTTCCCTGCAGCATGCCGGTGAGCTGCTCGCAAAGTACGGGCCGCAGAAGGATGAAGCGCGATGAAGAAACCGAGTGACGAAGCCAGGCGGCGCTACGTCGACTATATAAAAGATTACAAGACCGCCATCGACGCCTTCCTGCAGAAGGAAAAGAAGATCAAGGAAGAGCTCGGATCCGCCGCGGAGGGGGCAAGCTTCAAAAGGTTGGCGCTCGCGGATGACAACTTGAACCTCGTCGCGCAGTACCTCGTGATGAACTCCCTGTCGCTTTCCTTCCTGGGAGTCAAGAATGAAGCGTTCCTCAACGAGGGGCGAAAATGCATCTACAAGGCGCTCATCTACCTCGAGGAGATCGTCTCTCCAATGGTCGACGCGCCGTTCGGGGACTATGTAGAGGGTCTGGAAACCATTGCCACGTTTTCCGACCAGGACCGCTACAACCTAGTGCGCAAGATAGGCTTCACCATCGACTCCCTGTTGGAGGGCTACGGGGAGAACTCGAAGTGGAAGTGGTCGTTTGTGGACCTGGAGGGCAGGTTTGCCGTCGTCGCCAAGAACCTGCTTAACCTCAAAACTTTCGTGGCGGGGATGGACCCCCGGGTGGAAGGATTTTCCGCGCGTATGGCGCACCTCGGCCTCGCAAGGGGATTGCTGCAGCAAGCCGCCGACCGCTACCGGGAGAAGTACGAGCTTTCCACCATGCGCATAGACGACATCAAGGCAGGGATCAACTTCCTTGCCGCCGTGCGCAGGCTGCACGTCGTGCTGGGAGAGTCGGAGCAGGCGGACGTGGTGAAAAAGAAAACTGACATCTGGCGGACGAAGATGGAGAACGATCTGAAAAAGGCGGAAAACGCCAAGAAGTAGGCCTTTCGCCGTTGGGGGCTTATCCCCGTCTCAAATCGTGCAGCGAATCATGCGGCAGGAGCTGTCCGACGCTCGAAGTGACGTACTCTCCATCCTTGCCGGCAAAGTAGACGGGCATGTCGGGCGGACAGAACTCCCCCAGGACTTGGCGGCACGCGCCGCACGGTGAGACAGGCACATCTGATTTCGGGCAAAAGACGGCAATGGCCGTGAACTCCCGCCTCCCCTGCGAGACGGCCGCAAACAGGGCGCTTCTTTCGGCGCAGCATGCCAGACCGTATGACCTGTTCTCTACATTCGCTCCGGTGATCACTGTTCCGTCTGCGCAGAGCAGCGCCGCTCCCACCGGGAAAAGCGAGTACGGGGAGTACGAGGCACGCGCGGCTTCCCGCGCCTTCGAGACGAGCTCTTCGGGAATAGCATTTCTCATTGACAAACACCCCCACGCTGCGTAGGCTTGCCGTGGAATCCGACATGGGAAAAAGGCGCCCGGCAAGCATTTTCTTCACGTCAGTCCTTCTGATCGTATTGTATTTCGCCCTTTTTCCCTATCCCCTGGGCAAAGAGCTGGTGGCAAAACCTGCCTGGGCCGTGGCTGTGGTTGCCGAACCGTCGAACAACCCGCAGGCTTCTCCGCCCGCTCAAGGGGCGGCGGTCCCGGAGGCAACGGCGCACGGGGCCTTCCCGTTTTGCCTGACCGACTCTTTTGGCTACGTCGGGCCAGACGGAACACTCCTTTCGGTTGGGCAAAGGCTTTTTCAGGTGACCCTTTCGCGCACTGGGTACATCAACTACGCCCGCATGGGAACGGACTGGATCATGCGTGACCCACAGGGCGAGCGGATTGCCAGCTTCTCGGGCAACGGCTACCCCTTGTTGAGCGCGGACGGACGCAGGGTCCTCATCGTTAACTCGGACCTGACGAGCGTGCAGGAGCTCGACCGGAACGGCGACGCAGAGTGGAGCAGGGATTTTCCAGCTATCCTCACCTCAGTTTCTCTCCAGGATGACTATCTGCTCGTCGGTCTTCTCGACGGTACGCTCCAGCTCCTGAACAAGCACGGGGCCCCTATTTACCAAGCTACCCCGGGCCACAGCCGCATCCCTGTCACTTACGGATGCGCTGTGGCGCCCGACGGCTCGTTCATAGCCTCCGTCTCCGGCATCGGCCCGCAGGTGTTGACCGTTCTGGGCAGGAACGGGTCTTCGTATGAGCGCACTCTGCGCCTCATGTTGCCCACTGATTATCGCCGCGAGGTCCGCATGGGTTTCGCTCCGGACTCTCGCTACCTCTTCTACGAGGGGGTTGACGTCGTGGGGCTCGTGGAGCCTGAGGCAGGCCGGCTTCTCCCAATAACCCTCCCGGGACGGCTCGCGGGCTCAGCTTTCCTCGGTGAATCTCGAGTGGCCGCTTTTGCCGCTCGTGTCGGGCAGCGAGTGAACCTGCGGCTCCTCTCACCGTTCCTTGCTCCGGTGAGCTCGGAGTCGTTTCCGGCCGGGGACCTTTTCCTTGGCGACGTCGACGGCCAGCTGCTCCTCGGCGTTGATGGCCGGCTTCTGCGTGTCGACGTGGAGGCCTTGTGAGGAGAGCGCACGGCGCCCAGCGCGCGGTCCCCGCTCTCCTGGCTTTTCTCCTGGGGGCAGTGCCGTTCGCTCACGGCCTGGACTGGCCCGTAGACAGGAAGATCATCATCGGAACGTTCGGCGAAGACAAGGGTAGCCACTTCTTCGACGGCCTCGACCTCGGCGGCGGCCAGCAGGAGGTGCGTGCGGTCCTTCCGGGCGAGCTAGTCTTTCGCTATGACGAAGCGGAGGACTACTCTTCGCTTCCCCGCGGATTGGGAAGCTTCGTGGTGCTCCATCACGAGGGAAAAATTGAGACGATATCAAGCAATCTGAAAAAGGGCTCTCTGGGCCCTGTGCGCGCCGCTTACGCTGCCGGTGAAACGGTCGGCCTGAGCGGAGACACCGGATCCTCTGATGGAATCCATCTGCACTTTTCGCTTTACGACGAAGAAACCGCCTCTTTTTTGAACCCTCTTTCCCTGCTCCCGCCCGTGGCGGGTACCCATATGCCTGTGATCAAAACTGTCTTTCTCTCCGCCGGGGACACCGCAACGCCGCTCGACAACGGGGCGACAGTGCCGGCGGGGAAGGCGCAAATAATCGCTCAAGCCTACGACCTACGCCAGGATCTGAGGTTCCTTTGGCCGCTGGGCCTTTACGGCGTCCGCCTGGACCTGGATGGCAAAGAAGTGGCCCGAATGGTCTTCGATTCCCTCCAGGTGACGGATGGGCAGCTCAGGCTGGGGGGAATAAAGCTCACGCATGACAAGGTCTACACTAGCGACGGCCTGCTTTCCTGCGGGACCGTGGAGCTGCGGCCGGGTACCAGCCATCTCACCCTCTCTGTGCGTGATTTCGCGGGAAACGAAACCACGAAGGAAATCTCGTTCACAGTCCGAGAATAAGAAAGACCTGCGGGCCCTTTTCAAGCACGCGAGCAGTGAGGGGCCCCAAAACGAGATACATGGAGGCTCCAATGCCCAAGACATATTCCTCGGTACCGGGTGTCGAGCGGTTCGTGAGCATTTCCTGCCCTCTTTGCGACGCGGAGTCACGCTCCGACTTTCTCTCCTGTGATGGTTTTACGTTCGTGCGGTGTTCCCGCTGTGGAGCCGTCTATCAGAACCCGTCCCCTGTTTTCGAGGACCTTCGCAGGCGCTACGGCGAAGGGTATTTCACCTACGAACATGAGAACGAGCATAACTTCTTTCATCTGATGGAGCTCGGGCTGAAGGACGTCGACTTCGACGCGCGTACAGCGCGGCTTCCCAAGCCTAGGACGTTCCTGGATATCGGGTGCGCAACAGGGATGCTCCTGGAGTCCATGAAGCGCAAGGGGTGGACGGTGAAGGGAGTCGATATCTGCCGCGAATCCGCGGAATACGGAAAGCTCACACGAGGGGTAGACATTTTTGCCGGAACGCTCCAGGAAGCCGGCTTCCCTGACGACAGCTTTTCCGTGATCCATTTCTCCCATCTGATTGAGCACGTTCCCAACCCACGTGGGTTTCTCCAGGATGTCCGCAGGATCCTGAAACCGGGTGGCTTTGCCGTGATCACTACACCGAATGTGGACGGGTTCCAGGCACGCCTTTTCAAGAAGGGATGGCGGTCAGCAATTGCGGACCACCTCGTCCTTTTTTCCCGGCGCACCCTCGGCAGGGTCCTCGGCGAATCAGGTTTTCACACGTTGAGGACCGTCACCTGGGGAGGACTGGCGGTAGGGACAGCCCCTTTGCTCATCAAGAAGCCGATCGACAGGCTCGCCAAGACGCTCGGCTTCGGGGACGTGGTGCTCTTTCTGACCCAGAAAGAAGCGGCCTGAAGGCGCCCCACCGCCTACCGTCCAGAGGCGGGCAAGGACCAAAGCCGCGGTGCGCCTTAGAGCGCTATTTGCGGATTGTGACCAGCTTGTCGAACTTGATCATCTGGAATGTTTTGAAAAGGGCGTCGCTGCAGCCGACGATCTGCAAGGTGCGGCCGCCCTCGGCAAGCTTTTTGCGAAAAAGCAGGATCTTGCCGAGCGCGGAGGAGTTTATTGATGGGGTCTGCAGGAAGTTCAGCGTTATGGTGAGATGACGCCCGGCGGCGAGTTCTTCCATACGGGTCTGGAACTCTGCCGTAGCTTCTCCAGACAGCGGGCCCTCAACGGAGAGGATGATCTCCTCCCGTGACGCTTCCTTCTGCTCGAACATGCTATCCCCTCCCTATTGCAGAACCTTCGAGCTCGGGCCGGGTGACGAGCTCCAGGTGGTACGTGATTTCCTCCGTGTGCCTCTCCTGCCGAGTAGAAACCTTCCAGACGCGATAGACAATCATTCTCGACGTTGGCAGCGGCAGGGGAAGGGGATATCCATTCAGGTCCACGAGCTGATTCACCCTGAGCTCGTGCTCGATCTCCCGGTCATCTCCCTCCGGGTAGGAAATCATGTTCGTGCGAACCACTTCACGAATATTATCCCTTTTCGTCATCGTCCGCCAGACGGAAGGGCATCAGTTTTCCCGCCGAGTCCTCGGGGAGTTCTTCGATCAGGCTGACGGTCTGGAACGGAATCATCAGATGGTCTGCGCTGCCGAAGGTGCGCCGAATCTCTTCCTCCGATGGATTGATCACGAGCTTCTGCTCGGTGGGAAACACGAGGTCTCTGATGGACACGAAGTATGGATGGGTCAGGTCGAGGCTCCTGGCCATGAGCTCGACGTCCTTTTCCTTCCATTTGAAATGCACGCGGTAAAGTGGCACAGTGATTTTCTCCGGGGCCAGAATACAGCTTATTGTGTGTCGAGGTCAATTTTGGAACTTTTACTCAACATCTGTTAAATAGTTCCGATAATTTTTTCCAAAATACATGATTTTTCGTATCTGACTCCGATTGACAACTGGTCCTTAGGGGGTATTATCTGCAGCGACGAGTGGGAAAAAGTGGGGATATTTAGGAAATTGTGGTAGGGGAGGCCATGATTACAGGGGAATTCCGCTGCTCGCTGGATGAAAAGGGAAGGCTGCTCATACCAGCGCGGATAAGAACGGAAGTGCTCGGCAATGTGGTGGTCCTCACCCGTGGTGTGGAAAACTGCCTCTGGCTCTTCCCCCCTGAAGAATGGAAGACATTTTCCGAGAATCTCGTCGGATCGACCTCTCTCCTGCAGGCGCAATCCAGGCTCATTCAGCGCCGGCTGATCGCCCCGGCGCAGGAGGCTGAGATAGACAAGGCTGGGAGGATTGTCATTCCTCCGACCCTGCGGGAATATGCGGATCTCAGAAAGGAGTGCTTCATCCTGGGGTTGAAGAAATACATAGAAGTCTGGTCCGAGCCCGCCTATCAGACCTATCTCCAGGAGAACGAAGCGAAGTTCAAGGAAGCTGCCGAAGAGCTGGGAGGGAGAATCGCCCTGTGAGCGTTCACGAGCCGGTCATGCTCCAGGAGGTCCTGGCGTTTCTTGTTCCCCCGTCGGGGGAGGCGCTCATGATCGACGCAACCCTGGGCGAGGGCGGACATTCAGAGGCGTTCCTGCTGAAGTATCCCGATCTCACGGTCATCGGCGTGGACGCTGACCCCGCTATTCTGGAGACTGCGCGCCAGCGGCTTGCGGTCTTCGCGAATCGCGCCCTGCTTATCAACGCGTGGTATGGGACATTCCTGGCCGACTATGAAGAAAACCGCAGGGCCAACCTCATTCTTATGGATCTGGGCATTTCGCGGTTCCATTATGAGGCGAGCGACCGCGGTTTCTCGTTCGACCGCGACGAAACCCTTGACATGCGCCTGAACCCTGAGCTACCGACGACGGCCGCCGATCTCGTCAACGCCCTCGACCAGCGCGAGCTGGCCGAGATCCTGTTCCGATTCGGGGAGGAAAAGTTCGCGCGCCAGATAGCGTCTCGGATCGTTCGGCAGAGGGAAAAAGCCCCTTTTGCTAGCGCTTCCCGGCTCGCAAACGTCGTTGCCTCCGCGGTTCCCGCGAAGTATCAGCACCATCGGATCCACCCGGCGACCAGGACATTCCAGGCGCTTCGCATCGCCGTGAACCGCGAGCTGGAACAGCTGGAAGCGGGCCTCGCGCAAGCCCTCGACGTGCTGAGCCCCGGCGGTCGGATCGGCGTCATTACCTTCCATTCCCTGGAAGACCGTATCGTGAAGAGATTTTTCCGCGACAAGAGCCGGGAGTGTACATGCCCTCCGGAATGGCCGATCTGTCAATGTGGGGGCAAAGCGGAGTTGCGCCTGGTCACCGCCAAGCCCGTTATGGCTTCGCGGGAAGAGGTTGCCCGGAATCCCGCCAGCCGCAGCGCGAAGTTGCGCGTGGCGGAGAAGCCCCGGCCCGCGCCAGCGGAGGGTGCATGAAGAGATACGGTCTTGCCGTCATTTCCCTGATCATCCCTGGGCTCCTTTGCCTGAACGCATGGCAGGGATACCGATACAACGAGCTTTCCGACGCAGTGGCGGCACTCGACAAGCAGCAGCAGGACTTGCTGGAAGCCAACCGGGACGCGATTGCTCAGATCGCCTACGAACGGTCGCCGGCGCGTGTCGAGGAGAAAGCCGGCAGGAGCTTCACGCTGGTCCCTGCCGACCAGTCCCGCATTACACGCGTCCTTGTCGAAGGGGCCGCGCGGAGGCAAGGCCAGTGACGGGCATCGTGGAGAAGATTATCACGATTGCGGAAATTGCCGGCGCAACGGGGGGCAGGATCGTTCGAGCCGCGCCCGAGGACGCCGTCGTGACAGGCGTTGCCACCGACTCCCGCAAGGTAGTGAAAGGGTCGCTGTTCGTCGCCCTGCCCGGAGAAAAAACCGATGGGCACGAGTTCCTGGGAGAGGCCGCCGCGGCGGGAGCCGCAGCGTTTCTGGTATCTGAAGACGAGGTAGAGCGCAGGAGTAGCCACTGGGTTGGACTTCCTGCCGGGCGCGGACCGGGCGTCGTTGCGGTCCTACGGCCGCTCTCCGCGCTGCAGGATCTTGCGCGCTTCCACATGAGCCGCTTCCCGTCTGTGACGCGCGTTGGGATCACCGGTTCCAACGGAAAAACGACTACAAAGGAAATTATTGGCGCAATCCTGAAACGGACTGCTCCCACCGCGGTCAACGAGGGCAACCTGAACTCGGAGATTGGGCTGCCCCTTGCCTGCTTCGCCGTAAACGGCGGTCACCGGTTTGCCGTTTTCGAGATGGGGATGAATCATCGCGGGGAGATGGAAGTGCTTGCCGACATCGCGAGACCCGATGCGGCTCTCCTCACCAATATCGGCATGGCGCATGTGGGGCTGTTGGGCTCCCAGGAGGAAATCGCAAAAGAAAAGAAAAAGATCTTCGCCCATTTCGACGGACGCCAGCGCGCCTTCCTCCACGAAGAGGAGCGGTACCTGGACTTCCTGCGGGAAGGAATCAAGGGAAGGGTCATTCTCTTTGGGCCGAGGAGCACCCGGGGTTACCGGGGAAGCGAGAACCAGGGACTGGGTGGAACACTCATCCACTGGGAGGGGTTCCGGATCCACTTCCCGCTCTTCGGCCAGCACAACCTCGCCAACGCCCTGGGAGCAATCTCGGTGGCGCGCGAGCTGGGCGTCC
>Ga0326727_10009520_pt1 | contig 23848 bp, 21 predicted proteins | sample MB2enrmetagenome_FD_207643 | JGI IMG/M metagenome (GOLD analysis project Ga0326727, IMG submission 207643) | Lab enriched peat soil microbial communities from McLean, Ithaca, NY, United States - MB29MY | ecosystem: Environmental > Terrestrial > Soil > Wetlands > Peat | place: USA: New York... | reverse complement strand
CGGAATCAGCACCCAACGCAGGCCGTGAGGGCGATTTGTCAGCCCCGCCAGGGGCGGAAGAGCGTAGCCCAGGGCGTGAGCCCTGGGTGGAAGGACCCTCACCCCGCCTTCGGCACCCCTCTCCCGCTGAGGCGGGAGAGGGGACCGGGGAGAGGGGGGGCGCGCCAACCCACGGCTCACGGCGTGGGCTACCTTCTGGCGCCCCGGCCGGGGCTGTCGAAGCCTCAGCGCAGAGCTTGCAGCCCATGGGTCCTTCATCCGCCGAAAAAACACAAAATCGTGGGAACGAAGCTAAGAAGTCATTGAAAACAAACGAAGTCACCCAAGCAATTTGCGCAGATCAGACGCGTTTTGGAGCGCGGAACGCGCGAAACGAAGCGAAGAAAGGAGGGAATTCTCTGCAATCGGCGCCGGTCGTCACAGCCACAGAGAGTGCGTTTGGGACTCACAGCGCGGTGCAGGCGGACTCACAAGCTCAGATTGACCGCTGATCAGCCCGTCGCCGTGCGGATCGTGCTCAATGAAGCCGATTGCGGTGCAGCCAGTGCGCTAACATTGTGTGCCGGATAAGCGGTCGACATGGGGGTGTGATATCATCTCTTTCATTTTACTGCCCGTAGACTCGGGGAGCGGAGGAGGCCTGCAATACTGATGGCTAAGATTCTGCGTTGGGCCGCCCGCATTCTGGGAACGCTGCTGGTATTGCTGATTCTGGTGTTCCTCATCGGTGAGGGCGCGCCGAGGCCCTCGATGCTATCGGCGCGCGACAAGTGGATGTTTCTCGCCCTGGGAGTGATGCTGACGGGACTGGCGCTGGCCTGGAAATGGGCGGGCATCGGCGGACTCCTGGCGCTCGCGGGTTATCTTTTATTCTGTGGCATGGGCGGACGGCGGACGATACTGTCGCCCTTCCTGGCCGGGGGCGTTGCCGCTTGCCTTCACCTGTTGGCCTGGTGGGCTTCGGACCGCATCAAGCGGCAACAACTGCGCCGCACAGGCTCGTAAATCTGGTTTCTTCGCGGAGTTGGTGATGAAAAAAATCCTCAACGATCCTTTTGCGTATGTTGACGAAATGCTGGAAGGCTTGTGCCTGGCGTATCCCGAGTACTACCGGCGGCTAGGGCCCGAAGGGCGGGTGATTGCGCGTGCCAGTGGTCCGGTGAAAGGAAAAGTCGGAATCGTATCGGGAGGAGGGTCCGGCCACTTGCCGGTGTTCACAGGCTATGTCGGCAAGGGCTTGCTGGACGCTTGCGCCATTGGCGACGTTTTCTCTTCTCCATCGGCCGAACAGATGGCCGAAGCGATGCGCGCCGCGAATGGCGGCGCGGGAATCCTGCGCTTGTACGGGAACTATGGCGGGGACAACATGAATTTCGACATGGCCGGCGAGGTGCTCGAGATGGAAGACATCGCGAGCACCACTGTTCGCGTCGCGGACGACGTGGCCAGCGCCCCGCCGCAAGAGCGCGCCAAGCGGCGCGGTGTTGCCGGGCTGGTTTACGCTTACAAGCTCGCTGGGGCCAAGGCCGAGAGCATGGCTACGCTCGATCAAGTCACCGCGGTCGCCCGCAAGGCTGTGGACGCCTGCCGGTCGATAGGCGTGGCTCTTACGCCCTGCACGGTTCCCAGCGTCGGGCGGCCGACCTTCGAAATCGGCGAAGGCGAAATGGAAATCGGCATGGGGATTCATGGCGAGCCGGGCGTACAGCGGGGACCGCTACGGCCCGCGGACGCGATCACGGACGAGATGCTTTCCCGCCTGTTGATGGATATGCCTATAAAGTCCGGAGATCATATCTCTGTGATGATTAACAGCCTGGGTGCTACACCTCATGAAGAACTTTATATCGTTTACCGGCAGGTCGCGAGGCGATTGCAGGACGCAGGGGCCGCAATGGTGATGCCGCTGGTCGGCCGTTATGCCACCTCCATGGAAATGGCAGGTCTGTCGATCACATTCTGCAAACTCGATGACGAGCTGGAAGGGATGCTCAAAGCTCCCTGCGATTGCCCATTCCTGAGGGTATGACATGCCGGCAGGGTTCACCACCGCAGTACTTTGCGAGGCCATGAAGCGCGTGATTACGAAACTCGGAGCCGGCGCGGACGAATTGAACGCTCTCGACGCCGCCTTGGGCGACGGTGATTTGGGAGTGACCATGGTGCGCGGCGGCCGTAGCGTGCTGGCCGAACTGCCCAACCTGCCGGAGGACGTCGGCCTGGCGCTGCTGAAATGCGCACAGGCGCTGACGCGGCTTTCAGGGTCGACGTACGGGACCTTGCTGGCCACCGGCCTCATGAGCGCCGCTAAGTCAACCAAAGGACGGCGGGAAGTTCCCTGGGCTGAAGTCTCGTCGTTGCTGGGTGGCGCGATCGCTGCGATGTCGCAGCGCGGCGGGGGAAAGCTCGGGGAAAAGACGGTGCTCGATGCGCTGGACGCCGCGCGTGTTGCGACTGACGGCCTTGACGATCCCGCTGCTTTGGCCGCCGCCGCCGATCAGGCTGTTGGCGCGGCCTTGGAGCGGTTTCGCGACCAACCGTCTCGAACAGGCCGCGCGCGGATCTTTGCGGCTAGGAGCGTGGGACGAGACGACCCGGGCATGGTGGCGTTCAAGCGCATCGTCGAGGCGCTGAAGTGAGAGGATTCAGGATTCATGTTGTAGGGGCGGCCCTTGTGGCCGCCCAGCGCAACCACAAGGGTTGCCCCTACAGGATTGAAATCTCGCAAGTGGAGGAAGTATGAAACGTCTTTGGCTTTTGCCGGTTGTTTTCATGGTTGCGATGAGCGCCTTGGCCCAGTCGGACCCGTGGGCGCCGCTGCGCGCCTTCGAAGGGAAATGGGAGGGTGAAACCTCCGGCAAGCCGGGGAAGGGGACCACCGCGCGCGATTACCGGTTTGAGCTGAACGGCAAGTTTATGTTTCAGCGTGACAAGTCTGTTTACCAACCTACCGATCCGGCGGGACAGCCTCTGGCTCACGAGGATTTCGGTGTCTTCAGCTACGACACGAACTTGAAGAAGATCCTCTGGAGACAATTCCACAGCGAGGGGTTCGTCAACGAATACGCCTTGGACTCGGTGAGCGCGGACGGCAAGACTCTCGAGTTCGTAACCACACACATCGAAAACCTGCCCGGCTTTCGCGCCAAGAAGCAGTACCGAATTGTCTCAGCTAGCGAGATTGAGGAAACGTTCTGGCTGGCGCCGCCAGGAAAGGAGTTGGCAGTCTACACCGTCGCGCATCTGAAGCGGGCCCGGTGACGCGGCCTATCTCAAGGCTCGAACCGTCTGTCATTCCCAGGAGCCGCAGGCGACGAGGAATCTCGCACTGCGCTGAAAATGCTTGTGCCGAAGGCACCTTGGAGTGCGGTAGCGCCAGCTGCCGCCGTTCGCTCGAATACCAAGGCGGCAGCTTCGCTGCCGCACTCCAAGGCGCTTCGCTCGGAATGACAGTGGCGCAGTAGCTGCGCAGCGTGGGCTATTTGGAGAGAGCTTTCTTCAGCGCTTCCAGTTCGGGCTCGCCCGGGCCGAGGGGCAGCTTTACTTTGCCACGCTGAACTACCGAGCGGCAGAGCGCCATCATGATCTCGAAATCCCTGAAGGCGCTCTCACCGTTGCAGGGGTGAACCTTCGTGTCGTCGTCGAGCCAATCCACCATCTCCTGCACATACGGGCCCATGTCGTGTTCATAGTCCATGCAGCCTGGTCCGGAGCTTGCCCCCTGGCGAGTGACGGCGCGCCAGCCGCCGCCGGTCAGCGCTTCCGCAAAGCCTTCGGAACCTTGTGCGCCGACGCGGGCCTTGCGCCACCAGTAGTCCACTTCGGGAACATCCGGCGCGCCTTCGCCGCATTCGACGATGCCGCGCACGCCGTTGGCGAACTGGATGAACCCGCCGATGTAGTCCGGGGACGGGTGGTTATCCGAAAACTTTCCCGTGCCATCCGCCTGGCCGACAACCCATTCCGCCTCGGCGTAGTCGTTGTACCAGCGGGCATAGTCAATGAGGTGTGTCATCATGTGCATCATCCAGCCGGTGGCGTGGCCGTAGACGGTGTGGACGCGGCCCAGCGCGCCGCTCGAGATGATCTCCTTCACCTTCTTATAGTGTTCGCCGTAGCGGTGCTGGTGGCTCACCACGGTTTTCACTCCGGCGTCTCGCACCAGTTTCATCATCTCCAGTGCCTCGTTGGTGGAAAGCGCCGTGGGCTTCTCGTAAGCGATGAGCTTCACCCCTGCCTCAACGCCCGCGCGGATCAGCGGCAGGCGCACGTCCGGCAGCGTGCAGAAGCAGAACACGTCGGGCTGCGTTTTCTTCACCAGCGCGGCAGCGTCGGAACTGGTCTCGCTCACGCCAAATTTCTTCGCCGCGGCTTCCAGACGGCCAGCGTCAATGTCGCACAGGCCGGCCAGGCGGAACCGGCCGTTCTTCTGGAACGCCGTGGCATGATGCGTGCCGCGCTTCCCCATGCCCGCAACCACAACGGTGTATTCTCGATTGGAACTCATGGAACCCCCAGTGGATTGAGCCATTGAGCCATCGGGTCATTGATTCATTGAGGGACGCCCGCACAGGACTGGCGAATCAATCGGCAGGCGTTGCACAGGCGGCCCAATCAATCAACGGCTGAATGGCTCAAAGGCTCGAGGTAATAACAAAGTCGGCTATATGAAAGTCGTCCAGGCCGCGCCGGTGAGCCAGTGGAATGCCGGCGCGGGACTGGACCAATGGCTCAATGAATCAATGGCTCAATGACTCAATCGCTCAATGACTCAATCGCTCAATGACTCGACTTGTCCCAGGCGACCACGCCCTCGATCACCGCTTGCACTTCTTCCTGGGTCAATTCGGGGAACATGGGCAGCGAGAGCACACGCGCCGCCGAGGCCTCCGCGTGTTTCAGCGAGCCCGAGATGTGCGCGCATTTACCCCACGGATAGCCTTCCTGCTGATGGATGGCGATGGGGTAGTGAGTAAGGGCGGTGATGCCTCGCGCATTCAAAAACGCTTGCAGGTCGTCGCGCTGGTCCGTCTCAACCACGTAGAGGTGATAGATGTGGCGATAGCCGGAGACGGCATAAGGCAGCTTGAGAGATGTGTTCCTCAGGGCCGCATCATATTGGGCCGCGAAGCCGCGCCGCTGGTCGTTCCAGTGGTCGAGTTGTTTCAGCTTCACGCTGAGCACGGCAGCTTGCAGATCGTCCAGGCGGCTGTTGTAGCCCATGCTGTGAACGGAGCGCTTCAGCGAGCCATGGTTGCGCAACCTGCGCACATGCTCGGCGACTTCCGGCCGGTTCGTGACTACGGCCCCGCCGTCGCCAAAGCAGCCCAGGTTTTTCTGGATGATGAAACTGGCGCACATCGCATCGGAAAGCTCGCCCAGAGTGAAGTCCGGGCCGCGCGCGCCCATCGCTTGCGCGTTGTCTTCGATCACCAGCAGGTTGTGCTTCTTGGCAATCGCCGCAACCGCGCGCATGTCGGCAGGCTGGCCGTAAAGGTGGACCGGCACGATGGCCTTGGTCTTCGGCGTAATGGCCGCCTCGATCAGACTCGTATCGATGTTGCAGGTCTTTGGCTCGCAGTCGACGAACACTGCCGTCGCTCCGGCAACCCAGATGGCCTCCGCCGTGGCGAAGAATGTGTTCGCGGTGGTGATCACTTCATCGCCAGGCCCGATGCCCAGCGCCATAAACGCCAGCCACAGAGCGTCCGTGCCGGAGTTCACGCCCACCGCTTCCTTGGTGTTGCAATACGTGGCAAGTTCTTTTTCAAATTGCTTGAGCTTGGGCCCCATCACAAAACTGCCGCTTTCCAGGACTTCCAGAATCGCCGCGTCCATCTCAGCCTTTACGTTGTGATACTGCCGGACGTGGCCGTAAAACCCAACTTTCACTTGCGACATGACCGTCCTCCTTATTTCTCCAAATTAATGACCAACAAGAATAGCGGAGAGCTGCGGAACTGTCCAGAGCAGTTGAGAGTCGAGAGTCAAAAGTCGAGAGAGCGTACGCAAGGGTTGAGAGTCGACCTGAAAGCAAACTGAATAACGAATTCAAATGGCAAAAGGCAAATGGCTTCCGATATGGCAAATGGCAAATTGCAAACCATTTGAATTTTGCGATTTGCTGTTTGCCATTTGAAATCGTTTTTCCTGCCTACTGCCGACTGCCGACTGCCTACTGCCGACTGCCGACTGCCTACTGCCGACTGCCTACTGCCGACTGCCTACTGCCGACTGCCTACTGCCGACTGCCTACTGCCTTCCTCACGCGCCCTTCACAACCTCGCGAACCTTCTCGACCGCGGACGCATCCTCAAGGCCGGTCACGTCACCCTGAACGGCGCCCGTCGTAGAAAGTTCCACCAGAAGGCGGCGCATGATTTTGCCGCTGGGTGTCTTGGGCAGGGTTTGAGTAAAGAATATGGACCGGGGTGAGGCGATCTTGGAAATTCGCGACTCGATATGCGAGCGAATTTCTTTGCGGCGATAATCCGAGGACGTGAATCCGGTGCGCAGGGTGACAAAGACGACGGGCACCAGGCCTTTGATCGGATCCGGCACGCCAACCACGGCCACTTCGGCGACCCCTTTGCATTCCATCACCACGCTCTCGATTTCCATGGTGCTGAGGCGATGACCGGCCACGTTGATCACATCGTCCACGCGGCCGAGCACCCAGAAATGACCATCCGAATCCTGGATGGCGGCGTCGTAGGTGAAATACGCTCCCGGAACTTTGGTAAAGTACTCCGTGACGAACCGTTCCGGCTCGCGCCACAAGGTGCGCAGCATCATGGGAATCGGTTCGCGGAGGACGAGGTTGCCGACGGTATTGGGCGGGACGGGATTACCCTGGTCATCGACGATATCGGCCTTGGCGCCCAGGAATTGGACGCCGCAGGAACCGGGCTTCATGGGCACCAGCCAAGCGGCGCTGGCCAGCGGACATCCCGCGGATTCCGTCTGGCCCCAGGTGTTGTTGATGTAGACTTTCCCTTTGCCCAATTTCTGATCCGTCCAGTGCCAGGCTTCGGGACTGAACGGCTCGCCCACCAGCGAGATTACTTCCAGGCAGGAGAGATCGTAAGGCTCCATGAGCTTCTCGCCATATTTCATAAGCATGCGCAGAGCGGTGGGAGAAGTAAATATCTTGTTCACACGGTACTTGTGGACGATCTGATAGAAGCGATCGGGCGTCGGAAAATCGATGGCGCCTTCGAAGACCACAGTTGTCACGCCGTTGGCTAGAGCCCCGATCACACCCCAGATTTGCAGCGTGGCCCAGCCGATGTCCGCAGTGCACCAGAGGATGTCATGAGGGTGGTGGTCCATGTGATACTTCGCATAGACGTAGTTGTTGATAAGAAACGCAAGACCCGAATGCACCACTCCTTTGGGCTTGCCGGTGGTGCCGCTGGTGTAAAAAACCACTCCGGGCTCGTTCGCCTCGATCGGCTCCGCCGGGCATTCGATGGGCGCAGACTTCATCAACTCGTCCCACCACCAGTCTCGTCCCTTCTTCATCCGCACCTTGGTTCCGGAGCGCCGCACCACAATAACCGTTTCGACAACGGGGAGATCTTCTATCGCCTCGTCAACTTTCGCTTTCAGCGGCAACGCGTGGCCGCGCCGGTAAGCGGCGTCCGCGGTGATGATGAGACGAGGGTCGAAGTTTTCCAGTCGCGAACGCAGCGCCGGAGCGGAGAAGCCCGAGAAGATCGTGTTGAAAATGATGCCCAGGCGATAGCAGGCCAGCACTGCCACTAGGGTCTCCACCAGATTGGGAAGGAAGATCGCCACGGTATCCCCCTTGCGCAGGCCGAAACGCTTCAGCACGTTCGCGAACTTGTTCACTTCGTGATAAAGCATGCGATACGTGTAAAAGCGCGAGCTGAAGTCTTCGCCTTCCCAAATCAAGGCCAGCTTGTTGTCCGCGCCATGGCGCAAGTGGCGATCAATCAGGTTCAGGCACACATTGCTGATTCCGCCCGAGAAGTACTGTAGGTCTTGAAAACTACCCTTCCGCACGCTCTCCCAGGGTTTGATCCATTCGAGTTCGGAGGCGACTTGTGCCCAAAACGAGGCTGGATCTTCCTGCGACTCGCGCAAGAGACGCGCGAAGGCCTCGATGCTGCCGGCGTTGGTTCCAGCCGCCTTCTGGGGGTCGAGAAACCGCAACCGGCTCTCGCGTACCATGTCGATCTGATCGGTCGATTCAATCATGCAGGTCTCCTGCGCGTTGTTGAACTGCGCTGTCCTTCGTGCGCCTGGACGCAGCGTGCTTAAAGCCGAACGCCCAAAACGGGGCACTTTATCTCTAGCTGGAGTGAGTGTCAAGCTATCGTCTATAATCACCTGTCCGAGCGACGGCCAGAGTCAGCATACGAGGAGGGTTGGCTTATGAAGAGTTCTATTTCTCGCAGATCGGTTCTACGAGCTATGGGAACGGCGGCCTTATCGAGTGCCGTGATTCCAGCAAACTTCGCTCTTGCAGAAGTTCCCGGGGCTGCGGATGGCGGTTGGTGTCCGGAAGGCCCTGACACACCCAAGATCTGCTTAGACATCTCGTCGAACCGCCTCGAGGAAGCCACGATGCGCCGCGTGAAGCAGATCGGAGTCAACCACGTGGCCTGCGGCGGAAGCCCTCCGATTCCGTGGGAAGAAAGCCAAATTCGGTCGATCATGGACACACTTAAATCCGCCGGCCTGACGCTTGGAAACATGATGATCGGCGGATTTCCGAACACGCTTTACGGAAGGCCGGGGCGTGACGAAGAGATCGAGATAGTGCGCCAATCGATTCGCGCAGCGGGCAGAGCCGGTTTGCCTGTCATTGAGTACAATTTCTATGCGCACCGCGCCACCGAGGGATATTACGCGGAAATCGGAAGGGCCGGCGCGGGGCTGACGGCGTTTGATTACGACCGCGTAAAGGACCTGCCTCCGCTTGCGAATGAAGGGGCACACACTCTCGACGAGATGTGGCGGAACATCACGTATTTTCTCAAGGCAGTGATTCCGGTAGCCGAGGAATCAGGCGTGCGACTGGCTCTGCATCCCAACGACCCGCCTGCCCCGATCAGTCGCGGTTCAGAACAGATCATGGGGAGCGTGGAAGGATGGAAACACCTCATCGAGATCGTGCCCAGCAAGGCAAATGGGATCACGTTTGATTGTGGCGTGACACGGGAAATGGGCCAGGACCCCGTGGAAGTGTGCCGTTATTTCGGAACACGGGACCGCATCAATCACGTGCATTTCCGAAACGTTCAGGTGCGGGTGCCGAATGAGAGATACACCGAGGTGTTCCTGGACGACGGACAGGTCAATATGTTCGCCGTCATGAAGGAACTGGTTCGCCAGAGATATCCGCGCCTGATTTATCCGGAGCATCCGCGCGCCTTGGATGCTGACCGCGAGCTGCCGCGCATGGGATCATCCTACCCAGGTGGCGGCGCTTATGTTGGCTTTGTTTACAACGTGGGTTACACCCGAGCTATGCTGCAAGCGGCGCTGACTTAGAGCGGACCGGAATCAGGCGACCCCGCCGGACATAGAATTCCGCGTCGCCCCACCGGACGCGATTCGAAAGCAGCGCCAGCACCCAGACCAGGAACTCGAGTGCGTCGCGCAGAGGGATCAGCCACCATCTCCTGGCCAAAAGCGGGTCTTTCATTCCGTAAGCGCCGAAGCTTAATGCCACGCCCAGGCGGGCCGCCATTGGAATGGCCAGACACCCGATCGCGATCAGGCGAGAGGGCGCTACCAAGGCTGCCGCGATCGACCACGGCAAACCTTTCGTGAACAATTCCCCAACGTATCCCCAGGGCCGACAGTGGCGTATGAACACGCCCCAGCGTAGTTGGTGGGTAAAGAACTGACGAGCCGTAGCGGAAGCGCAGAGCGTTTGGACGGGGCAGGGGATCAGTTCAACACGATAGCCTCGGCTTGCGATGCGCTTGCCTAGGTCGTGATCGTCGGTGGCTCGGTCAGCCAAGGCCTCGAAGCCACCGATCTCCGCCAGACGGGTTCGCGTGACCGCCATGGTGGCGCCCAAGGCAAATCGCACGCCTTCGAGCTTCCGCGCCACCAGAGTGCTGGGCAGCCAGTCGGTGGTCAGGTTCAAAGCCTCGAGTTCGGACCAGAGGTTGGGGAGCGTCACCCCGCGGTACAAAGATGTGACTGCTCCGACGCAGGGGTCGCGAAAGGGCGCGACGACGCGCCGCAAATAGTCCGGTTGGACGCGCGTATCGGCATCGCTAATGACCAGCAACTCGTGGCGTGCTTCCGGCAGCAAGCGGCAAAGCTTGGCCACTTTGTTGTTCGTGGCATGGTCCGCCTTTCCTATCACCAGGCGAATGGGCACTCCCGGAAAATCGTGCATGATCCGCTCAACAACGGGAATGGCGGAGTCCCGTTCGTCATCCACGCCAAAGAGTATTTCGTATTCGGGGTAATCCTGCCGGCAGAAACTCGCCAGGTTATTGTAGGCCTCTTTCTCTAGGCTCTTCAGGGGTTTAAGGACGCTGAGTGGGGGAGTGAAGTCCAGTCCGGGCTCGGGTGGGCGCCGAAAGAAGTCCCAGGCGCAAAACGTGGCGGCTAAATAGTAGATCACCGGCAAGGCTGCTAGCGCAAGAACTGCCAACCTGAAAAGGGATAAGTGCATCTGTCCTCATCTTTGTCCCAGTAAGAGGGCGCAGGCGCCCGAGAAGAAGTCCATGAGAAGGTCACTGCCTCCAGGCCACGTGCCATCTGCCGACCAGCAACGAGGGAAAAGATCAACAGGAACCGAAGGCCGACCCGGGCCACGCGGCCAGCGGGCGGTCCATTGCTTGTCAAAAAACAGCAACCCGGCTGAGCCCCAGTGCGTCGCGAAGGTGCAGCGACCCGGCAGCAGATCAGGTCGCCGTCGATGCAAATCCCAAGGCCGCCTAGTCGACTCTATGTCACCGTTTCGACGTCGCGCTGCGCCTCGCATGTCCTGGCTTCGTTTTCGCAAGATCTGGAGTTCTACGCTCCTTTGGGAGTCAGATGGCTGCGAATCTGCGTGCAAAAGGCGCGAAATTTGCAGCATCGAAAAAAGTGATGTGCTTTGTTTTCAAGCGCTTCTTAGCTTCGTTCCCACGATTTTCGTATTCTCTCGCAGTTCCCTGGATTGCCCCGACCGGGCGATTTCGACCCTCGACCTCTTTCCCGTACGAGGCCTCCGCCAAAGCCTGGGAGGCGTTGGAATACTCGATTTCTCTGCGGAATGCGGGCATTTCAGCACCCAATTACGGCTCATTTGGAGTTCGTTTTGAGTTCGTTTGCACATGCCTTCCTTTGTTTTCAATAACATACTGGCTTCGTTCGTATTATTTTTGTTGCTTGCAAACCCAACTTTCCCCCCGCGCGCCCGGACGACCCCGCTTTTCCTTTCGCCTCCGAGCATCCCAGCACTCCCTTAGCGACAAAACGTCGAGAAATAGACAACCATGATAGGCTATCATAGGCCGGCGGGCTTGTCAAGCGAAAATTGCCGACCTGCGAAAAGTGCGGACCGTAGTGTCTCAGTTTGAATTCGTAGCGGCGAGTTTACCTCGCCAACCGGCGGCGTAAAGCCGCCTCTACATCAAACTCAGACGCTACCGTGCAAACCAGGCGCGGGTCGTTCCTGACCAGGCTGTTGAAAAGTCCTTCTGATTGTCATTCTGTCATTCCGGGCCAGAGATGGCGTCCCTAATCCGTCGGTAACGGGGGGAGAGAATGGTAGGGGCACATAGCGGAGGCCACTAAACGCCGCATCCGGTTTCACCCGCAGGGTGCTGCCTGTAGGGGGGCGCCGACTCGCCCCCACGACCTCGTGGTTTACCCACACGTTTTCGACGGATTGGGGCCAAAAGGGTGACGCCCTGAGGGTTGGTTGTCGACTCACCCCGCCGCAGAGCGAGATTCCTCGCTTGGCTCTCTCGAGAATTACGTCAGTCCCGCACCACCTATTCCTGTCATTCTGGGCGAAGCGAAGAATCTCGCTCTGGTTTTTGCTTCCGACCCGAGCAAGTCCGTAGGGCAGGTCGCGCGGAGGTAGCCGCAGTTTGGGTTCCTCCTCGGCCCTTGGATGGGACGTGAGTCGTCATTCGCGGAGGTCCGCGCTACGCCTGGGGCTCCTTGAATAGCGGCGCGGCCTGAATTTGGGGCGTGATGTTCTCGCACTAGAATTGTGGCAGAAGTGTTCAAGATCGTTAGGCAATGTGCTACAGTGCGGTGAATCCGGGGACGAGTTTGCGCCGGTGCTCGAGCACCCTTCGTTCGAGGTTGTTCGTCACGCCCGTGTAGAGGGTGCGAGATTTGCTGGCCATGATGTAAACGCAGTACGTGTTCATGGGCGCGCGGAACATCTAAACACTCCGCATCCTGGTGTGTCAAGGCAAGTGCTCGGGTGCGGAGTGCTCCGAGGACACCGGGGTTGGCTAAGGAAGTCAGAGCGGGATTCTTCGCTGCGCTCAGAATGACAGCACTGGTTTCAGGTGTCAGGAGGGCAGAGCGAGATTCTTCGCTGCGCTCAGAATGACAGGGGAAGGGCCGGGGCGGGATTCTTCGCTGCGCTCAGAATGACAGCGAGACGCGTCTTTCGGCTTCCTGCATAGCCTCGTAGATTTGCTCGAAGCTCTCGATCGCGAAGAGAACCTTCTGAAGCTCATCGACTTTGACGGGAGTCTCAAGAACGGTCTCCAGATCAAACGGCCTCACTGTGCAACCGCCCTGAATCACATTCGTGCATTCCCCGTGTGAGCTGATCACCCCGCTGCCGTACACCTTGATCTTGCCTCCTCGCCGCATGATGCCGAATTCAACCGTGTACCAGAAGAGCCGCCCCAGCCGCTCAAGGACCAGTTTGTGCTCAATCTGCGCACACACGCTCCCGTAGTGCTGGAGAAAACCCGCAAACACAGGATGCGAATGCATGGGAACGTGACCGAAAACCTGGCACGCATATTCCTCTACTTGGGGGAGCCGTCTCCGCACGAGCTCTGTCCAGACGGCGTGCTGCTCGGGGGTATAGTGTTCGTAATCCTGCTTGATGAGGTAGGGTTCGGCAGCGACCAGAGCGGGACCTCCCATCGCATCTCCTTCCGACGAAGGTAACTGCTCGCCTGCCTTTTTGATGACCTCGTGAGCGGGGGAGTTTCCTGTGGGCCAGGCACGGACGCGGAAGTGTTGAACGTGCCCATCCGCGCGAGGACTGGAAATGCTTCGGAATGAATTGGCTGGGAGGCAGGGATTCGAACCCCAATACGCAGATCCAGAGTCTGGACGTAAATCTCTAGCTTGTTGGTTTGCTTAGTACTTTCCCGCACCCTGTCTCGTGGTTTTGCAGGGTTTTCGGCGCTTAATGTTGCCAAATTGTTGCCAAGTCTTACAGAAGAATCACTCGTTCGGCCACCGCGGAACCCTCAAGCCCATTATGAGCGGTGAGCAATATCTTCCGGTTCAGTTTTTCCAGAGGCTGTGTGGCCTTTCCTTTAGCTCACGTTTAGCATGAGCGTCATCGTGTGGCTGAGCGTGGCTGAGCCAGAGCTCACGGTACCTGTTACTGTCACACTGTAGGTGCCGGGAGACGTTCCGGGGCTAGAGGTCTGAGTAGTCGACCCACCGCCGCCGCCCCTGCCAGTTTCCCAATGGTAATGCCTCTTCGATACGAATCTTGAGACAAATATAAGAATTTCGACGCCTGCTGCCGGGTGCTATTGACAAATCTGGAATGCGTAGTCGAATCTGCAAGCAGTCTGTGTCGAGCATCGACGCTCACGACAGACACAATCGCGCAAACTGCTGCTTCTTCGCGTGTGGGCAGTGATTATTGTGCGGAAGAAACCGGAGGAACCTCTGAAGCTTGTACGAAAAATGATCACCGGATGGGGGTTATTGTTTCTGTTCGCTTTCTGCGCTTACAGGCAGAACGCGCCACTCACGAAAGACACGATCATCCAAATGTCTAAGGCGGGCCTGCCCGAAGACGTAATCATCAGCAAGATCAGAGCTCAACTGAATCCTCCCAACTTCAGTACCGACGACCTCATTGAGCTTAAGTCCGCTGGGGTCAGTGATGGTGTACTGCGGGCCCTGGTAAGCACGACGCCCAAACCTGAAACCCCTTCAGCCAGTGCGCCACCCCCTGCTCCGGGGGCAGACCCGAATGATCCATCGGCTCTTCACGATCCGGGGATATACCTCATGACTGAGACCCGGGAAGCCGGCAAGAAAATGGTACTTATTGAGCGGGCACGTTCGACACGAGACAAGACGGCAAAGTTGTGGAAATTCGCGGTGACGGACGGCATCGCCAAAGCTCAAATCAGGGCGGAGGTGCCTGGCCCTCGCGCTGCAGTGCGTGCCAACTCGAAGCCTGAGTTCTACATGTATTTCCCGCCGACCGGCAATCTGGGAGCGGCAGATTCAATCAGTAACCCTAGCCAGTTTTCTCTGCTCATGCTCGAAACGAAGAAGGATCACAGGGAGACAGCGGTAGCAAAGCAGGGATTTGGTAGAGCAAGCGCGGGCATCGATGAGAGGAAGACTCTCAAAACGAATACGGAGAAAGTCCGGCCTTACGTTTATAAAGTAACGACAGAAGCCCACCTGAAGGCAGGTGAATATGCCTTTGTGGCAGCCACGGGGATGGGTGGGACGGCATCGGCGAGCGCCATCGTCATTTAAGATTTTGGGGTTGACGAGTGATCTGCCACAAACGACCGCTTAGTAGCGTAGTTATCTAGGCGTAAGGACCGACGAAGGGCTACCTCGTTCCGAGGCATTTGATGCCAAGCGAGAGGCCGTGGGCCCACTCAAGACTATGTGAAGCTGGGAGAAGGCCCGACGAGATGGCCTTATGGGCGCTGCTTAGTCAAAAGGTCGCATCGAGCCGGCGACGCACGCCAGGCGCCCTACGGGCGGCGGTTTTCATCAACAGAAAACTTTCAACTTCCACCAACGGCATAAACTCGAGAGGCAAGCACTGATTGCGATTTGGATTTCTGAACCACCGGGCGGCGGCAGGTTGAATCACCTGCTCGGTTTCAAGATTGTAGAGCTTCCAGGAAATGACGAGTTGAAGCCGACGAACTGCTTCCATTACCGTGTCGCCCGCTGAAAAACGATCCCAAAGACAGACAAAGCCGCTCTGCGGATCAACATTGGGATGGAATACCGGGTCAGCAAGCTTAGCCTCGATCGGTACCGAAGGGAAGAACCGCGGGAGACGCAACTCCGCCAGGTGCGACCGTACCAGAGACATGGCTCCGTCCCTAATGACAATCCCGGAGGTTCGGTCTAACCGGAAGTGGAATGCGTCGTCTTCTGCAGCACGAATGCGTTCCAGGACCCGCAGAGTGAATGGATTCTTCTGCTCTAAGGCTTGCAGCAGTTCCCATTCATTATGGACGCGCCGCTGGCGGGGCCACACTTCCATCTGTGCTGTGGCCAACTCAGCCGTTCGTGGGTCGCGTTGAAACATACAGGACCTCGTTCGGGCGAACTCCCTGTTGGGGAAGCGGAGCGTTGAGGTCGATCAAGTGACCGCTCCACCGAACTTGGGGTTCGCCCCCGCCTCTCAATACTCCGCCCACCTCTCGTAGCTCTTGAAGGATGTCATTCAACACGCCGCTCAGCGTCTCGTTCTCGTCGATATCAACATGATGCTTTTCCTCTCCCGCAATCGTATCAAAGTACATCTGGTATTTTGGCACATATCCTCCTTTTCACTGTCGCCTTGAGCCGACGCCATTAATTTCGTCCGCGGAAGAGCCTATCGTGCCGTGTAACTTTCGCAACGCCAAAGGCAAGTCATGAACGAGCCATTCGCAGTGCGTGCACCGCCCGTTCGTAAAGTCCCAGCACCCCCGGCACTGCGGCCTGCCGCATTTGCCGCAGGCACGCAGTTCGGTTTTGGCTGCCGGAGTTTGGCAAAGCTGGCAGAGCCCAGACTTTACGGGCGGTCCGAAGTTGGTGTCCCACCAGCGAGCGTCTGGACTGAAAATGGGCACCTTGTTCTGCTCGCAAAGCCGACAACGGTAGTTCTGGAAGCTCCAACACTCGTCGCAAATCCGTAACCCACACCGGGGACAACCGTAGCTCTCTCGAGACCCGATGCGATGGCGGCAGAGGGCACACCGTCTGGACGTTAGATGGTCCCCCAGGACGGCCAATTCAGCAGTAGACGAGGCCGCCGCTGGCGCCAGCCAGAGGACCCATGATGCGTGAATAGGATTCCCGAAATAGCGCGCGAGAATGCCAGCTAAGCTTGCCCCGCCGACTACCGCAACGGCCGACCACCAGCGTCGAAATTCTCGTGGAAACCAACGCAGCAATGGGAGCGATAGCGCCCCAATGCCGATTGCGACTGTGAGGGCGAGGATCGGGTGGACGAGCGCAGCCACTAGCTGCACCAAAGTCAGGACGAAGAAGCAAGCGAACGACGCCGCTATAGTCCGCATCAGCATTCGTTACCGCCCAATAGTACAGAGTAGAGGTGGTTCTCAGGCTGGCCGAGCTGCTCCATGGTGTAACCGAGCCAGGTACTCTTCCGTTCGATCGAGCGGATGATTTCTTCTTCCACGATCCCGCGCGACGCGCATTGCGGACACGTACCAGACCGCCGCAGGAAAGCAAGCCGTCTCATTGGCGACCATTTGAACCCACATTGGGTGCACCGAGCTCGCGTACAGAGAGGCCAGTCTAAGAGCAGTGCTGTGGCTTGCGATGTCCGGCTCGACACTGAGTCGAACAGGTCCGCAACGGTGGCTTCCAGTGACGGACAAGGTGCGAAGACCAGGGACGCGTTCTCTCGATGGAAAGGGCATGTCTTGCTGGGAAGGGCTTCAAGACTCTCGAGTTCAGGCAGCGGGCTAAGCGATAGCTCCACGCTCGTGGTCCCGCTCCCGGTTTTGGCGGGCTCGAGCAGTTTCCGCAACCCAATCTCGACCTGTAGCGCTGCGATGATGGAGGCCATGGTCGGTGTACTGGGTATTGGCTGGCCCCGAGCACCGCCGCTTTCCCGCCAGCAGGAGCGCACAGAGGAATCCCCAAGAGTCAGTAACTCTCGCCGCCGCTGGTCGCTCAAAAGGCAACCGTAACAGGCGCTTTTCCTTCCGGGGAAATAGGTGGCCCTTCCGCGCCAGTAATCGGAGCCGCCGAGGCCACCGTCGGAGACTGGAATGTCAAGCCTGGTGGCGACATACGCGATCTCCAGCCTGGCAAGATCACTGTCCACACAACTGAAGATTGTGCGGCACTTGGCGACGTCTTGAAATCCAACATCCGCAATCTCCTGGCTCAGGCCAATACATTCAGTGTCGGGAAACAGCTCATTTATTATCCCCGCCGCAGCGAGAGCCTTGTTCTGTCCAATCACATTAGAGCCGCGAAATAGGATTGAGCGAGTCAAGTCACTTGCCTGGATCTGATCTGGATCGACTACAGCAAGCCTGCCCACGCCGAGCAAGCCAAGCAGTTTCGCCACCTCGTTACCCAGTGCGCCCGCCCCGACGAGCAAGACCGTTAGTTCTCGTATTGAACTGTGCCGAAAGATGGTCTCGTTAAGCCTGGAATAGTCAGGGGCGTTCATGGTCGGGCAGATGAGCACTTCGTCAACTGGTCCGTCGTGAATTTTGAAACCTCCCGCGCTGGATACTACGCTGAGAGTGAGCTGATGAAAACCGGAAGTCTTCCGTATTTGGCGCTACTCAGGTGTGAATTTGAAATTGGAAAGCGCCACGATTTCGTTTGCTGGAATTACGAAGCCGATCTTTCCGCCACCAAAATCGCCGTTAGGATCAGTCATCGTATCTACAGTAACCCAGGCGCTGCCTTCGTAGCGTTGGTGCACGATGTTGTTTCGCTGGACCTCGATTCGGAACGTACACATATGACCCTTGCCCATTCCATTCGGATTCTTCGTTTGCTTGTCATGCTTTCCGTTGACAATCTGCTCACGCCGGAGAGATTTCTCATCCATCTGAAAGAGGATGTAATTGTTTTGGTTGACGTAATCGACCACCCATTGGAGGTGATGTCCCTTGCGCAGTTGAACTGTGAATTCGAAGCGGCCTATACTGGGCTGCCTATGATATAAAACAAAATCTCCTCCGTGATGTACAAACCATTTGTCCTCCAGAATCCAGCCGGCAGGGTTTTCCCAGTTCTCCATTCCCCCAGGGTGCGGGGATAATGTCACGGAGCTGTCCTTGTCGGCCAGAATCGTGACTTGCACGGTCCGTTCATCTCCGCCCTCCCAACGGGCAGTGACCGTATATGTGCCCGGGGGCAGGCTGGTGACCACTCGGGGCTTGATCCGCTTGCCGACTGGTTCGTCAGCTGCCCGAAGTTCGATATTCTCCGTAGGAGGCGACACCTCCACGATAAGCCTGCCTTGAATCAATTCGAGAGCAAAATCCGCAGGTGATAACCGAACGGTGGCCCCGGGACCGAAGTCTTTGCGCCGTTCAATCGGCTTGTACCCTTCGTCTCTGATTCCGATGAGATGGTTTCCGGGTGCCACGTCAGGTCGGTCGAAGCTCCCGTTAGATTTAACTGTTCCAATCGGATTCCCGTCCAGGAAGACCTGTGCGCCCGGTAGCTGGCCTTCCATGTGGAGGGCGGACATAACCACAATCGCGCGCAGCTTGAATACGACTGGGGTTTCCTCGCCCCTTTTCACCTGGACGACCTGCGGCGGTACGGCTTCATAACCCTGTTTTTTGACTTCCACCGTGTACTGTTTCACCGGCAGGTCAGGTATGGGGAACCTGCCTTCTTTAGTTATGCCTTTTTCTTCGCCGTCTAATAGCACGTGAACGTCGTCCTCTCCGGTGACGACCACTAGTGTGCCGATATTGCGATCCGTATTCAGGAAGACCATCAGAGCGGGGTCCGGTCCCATCGATACGTTCCGCTTGAGAGTCCTCCCCGCTGTTAAAGTGCATTGGTGATCTCCGTGCGCGAGGTTGTCTGAATCGAGTCCCGCCGCACCCACTTCACCTAGGCTTTGACCATCTACACTTAGTTGGGCAGGCAGAGCCGAGTAGACTCGCGCACGCCCTCCAAAGCTGCTTATGGCCCAGGCGCTCGCACGCTTTTCTGCATCGAATTTGGTTACGGGAGCCGTGTCGCCGGCGTTCACGGTGAAATTCAAGACGGCGCCCCCGTTTGCTCCCCGCACCTTCAGGGTGTGTTGGCCCGGATCGAGGTGGTCTTGAGAGAATTCGCCCCGTTGCAGTTCGCCGATCTGTTTGTTGTCCAGCCACACTGTTCCGGCTTCCATATCTGTTGAGACATGCAGGGCAGGCAGTATTGGCGCCAAGCTAATCTCGACCGGAGGTGGAGACGAGCTCCCGCTGAGTGTGAAGTTCTTCGACTGGGAACGATAGCCATCCAATAGGGCCTCTATTTGGTGTTTACCCGGAGGCAGCTTCTGAGTGCAGGGTGCGGGACCGCAAACCTTCGCGTCAATTCGAACCGTGGCCCCTGCCGGCAAGGTGCGGACCACGACCGTCAGTTGGGGAACGGGGGGAGGGCTGTGCTTTCTGTAGTGGAACCCGAGAATCACGGCCAACCCGACCATGACCAAGGTAGATACCCCTGCCAGCACCCAGTCGGGATGGCGGTTCCAAATGCTCGGCCCACCGCGCCTTACCTCTTGCATATCCTGATTCTCGATGGGGGGGGCCTTCTCGACGGGGGGCTCGTCGGTGGACGGCTCGGGAAATTGGGGTGGTAATCCAGGTGCGACCTGCCCCTCCTCAACGCTATAGACAGCGTCAGGAGGGGGGACTTGCGCAGGCGCGCCCTCGGCCGATTTTCTCATCCCGGTGAAGAGATGCCGTACACGAGCCGACCACTCTTGGAACTCGGCATCATCCGGGTAGCGGCTGGTAACAGCATCCAAGCGCTCGCAGAGGTTTTCAAGAGTGGGGACGTCCGTCGCGCTTTCCGCCTGCGAGTAAAGCTGTCGCAACTCGTCCAGGCTTTGCTGGCGGGGGTCCGGGGTCCGAAATCGGCTTGGCTCCCCTAGGCTGGAGCGTTGTTCGAAATACCCGGTGGCAGCGGGATACGAGGGAGACGGCTCTGCATCCTCCCTAGTCGGGCTAATTAAGGGCGGTTCGAGCGAATCGCGATGCCCTGTAGACAACTCTTCAGTTCGGAAGTCGCCGCTCGGATGCGGCGCGTCGAGTGAGTTGTCGAGGTCATGAACTGGGGCGCTCGAGGGCTCTATCTGATCGCGAAGTCTTTTCACACGCGCGATCTCGGCATCAAGATTGGGGTACTCGCCATAGATGATCTGCAAAGTCTGCCATTGCCCCAGCGCTTCACTGAACTCGCCGCCCTGTTCATACAGGCGCGCAAGTCCTACGATGGAGTTCACGAGGTTGCGCTTCTCGCGGACGACTCCCCGCAGGTGCTCGAGCCGAGGCTCCCCGGGGAAGGTCTGCAGTGCCTCCTCTAGGATTCTGACACGCTCGTCCAGGTTTGGCTCCGCTCCGACGCGCTCCTCGATTCGGGCGATGGATTGCGACCGCTCCTGGTTTCCTCGCATCCCCGAATTGTCATCTAGTTTCTTTGGAATGGCGTCCTCCCGCAGACCTTGCCTATTATACCTCCGCCGTCAACGGAAGTCGTAGCCCGCAGTTGCGATACCCCTCGAGCAAGGTAGCCCCTTGAGGCCTTCGGATCGGCGGTTCGACGCTGCTGCGATAACTCGGGCTTTTAGTACCCTTGATTCGGCGAGTGCTTTGGACTTATCTTGTTGAGGTTTTGAAAGGTCATAGGAGACTCACCATCAATCAGACGGAGGCGCGCCGTGGGCTCGCCATTCCTGACTTTTGAAGAAACGGCCAGCCGGGGGGAGGGTGTAAATCCGGTCTGCATGGCCATCATGCCGATGACGCTCGACCGGGTTGGTGTTGAAACTCCTTCAGAGGATGACAGGCCAACTCTCGTCACATCGGTACAACGGGCCTTCGACTTGTTCCAGCCGACACTCTGCTTCAGAGGTTCGGCAGGGGATCAGAGTCCACCCATTGAGATTCAGTATCGCTTCCGGTGCCTGGACGACTTTGAACCGGAGCGCCTGCGGGCACACCAGCCTCCCCTCCGGTCTGAGCCGTACATGCGCAACGACCTGGCGGACCTGCAAGACTACATGGCTAGTCTTCGGCGACTTCGCCGCTGGTGGCAGTCGGAATCGGCGCAAAACGTCTGGAGCAATCCCGGGCGACGGAAGAGATTCATCTCCGCGCTAGCCCGCCTTCGACACGATCTGCAAGAGACCGAAGCCAATGCACAGGCCGTCCACAGCGCCTTCGAAACGATGCCCGCTTCCGGCCTCATGGTCCACAGCGCTGCCGCACTTCTTGCACAACTCGACGATCCACTCCGGGGAGAGGATACTCACGAGACGGCAGCGGCGAGAATTCAAGCGCAGATCTCCCGGAGTGAGGAGGCGTGCGACAACCTGCTCGGCCAAGCATTCGAACAGGTGCGAGCCATCGAACGAAGCTATCGCACCATCTCGCTCTTCTTGCTGAACGCTGCAAGCATGGAGGATCAGGCCCGCCCGCCCGCGGAACTCTGGATTCTGAACTGTGATGCTTCGGCGATGACCAATCCCCGCTCGTCTCGTGCTTTCGCGGCCACCGAGCGCTTTCTGCGCGACAAAAACGACAGTTTCAGCTTCCAAGGACATGTTTGCACCTTGGCCGTGCCCGCGGCCCTTGAGCGGTCAACAAGAGAGTGTTTGGAGGAGGTTGCGAACCGCTACGGAGCGGTACTGATTAGTCAGATCGGGAGCGAAAGTACGGTGACCGCAATTCGACAGAATTTCCGGGTTGGGCGTACCTACGGATTCGTTAAATTTGTGGACCCACAAGACTTTCGACATGTCCTTGCTGTTGGCTCCCTTCAATTACGGCCGCCCCATTGGTTCGAGCACGGGGGAGATGTTCAAGAAGGTCTGCTCGGCTCATCCTCAGTGGTGCTTGCCGCCGTTCTAGCCCGGATTGAGCGCAAAAAGTCGCCCCTCGGCGAGGTGTTTCGCTCGCCTATTCTGGGCTGCGATAAGTCAGTCCCGAGCTTTGGGGTTGGGGATTTCAATCATTACGGAGTCGAACGTCAACTGGTCATTCCGGTGCGAGGAGGTTGAGCCCGCCATCCCCAGTTTCAAGACGGAGGAAAACAGTGTACCGCGGCTCAATTTGTGAGGAGGTTGACGATTTGGCCAAAAGGCGGCACGGCTCCGTCTAGGAGGTGTGGCGATGACAAGGTGTCCTTATTGCGGCCGAGAATTTCAGCAGGGCATGCGGTTTTGCGGCTGGTGCGGGAAAGACGTAGCACTTGCCCAGCCGGTTCAACCGCGTGGTGAGGTCCGGACCAGCGGCAAGGCGACGGCGAGCATGGTATTGGGGTTCTTCTTTTGGCTGTTGCCGGCGGCCATACTTGCCATCATTTTTGGACATATTTCTCTAGGTGAGATCAAGCGCAGCGCCGGCCGCCTCAAGGGAGAGGGTATGGCCATCGCTGGCCTTGTGCTGGGCTACATCGGCGGCGCAGCCGTGCCGTTGATCCTGATTATGGCTGCGATTGCCATCCCCAATCTTCTCAGGTCAAGGGTTGCCGCAAATCAGGCGTCGGCGGTTGGCTCGCTGCGTACTATCAACACCGCCGAAATAACCTACGCCGCGACCTATAATAAAGGCTATTCACCCAGACTTGCGACTCTCGGGCTGTCCTTGAACGGCAATCCGGACGCCGACGCCGCGGGCCTGCTTGACAACGTGCTGGCTTCCGGAATCAAATCGGGTTATACCTTCACCTACGAACCAGGGGAGACCGATGCAAGCGGCCGGATTGCGAGCTACACTGTGCGAGCCGATCCCCTCACCCAGGGTACGACAGGTGTTTCCCACTATTTCGCGGATGAATCAGGCGTAATCCGCCAGGAAACTGAAGGTCCCGCGAGCAAGGGCAGTCCGCCGATAGCACAATAGGTCCGCGCTACGAGAAGCAGGACCTTCTTTGTTGTCCCCTATGGGGTGCTCGGCCAAAGGGAACAACGCCAAAGATATCAAAAGCTATTGGCTCCTGTTGACTTTATTGACATTATATACTGCAAGTGGCAGAATGCGCTTGTGCAGGTGAATCAGGAGCAGCAGGGCCGCTGGTCTGTTTTTTAGTCGATAGCTAACATAGCCAAAGGGACAGTTTGACTGACCTTATCCAAGGGTGGTTGGAGTGGCCGAGGACGTCACCTTCCGGTTGATAACCATAGAGATATCGCGTGCCGCCCTGAGTTCACCCATTCGGAGCAGCAGATCACTAGCCAGGCCGACTTTGATGGATCGGAGAGAGTTGTCATCACCCAGGGACTCGGTAATGTCAGGAGCAAGTGGGAGGTCTCTATGCTTGGTGAAGTGACCATAGAGGTTCTTGCCCGCCCGGACGCGGATGAAGGAGAGAACGTCGAGCTGGCCCGGCAGGTCAGACATGAACTTTTGGGGTTGGGGGAGATTGAGAATGTCCATTCGCGCCTCACGCCGGCTGGACCAGGGACGAAGGCAGTCGGAGGCATCGATTGGCAGACGCTTATCGTGACCCTGGCTGCTTCAGGTGGCGTACTGACCACCCTAATCAGTGCGGTGCAGGCCGTTCTCTCCAGGCATTCTCAAGCACCGTTGAGGCAGTCCCTGGGAAGGGTCACCGCGCATCCCCACGCGACCGAGCAGGAGACGACGACGGCCTTCACCGAGATCATTAACCGGGCCCGCCGGAACGGGGCGGTGGTCAGCAATCACCTTTCCGACCGTGCCCGCGATATCAG
>Ga0326727_10009519_pt1 | contig 23850 bp, 19 predicted proteins | sample MB2enrmetagenome_FD_207643 | JGI IMG/M metagenome (GOLD analysis project Ga0326727, IMG submission 207643) | Lab enriched peat soil microbial communities from McLean, Ithaca, NY, United States - MB29MY | ecosystem: Environmental > Terrestrial > Soil > Wetlands > Peat | place: USA: New York... | reverse complement strand
CGCGCCGGGAAGTGGCGGGGAGCTCTGGACCGCGCAAGTTCCCGGCGTCAAAGAAGGCGAGTGGTATTTCCATCAACTCTTTGTGAACGGGCAGCGCCGCCAGCGCGCGCGCTCCCCGAACACGGGTTTCTACCACGCCGACGGCATATTCCAGGCGGGGAATCCCACGCGGTTCAAATTTCACCCGGGCGATATTCACGCCGCCTGGGTTGAGCAAGGCGACGTGGAGGTGGTAAGCCTGCAAAAGTGGGCGGAGTTTCGCATGCCGCTCAAGGCCGTGGACCCCGCCACCAACACGGCCACGCTCTCCACCCAGCGCCAGGAATTCGGCGACGACAAGGAGGCGCGCTACTGGGTGGAGAACGCCGCCGACGCTCTCGACGCGCCGGGCGAATGGTTCCTTGACCGGCGAACCGGCACGCTCTCCTACCTCGCCCTGCCGGGGGAAGATGTGAGCCGAGCCGAGTTCGTCGCGCCCTTTCTCACTCAATTGGTCCACATGGAAGGCAAAGAGAGGACCCCCGAGTTCGTCCACGACATCGTGCTGCGCGGCCTCACCTTCGCGTACGCCGATTGGTCGCTCCCGGCAAAAGGTTATGTGGACATGCAGGCCGCCTACGACATCCCTGCCGCCGTTGAACTGCGCCGCGCCCGCCAATGCCGCATCGAGCAGAGCACTTTCATTCATCTGGGCCTATATGCAATCCATATTTGGAAGGCTTCGCACGACAACGAGGTGGTGGGCAACGAGATGACCGACCTCGGCGCGGGGGGCGTGAAAGTGGGCGGGTGGTTTCTCCCGGAGACGGAGGAGATGGCGACCAGCGGGACGCTGGTTTCCCAGAATTACATCCACAACATCGGTATCATTTATCCCGCCGCGGTGGGCGTGTGGATTGGCCAGAGCAACGGCAACACGATTGCGCACAATGAAATCGCCGACACGTACTACACGGCCATTTCGCTGGGCTGGACGTGGGGTTATGGCCCCACCGCCGCGCACGACAATCACATCGAATTCAACAATCTCTACAACATCGGCCGTGGCCTGTTGAGCGACATGGGTTGCATTTACTCGCTGGGCATCCAGCCCGGCTCGGTGGAGCGAAACAACCTTTGCCACGATGTGTCGCGCTACGCCTACGGCGGCTGGGGGATTTACACCGACGAAGGCAGCAGCCAAATCACCATCGAGAACAACCTCGTCTACCGCACCCAGGATGGCGGCTTTCATCAGCACTATGGGCGCGAAAACATCGTTCGCAACAACATTTTTGCTCTGGGACAAATGGGGCAGATCCAGCGCAGCCGCCAGGAAGACCACGTGAGCTTCACGTTCGAGCACAACATCGTGTATTGGAACCAGGGCAAGCTTCTCCAAGGCACGTGGAAGAACGACCAGTTCCATCTTGATTACAACCTCTATTGGCAGGCCGCCGGGCAGCCGATTCAATTCGTCAAAGAATCCCTGACGGATTGGCAGAAGCACGGGCAGGACGTGCACTCGCTGGTGGCGGACCCGCTCTTCGCCGATCCGGAGCATGGAGACTTCACCCTGAAGCCCGGCTCGCCCGCCGCGAAAATCGGCTTTCAACCCATCGACATGAGCCAGATGGGAAGAACTAAGTAAGCGCATGGCACGGACGACCTGTGCTGGACAATTTTTCAGACTCCAGTTCTAATACGCCTATGTCCAAAAAACACAAGGAAGCCATCCAGAAGCAATTTACCAAGACGGCGGAAGCCTTCTCGACGTTTGCGATGCGCGATACGCCGGAAGTTCTGAAGGAGAAGGTGGACTTTGCCAAACCCCAGTCCACGGACGTCGTGCTCGATATCGCCTGCGGACCGGGGGCATTTGCCCTGGCGCTCGCGCCGCGCGTGCACTTTGCGTGGGGGGTCGACCTGACGCCGGAAATGTTGCGCCGGGCCCGCGCTTATCAAGCCGAAAAACAGATTTTGAACGCCGCCTTTGTGCGCGGCGACGCCGAGCAACTTCCCTTCTCCGCCGGCAAGTTCGACCTGGTGTCGTGCCAGTGCTCGTTCCACCACATGCCCAAGCCCCAACTGGTGCTGAAGGAAATGATCCGCGTGGCCAAGCCCGAAGGGCGCCTTGTGATCATCGATCCCCTGGGGCCGGAGAGCGACTCGAAGTATGAGATCTACAATCGCATCGAACAATTGCGTGACCCTTCCCACACGCTCACGCTGCGCCTCACCGAATTCTTGCGCTTGTTTGACGAGGAAAAACTGGAGATTCTGCGCCAGTCGCTGCGCCGGCGGCCACGGTCATTCAACAACTGGATGTTGCGCGGCGGCCACGCGCCCGGGACCAAGAAGTACGCCGAAACGCGCAAGCTTCTGGAAGCTTCCATGGCCGGTGACCGCGGCGGCTTCACCGCCCAGGCCCTCGGCGAGGACATCCAGATTGTGCACAATGAGGGTTTGTTTTTGCTGACGCGAAAGGGGGCGCAGTAGACAGTAGATGGTAGACGGAAGAATGGGACCCGCGGCCAAAGAACGAGGTGAGCACCTGAACGTTTGGTAGGGGGGCTTCTATCGCATCTTTTCGAACCCTTCGAGCGTCACTCCTCAGCAATCATTGCGAAGACGCAACTGAGTTCGGCGAGGGCTTCTTCGCGAGTAGGCATGAGGGCATAGCACCCTGAAATTGAGGGAATTTCGGCCACCCAGGAGCCATCCTCTTGGCGGTATAAGACGGTCTTGTAATCTTCAAGCTTCATAGGCATTTGCATTGTACCACGCGGCACAGCTCGGTTGCATGGGAACGGCTTGCCGTACCGTCTTTATTGTGCGACTGAACCAGGAGGGTGCGGCAAGCCGTATCCCTACTTGCCGCCTACCTCGCTTGGAATGGCCATTCGCTTCGCACTCTCGCGCGGGCCATGTACGCGGCGGTTCCCACCGCGCAGACCGCAAAGGCAAAAAGCAGGGAGCGCGCTGCTGCAGTCGCGAGCACGTAGACCCACCCGCAGATCGAGACAATTCCGGGGAGGGGGTAGAACCACATCTTAAAGGGGCGAGGCAAATCCGGTGAGCGGGAGCGCAACAGGAAGAAACCAACGGTCTGGGGAAGGTATTGGATGAGCACGCGCGTGGCAACAAGACTGCCGATGACTTCATTCAAGCGGCCCAGGCTGAACAGGGAGGCGATCAGGCCCAGGGTGATGAGCGAAATGTGCGGGAAATTGCCCTTGGGGTGCAAGCGCGCGAAGACGGGAAAGAAATTGCCGTCGACGGCGGCAGCATAAGGAATTCGCGAGTAACCCAGGAGCAGGGAGAAAACCGAGGAGAACGCAATCCAAAGCAGTAGCCCCGTCATGAGCTTTCCCGCCACGGATCCAAACAGGATCTGAACGTATACGGAGGCAATGTAATGAGTTTCGATGGCCTCGCGCCAGGGAATGACGCTCAGGAACGAGGCCGTCATCATGATGTACAGCACCGCAACGCTGATGATCGAAAACATGATGGCGCGCGGTATGACCCGGCCCGGGTCGCGAATCTCCTCGGCCAGGTAGCAAACGTTGTAGTAGCCGAAATAATCGTAAAGGGCGTAAAGCGTGGCGTGGCCCAGCCCCACCCAGAAAATCAGGTTGAGATGAAAAGCTCCGGGGGGGAAATCAAAAAGGCGTGCCGCGCTCAGGTGGGGAACGCCGGAAAGGGCAATCCCCAGGCACCCGAGCAGCACACCTGTAACCAGCACCACGGAGAGGTTTCCGATCGCCCCGATACGGCGGTAGAGCAGCGCCACGAGAACCAGCGGAAATGCCGCCGCCACCCCGCGAATTTCCCAGGAAGTAAGCTGTGGCGCCAGGTAATGAAGGTAATCGGCGAAACCGATGCTGCCACTCGCCACGGAGAGCGGCGCGGAAAAGACGATCTGCCAGACCATGAGGAAGGAAAGCCAGCGGCCCATGCGGTGCGGGCCGTAAGCTTCCCGCAGGTAGTTATAGCTGCCCCCGGCTTGGGGCAGCGCGGCGCCGAGTTCGGCCCACACCAAGCCATCGCAAAAGGCCAGCACTGCCCCCACCAGCCAGCCCAGCATCGCCTGCGGGCCGCCCATGGTGGCCAGGAAAAGGGGGATGGTGATGTACGGGCCGATGCCCACCATGTCGGTGATGGCGAGCGCGGTGGCCTGCACGAGGCCCAGTTCCCGCCGCAGACCTGGCTGGTTTGTCGAGGGTTGCAATGATCACCTGTCGGGCGCCGCTTTCCGCGAAATCTGGCGAAGCACTTCCGATTTCACACGCGGATGGGGGCGAGTTGGTTTGGGAGCGAGGCTCAACAGGTAGATTGTCTCCGTGGCTTCGCGAATGCGCGCCAGGCAATGCGGGCAGCCGCGCCCCAAGTGCTCGCGGAGATCCAAGGAGCCCTGTTCTGAGATCGCGCCCAGCAACCACAGCTCGTAGAGTTCTTCTAAATGTTGGCAGCCCATGTTCCACACACGGCCCGGCGCCGATGCTTTATAAAAGTCACTGCGGCCCGCAAAGACGTTCGCACTTTGCCCAGGGGTTCGCCCATTTCGGCGGCAATTTCGGTTTCCCGGAGCCCCCCGAAGACGGCAAGTTCCAGGGCCTGCCGTTGCGGCTTCGGCAACTGATTGATCGCCTTGTGAAGAAGCGCCAGACGATCATCTATCAAAAGGATTTCTTTCGGCTGTGGCAACCAGGCCATGGGGACGGGGCCCATCGCCGGAGCTCTTGCCCCATCCGCAGGAAGGGTTTTCATCGCTTCGGATTTTCCGTTGAGAGATTTTGCCGCAGAGGACACGAGGACGGCAGCCTTGGACTTTCGCGCCCTAGTGTCCGGCCCCTTTTCAGTCTTGGCGGCGGCACCTTGCGGCCTGGCATCGGGCGGATTCTTGCGCAGAACGCGAACCCGTTCCACGGCGGCCTCACGCGCGGTGACCACCAGCCATGCCACCACGCTTCCACCTTCCTGGCTCAGGCTCGGGCTCTCACTCCAAAGGCGCAAGAACACTTGCTGGAGAATTTCCTCCGCCGCGGTCCGCGAGGGAAGAATGTGCGCCATCAGCCCATAGACACGCGGGGCGTACCGGTCGTAAAGCTCGCTCAGCGCGGCCACGTCGTGCTGGGCAACACGCGCCAGCAATTTTTCGGCAGGCAGTTCTTCGTTCATCAAGCCTTTCCGAGGCGGCGCCGCCCCCCAGCGAAAACCGCTCGCCTCAAGCCTAAATCATATCGCACCGTGATATATCTGGCCGAAAACAAAACGGACAAAATGTGGGCCGATTCTTTGATGGCTGCTATAAAGAGAATCGATTGGACAGCTACCGGCCCTGGGTTTAGATTCGAGTTGAGTCCCGCTGGAGCAACGGATCCGCGTCGCGATGACCTTGCCCCCAGGGCATCATGACGCGGGCCGGTGCGGGACTGGATTTCTCCTCTTCATGCCTCCAACAAGCCCCTCGGTTGCGCACAGCCGAGGGGCTTTCTTTTGCCCTGCCGGCAGGCTTGGGAAGAACCCTCTCTTCCCCGCCCTGCCGAATAAGACCCTTTTAGGTTCGAATCTCCCTGGCGCTTCCATCCCACAGGGCGATGGTCTTCTTGAAGTACGAAGCGTTTGCCATGTGGCAGGCGATGGCCGTGTTGTTGCCGAACACCGTGTCCTCAATAACCGGCTTGCGGCTGCGCACGGAGTCGAAGAAATTCTGCATATGCGCGCGCCCTTCGTCATAGCCCGTGGGGGGGCGGAAGACCACGGTTTCCGTGCCGGTCTTCAAGAGCCGGGGATCGTTTTCGATGTGCCACTTCTTGGCGTACTCCTCCCGGAGGGTCTTGGCGAAGCTGCTGGAGTACCCTTCGGGACCATGGTTGGTTCCATCCTGGGTGGTCAGGGTTACTTCGCCGTTGGAAATTTCCAGCAGCCCTCCCGTTCCGTAAAACGTGGTGGCTTCACGGTATTGGCAAGTGAGGTTGAGCTTGATGATCACCGGGAACTGCGCATAGTCGTAGAGCACGTGGTGAACGTCGGGAACGTCGCGGCCATCGTGGAAGCGGAAAAGTCCGCCGGTGGCGAGCGCCCGCTCGGGAGGCTGCATGACGCCGCCGGAATAGTGGATGCCGGTCAGGAGGTGGACCATCAGATCGCCAGCCACGCCCGACCCATAGGCCTGCCAGCAGCGCCAGCGCGCAAAGCGCAGGGGATTGAAGGGAACCTTGGGGGTGGTGCCGAGCCAAGTGTCCCAATCCAGATTCTCCGGCGAGAGATCGGGCGGGGGAGGATATTGCCACGCGCCGTCCGGAGAGTTGCGGCCCATCACGCCTTCCACGGTGTGAACTTCGCCGATCGCGCCCTGGTCAATGAGCTCCTTGGCCTTGGCGAAAATGACGGAGCTGGCGCGCTGGCTGCCAATCTGCACGATGCGATTGTTCTTCTGCGCCGCCGCGATCATCTCAAAGCCCTCGCTCACAACGTGGGTCATGGGCTTCTCCGTGTAGACGTCCTTGCCGGCGTTGCAGCAGTCCACCACGATCTGCCTGTGCCAGTGGTCGGGCGTGGCATTGATGATGCAATCGATCTCCTTGTTGTCGAGCAGGTCCTGGTAGCGGCGGGTGACGGGGATGGGCTTGCCCACAATCTCCCGCGCCAGGTCGTGCCGACCATCGTACAAATCGCAGGCGGCCACGCACTCGGCGCCTGGCGTGGTAACGGCGAGGCGCAGCAATCCATTGCCTTGCATGCCGATGCCGATGATGCCGAACCGCACCGTGTCGCTGGGTGGAACGGCAGCGCCCGCCGCATAGCTCGCACCGGGATTCAGCAAGATGGTTTTACTCGCCAGCGTGGCCCCTGCCACGACGGCCGTTCGCCGCATGAAGTCGCGGCGCGAAAAACGAGAATTGCTCATAAAACAAACCTCCGAATGAAAGATAGATGGAACTGCTCACCGGGTGGTAATCCTAATCTGCAAGGAGTACAAGAGCAAGCCGGAAAGAGGGGATGGATTGTTGGGGGGCGGATGCGCAACCCCTCAAGCGGACCTCTTCATATACGGCCACTACGCGTTCTTGATCTGTTGCGCCGCCGCGTCCCAGACAACCGCGGTGCGATTAAAGTAGGACTGATTCGACATATGACACCCGAGCGCGGTGTGGTTGCCGAACACCTCGTCTTCCACCGGGTGATGGCGCGTGCGCACGGAGTGGAAGAAATTCGCCAGGTGTTCCGCCTTGTCATCGTAACCGGGGGGCATGCTGAAAGTTTCGGTATCGTCCTCCGCCAGCTTGAACTCCCCCACTTTGGGCAGGGGGTGTTCCTTCTTCCACTGCGCCTGGTACTGGTCGCGCAAATTCTTAGGCCAGCCGAAGACGGTGTATTCATCCATCTGGTGGCAGGAAGGCTCGGGTTTATAGGTCAGGGTCTTGGCGCGAATCACCATGGTCCCATTCTTGCCGTAGAACGTGGAGCACTCGCCCTCCGAGGCGTTGTTGCTGTTGCAGCGCAGGATCACCTTGAATTTCGGATAGTCGTACAGGGTCCAGAGCAGGTCGGGATAGTCGCGGCCATCCTTGTAGTAGTAGATGCCCCCGCTGGAGTAGGCGCGCTCCGGGGCCTGATTCGTGCCGGTCAAAAAGTGGATTCCCGAGAGCAGGTGCACGAACAGGTCGCCCGCCTGGCCTGAGCCATAATCCTGAAACTGGCGCCAACAAAAGAAACGGTTCAGGTCAAAATGGCGTGGCGGAGCGCCCTCGATCCAGGTGTTCCAATCAACGGTCTGAGGGTTGGCGTCCGGGGGAATGGGGTTGACCCACGCGCCCCCGTCGGTGTTGCGATCCAATACGGCCTGGATGGTGTCAACCATCCCCAGCTTGCCGGATTCCCAGATTTCCTTCGCCTTGGCGTAGAGGACGCTGCTGACGCGATGGCTGCCCACTTCACAAATGCGCTGGAATTTGCGCACGGCGGCGATCATGGCCGCGCCATCCTCGACAGTGTGCGACATGGGCTTTTCGCAGTAGACGTCTTTGCCCGCCTGGCAAGCCATCTCCACAATGCGCCGATGCCAGTGGTCGTCTGTGGCGCAGATAATGGCATCGACATCCTTGCGTTCCATCAGCCGCCGATATTCGCGCGTGGTTTCGATCTCTTTGCCACCCAGCGCTTCCCGGGCGGAGATGTGGCGCCCGTCGTAAAGATCCGCCGCCGCCACGCACTCGACGCCGGGAATGGCCAGCGAGCAAGCGAGCAGCTTGCACCCTTCGATGCCGGTGCCGACAATGGCAAATCGAATTGTGTCCGATGGGGGAACCGCTCGGGGTGCAGCCGCCAAACGTGAGGGTTCAAGAATGGTAACTTTCCCAGCCAGGCCGGTTGCAGCCACCCCTGTTCCCAGCTTGATGAAATCTCGTCGCGTAACATTGCCCCTTTTCACAATATTATGACCCCTTTGCAATATTTGAACGAATGCGCATGCCAGGAATTACTGCGCTTGCCGATTTCGTCGGAGTTTATCCGGCGTCGCGAGAGGATGGTAGCCACGGACAGTGCCTTTCTGTCCGTGGGTTCTTCGGTGCAGAACCAGGGTATCGGGCACGGGAAAAGCCCACGGTCAGAAATGCGCTGACCGTGGCTACCCCACTCGCAGACTCACGGCGCAGCCGGTCATTATGCCAGAAATGGACCACCGGCAAGAGGGTTTCACTCCGTCAGAAATAGTTTTCCGCGTATCGCGCTGGACCCTTCCCCGCCTGCATTTACTTCTTTTCGACGATATGCTATACCGGCGTCGACTGTTATTGAGAAAGTTAAGCTTCAGGGGACCCCCGCGATGAAGCCACTCCTCTTAATGACCGTGCTGATCCTGAGCGGTTTGAGCTTCGCTCAGACTGCACCGCCACCCGGGAAACCAGTATGCCAGATTGAACTGACGGCGTTGTTGGCGACGGGGTCCACCAGCGAGCGCCTTGCCTGGCTTGTCCAGGAGAGTGGTATTGACTTTACTCCCGACGAGGCTTTTCTGAAATCCCTTCAGGATGATGGCGCTGAAGATCCGCTCCTCGCAGCTTTGAAATCCGCGAGGGTGAAGCGCAAGAAACCTCCGGCCAAGGACCCGGCTAAAGCCATGAAAGATTCGTCAGCTCTGGCCCATCTCCACCGGGCCGCGCAATTGAATCGGAATAACTTTCATCTGCGGGAAGCGGTACAAGAGTTTCGCGAAGCGATGAATGCGGATCCGGCCAACCCCTATGTTCACACGGCGTTGGGGGAGATCCTCGCAGGGCTCGGGAAAACCGACGATGCCATTGCCGAGATTCATGCTGCCCTAAAGTTGCAGTCTGACCTTTGGGAGGCACACCTTGATCTGGGCAATGTTCTCCGCCAAGATCCAACTCAGAATCGCAAGGCGTTGGAAGAACTTCGGCTGGCTGTGACCCTGGCTCCTTCCGACGCGTTGACTCACTACTCCTATGGGTTGGCGCTTGATTCGAATGGTGATAAGAAGGGTGGCGCAGTGCAGCGGAAAATAGCATTCGGATGGGGTGATTCCCTCCCCCCATTCCGCATCCACGTTGTCGAAGAGGTGGTGAATAGGAAACTTATTTCGCAACCCCCACCCCGCTATCCCCAAGAGGCGAAAGCCGCTCACATCGAAGGCACGGTGCGCATGGATGTGCTAATTGGCAGGGACGGGGCCGTGAAAGATATCGAAGTCATCAGTGGGGATGCACTGCTGTCCGAGGCAGCGGCAGAAGCGGTCAGAATGTGGCGATACCAGACAACACTTCTGAATGGCCAGCCCGTCGAGGTAGTGAGGGAAGTCGATGTCGATTTCAAGCTGAAATGAGGGCGTGCGCAATCGCCACTGCAGGGCTTCAGGTCGCCGCGGGCAGCCTTGCAGCGAAGGGATTGGCTTAGAATCAAGAGGGGCTCGGGGCATCATCACACCAATGCCTTCGGCCCTTGCCGGCGCCTCACCTCGGGATTACGCGCGCGCGGTGTAGGTCTGACCTTCGGCAACGCGCGCCGAAGATTCCTGCCGCAACTCTTCCATGGCGTGACGCACGGTCTGTTGGGTGGCCGGATCGAGTCCGCGCTGCACCAGGGGGAACAGGCGCCCGTTCTCATCCATAAGATGGTTGCGCAGCCACATCACATAATTCCGGCCGCTCTGCATGACCTCTTTGGGGTTTCCTCCCCCCTGCACCAGCCGCTCCAGACTCTGCTGAAAGGTCTTCTCGGTCTGCTCGCCGGCATCGTGTTCGTGCCGCATTCGGTCAAGAGTGAAAGCGATGCCTTGCATATGGTCCTGAAGTGCCGGGTAGAGGATTTGTTCTTCTTCCACCACATGGGTATGAAGCGCTTCGGCAATTTCCTGCCGGATTCCGTTCAGCCGTTCCGCCGTCTTGCGGCGGTCCCGCGTCAGGCGTAAAACCCCGAGCTGCTCCTGAAGTTCATTTACCAACTGAGACAACTCCTGATGCTCGTGCACCAAGTAGTCCGTTACGCATCGTGTCATTGGGGAAATAAGACCTCCGTCTATTTATTTTGGATGCGGCTGCGGAGAGAAACGTTTTGCGGATATTTTGTCCGCCTGTCGACATCTCACCGCGACGCCAAATCCTTCCCCTTTCCGCCAGGATCGACGGGGCCAGCCATCCGCCCCGGCGTCAATATATCATATTGTGATATGAGGATGTTCAGAAATTTGTGCCCGGCGTGCCCAGGGCTCACCGGCAACATTGAGGGCTTGGAGGTGCGCCATATTTCATGGCCGAGCGCGCTTTACCCTTGAGTTGCGTCATGGGGATAAGTAAGATAGACGCCAACTCTGGGTGGTCAGGGTTCTCGACACAAGGTGGGCGATTATGAAGCAAGTCTCGCACCGGATTGTCCTGCTATGGGCTACTTTGTGCCTTTTGCCCATGACGGCGATGGCGCAGGCTATCGGAGGTCTGGGCGTACCAACCCTCGAGGGCCCGACGTTTCGATCGGTTCTCGGGATCGTAACGGATGCCAAGGGGGCGCCCGTGCGTGGCGCGAACGTGGTGATATTGACGAACGGCGGAGCTGAACAATACATTGCGATGGATACAGACGCGCAAGGGAAGTTCCGTCATGATTACACCTTTTTCCGGTATACCGCCACGGAATTTACCGTGTTGTTGACGGTTTCGAAAAAGGGTTACCCCACCGCCCACGCGTATGCGAACTATGGCGCCTCCGGCATACCCTATGGGATCCCTGTCGTGCTGCGGTCCGCCGCGAACGACCCGACGGTGCTCTCCCCGGCCGATTTGATTGCGGGATTGGTGCCTAAGCTCAGGCACCTCGAAACTTCCGACGGATTGGCAGCGAAAGACGTGAAAACTTACGATCGAGGCGTGGCGGACTTCCTGATGCGGAATCGCTTGGATTTGGCCGTGCCCCTCTTCGAGAAATTGGCGGAGTCCAACCCCTCCTGCGTGCGTTGCCGAGTTATGCTGTCGATGGCTGACTTGAGCTGGGGGGATTGGGCAAACGCCGAACGCCATCTGGGGGAAGCTGTCAACGCGGTCGCCGCGAATCGGAAGCTCGGTACCTTGGAACCACTGCTGGCCTTCGGTGTGTGGCTGAGCTGGCAACATGAACCGGATAAGGCAGAACCTTACCTGCGGGAGGCGGTGGAGGATTCGCCGCAGGACCCCCTCGCACTTCAGGAGCTTGGCCGTGTCCAGTGCCTGACTATGAACTGGGAGGGGGCCGAGGATTCGCTGAAGAAAGCACTGGCTGCTGGCGCCGGACCAGAGGCGCGACTGCTGCACGCCGAAGCCCTGGTGTGGGCGGGCACCGTCAAAGATGCCGATGCCGAGATGAATCGTTACCTGGATGGGCAAAACATCAATAAAATGCCCCCCATGGTGCGCGAGATTTCGGGGAAGATCCAGGATCGAAGGAAGGATGATGCCGCGCTTGTGAAGCTCCAGAAACAAGCATTACCTTACCTCGATTACCTCCACAATCCTCCCCTGGAACTCCAGAAGATCGAGCCCGCCGGCGACCAGGTGAAATTGGAAGCCATCCTCAGCGCCTTGGGCAAAAATGTTGAGGAGCTATTCCAGAAATTTCCCAATACGAGTTCGCTGGAGAAAATTCACCAGGAAAAGTTGGACCGCAAGGGGAAATCCGCCGGGAGCATGAACCAGCAATTTCGCTACCTTTGTCTGATCCCCACCAGCCAGTGGGGACCCGCAACCGATGAATACCGGGCGGATATGACCGGACACGAAGCCACGCCGCGCGGCTTGTCGGAAAATTATATGCTCACGTCGGGATTCGTCGCGGCACCCCTGATTTTCCATCCCGTCTACCAGTCCGGGAGCACGTTTCGCCTTCTCGGACGTCAGAAAATCCAAGGCCGGGATGCCTTCATGATTGCTTTTGCCCAGGAACCGAAGCGATCCCGCATGTACGGGAGCTTTAGGGTGGGGGAAACCTCAAGGACGACTTTCTATCAGGGCGTGGCCTGGATCGACTCCACCACCTATCAAATCCTCGCGCTTCGCACCGAACTTCTGGCGCCCTTGCCGGTCGTCAAGTTGCAAACGGAAACCACGCAAATCGAATTTAGTGAAGTCCATTTTAAGCGCATCGCGGAGGGATTCTGGCTGCCGGCGAAAGTCACGGTCACCATTGATTGGCAAGGCCGAACTCTTCGCAACGAGCATGAGTACTCGGACTTTGCCGTTTTCAATGTGGATGCCATGCAGAAGATCGGCAAGCCCAAAAACACTCCACCCGCCACCCAGGAGGAATTTGCGCCCCCCGAGACGCCATGATATTCGCCGAAGACTGTCCCGATGGTCCGCAAACTGGATATGAGCTGGCCCACACCACAGGAACTCGCCCACTACACCTGCTATCGCACGGCAGGCCCTCTCACCATCGACGGCAAGCTCGACGAGCCCTCGTGGAAGCTGGCGCCGCGTTCCCAACCCTTCGTCGATATCGTTACCGGCAAGCCCGCGTGGTTTGAAACGCGCGTGGCAATCCTTTGGGACGACGACGGCCTCTACTTTGGTTTTTCCGCCGAGGAAACGGACGTCTGTGCCACCCTCACCCAGCGCGACTCCAAAATTTACGAAGACAATGACCTGGAAGTTTTCATTGCTGGGGAGAATGCCTACTACGAGTTCGAAATCAATGCTCTGAACACCGTTTATGAAGTGTTTTGGATTTGGAAGGATATCTTCCAGCCCGGCCAGCGTTATTTCGGCCGGCCGGAGTTCAATTCCGCTGCCCACCCGACGCTGGAAATTTCCGGCATTGGCGGCCACGTGCACCCGCGGGGTGAGCGCTGGGGTTTTCTCGATTGGGATTATCCCGGCCTGCGCCACGCCGTGCACATCGAGGGCGCCCTCAACCAGCACGCCGGGACCGACAAGGGATGGAGCGCGGAACTGGCTTTTCCCTGGCAGGGCTTGGAACTGCTTGCCGACGGGCGCGCGCTTCCGCCCCAGGACGGCGACATGTGGCGCATCGATTGCTCGCGCTTCCAGCAGGCCGGCCCGGACGGAAAGCGCCTGGACCCCAGCGCCGGCTGGACCTGGAACCGGCACGGCCATTACGACTCCCACATCCCGGAGACGTTTACTTACGTCCACTTCTCCACCCAGGTGGTGGGCAGGCAATCCGCAAAGCTCTGACGTAACGCGTTCACGCCACGCCTGTCCATTTTCGGTATAATCACCCCCATCAATTTCTCTCAGTCCACGCGAGGCGCGCGAGGTGGCCATGAGATTCCGCAAAACGCTGACATTTCTCATTCTGGCGACGGCGTTGATCGTTGCCCCGATTGCCGGGGCGCAACGGAAAATTGTAGCGCCGGGCTTGAGCCCGGCACGTGCTGACGTAGCAGCGAGTTTACCTCGCCATGGCAGCGTAAAGCCGCCGCTACGGTATGCCACCCTCCAGGGCGGCGCTACAACAGCAGCAAAGCCCTTTACCCAGGAGCAGGTCAGCAACATGGTGCGCGCCGGATTGGGAGATGATTCGGGCGCCAAGCTGATCGAGCAGCGCGGGATTGATTTCGCCCCCTCCGAGGATTTTTACCAAACCCTCAAGGCCGCAGGCGCGAGCGAGGCATTTCTTAAGGCACTGCGCGCCACCAAGCCGCCCGAACCCGCCAGCGCCAAGAAGCCATTGAACCAAGTGCAGGTTTTCGCCCTGCTGGTGGGCCAAGTGGCGAGCCACCGAGTCACCATGCTGGTCCAAGAACGCGGAATCGATTTTGAGCCCACGGATGACTACCTTCAGGAAGTCCGCTTGGCTGGTGGTGAGGACGAATTAACCAGCGCGCTCAAAAGCGCCAAGGTGACGAAACCCGCGACCGTTGACCCCGCGGCACAGGCGCGGCAAACGGAAGTCCGCCAACACCTCGCCCGCGCGGGAGAATTCTACCGTGGCAAACGATACGCTAACGCCGAGGCCGAGCTACGCGCAGCGATTCTCTTGGCCCCGGAGAACGCGGAGTTGCACGACGCACTCGGCGCGGTGCTTGGAGAACAGGGCGATTGGGACGGGGAGATCAGCGAAGAACGCGGGGCGCTCCGCCTTAACCCGAATCTTGCAGAGGTGCACGTCAATCTTGGTCGTGCGCTCGGGGAGAAAGGTGACTGGGACGGGAGCATCACTGAAGAACGCGCGGCTTTGCGCTTGGACCCCAATTTCGAGGTAGCTCACGTTAATTTGGGTCGTGCGCTCGGAGCCAAGGGCGACTGGGATGGCGATATCGCCGAGCAGCGCGAAGCATTGCGGTTGAATCCCAAAAACGAATTCGCGCACGCCAACCTTGGGGCGGCTCTTGGCGCTAAACACGATTGGGAAGGAGAGATCTCCGAAGATCGAGAGGCACTACGGCTTAACCCGAGCAACGAAGCGGCCCACGTTAATCTCGGGATAGCACTTGGGAATAGGGGCGATTGGGATGGTGAGATTGCCGAAGAGCGCGAGGCGTTGCGCCTTGACCCCAATAATGCGATAGCGCACCTCACACTCGGGGCGGCGTACGCGAATAAGCACGATTGGGACGGCCAGATCTCCGAGGATCGAGAGGCCTTGCGTGTTGACCCGAATAACGAAAAGGCGCACGTCAACCTGGGGATGGCGCTCGGAGTCAAAGGTGATTGGGATGGCGAGATCGTTGAGGAGCGTGAAGCCATACGCCTGAATCCTAATGACGAACCGGCACACGTCAACATCGGTCTGGCACTTGGATCCAAGCACGATTGGGATGGGGCAATTGGGGAACTCCGCGAAGCGCTTCGATTGAACCCAAAGGATGCGAGCGCGCACGGCAGCCTTGGTCTCGTCCTTGGGATCAAGGGCGATTCTGACGGAGCAATAGCGGAATTCCGGCAGGCGCTAAGGCTCAATCCTAACGACGCGAACGCCCACTACGGCCTTGGTCTTGCCCTTGAGAAGAAAGGTGACCGTGCAGGGGCTTTGGAGGAGTTTCGCTCAGCCTACGAACTCAATTCCAATAACGGCAGTTACCGGGTGGCCTACGAGCGCCTCTTGAATTCGGCGACACCTGCTGCTTCATCCGAAAAACAGCACAACTGGGAGCGTGGGAAGGTCATCGCTCAGGATTTGAGTTCGTCGCGCGCCGGGACATACAACGCCCCAATAGGGACTGCGACTGTTGCCGTGCCAATCTATCGAAGATCAAACGCTGTCGTGATCGAAACCGACAATTATCGTTACGAGTGGAATGAGGTTGGTCGCAGTACATTGATCCTTCCAGTGAATGGGTTCGTTGACTTCTATCGTGACGGTAACTGGTTCGTTGTCCTCGACTCGAAGCGCAAGAAACACAAGTTCGCCTTGGTGAGTATTACAGCGCGGGGACAAGAGAGATAGATCATACTGAGTCGGAAGTGTGGTATACGGAGAACGTATGTATGCATTCAATATCTAAGGGTTCTTGATGAACTTTTCGAATGCGGGGACAATAACCAAATTGATCTGGTCAAGAATGAGTTTCAGGAGGTAATCAACCGGCAAGTCGGTCGCTTCCCCCAGGTAACGCCTTTCCTTGAACGCGACAAACGCCCTGAAGCGGCGATTCACGTACAAGGGCTTATCCGCTCCATTCCAACCCGACGATGATTCGATTGTTGCGCCATGATCCAAAGTATTGATGCTTCTACTCCTAAGTCCGCTGCTGAATCGAATACTCTCATTTCTTCTGACTCGGGTTCGGACTAGACTCATGCGTCGGTGCTTGTCGATATTAGAGAGATGAAAAAGAAATCTCAAACAGTTATTGATGGCACCCGAGTTATAGTAAGGCTGAACGCTCTCAATGAATGCAAACGCGATATCGGAAATTCCCGGAAGCTCCCTGGAGAATTCACTCTTCACAATCGGGGGACTGAAATTCTTAGGGAGCCAAACCCGAAGAGGAAATTCGCACTGAGTATCCCATTTGGGAGAAATGGCCGAAACACGCGGATTGAGCTTGATGATCTCGAATGCCAAATGATCCAGCGCCGACCTCATCTGGTAGACCATCTCTCCGGCAATAAGGCTGATCTCTTTCGGGGGTAGGGCAGGAATACTCAATCTCTTTTTGCCCTTCGACCTTGCAATGATCTTGTGCGGCTCGCTAGCGCCATAAGCGGAGATACATCGCTTGATAGCACGGAGAAGTTTCGCTGCCCGGAGGAGTTTAAGTCTGGCCGATTTTAAACCTTCCGACATTCCAACATCCTAGCACAGCCCCCTCGTGAAGCCACGGCCACCCCTCTCGTGAGCGTGGCCTTTTCCTTCGATGACGAACCCACGGTCAATTCACAAAACGAATTGACCGTGGCTACCACCGCCAAATCAACCCTTTGCGCTGCCCGCTTTACCTTATGCTATAATGTAAAGCGATGGCGGAAGCGACACTTTCAACCAAGAACCAGATTGTCATCCCACGGGAGGCGCGCGAGGCTTTGCAGTTAAAGCCCGGCGATAAGCTCTGGGTGGTGGTTTGCGGAGAGAGGGTCATTGCCCTGCAAAAGCCCAAATCCCCTCATGCCGCGATTCGAGGGTTGGCTCGCGGCGCCTATCCCCGCGATTATCTGCAAAAGGAACGCCAGAGTTGGGAATAGACCGTCTCCGCACCTTTCTTCGGCATCACCACCGGGTCGCCCTGGATACCAACGTCTTCATTTACCAATTAGAAGCGAACTCCCGATACCTTGCCCTCACGGATCACATTTTTTTCTGGCTCGAACGTCCCGGTTCGAAGGCGTTCACGTCAACTATCACCATGATGGAATTGCTGGTTCATCCTTACCGCGACCTTGACCCATCGCGGGTGGATGAGTTTTACGGGTTACTCACCACCTACCCCAACTTGGATTGGATTGCCCCAGACCTGGAAATTGCGGATCTTGCCGCGCGGATTCGTGCCCGACACCACCTGCAATCTCCCGATGCTCTTCAGGCCGCGACCGCCGCCCACGCCAAGGCGACCGGATTGATTACCAATGATCCGGTCTTTGAGCGGGTGGAAGCCTTTGAAACGCTGGTGTTGGACCAGATCCTATAAACATCCCCAGCCACGGCCACTACTCTCGCTGAGCGCGGGCTTTCCCTTCGATGCCGAACCCACGGTCAATTCCCAAGACCGATTGGCCGCGGCCACCTCCGGGTCACACAACCTCAGGCGCCGTTCGAACGGGTGAATGCCATCACGAGATGCCGCGCTTGCCCTACCCGGCGTTCCGCAGGGTGGCTGCGGAACCAGGGGGCGGGTCGTGGCGGCGACTCACCTTACGCCTTGCGCAACTCGATCACGACGTGGGGGCAGGCCTCGTGCCTGCCCTCCCCGTCGGAATGGCCGACTTCCGGGCGCCCACGAGGGGCGCCGCTACGTTATGGCACGGGCGGGCTGGCGCAGAGCCGCTCTTTAATCTCTGCGGCCCATAGACAGGAATGAAATCGGGTGGACGTTACGGCGTGTCCCACGGATTGACGACAGGCACACGTGCCTTGTCGTAATCGCTTCGATCACGCGTAACCACGGTAAGGCCGTGATGAATGGCAGTCGCGGCGATAATCAAGTCTGGCTGGGAGAAAGTATGGCCAGTCTTTCGGCCTTCCTCGACCAAAAGCCGCCATTTGAGCATGATGTCTTCGGTGACCTGGAGAATCCGCTGGTCGAACATCGGACGCACCTTGTGGGTGAGCCAGTCATTCAACTCGGCGCGGTGGTTTGGTTCGTCAACAAGCTCGATGCCGAAGCGGATCTCGGCACGGGTTACCGCGCTGACGTAAAGTTGGGCAAGCGGGCACCTGTCAACAAAATCTACGACTCTCGGTTCCGGCTTTGGGCGGCGCAGTTCCGACAGAACGTTGGTATCGAGAAGCCATGCCATCAGAACGTAACACCTCGAACCGGCAGGCGGGCGCTGGGGGCTTCAAGATCGATTTCTCGATAAGGCGAGGCCTGCATGGCGGCTACCAGGTCGGCGCCGGTGCGGGTGGCGGCTTCGCTGGATAATTCCGTTACCGGCGGGGCTGATTTCAACGCCTGCATAAGAACGTCTTCAACGCTCCCGAAGACGCCGCTTTTCATCCGTTCTTGGATGAGGGCTTCGAGTTCCGGTCTCTGAATTTCGATGGTCATCGCTGCGGCTCCTTCTTCTTACACAATACCGGATATGGGGCCTTCTGTCACCAAGTGAAGTGCAATGGCCCTTCCCACCCATCGCGCCCAACCCACGCGCCGTTCGAACGGGTGAATGCAATCCGGAGACGTAGGGGTAGGGCTTGCCCTACCCGGCGTTCCGCAGGGTGAATGTGGAATCGGGGGCGGCAAGCCGTCTTTTTGTAGCGCGGGTGTCCCCACCCGCGTCCTTGAGATCGACAGAACGAATCGCGGGTGGGGACACCCGCGCTACAGTCTGGAAAAGGTCGCTGCGGTTCGATTCCCAGAATGAATTGGCCGTCGCGATCTCACTGACATATGTGACTACATCCGGGACCACGACGCCCCGGCAACGGCGTGGCGCGTGGCCCTCAAGATATATGAAAAACTCGAAAAAGTTCATGCAAGTTGAAGCTGCTCATTCGAGCGCCCAGGCACGGTCACGGCCTTTGTGATCGTGCCTCCTCCCACCGATAGGAAATTTAAGCGCCAAACCTTAAATATCCCAGCGATTTGCAGTCATTTAGTCTATGGCCGCTGTGGTTATGGATGGGTTATTGCTGGCATGTTATATGGGCAACTGCGTCCGGGTGAGAATACGCACCTTGGCTAGAGGCCACGGGCTAGGAGACGGAAGGCAGAAGACCGGTTGCGATGGGGGATGGCCGATCGCTGACTCATGAACGTTGAATCCAAAACTCCGACTAGCGACTATGCACTCTCGACTCTCTTTTGTAGATTCCAGCGTGCGCCAATGGTGGCGGCTCGCAAACATGCTTTTTACGGTCCGAACTGAGGGCTGACCCTTAGAGATGTTAAAAATGAAGATCGACCCGGCTATGTGAATTAAAACAAAGGCGATAATGACAATATGTCCAGCCAAATACACGGGTTTGACGCGAATTCGCACGAATTGTACCGTAATTGACAATATCGGCCGGGATATCGAGTCGAAGGCGCACAAATTACGCGATGATTCGCCGGATGTGCCGTTTTATCAAAGCCTTCGGGAAGGTCCGGCAAGGAATACTGGAAAACAAAAAAATACAAAATATACGTTCAAAGCCGGAATGTGTATGAAAACAAACAAATCTCAGACAAAGTGACCGAAAAAAATCGGACATTTACGACTTAGATTCGGACATTTCCGGCTAACCGAAACGAATTTTGCGGAAATTCGGGGTGAATTCAGTATGAAACAAGCGTCGCGCGGCCCCGTTTTGAAGGTCCGCGCCGGCCGATTCGCCGCTTGGCGCCTAAGTGGGGCTCTGCTGCCCCAACTTGCGCAGAGCTTCGCCGGTCACCCGCATGGGAATCCACTCCTCCATCACTTTTGCGCCCAGGGACTCGTAGAATTTGATGGCCGGGGTGTTCCAGTCGAGCACCTGCCACTGGTAGCGTCCGCAGCCCTTCTCCACGGCGATTTTGGCCACGTGGGTCAGCAGCGCCTTGCCGATTCCTTTCTGGCGAAATCGCGGCCGGACAAAGAGGTCTTCCAGATAGATCCCGGGCCTCCCCTGCCAGGTGGAATAATTGAAAAACCAGAGCGCGAAGCCCGCCGGCTCGCCGTCCCACTCGGCAATTTCCACGTGGAAGCGCGGCTCCGAGGAGAAACCGTCCCGGCGCAGATCTTCCGGCGTGGCCACGGCCTGCTCCGGCGCGCGCTCGTATTCGGCCAGCTCGCGGATGAATTCCAGAATCAGCGGAATGTCGTCAAGGGTAGCTTTTCGGATGTTCAGCATGGAAGGATTGTAACCCAGGTTGTGAAATCTGCCGCACTTGGTAAAGTAGAAATGCCACCGCCGCGGAGCCGGCGGGAACTGCGTGGCCCTCCCCCCAGTGCGCTCCCGCCGGTTGACTAGGAGGTCTGGTTGACGTAATGTTCCGGGCGATCATGGCGAGTATCGATCAATTCAAGGATTGGCAGTCATGATGGCAAGAGGAAATCTTATGTTGGATTGCGCAGAGCAAAGCTCTGCGACCGGTTGAGACGCAGAGCTTTGCTCTGCGCAATCCATCCGTGCCGGGCGACCCATCCACACGTTCCGGATGACCACGGAGAGTATCGACCCATTCAAGGAGTGACGATCATGATTACAAGACGGAATTTTATAAAGACTCTGGGCGGGGCGACAGCGCTGGCCGCCTGCCCCAACCTGATGGCGGCAGGTTCCCTTGCCTGGGCAAAACCGATCGGGCTTGAACTCTATACGGTTCGGGATGTGTTTGCCAAAGACCGGGCGGGAACCCTGAAGCAGGTTGCTGCCACAGGTTACAAGGAATTGGAAATCGGCCCATACATTTCCGCAGCCGAAATACTTCCCCTGCTGCGGGCGGACGGCCTGACCCTTCCGAGCGTCTACTTTGACGCGCCGAAAACGCTCGAGGACTGGAAGAAAACCATTGAGGCCGCCGAGGGTTATGGCGTGCGCTACATGGTGGTGGGGGATAACCCCCGGCTCGACGGCGACGCCTGGAAGCGCCGGGCTGAGCTCTTCAGCCAGTGTGGAACTCTTTCCCTCGCCGCCGGAATGCAGTTCTGCTACCACGCCCATTTCAACGAATTTGCACGCGTGGATAACACCTGCGGCTACGACATCATGCTCACGCGCTGCGACGCGAAAATCCTGAAAATGGAGATGGACGTTTTCTGGGGCGTCTACGCGGGCATCGATCCGGTGGCGTACTTTCAGCGCTACCCCGGCCGCTTCCCGCTGCTCCACATCAAGGATCTCTACAAAGACGTGGCGGTGAACCCGCACGAGTCTCCTCGCGATGATGGCCCCAATCCCTTCGCGCCGGTCGGCCAGGGGAAGATTGATTGGCGTAGGATCTTCGCGCATGCAGGGGAGGCCGGCGCCCAACACATTTTCGTCGAACAGGACCGCTGGAATATGCCATCGCTCGAGGCCATGAAGATCAGCTTCAATTACTTGAAGAATTTGCGACTGAGCTGAGGGAGGCTCGGATATTTGTGGCGCGGCGGGCGCGTGTAGCTGTCTCCAATCGGGGCGCGTTACACGTCCAGGCCGATGGATCGCATCAGATTGAGAGCGTTACTAGTCTCCACAATACCTGGTTGGAGGCGGTAGTCAAAGAGCAATTTTCCATCTTCCAGGCGATCCTGAAAATGGGCGTTGGCGGCGCGCGCGCCCAGGCCCTCCGCGATCTTGGCCAACGCCAGGTCGTGAGTGGTCACCAGCCCAATCGCTCCGCGCTCCACGAGGCTGCGCACCATGCCCTCGGCGCCCAACCGCCGGTCTTGAGAGTTTGTCCCTTGCAGGAACTCGTCAAGCAGAAAAAGCACCGCCGATGGGCCCTGGGTGAGGTCGACGATCTGTTTCAAGCGCTTGATTTCAGCGTAGAACCGCGAAATGCCGCCCCGGAGCGAATCGAGCACGCAGATCGATGCGCCCACCGCAAGCGGCGAGAGACGCAGCCGCCGGGCGCGCACCGGAGCTCCACACTGCGCGAGGACCGCATTGATTCCGACTGCCCGAACGAACGTGCTTTTGCCCGCCATGTTAGGCCCGCTGATGATGAGTACGCGAAGGTCGCCTCCCAGGCACACGTCGTTGCGTACGGCGCCGGGATCTGGCAGCAGGGGGTGGGCAAGGCCTTCGGCATCAAAACAGGGCGATGTCTCGGCAAATTCCGGAAAGACATCGGCGGGATGCTCGTAAGCATAGCCGCTCAGCGACAAGAGCGCCTCAAACTCGCCCACCGTAACCAGCCAGCGTCGGACGGCCGGGCCGGAGCGCTTGCGCCATGCTTCAATCGCGCACACGCACTGCAAAGTCCAAAACATGAACAAGTCGATCGGTCCAACGAACATGTTGCGTCTTGATTCGAGATACTCCATTAGCCGATTCAGCCGGGCAATCCAGCGCGATGGCGGCCAGCCTTGCGAATCGAGCGCCGCACGGAGTTCAACAAGCTTGGACGCTGCGAACTGCTCGGCTTCCAACCGGGCTAGCACTCCGGCGAGAAGCCCCAGGTCACGCGCCGCGCTTTCGACGGCGCTGACGGCGGTTTGCACGCGCCGGCGATAGGCGAAGTTCAAGCTCACGTTGATCGCGGTTACCAGCAGCGCCGGAAACGCCAGCCCCCGCACCAACCAAATGACCAGACTCACCACCCACAAAACCGCGAGCATCGCGCAGGCAAATCGCAACAGGTTCGACGTCAGCAGCGGTTCACCTTCACCCCAGACCGCCAGGGCTTCTGCCGGCGCGAGCGCGCGCGCTTCCTCTGCCAGAACTGCCAGGTCTTCGCGCAAATCCAGCCGGCTCCGCAAATCGGCTACGGCCTCTTGGCGGGCACGAACCTGGTCAGTCGAAGCGGGCGCCAGGAGCCATTGGGCGAGGGTCTCCTGTCCCACGCGGGTGCGCGCCGTACAGAGCAGTTCGAAGAGTGAACCCTCTCCAAAAATGTCGAGGTCACGAGAATAGGGGTGCGTTGCGCTCTGGAACCTTTCGCCCGTTTCCCCCGACCTCATCCCGCAATGGTCAATTCGCGCCAGCGCCCGCTCGTAATATGCGACCGTGCGGGAATTGCGCTCGCGCCTATTGAGGACACGATCATGAATGATGGCCAGAACGATGACGGCGAATAGTGGAGCCAACACCCAGAAAGCGGAGAAGACCTTGGCCACCAAAGCCAGAGCGATCACCACCAGGGTTGCGCCGCCCAACGCGAGCTTGGCAATTCCCAGCCTGCGATGCTGACTCTCGTAAACGGCCTGTGTGATTTTTAAAGATTCGAGGCGCCGAACATACTCCGCACGGGGATCGTCACTCGGTTCGGGGAGAGAATTCGTCATGCGGTCCATCATATGGCGGAGTTGCGGCGGCTAGGTTCGCGGTTCAGAGCGATCCTGGCCTTTTTGGCTGCAGGGCTTTGACGCCGCGACCAATCAGGCCCCCATCATACCCCCAAAAGCAACAAGGCCGCGATTACTCGCGGCCTTGTTTGCCTTAAGACTGTAAACTTCTCTTTGACCTCTGAGTTGAGCAGCCACGCCCCTCTGCAATTTCAAATTTGAAATTTGAGATTACAGAGCGCCTCGCAACCGTTCTGGACCTGTCCGACCGAAGCCGGACTCCAAAACAGGTTCTCTCTTAGAAAGGAGGTGATCCAGCCACAGGTTCTCCTACAGCTACCTTGTTACGACTTCACCCCAA
>Ga0326727_10009518_pt1 | contig 23853 bp, 18 predicted proteins | sample MB2enrmetagenome_FD_207643 | JGI IMG/M metagenome (GOLD analysis project Ga0326727, IMG submission 207643) | Lab enriched peat soil microbial communities from McLean, Ithaca, NY, United States - MB29MY | ecosystem: Environmental > Terrestrial > Soil > Wetlands > Peat | place: USA: New York... | reverse complement strand
CGCGTGGAGTATTGCTTGCGACAAGAATGGCCAGCCGCACCGGACGCCTTGAAAGTCATGTGCGCGAAAAACTTTTCAACGCCGGCAAAATTCGGCATCATGCCCGAAGTTTCCGAAATCAATTGAGAATTGTTGTGGGCAGAACGGCAGGCAAAGATTTTGTATGACGAAACGAAAGACGACAGCCACAGCTTTGGCAAAAACCAGCGGACAGGATGGCAAACTGCCCGGCGCGCTTCCCGCCGGTTACACCACGCTCCTCGCCGACCTCAAGGCGCGGGTCCGCGCGGCACAACTTCGCGCGGTGGTTTCGGTCAACCGCGAGTTGATTCTACTTTATTGGGACATCGGTAGAATCATTGTCGAGGCGCAAAAGACCAAGGGCTACGGCAAGCAGGTCGTGGAACGCCTGGCGGAGGACCTGCAAAAGGAATTTCCCGGCGTGGCGGGAATGTCTGCGCTTAATCTCTGGCGGATGCGGGCTTTTTATTCTGCTTACCGAAATCAAGCCCGAATTCTGTCACAAGCTGCGACAGAATCATCTCCGCAAAAACTGTCACAGCTTGTGACAGAATCCGCCAGCGTGCCGCCTGAACCAATTGCCTCGTTGCCGTGGGGACATAATATCCTGCTGCTGCACAAGCTCGAATCCAATGCCGGGCGATTTTGGTATGCCCACAAGGCCATCGAACACGGCTGGTCCCGCGCGGTGCTCACGCACCACATTGAAACGGAACTGCACAAACGCGAAGGCAAAGCCGTCACCAACTTTCAACGCACCCTGCCGCCGCCGCAGTCCGACCTCGCCGAACAAACGCTCAAAGACCCATACAATTTCGATTTCCTCACGATCCGCAGCGACGCGCATGAGCGCGACCTCGAACAGGGGCTACTCGACCACATCCAGAAATTTCTGCTCGAACTCGGCGTTGGCTTCGCGTTTGTCGGTCGGCAATATCACATGGAAATCAGCGGCCAGGATTATTATCTCGACCTGCTGTTTTATCATCTCCGGCTGCGGTGCTACGTCGTGATTGATCTGAAAATGAAAGCCTTCGAGCCGGAATTCGCGGGCAAGATGAATTTTTACCTTTCAGCGGTGGACGACCAGTTGCGCCATGCCGACGACAGGCCGTCCATCGGCCTGCTGCTGTGCAAGGAACGGGACCATTTGACCGTTGAGTATGCGTTGCGCGATTTGAAAAAGCCCATCGGCGTCGCCCAATGGCAGACCAAACTGGTCGAATCCCTGCCCAGGAATTTGAAAGGCAGCCTGCCGACCGTGGCGGAAATCGAGGCTGAACTTGACAATGCACGCCCAAAATAAAGTGGCGAATGGATCTTCAGCCCGTCGCCTGCTGCTCCGGCATGTGCGAAACCAGACCGCCGCAAACTCCTGTCACCGGCATTTTCCCACATTTTCAGGCGAGAAAAAACGCGGCTTGCAGCAGACGCCTTTTTTTGCTTCAATCCCAATGTTCCGAAAAAACGTATGTGACCAAAAACATTTAACAACAGATTTGCGGCTTCGGCTGCTGTCCACTACGAAACTGGCATTTCATTCAACGGACACGGTTCGAGGCACGCCCACATCGGGCGTGCCCGAAAGCGTTCCGTTGAGGGCACGCCAGTGCCTGTAGTGGGGCGTAAGTAGGTCACGCCTCTTTTCGTATTGGACAGGTTGATTCACAAATTGAAACAATCAAAAATAATATGAACTCGTTTTTTAGCCAACTCTTCCATTTCCCAATTCCCCGCCGCGCCGCCGTCATGCTGGTCGCGCTGGCGTGGAGCAGCCTCGCCTTCTGCGGCGAAATTCATGAAGCGGCCAAGAATGGTGACTTGGACAAGGTCAAGGCGCTTCTCAAAGCTAATCCTGATCTCGTTTCTAGCAAAGAAGACGGCGGCTGGACGCCACTACACGAAGCAGCGAACAAATGCCACAAGGATGTGGTGGAATTCCTGCTCGCCAACAAAGCCGATGTCAATGCCAAGGACGACAGTGGTCGAACGCCTTTACACATAGCAGCATTTTATCAGCTAGTTGACAACAAGGACACGATAGGCTTGTTGTTGGTTAACCACGCCGATGTAAATGCCAAGGATAACAGCGGTCAGACACCTTTGCACGTAGCAATATGGAATAACCAATTTGGCGGCAACAAGGACGCGGTGGAATTGCTGCTTAATAACAAGGCCGACATTACTGCCAAAGACAACAGTGGCCGGACGCCTTTACTCGGCGCTGTAATGGCTGGTTACAAGGATGTAGTTGAGTTGCTGCTGACCAAGGGAGCCGAGGTAAATACCAAGGACAAAGACGGCTATTCACCCTTGCACGCTGCGGCGGCTGAAGGTAAAAAAGATTTGGCAGAATTGCTCCTACCTAATCACCCCGATGTGAATGCCAAGGACAAATACGGACAGACGCCTTTGTTCTATGCTTCGGTTAACGGCAAGAAGGACATGGTGGAGTTGCTACTGACCAACAATGCTGATATTGATGCAAAAAATATGGACGGCATGACGCCTTTGATGGCGGCGTCGGCAAGTGGCTATAAGGAAGTGGTGCAACTGCTACTAGCCAACAAAGCCGATGTTAACGCCAAGGACAAGAGCGGTCGGACGCCTTTAGCATGGGCGACTACCAAGAACCAAGCGGACGTTGCGGACTTTTTGCGGCAGCACGGTGGAACACAGTAAGCGTTCTTGTTTGAGAAACAGTTAAATTATTAATGAAAGCCAAACTCCCCTCCCTGCTTATCGTGCTGGCCTTGATCACCAGCATTTATCCCGCTTTGGCACAAACGACCAATGTCATTGTTGCGTCAATACAAAAACCCGCACTTCTCACAACAGGCATGACGGCATATGTTCGAGTAAAAGACTATTTTACTCAGCAAAAGCCTCAACTATTTGGTGAGGCGACGAATGATACAATTCCTGCGGGGATCGAAACCAAACTGCAATTTGGAGATGCAGTAAAGCTGGGTCAGAAAAAGGATGGATTTCCTACTTACTGGCTAGTGACAAAGGACCAGACTCAGGAATGGATACCTTATTATGTTCTCACGACCAATCAAGCCGAAATTAATTTTTTGAAAGAAAACGACAGAATTCCAAAATCGATGACTTTTATTTATAATTTTAAAGGCGCGTTTACGATAGCATGTGGGAGATCGATCATGGAAGGGCCATTCGCATTCGTCGTTGATTCCCCAGGTGGCATGCCGATCATATATAAAGGAGGCAGGAGTCCATGCGCTATCGAAGGGAACGCTGTTTTATTTGATAATTCTGTGGTCGCGGCGAAATATTGGACTGCGGACGGAAAAAATGTGGGTCCGCCTGTATTTGATAACGCCAAAAAAGCATTCCAGCTCTCCCCAGCCTGTTTATATTATTGCGTCACCAATGGTGACAACCAGGCGTTTGAGTGTTTGGACTTAATCGCTTTAAAAGTCCGTAAGTAGTTATCACCTGCATTTCACATGAGAACAATCATCCAGTCCTTTTTAATTCTGTTTGCTTGCGTCATCGTAGTAAGCGCACAAAACACCGTCTCTTTTGACAACCAATCAGGCGAGCCAGCCTTGGTGAAACTAATCGGTCCGAGCACAACCGAAATTAAAGTGCCTGATGCCACAAAGCAGTCGGTCCAAGCATCGGCGGGGAAATATTTTATCAAAGTAAGGTATGGCGTTCAGGGCAAATACCACTACGCGAAAGGGCATGAGTTTACAGTTGACCAAACGGCTACTACGACTTCAGACATTACAATTACCCTCCATAAAGTGGTGAACGGGAACTACGAGTCGAGTCCCATAAACGAGCAGGAATTTGGTGTGGTTGATGCTGCCGCTGCGGCACCTAGCCTGGATACCAGAGAGAACCGAAATAAAGAGATTTATGACGCGATTAAAAATGACGACTTGGAAAAAGTCAAGGTGCTGCTCAAGGATAATCCAAATCTCGTTTCTTGCAAAGACGAATACAGTAGGACGCCTTTGCGCTGGGCGGTGTGGTATGGCCATAAAGATGTTGCAAAATTGCTGCTGGAAAACAAAGCCGATGTCAATGCCAGTGAGAAGGATGGCACTACCCCTTTGCACTTGGCGGCGTATAAGGGAAGCGTGGACTTAGCGGAATTGCTGTTGGCATACAAAGCAGATGTCAATGCCAAGGAAGACAACGGTGGTTCGCCTTTGCACGAGGCGGCGTATATGGGTAACAAGGACGTAGTGGAATTGCTGTTGGCAAACAAAGCGGATGTCAACGCTAAGGACAACGCCGGCAATACTCCTTTGCAAGTGGCAGCAGCCAGCGGCAAAAAAGACGTGGCGGAGTTGCTCCGCCAGCATAGCAGTCACGAATAAACCGTAAGGGCAATTATTTCAAAGCGTTTTTAATAATTGATCGTGAATTGGCCATTTTATTTTGGAACAACAAGATTACGCAAGGAAGCTCAATATGAAGAAAGCACAAATAATCGCTGGTTTTATTGCAATTTTAGCGGCTGGTTGTGGGCGATCCGATTCGCCAACAACAAAAGAAGGTGCAGGGAACCAGACAATGCCACGCACATCCGTTGATACTGCTATGGAAGGGCCTATCCAACTCGGAAAAGCGACAACGGTGGTTCAACCTGACGGCACAAAGTATGACTTTACGGTTCAAGAATATGCAGCTTATCAAAGCGATATGGAAGAGCTTGCAGGTCGTGCGGCTATTCTTATCGAGATCGCGCCCGTAAGCGCGTCTCCTGCGGTTGATATAAAGAAAACCACTGCCACTGCAAAACTTCGGGACGGTTCCTCGGTCAGTCTTTTCGGGATTCGAGCATTTGTCGCAGATCCAAACAAACAACCAATGCGCATCGGCTCCATCTCGACCAACAAACAAGTTAGTGTGAGTTACGCGAGGGATATTAAAAGCTCAATCGGAAAGTATTCTGCAAGCGACCCGTATGGCAGCCCAACTTATGAATTCGAGGCCAATAGTGATTGCTTTTATTCATACGATCTCAAAGGAACTAATGCCATGTGTCTCGGTTTGATCTTGGAAGCGCAATTTACAAATGTTGAATCCCTTACACTTTTTGGAAAAACCATTAATATCGGAAAGCAACCATGAATAGAATCGTCCTATCTCTGTCAGAAGTGACGTTCCGCGCCAATCGGAGCAACCATGCCTAATATAAATATTCTGTTTGGGCGGCTTTGCCACTCCCCAATTCTCCGCCGCGCTGTTCTTATGCTTGTCGCACTGACTTGCAGCAGCCTCGCCTTCTGCGGTGAGATTCACGAGGCGGCCCAGAATGGCGACTTGGATAAGGTCAAGGCGCTGGTCAAAGACAATCCCGATCTGGTTTCTAGCAAAGACGAATACAGTAGGACGCCTTTGCATTGGGCGGTGTGGTATGGCCATATTGGTGTGGCGGATTTTCTGTTGGCAAACAAAGCCGATGTCAACGCCAAGGACAAGGACGGTGGAACGCCGTTGCACTTTGCGGCAGCTAAGGGCGAGAAAGACATCGCTCAATTGCTTCTGGCCAGCAAGGCTGATGTCAATTCCAAGGCCAACAACAGCGAGACGCCTTTGCACTTGGTGGCGCAGACGGACTACAAGGACGTGGCAGAATTGCTCCTGGCCAGTAATGCCAATGTCAATGCCAAGGACAACAGCGGCCTAACCCCTCTGCACTATGCCGCGGGATTTCATCACAAGGACGTGGCCGAATCGCTACTGGCTAATAAGGCCGAGGTCAACGCCAAGGACAAGGACGGCGATACGCCTTTGCACATGGCGGCGAAATTTGGCCACAAGGACGTGGTGGAATTGCTGCTGGCCAACAAGGCCGATGTCAATGCCAAGGACAAGGACGGCGAGACGCCGTGCTACTTGGCGGCCGTTAAGGGCTACGAGGACGTGGTGGAAATGCTGCGCCAGCACGGCGGCCAGGCCAAGACAACAACTGACGCCACGATTCATGACGCGGCCAATGTTGGTGACTTAGAGAAAGTCAGGGCGCTGCTCAAAGACAATCCTGATCTGGTTTTCAGCAAAGATACCAATGGCTTCACGCCTTTACACTATGCGGCGGATAAGGGCCACAAGGATGTGGTGCAATTGCTGCTCGCAAACAAGGCGGAGGTTAATGCCAAGGACAATGATGGGTTTACACCTTTGCTCTTGGCGGCGGGTGGGGGATACAAGGACGTAGCGGAGTTGCTACTAGCCAACAATGCCGAGGTCAACGCGCAGGACAGAGACGGCGGCACTCCTTTGCACCACGCGGCGGATAAAGGCCACAAGGACGTGGCGAAATTGCTACTAGCCAATAAAGCCGAGATCAATGCCAAAAAAAAGGACGGCGCGACGCCTTTGCACTTGGCGGCGTATAGAGGATACCAGGATGTGGTAGAATTGCTGGTGACGAAAAAAGCCGACGTCAACGCCAAGGACAACAATGGTTTTACGCCTTTGCACTATGCGGCGGCAAAGGATCAAAAAGGAGTGGCAGAATTGTTGCTGGCTAACAAGGCCGATATCAATGCCACAGGCAATGACAGTTGGACGCCTTTGCACACGGCAAATTTTTATGGCCTACATGACATGGCGGAATTGCTGCGCCAGCATGGCGGCCGCGAGCAAAAGTTTGACGTGCCTCCCACGAATTGGCCAACTTATTCGAGTGAACTCATAGGCTCGCACGAAGTGCGAGTTAAGAATCCCAATGATTTCAAAGTTCGCGTCGGTTTGCGGTCTGATGGCAAGGGAAAGGATTTCATTGTTTCGCCGAGTGGAACGGAATCAGTCAATGTGCCAAACGGGCGTTATGATATTTATTTCAACTATTCGAGCGATCCTAGCGGACTATATCAGGGAGACGGCTTCACTTTGGAAAATAACGGCGTAGAAATTACGATTACAAAAGTGGTGAACGGAAACTATGGCATTCGTAAAGTGAAATAGTAGGCATCTCCGCTACTCAAGGATAGCCAATGAAAGTTGCACCGAGGCCGTTGTCTCCAGGATGGACGATTCACCCCAAAAAAAGTGCCAGCAAAAGTGCCAGCAAACCTCATCTGGTGAGGGTTAAATGGAGTTAAAAAGAGTCGGCTGCGGTTAAGCTTGACATAAAACGTAACCGCCTTATATTCAGGACATCAGCGATGCCATAGGCAGTTGATTTAGAGTGGCTTGTGGAAGGCGGGACGCGTTCGATTCCGACCCTCGCCTCCAACTAAAACCCTTTATTCATCAGGGTTTTACGAGAGTCGGGAGTCAGAGTTTCACCGGAATCTTCACCTGTTTGGCTACCCGTTCAGAAAACTGTCTCTGCTCGAATACCGCTTGCCCACTGCTCGCTTACGCGACAGTCGCCGATTGCCTCACACTCATAACGATGAGTGAAACAATGAAACAAACATTCGGGCTGATACGGCGTCCCTGGGGCGTCTTCTACATTAAAAACAAAATGACTGGCGAACAAAAGAGCCTCAAGACAAGCGACAAGTTTGAGGCGCAACGCATCCTCCAGGCGCACAATGAATCGGAGAATCAACCGCACTTCAACCTGTCGCTGGCGCGGGTGTATCTGAACGGCGCTGATCCCAAACTGGCAACGCGAACCTGGCAGGAGGTCATGGAAAACATCGTCGCCAAGAAAACGGATGAAACGCGGAGACGCTGGGAAGTCGCCATCAAGGATCGGAATTTTGACTGCATCCGCAATCTGCCCGTCGCCGAAACCCGCCCGGAACATTTCGACCGGGCGTTGGCGGATGGCAAGGTTTCCACCAATGTCTATTTGCGGCGCATTCACAATCACGCGCTGGGCATGGAATGGCTGCTGAAATCGGTCATCCCGCGCCTGCAATGGCCCAAGCCGGTGTTCAAGACCAAGCGGGCCATCACGGCAGAGGAACATGCCGCGATTGTAGCGCGGGAGCAGAACGCGGAGCGGCGGGATTTTTATGAACTGCTGTGGCATACCGGCGCGTCGCAAACGGATGCGGCCTGTCTGCTGGCCGAGGACGTGGATTGGAACAGCCGCACGATTTGTTACTCGCGGGCAAAATTGAAGTCGCGCGGCGGGATGGGCATCAAACCGGCGCTGATTCGCTTCGGCGCGGAAATCGAGGCTATCTTGAAACGGCGTCCAGCGGTGGGGCCGCTTTTTCCATACCTCCGCACGGTGCGTGCTGGCGACCGGGCAACGGAGTTCAAGCAACGGTGCGGCGGGTTGGAGATTTCTGGTGTGTCGCTGCACTCGTATCGTTATGCCTGGGCGGAACGGGCTTTGAAGTGCGGCTACCCGGAGCGGTTCGCACAGCAGGCATTGGGGCACAATTCCAAGGCGGTGCATCATGCCTACTCGAAACACGCCGAGGTCACTGTGCCGTCGCTGGATGATTGGGAAAAGGAATGGGGGAAAAATGCGCAACGCACTGCGCAACCAAAACTGGTGCCGGTGGATTTCCGGTCGCCGTTGGCTGCCGTGGCACAATCGAATTAACCCGGCGGGGACTGGACATGCCGTGAATTTGGAAAGACTGAACACGACTGGAATCCTTTCCATGACGTGGAAAGGCGGCGCGGAGCGTGAAGGCAGCGCAGCGGAAAAGAAGTCCAGAGGGAAAGCCTCTGGCGCGGAGCTTGGGGACGGCGCAAGTCCTCAACCAAGCAAAAGCGGCTGAACCGTTGCGATCCAGCCGCGCAAGTGTTTCTGGCCGGTCAATCATCGTCTGGCGGCATGGCAGTAAACAAACAGGGCTGGGCGGCTTCGGAGGCACGGCGGGCGCGGTCGGCCTCGTCGCGTTCGCGGGCGATGCGTTCGCCGTCCAGGGTCGTTTCCTGAAACAAGTTGAAAGCCTGCGGCGTGAATCCGAATTCATGCTGCGGAATGTGCAAGCGGCGTCTGCCTCGTTTCATGGTGGGTTCTCCTTTACGACTAATCCGCCGGGTAAAAGGTTGGATACTTCTGGCGCGGGTCAATCCGCGCGCCGGTGCGAAACTCTCCGCAAGGGTGCTGCCAAACCTGCCGCTTGCGGTTCCAATGAAAACCAAGCTGCGACAGTTCCGCCGTCACGTTGCGCGGTTGCTTGTGTTGAAACTGAATCCAAACCCATTTGCCGACAACCTCGCACAACTCCCAAAGGCGCGGCGTTTCGTGATAGAGCAAATCCAAAACTTTTTCTGTCGAAAGTCCGCGATTGTAAAATCGCTGTCTGAAATCAATCTTCGGCAGTTGTTCTGAATTGCGCTGTGCGGTCCGGTTCTGGAGCCTTGAATCTGAATTTGTATTTGTTTTCATAATCTTTTTTTTACTGCTGTGCGTTCTCGGCCTCTCGCCCTGCACGAAGAAAGCCTGCCGAGCCATGCGGCCAGCGGGAGTAGTCTTCAGAGGGCACCGCGTCCGGCCCGTGGCTCGATCACCAGGCTGGTGAGGGCGAGAGGTTGAGAACGCCAAAAAAGGATTTGAAAACATCTGTAAATGAGCCGGGCAGCAGGGTTACTGGCTCACACTATGCGCGGGGCGGCTGGCGGGGTTCATGCCAGGTTCACGGGCGGGCAGGAACCATGACAGACGCTCTTATGGCGTTTGGGGGCAAGAGAGGGGCGTATAAATCGGGCACGCGGGGGCCGCGATCTCTTGTCTCTCAGCCGGAAAGGCCCGGAGTGGAGCGGTCGCCCATTGGTGGAGGCCCAGACGCACAGAGCGAGCGGAGCGAGACCGAGCATCGTAGCCGGAGCAAATGGGCGAGTAAGTGGAACGGAGAGGCTTTCAGGCTGAGTGACAAGCTCGAATTGGGTGCGGCATGAGTGCGGAGGTTTTGTGGAGGCCCAGCCTCGCACGAAGGAGAAGCGTAGCCGGGAGCAAAAGCCGCCGCTCTCAGGACGCGGGGAAAAGCCTGTCTCAGACAATTCGAGCCGGTGGAACAGAGCGCAATGGAAGAGCCAGCCGGTGGAGCGGTTCACTGGCGGCACTGGAATGGAGCGGAGTGGAGACGGCTTGAATTGGCGGAGTCAGGCCCCAAAACCAGCCGATGTGTCGTTGCGGAATTTGAAGGTCCAGGCTCGCAGGAACGAGAACCGTAGCCGGAGAATTCTGCGGCGACTCATCGGCGCTCGTGGACAAGGGGCAGACGAAACATCTGCCTGTTGTTTGCAAGGCCGTGGACTCCAAGAAACCCCCGTGGCAGCGTTAAAAGCAGTTGGCACAAGCCATGCGGTTGATCGCCGTATGATGACTTAGTCACCGTCAGTTTACTTTCCATTGGCCCACAACATATAAGCATTACGGCGATTTTAAAGCGGCGCAACTCACGGTCTTAGAACACGCGAGCCAGTCGGGTTAATTGCGTAATCAAGTCGAATGAGTCCGGGGACATTGTCGTTAAATGGAGCATTCAATTCAACGGTCATTCGCCCATATTCTTGGCCGTTCTTTAACATGACGTAAAATCGCCTAGTCCCGATTGAGCCATACTGGCCACCTTTAATCTGTTGCTGAAGCTGGAACGCGGACTCATAACCGTTTGCGGGGGCCGAATACATCGATGAATCGGAGTGCTCCTCCTCCAGAAGTCCGCCGTCTATCACCTCAATTTTGCATGCCCAATCATTCGTTTCGCCGCGGACGGGGTGCGCTGCATATTTAATCCATATTTTGAGATCGCCTTCACCTGATTCGGCAATCGTGCCTTTATTAAGATTAATCACATAAGGAGTGCCATCAGGCTGGATATGAAATAACTTTTGTGCGCCAATCAGTTTTTCGTGGATGTTGGTGCCCCACATTCTAAAGATCACGGGATTGTCGATGCTGCCGCTAACAGATCCAAAAAAACGCCTCGCGTTTGGCTCCAACTCGTAGCCTGGCTTAGTTAGCGATTCAATCTCCACCCCTTTGCCGGTAATGCTGTCCAAGAAAAACCGGCCATCTGCATCTGTGTTAAGCTTACTGCGAACATATTGAGCCGTGGCGATATATCGGGGGTCAAAATGAGGTCGCTGCACGCTCAAAACGATTTGCGCTCCCGACAACGCTTTGCCGTCCTGGTCAATCACCCTTCCATAAAACGTGATGGGAACGTTCATTCCCTCTATCCCTTGCTTATACAGTGGCCACGCATCAGGGGGAAGGGTGGGGACAGCGTTCGTGGGAGCGGCATTCTGCGCGGCCACAGTGTATATGAAACCAGCGCAAAACAGGAGCAGTGTTGTCGCCGTTTCCAGTCGCAAGGGAGATGATTTTACATTCATAGAAATTGCCATTTATTGGGTTATTTGAGACGATACGATTGCAGAACTTGATTCCAAAACTGCCAGCGCTGCATATTGTCAGAGCGAAACTCTCCGCTGTGGTATATGTGCTTAGGCCCAAAATTATACGGCGGGTTGTCCAGTTCAATTTGCTGATATGTTACTCCCACCTTGAAAACACCCGCTACGTTCTGCTGCTCCCCGAGCGCCAGGCTTCGGGATTGGTCGCAGAAGGCAAATATCGGGAACGTGTTCGTAGGAAAGGAAAGGAGGCTGTAGGTATCGCCCCAGATGCCTATATCGACCGAATAAAAATTCGTCCCGACACAAGCATATGCCTGATAAGGAGAAAGAATCTTCCAGGGCTGGTCCGGTTTTGTGTTCTGGTCAACAGGCCACGGGATTGTAAACGCCCAATCGTTCGTATTGAAGAAATTGATGTAACGCCCGGCTCCCGCCACGCCATTAAAGTAGCAGGGTGCGCCGTTTGTCCAGTACTGAGCGTAACAATCTGGAGTGGTGAACGTCCCAGGTCGATTTGTAGTCGTTGGATCGTAGGTGTGCGCTGATACCGCGCCTTGCGCCGCGATGTAGGTGTTTACGAGGGGCGTGCTCCCTGCCATCTGCAACGCCTGTCCTGCGGCCACATTTCCCAGGCTGTGAGCGAATAAATAGACCTGCCCTGGATACTTGGCGTTTAGGCTCACCAACAGGTGGTAAAGGCCGGTTCCCGATTCCCAAGAGGTGAGTTCATCAGCATCAAAAATCAGCGGGTTTGACCGGCACGGCCAGCGGAACGACCCAAACCGGCCCTGATAACCCTGCCAATAGAGGCGTTTGAACGCCGTGTTGGCGCGAGCGTCGATCTCCCACTGGGCGACGTTATAGCCATGCACCGAAAGAATGTAGGTGTCGTTGGTGTCATAGTCCGGGTCGTACGAATACTGGAATGGAACAGTCGTTCCTTGCGGCAGATTATCGCTCGCCAGAACGGCGATGTTCTCTGGGGGAACTCCCGCGTCATCTCCCACCGTCCAGCGTTCGTACATGTTCTTGATGTCCGTGATCTGAATGTACTGCGAGGATTGCGCCAGTATGTTGTCGCTGCCGTCCGAAACCGTCAAATTCAATTGGTTGGTACCGTAGCTGACGCCGCAAAAGATATAATGGTCGCCCGCCCAGCCGTTCGAGAAAGTCGAGGCGTTTAACAATATGTTGGAACCGGGGCCAAGCCGTCCGATATACTGACAGAGATTGGTGTTGATCTGGTTGCTGGCCGTGGTCAGGTTGGTTAGATAGCCAATGCCGCCGTCCGGGTCGGCGGCTTGGAAGATGTCAATCGTGGGACTGCCAGGATCTGCATATTGCTGGCCATTCCAAACCAGCGCCCAACTCAATGTCACGGTGCTGCCCTCCGGTAAAAGCGAAAGTGCGTTGGAGACACCGGACACCCACAATCGAGCATAGTCCTCCAAGTCGCGGGGACAGGGGATCGCTCGGTTTCCAGCAACCGTGTAGTCGTAATCTGGCGTGGGATTTTCGAGCGACTGCTGCACGTCATCCTCTTCCCAAACCGCGCTTCCGAACCCACTATCAATATTGTCGATGTCCCATCGGTCGTAATTATTATTGACCCAAAAAAGGCCGCTCCGCCGTTTTTTTGCAAGTGCCATTATATCAGCGGGTTGGCCCGCCTTTACCCTGCGGCGGGCTTTGTCGTACAACCGGCAATGGGGCCGATGATTGCCCCTGGCCGGATTGCGCTGTTTCGTCGTTCTCACCGTCGGGCCAGCATACCCGACTTGACTCCCTTGTCCTAATCGAAAAAAGACGGGCCTGCATTGATTTAATGAATGAAGACGGGGCCTGGCTGGTCGGGTTCAAGGCAAGTCCTCCCGGGCTGATTTACGGCGCTGCTGCTGCTCCCTGGGATGGAACTTGCGGTGCGCCTCCTTCAAGTCGGCAATGGACACGCGCAGATACCGTTCGGTGGTCGCCAGCGATTTGTGACCGAGCATTTCCTGAACGTGGCGCAAGTTGGCGTTGTTCTTCAACAGGTGGGTGGCGCAACTGTGCCGCCACAGGTGGCAGGTGACGTGTTTTTTGAGATTCAACCGGCGCACGTAACGATTGATGATGTTTTTTATGCCATGCACGCCGAGGGGCAGGCCGCCGCGAGTCGAGATAAACAGCTTGTCCGTCTCCCGGCTCTTCAAAAGCTCTGGCCGGATGGCTTTGATGTAGTTCTCCAAGTATTGACAGGCGATGCTGCTTAACGGCACGACCCGGTCTTTTTTGCCCTTGCCCCGGTTCACGCGCAACAGTTCTTCCTCCAAGTTCACGTCGGCCACGGTGAGGTTGCGCAACTCGGCCTTGCGGATGCCGGTGGCGTAAAGCACTTCGAGCAACGCCCGGTCGCGGTAGCCGGACAGCGTATGCGTGTCCGGCGCTTCGATGATCTTGCGGGCTTCGTCGGGCGTCAGCACGTTCTTGGGCAGCGCGTCCGGTTCTTTGGACAGGCGCAAGCCCTGGGCTGGGTTGTGGGCGAGATAGCCTTCACTGGTGAGGAATGCAAAAAAGTTTCGGATGCCGGACAGGACGCGGTTCTGCGACGCGACGGTTCGCGCCGTGCCTTTGAAGGTCGGCTGGTAAAAAACCCACCGTTGAAAGTCCTGCAATACTGCCGCCGTGACGGTGTGAATGTCGGTGATTTTGCTCTCGGTCAAAAACTCGTTGAACCGATTGAAGTAAACTTCCAGAGTTCGCAACGTCTCGCGGGAGTAGTTGAGCGATTCCAAGTTTTGCAGATAGCGGCTAAAGAGCGCGTCAAAGGTGAGTGGTTCGGGTGTCATGGGATTTCAGGGTTGGGGGTGGCATTGTGGCGATGACCGCCGGGCATTTGCGCCGCGCTCTCGCGTGTGACTTCCGTGGTTGCTGCTGCGTCCTCCGTGCGCGGGTGGGTGCGTCGCAACATTTTTTTCAAGTCGGACATGGTGACGCGGGTGTAAATGTCGGTGGTCTTGAGCGATTTGTGTCCGAGCAAACGCTGCACGTAAACAATGTTGGAACCGTTGGACACCAGATGCGTGGCGAAGGTGTGCCGCCACACATGCGGCGACACGTTCCGGCCTAGAACGCGCCGGGCATGGCGCAAGATGATGAGCGCGACGGCTTCCTTGTGGATGGGCGCGTGGGGCTGGATGGGTGAGAGCCAAAGCGCGTCCGTCCAGCCGGGATTGCGCGGCGCTTTGAGCCATACATTGCGGGCCTCTTTAAGATAGTTGCCGATGGCTTCGCACGCGGTCTGGCCGATGGGCACGATGCGTTCTTTCGAGCCTTTGCCCATGACGCGCACAAAGCCGTTGCGGATGTCCACGTCCGGCAATGTCAGCCGGGCCATTTCCTCGCGGCGAATGCCGCTGCTGTAGAACAGTTCCAAAAGGGCTTTGTCCCTGAGTCCCTTGGGCGTGTTGTCCGGGGCGTCCATCATCTTGCGGACCTCGGCGCGGGTCAGGATGCGCTTGGGCAAACGGCGTTCCCATTTGGGCAATGGCACGCCCACAGTCGGATTGAGCAAAATCGCGTCGGTGTTTTCCAGTTGGGCGAAGAACTGACGCAACGAACTCATGTGATGGCGAACCGTTGCGGAGATGTACCGGCGCATGAGCGCCAGTTGAAAGTCCTGGATGGTGTCGCGGCTGACTTCGCGCAGATCGGCCACGCCGCTGGCTTTCAGATGTTCAAAAAATGTCTTTATCGAATGCTCCCGGCATTTGACCGTCTGCGGTGAGAAGTGGCGCACACGCATAAATTCAAGGTGATTTTCTAAAAGTTTTTCCATGCTCATGGTTTTGCTCCGTTGGTTGGTGTTTCTGGTACAGGTTCCCCCGAAAAAGGCGCGAGGTTGGCCGGTGACAGTGGCAAAACCCTTTGTCCATCGGCGTTTGCCCCGTTTTTAACCCCGCGTTTTTCCACCTGCAAGGTGGGTGCAAGGTGGCCGTTTTTGGCTGCGGGGTGGGGCAAAATGCCTGCAAGGTTGGCCTCCCGGCGCACCTGTTCCACCGATTTGATGCCCGCCAAAAACTTCCCGCCCTGCTCGTGCTGCTCCGGCTCATAGAGCAAACGGTACTGATAGGTCTGCCCGTTGCGGCCTGAGAGCGGCAGCGCGTATTCCATTTCCACCAGTTCATTCAGGTGCGTCCGCAACCGGGTGTCGCCCCACTTGAACGCCTCGCGCAGTTCGCGCCGATTGAAGCTGATGTGCGCGGCGATTTTTCCCCCGGCCCGGCGCTGCACGTATTGATGGGTCAGGCGCAACAACTCGCGCCCTGGGCGCGACAGGTCATCGAGGCTGTGGCCGAACAACTGGTGCGCCAGTTCGTTGGCAATGGTGATGTCGTCCAGCGTGGTTTCGATATATTCGCCAAGCTCCGGGTCGTCGTGGACGGGCCGCTGCAACTGATACAGGAACGTCACGGCCAAAATGAGATTCAGATATTTGGGATGGTCGCGGCGCACGGCCAGCGATTCGTCGGGATAAGTCAGCAGCGGCTCGAACGGATTGAGCACCTTCAACGGCCTGAGCAACCGTTGCAACGCATGATGCCGTTTCAAGATCGCTTCCCTCGCCAGCCGTTTTTTCCAGCCTTCGCGCGTGTGGCTCTGGCGCTGCGCCTCCAAAATCGCCCGCGTCTGCTCCAATGATTCGTCAACACTAATGATGATAAACCGGCTGCGCGTCTCGGCGTCGGTGCGCGGGTCGGTCGTGGTCTGAAAGACCGCCGTGGGACCATAAACCGTGTTCATCTGCGTTTCGAGTTTGCCGGTCAGCGAGTTTTTGGTGGTGGATTCGATGACCAGTTTTTTTGCGGAGATGAGATTGCGGATGGCGTAGTCCGCTCCCTGCGCCCCGGCCAGTTCCTCCACGGCCAGCACTTTGTGACGCAGCGAGTCCTCGCCCTTGTAAAACAACGCCCGGTCGGTCAGCGAAGTCAGTTTGATTAAATCCTCGTCGGGGCAGAGCGACAGCACGGTGTCCTGCAAGTGGCTTTTGCCGGAACCGCTGCCCGAAAGAGTCATCAATGCCAGCGGGTCGGGCATCTTCCGGCTGGTCATTACCAGATAGCCAATCAGCTTATTGGTCGCCTCCCGCACCATGCCGAGTTTGTCCATGTCGCGCAAAATCTCCCCGGCCAGATCGGGATGCCTGCCGAGCTTCAACGCCTCGGCCTTGTCGGTGTCGGACACGAGCACCACCTGGCCCCGGCTCTCGGTCAGTTGCTTTTGCGCGTAAGCCTCCACCTGGCTGATGAGCCGGTTGACATCGCCTTCGACCGCTTCCACGGTCTCCCGAAAGAGCCGGGCCGCTTCGCCGATGAACACGCGGCGCGAACGGCTCACGTAAAAATCAATGGTGTCAATGTGGAAGCGCCCGGCGCTCACCGGGTCGGCGCTGACGGCCTTCACCGTCGCCCGCAAGCGGGCCTGCTTCTGCTGCTCAATGGCGCGAAGCTCGTACCGGCGGTTGCCGTAACGGGCGACAAAGCCGTCCGGCGTCATTTCGATTTGCTCGTCACCCTGCTTTTCGGTGACTTCACTTTTCGGCGGCTGCGCCGGTTGCAACGGCTCAAGGCATTGTTTTTCAAAATCGGTCGGCGAACGGCTGAGGAAAAAATCGTTGGCGTCCTTCACCCCTTCCGGCCAGCGCACGACATGGATTTGCTTGACCAGCGATGGCAGGACTTCGGTTTGCAGTCGCCCGGTGGCTTCCTCGCCTCCTTTGTCGTTGTCGAGGCACAGATAAACCTCGGTCGTGCCGGTCTCCTTCAAAAGCTGCTCGTGATGCGGCGTCCAGCCGTTCGTGCCATACAACGCGATCACGTTTCTAAATCCAGCCTGCCACAAGCTCATGCCGTCCAAAATTGCCTCGGTGATAAACAGCGTTTGATTTGTCCTGGCGGCGGCGGCATTCCATACGCCGCGATGCGGGCCGGGCAGATATAGATGAGGCGGTTCGGCGTCGGTGACGCGCCTGCCGTAGATGCCCGCCACGTTCCCGGCCGCATCGAAGATCGGAACGGTGACGCAACCGCAAAAATGCTCCTGCCCCTTCGCGTTCAACACGCCCAAGGTTTTGAGATTGCGGATGATGTCGCCCGATTTGGGCAGCGCCTTGTGCAACGTGCCATTGCTGTAACCGACATGGAACACTTCCAGCAGCGTCGCGCCGGACAGATTGCGCTTGTTCAGGTAGCTCATGCCGGTCTCGTCCTTGCGGAGCGTCCGGGTGTAGAACTTGACCACGCGCTGCAACAACGCCTCGGCGTCCTCCGGCTTCAACACTCTGGCCGGCGCTGAGGACGGTGGCGGTGTTCGCGCAAACACGCTGCCGCTGTTTTCTTTCAGCCACGCGATGGCCTGGCTTTTGGTCAGGCCGTCCTTGCGCATGATAAAATCAATCACGCTGCCGCCGACGTGACAGCCCAAACAGTTGAAAAGATTTTTCGATGGCGTGACGCGGAACGAGGGCGTTTTCTCCTGATGGAACGGACAGAGGCCGACGTAATCCTTGCCCTGCTTGGCGAGCTTCACGCCCCGCGACTGCACCACGGCCACAAGATCAATGGATTGTTTCAAACGATTTAGGTCAATGGCGTTCATGAAGGAAAGTCGAGACGGGCGCTACCTTGCGGCAACGCCCGTCCCGTCTGCCAGTGCCTGTGTGGGTGCGTGAGGAAAGTTTGCAGCCGAAAACGGATGCCGCCTTGCGGCGACACCCGTTCCGGCGCTTAGCGGTGCCTTGGTCGGAGTGCGTGGGCAAAAAGAGTTCATTGCGCCTTTTCCAGCCCGTCCAAAAAAGCCTTCACTTGCCGCACTTCCCGAAGAATGAGGCTGCCCGTGTTCCCGACCATTTCCCGCTCCAGCGGTTCGCCCCTACGATGATCGCCGCACGCGTCCAGCAACCCCGCCAGCGTCGTGAGGTTGGCGCAGCACTCACGGAGACCGTCCAGGGCATCGAGCCGGGCGACTGCGGCCTTGGACGCCGGGCGGTTGTTGGCGCGAGAGGATCGAACCCGTTTTTCGCGGGAAGCGGTCAAGCCGTTTTTCCGAGTTTTATTGCGGTTCTTAACCATGACATCTATAAACAACTATAACTGTTTATTCAATGCAAGTCAAAACGCATATTTCCGAACCTGCCCCGTATAGTCCTCTCGATATGGCAGGACGACCAGCAACGAAACCGGCTCCTCCGTTCGGCGAACGCCTGGCGGCGCTACGGAAGGAACGCGGATGGACTCAACCGCAACTTGCGGAGCGGCTTGGCGCTACCGTTACGATGGTGACGTACCTTGAACGACGCGCGAAAAACCCCACTGTCAAAACAATGGAGCAAATCGCCCGCATCTTTGGCGTTCCGGTCAGCGAACTGCTCGGTTTGGCGAAAGTCCAACCGAGCGCACGCAAACCGGGACCGCCTTCACGCTTGCAGGAACTCACCGGGCAACTTTCCAAACTGCCACGCGGCCAGCAAAAGATCGTCATTCGGATGCTCGAAGGTTTTTTGAAGACGAGCAAGTCTTCCTGAGTTTGGGCGCATTAGCCCCGATTGATTCCAGCCGCAAGGCTTCAAGGATTCGCTTCGTGTTTCCTAAGTGCCGCAGTTTCCGGGCGGAGCGAGCATTGTCAAGGTGGAGGCAGCGGGAGACGGGGGCACTACCTTGACAAGCGCAGCGGAGCCATACAATGGCAGCGGTAAACACGAAGCAGCCACGGCATTGCGAGCGTTCTGCTCGCCCACGGATTTTTCCCGCAACTGCGTTTCGCAGTTCAACCCCTGAGCGGGTACACGAAAAAGGGCGCGACTGCGCCCCGTTCCTTTACAGGAACATATCCGTCGAGTCATTGTAGGGCCGGAAGCTCAGGCGGCTTTCCCGCCAGCTTTTCCGAATGAGTTCTTCGGTGACGCGCGTGTCCGGCGCGTAACGCACCGCGTAGGCGCACCCCTCTGAGTAAACGATTCCGGTCAGGCCCAGGTGATGCCGCCGGATGTTGATCGAGTCTATCTTGGATGATTTTTTCATACGCTTTCTTTTTGGTCGGGCGACCATCCGAGAAGCGCAGTTGTCAAGGTGGAGATGACGCTGGCTGAGGGGCGCAAGGGGCCAGCGGCATACGACCTTGATAACGAGCATCGCAGGATACAATGACGCCAACCAGGGAAGCGGATGAACCAGAGCTTGCTTCTGTTGCGCTCCCTTGAGCGGCCTGGCGCGTTTGCGCCCCTCTGTCTCCAACGGCTAAAATGAAAAACGGATGGCGTTTCCACCATCCGTTAAAACTCAGAGCTTCGGACGTTTCACCTAATTCCGGCGTTGCTCACGCCATCGGCGTAAAAAAATCAAAGCTTTGATCTGAGCGCGGACAACTTCCGGCACGCTGCGGATTTTGTCAACATCGCCACTCTTGCGCCAGCATCAAGCCGTTTTCTGTCGGTGCCAAGTCCGCGAGCGTCCGGGGAGACGACAGCCTGACTCAACTTCGTCTCGTCGTCTCCCGGAGAGCGAAGCGGACGCGGGCACGGACAGACTGACTTTCATTTGCACGAAGCAGGCGCGTTGCTGGCGTGACGCTTGCCCTGTTCGCAAGCGACATGACAGGAACGGGCCTGCGCGTGCTCCCGGCTTCTGCCGGTCACACTGGCAGATTGAAGCGGTGCTGCCGGGTCGGCGTCGCCGGTTTGGTTTCGACGCTTGCCGTTGGCGCGGCGGGCTTGCCGTCGCCATTGCCGGTTTTCGGTGCGGCCTTGTGCCGTGGCTTCTTCTCCCCGCCCTGGGCGCGAATGTATTTTCGCAGCGTCGGCTCGCTCACCGGGATTCCGGCACTGGTCAACTCTTTGGCCAGCACTTGATAGCTCACGTTGCGATTGCGCCGGGCGGCAAGGATTTGCTCGCGCACCTTGTCCAGCAAGGTGAACACCGTCTTGGGTTGCGGATTGTCGGCTTCCGTCAACTGGCCGAGCTTCCCGGCCAACGCCGTGAAGTCTATCCGCTTTTCCAGTTCCGCATAATTTGGCTTCTCTTTCATAGTCGTTCTCCGTTTTGCGCCCCGCCGCGCCTGGTGGCCGTCCGCAAGGACCGCGCCGGGATCGCGCTCGTTTCGTCCCCCGGAACACCGCCGTTTCCTCCCGGCGACGCATTCGCCGGAGGGGTTGGTGTCATACCCCATTTCACTCTTTCTACTACCACAACAGGCCGCTCATTTTGTGTAGCTCATACATCTTCTGCTCCGACGTTTCTGCCATGCTTCAATGGATGAATGGCCATTGCATCACCGCCGATTTTGCCACGGAGACAGCCAGCAAGTTGTACCGATTTCATTACAACCTGTGTTCCGTGATGCTGGTAATTTGGTCGGCCATGAAACGCATTTCATCACCGCAGATTACCGGCAAAGAGGCGTTCAAGTTGTTCAGGCAACCGAACAACTTGAACCGGAGATTTCGCTTAACCTGCTGACGTATGTTTACCGGCAAGCCACAGAAGAACCGGGGTGCTGCGACGACCTATTTCGACGAGCATCTGTCGCACAACGATTACTACACCCAAACGGAGACTCAGGCCGGGCAATGGATTGGCGTCGGCTGTGAACGGCTGGGATTGAGGCCGGGTGAAGTCGTCACGCGGGATGCCTTCCTCAAGCTTTGTGACAACCTGGACCCGGAGACCGGCCAGCAGTTGACGCTCACCACCATAAAAGACCGGCGCATCTTCTTTGACTTCCAGTGCGCTCCGCCAAAATCGGTTTCGATTCTAGCCGTCACCATGAACGACCAGCGCATCATCGAGGCGCACAGGGAAGCCTCCACACTCGCGCTCCGGGAACTGGAACAGTTCGCCGCCACCCGGATTCGCAAGGGCGGCATCGAGGATAAAGACCGGCTTACCGGCAACCTGGTCGGCGCGGCCTTCATGCACACGTCCTCCCGCGCCCTTGACCCGCAACTGCACACGCATTTCGTCCTGTTCAACTGCACCTGGGACAAGACGGAGCAACGATGGAAGGCGCTGCAAACATCCGGCATGTTCGACGCCATCCATTACGGCACGGAAGTCTATCGCAACGAGCTGGTCAAACGGCTGCAAGGCATCGGCTATAAGATTCGCCACACCAGTTCGGCGTTCGAGATTGAAGGCGTCGAACCGGAGTTGATCGAACGGTTTTCCAAACGCTCCAAGGAACGCGACGCCGCCGTTGCCAAAGAGCAACTGCGCCTCGGCCGCAAGCTCACCAAGGATGAGGTCGCCAATGTCGTCCACCAGACCCGCCCAAAAAAATTGAAGGGCGCCAGTGACGAGCAAGTACGCAAACAGCAGCTTGGCGAGATTGGATTTTTCGAGAAGCGGGTGCTGCGCAAAGTGGTCGCCGGTGCTGACGGTCGGCCCCAAGATTTCGCGCAACGGGTCGGGACGGATGAGGCCGTCGCGCACGGCCTGGCTCACGTCTTCGAGCGCAACTCGGTCGCCCCGGAGCATCGGATTCTCGAAGCCGCTCTGGTCAAGGGTCGCGGGCAGCTTGACCTGCCGCAGCTAAAGGAAAAACTGGCCGCTGACGACCATCTGGTCCGTGTCGGCTCGGAGGTTTCCACACGCCACATTCTCAACCGCGAGCTTGCCCTGATTCGCACGGTCAATGCCGGCATCGAGGCCGTCGCGCCCGTCACCCGTCATTACGAAGCACCCGCCTATCTCGGCCACGACCAGCGCAAAGCAGTGGCCCATGTGCTGACGAGTCCAGACCGCGTGACCGGATTCCGCGGCCTGGCCGGTTCGGGCAAAAGCACGGCGCTCGTGGAACTGGCGCACACGCTCCACCGGCAGGGTTTCGAGGCCGTGTTTTGCGCGCCCACCGCCTCCGCCGCCGACACGCTGCGCCGCGATGGGCTGGAAAATGCCATGACGCTGGAAGGATTTTACAGCGATCTGCACACGCGCAGCCGACTCTCGTCCCGGTCGGTGGTGGTGCTGGATGAGGCCGGGGCCGTGGGCTTGGAAAGCATGGCAAAGTTGTTTGAGTTGGCCGTCCGCAGGGACTTCCGCGTCGTGCTTTGCGGCGACACCGGCCAGCATTCCTCTGTCTCTCGTGGCGACGCGCTGAGGATTCTGGAACAGTACTCGGGCTACCGTTTTAGCGAACTGACCACCATCCGCCGCCAAAAACCCGCCGCGTTCCGGCAGGTGGTCGAACTGGCCGCTGCCAAACAGACGGACAAGGCGTTTGCCAAGCTGCTCGAACTTGGGGCCGTCACGGAAGCGTTGACGGATGACGGCCAGCTTTATCAACGTGCCGCCGATGCGTATTTGTCGGCCACAAAGCAGGGCAAGTCCGCGCTGCTCGTGTCGCCGACGTGGGTCGAGATTGAGGCCGTCACCGACAGGGTGCGCGACACGCTCAAAGCGCAGGGCGTCCTCGGTCAACACGAGGAAGCCGTCGCCGTTTTCGATTCGCTCTCGTGGACGGAAGCGCAAAAGAAAAACGCCAGCCAGTTCGTGCCGGGCCAGCGCCTCCGCTTCGTTCGCCAGACCAAACACTTTGACCGGGGCGACACCGTGGAAGTGGTCGCCACGATTGAAAACGGTTTGCGCGTCCGCCGTGCCGATGGCGTGGAAGTTAATTTCAGCCCGGCCAGTGTCGCCGCCTCCTTCGATGTGGGCGAGGCCCGCGAACTGAAAGTGGCTGCTGGCGACTGGCTGCTGCTGCAAGCCAACCACGGCAAGGATTTCATCAACGGCGAGCGCGTCCAAGTCCGGGAGATCCAAAACGGCCGCATCGCCCTGACCGACGGCCGTTCGCTCCCGGCCGGGTTCAACGCCTTCACCCACGGCTACGCCGTCACGTCGCACAGTTCCCAAAGCAAGACGGTGGACGAGGTTTTGCTGGTCGCCTCGTCGCGCTCGTTCGGGGCCGTCAACCGCGAGCAGTTTTACGTGAGCATTTCCCGTGGCCGCGAGCGCGTCCACGTCTTCACCGATGACACCGATCTGCTCGCCCGCCGCGTCACCGACTCGCACACGCGCAAGGCCGCTGTCGAGTTGCAGGCCCTCCGCGACGGCCTGGCCAAACTCGGTTTCATCCGCACGGAACGGCTGGAGGAAAAAACCGCCGCGCCGGTCGTGGAAGATTCTCACGCCGTGCGCCAGCGCCGCTTGATGCGCCAGACGCGCCTGTCAACCGTGCAACGGCTCGCCACCGCCGTCGAGGACGTGCGCCGCTGGCTCGGTCTCGACCAAACAGAAGCCATCGAGCAAAAGGAAACGGTCGCCGAAAAAGTCGGGCCAGCCGAGTCCGTCAAACAGACTGAGGCCGTCCGGCAAACTGAGACGGTCAAACCGTCCCGCACCGTCCGGGAAGCCCTGAGACACCATCAGGCACACCGTCAACAACAACGCCGCTCCGGCGGCATTCACATTTAACGCCTATGTTCACCAAAGATGATTCCTGCTACTCCATCTCCGGCAGATACTGCTCCGCCATCGAGTTTTACCTGTCGGAACACAAGCGCCGCGCCTTCTGCACCAGCCAGTT
>Ga0326727_10009517_pt1 | contig 23855 bp, 20 predicted proteins | sample MB2enrmetagenome_FD_207643 | JGI IMG/M metagenome (GOLD analysis project Ga0326727, IMG submission 207643) | Lab enriched peat soil microbial communities from McLean, Ithaca, NY, United States - MB29MY | ecosystem: Environmental > Terrestrial > Soil > Wetlands > Peat | place: USA: New York... | reverse complement strand
GCGGACGATGTCGGACCACAAAACGCCAGCGGAACCCAGAATGGCCTTCAATTCCGAGTCAGTTGGGGGCTTTACCTTGGCGGGCATCTGCAATTTCATTCCTCGCCGTCGTAATAATTCAAGGCATCGGAGCGGACGAGTCTGGGGTCGGGTATCAGGACGAACCACTTCTTGCTGTCAGGATAATAACATGACTCGCCAATCGGATTGTCCGCAACGACATACAGGACCAGGTCTTGCGCGCCGTCGTTGCTGATCTGGTGAGGCTCGCCCGGCTGAAAGATGAATGCGTCCCCAGCTTCGATTACGGTCGTTCCATCCTTGTGCCGCACAACGCCGCCGCCCGAGATTACGTGGTAAAATTCCCACTGCGCGCTATGAGCGTGGTACGGGTAAGGCGTCTTGCCCGGCGGGACGCGGCAAATCTCCACGTCGAAAGGATGCCGCTCATTCAGGTCCGTAGATCGCGGCTTGCGCCCCAATTCCTCTGAAATTTTCTTGCGTGCGCCGGCGAACTTTCCTTTGGGCGAAGACCAGGCGACTTCGGCTAGATTGTTTGTATTGATCTTGCGCATAGCAATTATTCAACCAACCGTTCTTTTGGACATTGCATCACGCAAATTCACGATGCAATTCCTTTTACCGCTAAACCTTGCGTGTCCTACCGTGGCGCCTCTGAATCGTTCCGCAACCGTCTCTTCACGTCGTCGGGGAACTGAAAGTCGGCGCGAGCCGCCAGCCAGCGGAGGGCCTCGGGCAGGTTGTTGAAGGCGCCCTCCAATTGCGCGTCGTAGGCCTGGTCCAGAATCACGCCGAACTGGCTTCCCGGCGTCAGGCCCAGTTCGATCAAATGCCGGCCCATGAGGATCGGCTGGGGCGGTTTTTGCTTGACTTCCAATTCATGCGCCCGTTGCAGGAGCGCCTTGACGTTCTCCGGTTCGACGGCGGGGCGCGGCGGGCGGCCCTGGCTGTCGGCCGTCATCACCAGGCAAAGGCCCTGGATGGTTTCCGGCTCCAGCCGTTTGGCCAGCCGGCGCACGGCCCGGTCGGTGATTGTTTCCAAATGAAAGAGGTGGTGGCGCACCAGGGGAATCACCCGTTCCTGAATGGAAATGGGCGCGCGCAGCCGGTCGAGGAACGTTTTGGCCAGTTCCGCGCCGGCTTCTTCGTGTCCCGGCGAGACGATGCGCAGCCGGCCCTCTTTGGGCGCCTGATGAGTGGTGGAGGGTTTGCCGAAATCGTGGGCCAAAACCGCCAGCATATAGACCAGGCGGGAGACGGCATCGGCCTCCCGCCATCCGGGCAGGCGCGCCAGGGCGTCGCAACAATGGCAGGTGTGGATGAAGACGTCGCCCTCCGGGTGCCATTCCGGTTCCTGGGGCGTGCCGATCAAGGCCTTGATTTCGGGAAAATGATCGACCCATTCCGTGTCAACCAAAAAGCGCAGGCCGGCCGAGGGACGCGCGGCGAATTGGGCCCATTTGAACCATTCCTCGCGCACGCGCTCGACGGCCAGTTCGCCATAACTGTGTTTGATTTGCCGGGACAGCGCGACTGTTTCGGGCGCGGCCCGCAGATCAAAGCGCGCGGCGAACTGCATTCCGCGCAAGACCCGCAAGGGGTCTTCCGCAAAGGCCGCGCCGGTGTGGCGCAGGACGCGGTTTTTCAGGTCGGCCGCGCCGCCAAAAAAATCAAGCACCCGGCGCGCGCGGGGATCGTACATGATGGCGTTGATGGTGAAATCCCGGCGCGCGGCCGCCTCCCGCGGCGTGATGTCCGGATCGAACTCGATAGTGAAGCCCTTGTGTCCCGGCGCGACTTTGGAGTCCGCGCGGGGAATGGTGAAGTCGTAGTTGAAGCCGCTGGGGGTGGAGAGTTTGACGACGCCAAAAGAGCGGCCCACCAAATCGGTGCGGCCCCAGCGGGCGAGGGCGGCGCTCAACTGTTCGTAACCGAGGCCGAAGACTTCGACGTCAAAATCCTTGCCGTGCGGCAGGCCGGCGAGGGCGTCGCGGACGCAGCCGCCGACCAGGAAGGCCCGTTGCAGATCGGGCGTGTCCCGGAGAATCGTTTCCAATTCCGGCGGCAGGAAATCCACAGGCGATCACAGTAAGCCGCGCCGGCGCTTTTGCCAACCTCCGGCGGGTTTTCATTTACTTTGGCCGGCCAGAGCGGCAAACATTGCGAGCACAGCAATTTAACCCAATCCGCTTATGGAAAGAATTGGATTTGTCGGAGTCGGCCGCATGGGAGCGAACATGGCGCGCCGCTTGAAAGACCAGGGGTTCGCTGTCGTGGCCGTCCATGACGTGAACCCGGCCGCCGCCACCGCGCTTGCGGCGGAACTGGGAGCCGAGGCTTGCGCGGACTTGACGCGAGTGACCCAACTTTCCGACGCGATCATCACCGTCGTGACGGACGACAAGGCGATGAGAAGCATTTACCTTGGCGGATTGCTGGCGCGGGCGCACGGCAAGCTCTTTATCAATTGCGCGACCGTTTCGCCAGCCGTCCACGTCTGGGTGGCGGGCAAGGCGGCGAAAGCCGGCGCGCAATCGCTGGAGGCCTGCATGGCTTCGAGCATCACACAGGCGCGGGAAGGCACGCTCTACCTGATGTGCGCCGGCGCGGAGGAGACATTCCAGCGCGCCAAGCCAATTCTGGAAAAGCTGGCCGCCTCAATGCGCTACATCGGGCCAGCCGGAAAGGCGGCGGAAGTCAAGGCCCTGGTCAACATGGTGATGAACATCAACACGGCGGGGTTGGCCGAAGGGCTGGGCTTGGGCGCGGCGCTGGGCTTGGACCTGGCCATGTTGCGGGAGGTCTTCTCGCAGACTGGCGCCAACTCGCGCGTGCTCCAGACCGATGGCGAGGACATGCAGAACCGCGAGCACAGTTGCTTCTTTTCCGCCGCGCACGCCGCCAAGGATTCCGGCATCGCCCTGCGCCTGGCCAAAGAACAGGGGCTGATCCTGCCACTGGCGGCTGCAACCAAAAAGCAATACGACAAGATGGTAAGCGAAGGATTGGGCGAACTGGACAAATCGGCCATCGCCGAGTTGACGTTCAAAGGGCGGCACGCGCCGGCGGCGAAGCCGTGACCAGGCATGAGGTTTTGTTGACTGTCAAGGACGCGGTGTCTTTGCGTTGAGGCCGGCAAAGACGCGGCCGGCCTCTTCCAGGCTGTCTTTGGAGCCGATGTCAAACCAAATTCCAGGCACGCGCCAGGTATAGACCGGCGCGCGGCGGTAGAGCCATTGAACCAGGCGGCCGGGCTGGTCGGGATTGTTTTTCTCCGCGATGTATTGATGAATCAGTGGCAGGGTCGATTTCGGATAATAGTAAAGGGCGATGCCGGTCAGCGTGCTGGTGGGCGCCTTGGGTTTCTCCTCGAAGAATGTGATCCGGCCCGCGGCGTCGAGGGAAATGGAATTGTATTTCTTGATTTCCTCCAGGCTGCCGACGTCATAGACGGCCAGGACGGGCGCGTTGTTGCGGCGGCAGACGGCGCCGAAACCATCGAGTTTTTCGCTGAACAGATTGTCCCCCGCCACGACGATCAAATCGTCGTCGATTTTTTCCTTCGTGATCACCAGGTGAATGTCGCCGATGGCGCCGAGCTTGTTGCTGTCGTCGGTCGAGCCGTCGTTGACGATGGTGAAGTCCAGTTTGGATTTTGTGGCGCGATAGTGGTCGGACCATGTCTGGAACTGGGCGGCGAACTTGGCGTTGGTCACGACATAGACGCGGTCGATGCCGCCAATGGGAGCGATGTTGTCCAGAACGTAATCAATCATCGGCTTCCCGGCGACGGGCAGCAAGGGCTTGGGCTGGGTGAGGGTCAGCGGGTAAAGGCGCGTGGCATAGCCGGCGGCCAGGATTAGAACTTTCATAGATTTTTAATTGCAACATCTCGTCAACTTATCTCTCGGAATCCGGCGCGGCGCGGCGGCGCCGTCCGTCCGAAAAACATCAGGTCTGACTTTCGAACAAGCTGGGGGCGATCCTCTTCGCCAGGGCCTGCGAATGGTCCATGATTTCCTGAGCCGATTCGCAATTCAAGGCGAAGTTGGCCAATTCGCGGGCGTCGTCCATTTTGAGGCGGCGGATGAGGTATTTGACGTGGGGCAACAACGGGGGCGCCAGGCTCAGTTCGGTCACTCCCAGGCCCAGCAACAGCGGGGTTAAGAAGGGGTCGCCGGCCATTTCGCCGCAAACGCCGCACCAGATGCCGTTGCGCGCGGCGGCGTCGGCGGTCCATTTGATGAGGCGCAAGACGGCCGGATGGGTTGGCTCGTAGAGGTGGGCGATGCGCTCGTTCAACCGGTCCACCGCCAGGGAATACTGGATGAGATCGTTGGTGCCGAGGCTGAAGAATTTGACGCGTTTGGCCAGCATGTCGGCGGCGACGGCCGCGGAGGGGATCTCGATCATGGCGCCGATTTCGATGTTCGGGTCGTAGGGAAGATGCTCGGCGCTCAACTCTTTTTTGTACTCCTCGACAAAGGCGCCGGCCTTCTCCACCTCTGTGTGGCCGGAGATCATCGGGTACATGATCTTGACGTTGCCCTCGGCGCTGGCGCGGAGAATGGCCCGCAACTGGGTGCGGAAAATCTCGCGCTCCTCCAGGCAGAAGCGGATGGCGCGCCAACCCAAAAAGGGATTCATCTCCGTCGGAATCTGCAAGTGGGTAAGGAATTTGTCGCCACCCAGGTCCAGGGTGCGGATAATGACATGGCCGGGCTTGACAGCGGCGGCGACCTGGCGGTAGGCCTGGTACTGCTCCTCCTCCGTCGGCAGCGTCTCGCGGTTGATGAACAGATATTCGGTGCGAAACAACCCCACCCCGTCGGCCCCGTAGGCCTGGACCGCTTCGAGGTCGCTGGTCTGCTCGATGTTGGCCGAGAGGGTGATTTTCAGGCCGTCCAGGGTGATGGCCTCCAGATGTTGCAAGGCGCGCAACTTTTCCTCGATGGAGGCCTGGCGTCGGACCAACTGGCCGTATTCGAAGAGGATCTGGTCGCTAGGGTTGACAATGAGCGAGCCGTTGTAACCGTCCAGCAACGCGTGGGTGCCGGACTTGACTTTGGAGGTGACGTCTTTGAGTCCGACGATGGCGGGGATCTGGAGGGAGCGGGCCATGATGGCGGTATGGGAGGTCTTGCTGCCGGCCTCGGTGGCGAAACCGAGAACCGTTTTGCGGGAAATGGTGGCCATTTCCGATGGGGACAAGTCCTCACTGATGAGAATGCACGGTTCGCGCAAAGTCTGAAGATCCGCGTGGCTGTGGTGCCCCAGCAGGTTGTTCATGATGCGCGAGGTCACATCGCGCATGTCCGCCGCCCGCTCGCGCAGGTAGGCGTCGTCTATGGCGTTCAAGGTGGCGGCGTACTTATCCGCGAATTCCTGGAAGGCGGCTTCGACGTTGATTTTTTTGGACTGGATCAGACCGGTGACCGAGTCGATCAGCGTGGGGTCTTCGAGCACGAGGAGGTGGGCGTCGAAGATGCTGGCGTGCTGGGCGTTAAGGCCCTGGCTGACTTTTTGCTGCACCTCCAGGATTTGCTGGCGTGTCAGGACCAGCGCCTGTTCAAAGCGCTGGACTTGCTGCGGCAAATCCGCCTCGGCAACCTCATATTTGGGGATTTCAGGCCGCGTGCGGCGGAGCACCAGCAGCGTGCCGTGGCATATCCCGGCGGAAACCGGAATCCCTTTGAACACCCGCTGTCCCGCTTGCGCTTGGTCTGTCATAAACAATAATTAACGCCATCAAGGGCGCTTGCAAAGTTATTCTTGGGTAAAACTTCTGTTACAGTAGTGCGGTTGCGGGACGGGTGACAACTACTTTTTCACTCTCATTCCGCCGTTGATTTCCGCCCGCCCGCGGGCTAAACTGCCCCCCGCTTTCAACGCTAGGCCCATGAAAAGTATCAACACGCTCCGTCGCGGCGGCCTGCTGGCAGCGGGCAATTGGATCATCGACCAAGTCAAGATCATCGACGTCTATCCGCAACGCGACCAGTTGGCCAACATCCGCGCCCAATCCCAGGGCACCGGCGGCGCCCCCTACAACGTGCTCATCGACCTGGCGCGCTTGCAGGCCCCCTTCCCGCTGCTGGCCGCCGGCTTGGTGGGCCGGGACGACCTGGGGCGCGCCATCCTTGAGGATTGCCGGCGCCACAACATCGACACACGCCACCTGCAGGCCACGCCGCTGGCCCCGACCTCCTACACGGACGTGATGAGCGAGGAGGGCAACGGGCACCGCACCTTTTTTCATTTCCGCGGCGCCAACGCCCTGTGGGACGGCTCGGCGCTGGATTTCACAAAGATCAAGGCCCGCCTCTTCCACCTGGGATACCTGCTGCTGCTGGACGCCCTCGACGCGCCCGATTCCCATTATGGAACCAAAGCCGCCGCCCTGCTCCGCGCCGCTCAAAAAGCCGGGCTCAAAACCAGCGTCGATGTCGTCAGCGAAGACAGCGACCGTTTCGAGCGCATCGTCATCCCCGCCCTGCGGCACGCTCATTATTGCATCGTCAACGAGATCGAGGCCGGCAAAACGACCGGCTTCAAAACCCGCGAAGCTGGAGGGGCGTTAAGCCCCGTGAGCCTGCGCCACGCGGCGGGCGCCCTGCTGCAAGCGGGCGTGGGCGAACTGGTGGTCATCCACTTTCCCGAAGGCGCCTTCGCCCGCACGCGCAAAGGCGAGGATTACTGGCAGTCCTCCTTGAACTTGCCGGCAAAACACATCGCCGGAACGGCTGGCGCCGGGGACGCATTTGCCGCCGGGGTGCTGCTGGGTCTGCACGAGGGGTGGGAGGTGCCCCGTTGCCTGTTGACGGGCGTTTGCGTGGCCGCCGCCTCACTTTCCCATCCCACCTGCACGCGGGGAGTCAAATCACTGCCTGACTGCCTGAAACTTGGGCGCCGCTTCGGCCATCGTCCCCGGCTGGAACCGCTGCATTAGTCAGGCCCGCTCCATGTATTTGCCGGTGCGGGTATCGATCTTGATCTTCTCGCCTGTCTTGATGAACAAGGGCGCCTGCACCGTAATGCCGGTTTCCAAAATGACCGGTTTCTGCACGTTATTGGATGAATCGCCCCGAATGCCTTCCGGGGCGTCCTTGACCGTCAGCACCACGCTGGAGGGCAGTTCAACGCTGACCGCCTTGTCCTCAACGTAGGTGATGGTGGCCGAGCCGTTTTCCACCAGGTAATTCTTCATGTCTCCCACCACGTCGGGCGTCAGCGTGGTCGTCTCGTAAGTTTCCGGGTCGGAAAAGACAAAGTCGTCGCCATCCTTGTAGCTGAAATCCATTTTCCGCACCATCATGGGCACCACTTCCAGTTTCTCGGTGGAACTGAACCGGACATCGGAGGTTTTGCCGGTGCGGATGCTGCGGAGAGAGGCCTGGACGAAAGCGCGCAGGTTGCCCGGTGTGCGGTGCTGCGTCTCCTGGACGACGGAGATTTCGCCATTGTAAATGACCGCCATGCCCTTGCGTAAGTCGTTTGCTGATGCCATAAGTCAATATCGTTTGCCCGCCGCCCATGTTGTGAACGGCAAAGGGATTGGAAACTACCAAAGTCCCCGCCAAAATCAAGCCCTGAAGTGAGGTTGCGCCGCGGCTTCCATCTGAAGGCGAATTCACGCAGGCAGGCAAGGGCGGATTTGAAGACGGTTCTGTTACAAATGCGCCCCGCGCAAGTGGCGGCAAAGGATTGCAATTATCAGCAATTGCCGGGGTTTTTGAGGATTCTTGGGCTGGGGGAATCCAAAAAAGGGAGGCTCGCGCGGAGGCGCAGAGGACGCAGAGAAGGGCAAGCTGGGCACCTTGACTTGAATGCTTTTGGGTCACTCGCGCGGCGGGCGGGCGGCTGGCGCTTGCCGTTATGTCAAAGAGCAATCCGACACTGCTCACTGTCCCATATTATTATGGGACTTGCGGGTTCTTTTTAAAGGTTTTTCAAGGACGTCAAGGGAATGGCTGGCAGGGGAATCCGATGGCAAACATGGAGGCAGGAACATGGGGACGGTTTGATTGAGAATTGGTGATTGAAAATCTGTTATTGGTCATTTGATCAAGATGAAAGTCGTTGAGGGAGAGGAGGTTTTGACAGGATTGACAAGATTGACTGGATTTCCTTGAACAAAGGCGTCAGCGGACTCCGGAGTGCGCAAGGCGTTGATGGGGAGGAGGATAGGGATTAAGGCTTGCAAAATGGGCGGTCGGATGGCAAGCTCGCGTCAGTCAACGGCACGACGGATGAGGACGGCCAAACAATTGATCGGAACCTCGGACACCATCGGCAACCGGACGCAGATGGAGGCCGGGGGCGACCAAACCGGGGCCAATTTGCGGGCGGAGTATCACACCATCGCGACCAGGGGTTATCAGCGCATCGTGGAAGAGAATGGTGTTGATCGGCGAAATGTGGGGTGGATTGAGGTGAGTCGTGAGTTGTTTTTGGAGCACCGCGCCAAGAGGGGCGGGCAGATGCGAGGACAGGTCAATACAACTGTCTGAACGATGACGATGAAAATGAGGGTATGCCAATTTCCGAGGGTGACCCTTTTACTTTCCCATGAGTTTTATAGCGCGAGTCAAAGAAAAAATGGCATTAGTCAAGGGTAATGTCTTGAACATGGGTTGGCTATTCCTCCGTTATGTGATCGGACTCTTCGTTGCCGCCGCATCGTCAATGCTTGTTTTTTTGGTATTGTTGGCTTCTTCCCCAAAGCCTTCGCTTACGAGTTTTGTATCCACGGTAATAACCATGGCTTTCGTGGGGGTTGCAGTGGGCCCATTCGTGGTACCACGAGATTCCCGGGTTGTGGCAGCCTCACTTTACTTAGTTTTGGGGATTCTCTATTATGTCTATTTCCAACAAATGATTTCGTATGAACGCGTTGAATCTACTCCATTTCCCCTGTTGTTTCTTTTACTTGCCGGAGGCCTACTCGGTGTCAGTTTACATTTAATCTTGATGGTACGACGGCGGATGACTTCACGGACAACAGGAGAACGAGCGAATGAAATTTGATGGTGGGGGATTGGAGTTCACGGAAGTCCAAGGGGTCCTCGGAATCATGTAAAATAGCTTGATGTGCCGGCTGGCCAGACGGCCAACAATACCGCATCTTAACATTTAACAGGCGCATAAAAAGAATTATGTGGAGAACTCAGTTAGGCGGAATTGAGTTGGTCATGAGGACACATCATCAGGACACGGTTGACAGCGACGGAAGAAGGGGTAATCTGGCCGTGACTGTGTCGCAAATGAACCCCGCAAACCGCAAAGGAAACCACTATGAGAATGTTGTTGGACATCACGATTCCGCACGAACCATTTAACTCCCTCCTCCGTCAAGGCACCGTCGGCCAGAAGCTCGGCGGCATATTGGAGGCGATCAAACCGGAGGCGGTGTATTTCACCGAGCAGGACGGAAAGCGCGGCGCGCTGGTCGTCGTGAACCTGTCCGATCCCTCGAAGATTCCGGGAGTGAGCGAGCCTTGGTTCCTCACCTTCAACGCCGATGTAAAATGCCGCATCGCGATGACGCCTGAGGATTTGAAGAAGGCCGGCCTCGACGCCTTGGGCAAAAAGTGGGCGTAGCCAGCGGCAGCATCCGCGGGGACCGCCGGGAAGACATCTTCCGGGACCAGGAAGATCGCCAATGCGCCCAAAGAGCGGCCATGCTGGCTGCGGGTGGATCGGCTGCCGGGGGAGAAAGGAATTGCCAGGGACAGCGCCGCCGGGCGGATTGAATTGGCCGGCAAATGGAGCTTCGGCGGGAGCCGCTGGCGGCGACGGCGGATCGGGCCGGGAGCAACCATTACGGGAGGGACCGTTTTGAGAGCAGCCAGGAGCAAGCCCGGCGGATAGTCGCCCAGGAGCTCAAGCGCCTGGATGGGCGGAAAGCGAATTGGCGCGGCGGCGCAAAGGGGACAGGCGCAAGGTGGAGTTGGCCTGCCGGTTGCGGTCGGAGACGAGGATGAGTTTGGCCTGGGTTGCGGAGCTTATGCGGATGGGCAGTTGGGGTTACGTCTCCGACCGGCTGAGGACAATAGAAAAACATCCAGTTGCACTTCGCCGACAAAGGACTATGTTAATGGGACATGGACTCGCAGCAACTAGCAGCGCTGGGCGTGGTCGCCGCAACCGCGGGGGTGTTTATATGGACGAAACGGCCGGGGCGCAAATTCCAGTTGGAACGCGACACGCACTGCGGGTGCGCCGGCGCGGCCCGCGGGGGAGCCAAAGGCTCGATTGTATTCAGCGCGCGCAAAGGCCGGCGGCCCATTATTTTGGTAAAATCGAACTAACTCCAAGACAGAGCACCAACAATGTCACCTGCACAACCCACTCTCCGAGACACCGTTCTTTATCGCCATGCATAAAATGAGTTCCGCACTGCAATTCGCCCGACGGCGGGTTGCCATCGCCAAAGACCACGAAACCCACTGGGCCCCCAACATTGATGTTTATGCCACTGAAGCCGGCTTGGTCGTCAAAGTCGAGTTGGCGGGCATGCAGCGGGAGAACCTTGAATTGACCGTGGATGGCAACAAGCTGCGCATCAGCGGGCAGCGGCCGGACGGCTGCCGTCCGCCGCAATGCAAATTCCTGGTGATGGAGATTACTTACGGCACTTTTGAACGCGTCATCGAAATGCCCGATGATTGCGATCTGACCCTGGGCAAGGCGCTCTATCAAAACGGTTTCCTGCGTGTCGAGGTCCCCTACGCCACCAAATCTTCCACTCCGCATACCATCTCGGTGACCGATGATTAAAGCAGGGAATGACGCCGGAAACTGAATTCATCAGCATCCTGGGAACCGGTGGCGCGGCGGATTCCGCCGGCGCCAAAGTCTGGTCCAAATCCCTCCCCGAGGTCCTGCCCATCCTCGGCCTGTCCGACATTGTCATCTTCCCCGGCACCGTCACACCGCTTCTGGTCGAAACGCCGCAAAGCATCCGCCTGATCGATGACGTCGTGGCGGGCGACCGCTTTTTGGGGCTGGTCTTGCAGCGCAGCCCCGAAACGGAGAATCCGGCCCCGGCAGACCTCTACGCCCACGGCTGCGCGGGGCGCGTGCTCAAGATGCTGAAATTTCCCGACGGCACGGTGCGGGTGCTGGTGGAGGGATTGCGGCGATTTCGTATAGTTGACTACACGTCGCAAGCCCCCTATTTGATCGCCCGCACCGAGAAGCTCAAGGACGAGGCCGCCGAGTCGTTGGAGTTGACCGCGCTGTCGCGCAACGCCGAGCGCGAATTCCAGGAGATCATCAAGCTCTCCCCCACCCTGGCCGACCAGGTCAAGGTCGCCGCCCTGAACACCGAGGCGCCAGGCCAGTTGGCCGACTTGATCGCGGCCAATTTGAATCTGAGCCTGGAGGAGCGGCAGCACCTGCTGGAGATCCCCAACGTCAAGGACCGGCTCACCCGCCTTTTGCCCCTGTTGAGCCGCGAACTGGAAGTCCTCAAGCTGGGCTCCAAAATCCAGAACGAGGTCGTCGCCTCGATGTCCAAAAACCAGCGTGATTTTTTCCTGCGCGAGCAAATCCGCGCCATCCAGCGCGAGTTGGGGGAAGTCGATCCCGGCGCCGCCGAGGCGAAGGATTTGCGCGGGCAGATCGACCAAAACAACCTGCCGGAGGAGCCGAAAAAAGTCGCCCTCAAGGAGCTGGACCGGCTTCAGCAAATGCCCCCCGCCATGGCCGAATACACCATGACGCGCAATTACCTGGATTGGCTCATCAACCTGCCGTGGGCCAAATTCACCGAGGACAAGCTGGACCTGGCGGGCGCGGCCCGATTGCTGGAGGAACAGCATTTTGGCCTCCACAAAGTCAAGGACCGCCTTCTGGAATTCCTGGCCGTCATCAAACTCAAGCAGCAATTGAAAGGCCCCATCCTTTGCCTGGTCGGCCCCCCCGGCGTGGGCAAAACCTCCCTGGGCAAAAGCGTGGCCGACGCGCTGGGGCGCAAGTTCGCGCGCATTTCGCTGGGCGGCATGAGGGACGAGGCCGAAATTCGCGGCCACCGCCGCACTTACGTCGGCGCCCTTCCCGGCCGCATCATCCAGAGCTTGCGGCGCGTCGAATCGAGCAACCCGGTCATTCTGCTGGATGAATTGGACAAGGTCGGGTCGGATTTCCGGGGCGATCCGGCGGCGGCGCTGCTGGAGGTGCTGGACCTGTCGCAAAACAACGCGTTTGTGGACCATTACCTGGACGTGCCGTACGATTTGTCGCGCGTTTTATTTTTGACAACAGCCAACTGGCTGGACCCGGTTCATCCCGCCCTTCGCGACCGGCTGGAAGTGATTGAACTGCCCAGCTACACGGCGGAGGAGAAGGTGCAGATCGCCAAGCGCCACCTGGCTCCGCGCCAGCTCGAGGAGCATGGGCTTAAGAAGAAGCTCGTTCGCATTCCCGACGCCACCGTGCGGCGGGTCATCCAGGACTACACGCGGGAGGCGGGCGTCCGGCAACTCGAGCGCGAGATTGCCGCTTTGACGCGCAAGGCCGCCCGCAAAATCGTCGGACGCCCGGGGCGGGAGACGCCGCTGATCATCACCCCCGGCATGCTCTCCAGCTACCTGGGTTTGCCGACCTTCAGTTCCGAAGCGGCCGAGCGGATTGTTGAATTCGGCATCGCCATCGGCCTGGCCTGGACGCCGGTTGGGGGCGAGATACTCTTTGTCGAGGCGACCCGGATGCCCGGCAAAGGCGCCCTTATTCTCACCGGTTCGCTGGGCGAAGTGATGAAGGAAAGCGCGCAAACCGCCTTGAGTTTTCTGCGCAATCGCGCCGCCTCGATGGAAATTGACCTCTCCGACTTCGACAAGCGGGACATCCACATTCACGTGCCCGCCGGAGCGACACCCAAGGATGGCCCCAGCGCCGGGGTGACCATCGTGACGGCTCTGGCGTCGCTGATGATGCAGCGCCGCGTGCGCTCCGACGTTGCCATGACGGGGGAGATCAGTTTGCGGGGGCGCGTCCTGCGCGTGGGCGGAATCAAGGAGAAAGTCCTCGCCGCGGCCCGCTCCGGCTTGAAACACGTCATTCTGCCCGCGCAAAACCGCAACGACTGGCTGGACGTGCCGGTGGAAGTGCGCCGCAAATTGAAAGCCCATTTCGTGGAAACCGTTTCAGAGGTCTTCCCGTTCGCTCTTAGCCCCAAATGAGACGCCGGTTTCTCCTGGCCATTTTGATGGCGGCGGCCGGGGCGATTTCGCCCCTCTGCCCCGCGGAGCCGGCCTCCGAAGGAGCCGACGCCGGCCAGGCCCTGGCCCAACGCATTCGCTCCGCCGAGCCGGAGGAGAACTCCGAAATCCACGGCACTCTCATCATTCGCGCGGGCGGCCGAACCAGAAAGGTCCCGGTCGTCTGCCGCGTGGCTCTGGAGGGCGCGGGATGGAAAACCGACTATGAAACGCCGGCGACGACCAACGGCCCGGCCGAGCGCCTGACAGTCATTCACAGCACCAACGGGCCGAACCTCTATTTTTACTCCCGCGCCGGCGGCCCCGCCGTTGCGGTGCCGGCGTCGGAGGCGGACGTTCCGCTGGCCGGCTCGGATTTTTCGCTGGCGGACCTGGGCCTGGAGTATCTGCACTGGCCGCAACAACTGCGGTTCCGCGACGAAACGCGCCTGGGCCAGGCCTGCTATGTCCTGGAAAGCCGCAATCCCGCCGCGCCCGGCGGCATCGCGCGGATCAAAAGTTATATTGACAAGGAAACAGGCGGGCCGCTCGTCGCCGAGGCCTATGACGCCGGCGGGCGCGAGATCAAGGAATTCTCCCTGCACGGCAGCAGCTTCAAAAAGGTCAACGGCCATTGGCGCCTGGAAAAGATGGAGATTCGCGACAAAAAAAAACGCTCGCAAACGGAATTGAAATTTGATATGGATAAGGAGTGATCGCGCTTTTGTGGGGCAACCTTTTTGACGCGCTCTGCTGGCTCATTGTCCTGCCGGTCGTGATCGCCTTGGGCTATCGCAGCCTGTATCGGAGCGAAGACCCCAAGATGCTCATTTTCAAATGGGTCGCCTCCGCCGTGCTGGTTCTGGCCATTCTGGGGATGGTCGCCCGCCATTGGGTCGCCGCGCCCTTGTTCGTTGCCATTCCCGCCGTCTTCCTCGGTCTTTTATGGACGCCGAGCATCGGCGCTTTTTTGGTGAAGCCGTTCACCGACTCCTTGCACGGCGGCACTGAGGAAGTCGAACCCAAACCCTTTTATTACGTCGCCGAGGCGCACCGCCGCAAAGGGCTTTTCGAGCAGGCCGCCGCCGAGGTGCGGCAGCAATTGGAAAAATTTCCCGGCGACGTTCCCGGCCACATGATGCTGGCCACCATGCAGGCCGAAGACATGCACGATATGGCGGCCGCGCGGGCGACGCTTGAGGAATTGCTGGCCGCGCCCGATCTGGCCCCCCAAGCCGCCGTCACCGCCCTCTACACCCTGGCCGACTGGCAATTGCAATTCGGGCGCGATCCCGAGGCCGCCCGCGCCTCGCTGGAGCGGATCGTGGGCCTGTTTCCTCACACCCAATTCTCCCACGCCGCCGAGCAGCGCATCGCCCACCTGGCGGGCGCCGGCGAGACGCGCCACCAGCGCGAACACGCCAAATTCCAGGTGCGCGAGCGTGAGCGCAACATCGGCCTGCGTCCGCCCGTCCAGGCCGAACCGGAGAAGATCGACGCCAACGCCCTTGCCGGCGAATACGTCAAGCAGCTTGAAGCGCACCCGGCCGACACCGACACGCGCGAAAAGCTGGCCGTGCTCTATGCCGAACAATTCCACCGTCTCGACCTCGCCGCCGATCAACTGGAGCAATTGATTGCCGTGCCCGAAGAGACACCCAAACACGTCGCCCACTGGCTGAACCTCATGGCCACGCTCCATATCAAGGTTGCCCGCGACGAGGAGAGCGCCGAAAAGGCCGTGCGCCGCATCATCGAGAAATTCCCCAACTCCGGCCTGGCGGAAGTCGCCGCGGCCCGCCTGGCCTCCCTGCGCCAGGAACTCAAGGAGGGCACGATGCCGCGGGCCAAGCACCTGGGCGTCTATGAGAAAGACATCGGGCTAAAATCGAATTGACAGATCCCGCGCCGCGGGCGCGTTGGTAAACCTCACCCACAGCAACCCCTCCTCCGCGTCATGCCGGAACGCGGGCGCGGAACCGCCCGCCAGCGTGACAGATCGCGGCGCGCGCGCAGCCTTCAGGAGCACGATTCCCGGCAGGCCCGCTTGTCCTTCCACCCGCAACGTCAGGCCGCCGGCTTCCGCCGGTCCCGGAGCCGTTTTGCACGCCGAGGCCAGCACCGTCCGCCCGGCCTTCTCCGCCGCGTCCACGTCCAGCAGGAACCATCGCGTGCCCGGCGTCAGCGCGACCTCGCTTTGCGGGCGCAATTCGGAGTCAAATAGATTTATCAGCCGCCCGCGCACCACGCGGGCCGGGCCGCCGATGGATTCGTCCAGCCCGGCGGCGACGATATAGGGGCCGCGCCGCAGCAGCAGGTAATTGCTCTCCTTCCACGGCCAGTGCTCTTCGGCCTCCGCCGCCGCCTGCCGGACCGCGCTGACAAGGTCTTCGCCGCCCCGGTCGCTGGCCGCGATGTCCGCCGGGTTCCGCCGAATCCAGGCGACCGCGCCGCGGCCGACCCGCCACGGTCCCGAATCCTTGTCGCTCAACGCCAACTGCTCGAAAAGATGCTGGCGCGGCGTGGCGTAATGCGCGCCGTTGGTGTTCCACCATTCCCTCACGCCGTTGAACGGGTCGCCGTCGTCGTCGCAGACCGCCAGCACCCCGCCGCGCCTGACCCAGGCCGCCAGCGGCGGGTGCGCCCGCGGCGAGAGCGGTTTCATTCCGCGATACGTCAATAATAAGCACCGGAAACCGTCGAGGTAGCCGGGAATGGCGAAGTCCTCCAGTTGCGCCGGTTGGATGGGCATGCCGCGTTTGAGAAAAGGCAGCGCCAGCCCGTAAATCTGGCCCAAGTCCGGGTCGCTCGGCGCCGGGTCGCCGCGCTCGAACATCAGCGAGTCGCTCACCACCACGCCCAGCCCGCCGCTGCCGCAATCCCACGCCGTCTCCTTCTGGTCCATGTCGTTGAGCGCGTTGATCACCGTTTCAAATTCCGCCGCGTAAGCCGGCGGCATCGGCCGGCGCTTGTCCGGCGGGGCGTTGCGCGGGTAACGTCCCCCGAAGACGCGCTCCGGCCACGGCGCCACCTCGAACCGCCACACCTGCGGCTGAAAGAGCGACGCCGTCAGCGTGCATTCCCAATTCCGCTGGTAATCGGCCCAGTCGTGGTTGGGATTGTCCTCGATCGGATCGTTCAGATACCAGACCCGCCGCCCGGTGGCATGGACCAGATTTTGCATCGCCCCGTATTCCAGAAATGCCGTCTCGAACGTCCGCTCGCGCTGGCGCCCCTCATAAACATTGGGCGTGCGCGCGGTGCCCGTCCAGACTTGCGCAATGTAGCCGTCGCATCCGTTCAACAGCGCCAGGCTCGACTCCGGGCTGACGATCCGCCAACTGGCGTAGTTCAACAGGCTGTGAGTCGGCACGTAGCACCGCACCTGGCGTCCGTTGCGCCGGTTGAATTCCAGCACGCAATCGAACACCTGCCGCAACGCGCGGCGGTAGAGGAAATACTTTAGGTTTGACGCGCGCCATTGCGCGTCCACCGACGAATGCAACGCCTGCCACGGCTCGTGGTAAAAGTCCTGCCATTCGCGCTTGAATCCTTCCGAATATCCGTCCTGCACCCAGAACTCCGGCTCCTCCAGGTGAATGGCCTCCACTCCCGCTTCCAGCGCCCGCCGCACCCCGGCGCACAGATAGTTCCCGTAATTGGTGCTGGGGCAGATGTAAAACATCCCGCCGCCGTGCCCGTGCGGGTTGCCGTTGCGGTCGGTCTGCTCCTCGTCTTCGTGGTTCCGTCCGTCGAACTTGCCCTGCAGATAATCCTGGTACGGGCCCCACGCCACGCCGGTCATCAGATGCACCCGGTAGCCGTGTTCGCGCCAGGACCGCACCCGCTCCGGCATATCGTTTTCAAAGCCGTAAACGATCGCCACGTCCGAAGGCAGATCACAATTCCCCTGCCACGCCACGTGCGTTTGAAAGCATGTCCGCTCCAATCCCTGCAACGGGTCGGCCACAAACGACGGCGCCTCATCGGACGCTGACACCGTCAGCGCGGCAACAACCGAACCAAGACAAGCCAATTGGGATGAAATTTTCATGGTGAAGCGCGGGTTTGCAGAAATTCCTTCACCGCACGCAGAATCGCCGGGCGGTTCGCCCAGAGCGCGTCATTGTGCCCGCCGCTGATTTCACAAAGGACTTTGGGCCGGTTTGCGGCGGCGAAATTCTCCTCCGCGTGATGGAACTTGATTAATTCATCCTGCCGGCTGTGCAGGATCAAAACCGGGATTCTCAGACGCGGCAGCTTGCTGCGCGTATCGTATTTTATCGTGCCGAGCCAGCGGACCGGCAGCCACGGGAAAACCTCCGCCCCGATGTCCGGCACGCTCGTAAAAGTGCTTTGCAGAATCAGCCCCCCCAGCTTTTCGCGCAACGCCAGTTCGCTGGCCACTCCGCCGCCCAGGGACTCGCCGTAGCCGATGATCCGGCTGCCGTCAAACCCCTTCCCCGCCAGCCACCGGTACGCGGCCTGCCCGTCGCGATACGTTCCCTCCTCGCCCGGCTTCCCGTCACTGCGCCCGTAGCCGCGGTAATCGAACGCCAAAACGCCCGCGCCCGTCTCCAACAGGACGGCGTAAAGATCGAGGCGATGGCTGATGTTGCCGCCGTTGCCGTGACAAACCAGGATGACCGGCGCGGAATTCGATTCGGCGGGAAAATACCAGGCGTGAATCCGCTGGCCGTTCTCGACGGTAATGAAGACCTCCTCGCATGGCCGGCCCAGTGCTCCCGGCGCGGCCTCCAGCACCGCGGAAGGCTGGTAAACCTGGCTATGTTCGAATCGTCGCAGCATCCCAATGAGCGCCAAAGCGCAAAGTCCGGCCGCCGCCAACCTCATCCAAATTCGTTTTCTCTTCAACTTCAGCTCACGCATTCAAGTCCGTTGGCGCGGCATTTTCAGGTCCCTTGGACAGCGGGGATTCTTTTCGCCTCGGCCACCAGTTGGGAAAACATCTCTGTTTTGGCCAGCAGTGCCGGGTCTTTGTCCAGGCCGGCAACGCTGCTGCTTGCGCGCAGGGTCCAGTTGTCGGCACTGACGGAGCCGGGAGTGTTGAAACGCTCTCTCTGGCCAAAGACGTCTGTCAGCATCACCACCGCCAGCCACGAATTGGATTGGACGACCCGCTCCAGGTAGGCCCGGTGCAGGTGATCTGTAAATTCGCGCGGCGGCTCTTCTGCGCCGATTCCGGCGAAATCCATGAACCGTCGCAGTTCCCTGCGGTTTTCCTCCACGTTTTTGCCCGCCTCGATGTTCCGCCAACACTCCTCCCACGCCCCGGCCAGCGGCGGATGATCGTGCGTGGCCGGCTGCACCAACGACAAGCGCGGATATTGCGCCGGGTTGTGGTAGCTGCCGTCAGCGTAACGAAAGAGGGATGGAATGCGAAAGCCGGGAATGGCCAGCTTCTGCAATGTCGTCGGCACGTAGTCCGGCACCACGCCCAGATCTTCCGCAACGACTGTCGTGTCGCCGGACGCCTCCTGTACGATCCGCAGGATTTCCTCTCCCTGCCGTTGATTGGCTGCCTTGTGTTCCGGCGTGTCGTCGGGAAACTCCTTGAATCCGGGCAGCCGTCCCCCGGTTTTGGCCGCCGCTTGCGCCTCGTCCAGCGGCAAAAACTCCGCGTTGCGATCCGGCGTCCACGGAAACGAGTAGATGCGGAAAAACCCCAGGGCGTGATCGATCCGAAAGAGGTGGAAGTTTTTCTGTATGTTGTCAATGCGCGTGCGCCACCAGCCAAAATCGCGCCGCCGCAACTCCTCCCACTGATATTTGGGAATGCCCCAGTTCTGTCCCCATTTCTCCGTGAACGGATCGACCTTGAATACCTTTTCGGGCGGAGCGCCGCCGCTCCAACTCAAATCAAACAGGGCGGGGTTGGCCCAAACGTCCGAACTGTAGCGGCTGATGCCAAAGGGGATGTCGCCCATGAGGAAAACCTGCCGTTGCGTCGCATAGTCTTTCAACCCGCGCCATTGGCTGAAGGCGATCCATTGCACGTAGGCGAAGAAAAGCTGCCGGGTCACGATCTTCTCGCGCTCTCTTTCGGGCAGCGACAGCAACCAGGCGCCGGCGCGATGGGGCGTGCGATGCTCGGCGGGCCAGCGGTCCCAGGCGGGCGCGTTGCCGTTCTCCTCCATCAGCGCGCGAAAGAACGCGTAATCGGCTATCCAGTCGGCGTTGCGCATGAGAAACTGCCGGAATTGGACGGCGCGCGGCGTGTCTTTGCGCAAATGATGGCGCAGGAAATTCTCGAACGCCGCCTCCAGCAGGCGCCCTTTAAGCTGCTTGACCCTGGCGTAATTCAGCGGCCCCAGGCGCAATTCGGCCAGCAGCCTCGCCGGCGCCAGTTTGGCGAATTCGCGCGGCTTCAGGTCCGGTATCTGCCGCGGCGCCACGGCAAGAGTCCCCGGCTCGATGGCGAGGGAACTGATCGCGTTGTAGGGGCTGTTGTCGTCGCTGGTCTCGTTGATGGGCAGCATTTGAAAAATGCTCAACCCGTGGCGATGACACCAATCAATCATCTGGCGCACTCCCTCGGTGTCGCCGATGCCGAGATCCTCCTCGGTGCGAATGGCAAAGACCGGCTCCAAAATGCCGGCCAGCGATTGCTCTGGACTCAGTTTCATAATCAAATCGCCCAAACTTCAACACAGCTCCGTTGCGCCGTCAATCATTGGCCACCCGCATAGATATGCGAGTTCACACTTGCCCGCCGATGCCCTATGCTGGCGGCAACATGGATAAACCCCGTCTGAGCTTCTGGCAAATCTGGAACATGAGCTTCGGCTTTCTCGGCATTCAGTTTGGCTGGGGTCTGCAACTGGCCAACATGAGCGCCATCTACGCCAAGCTCGGCGCACAGCCCTCCAAAATCCCCATCCTCTGGCTCGCCGGGCCGGTCACCGGCTTGATTGTCCAGCCGATTATCGGCGCGATGAGCGACCGCACCTGGGGACCCCTGGGCCGCAGGCGCCCTTATTTCCTGGCGGGGGCGATTCTTTCCAGCGTCGCGTTGTTCATCATGCCCGATGCCCCGGCGTTGTGGGCCGCCGCCACCATGCTCTGGATTCTTGACGCTTCCATCAATGTGAGCATGGAACCCTTTCGCGCCTTCGTTGCCGACCTCCTGCCAATGGGACAACGAACAGCGGGGTTTGTCATGCAGAGCTTTTTCATCGGCCTCGGCGCCGCCGCCGCCAATGCGTTGCCCGACGTGCTGGGCAGCCTCGGTGTCGCTGGCAACGCCGCCAACGGCGTGCCTTTGACCGTGCAATACTCCTATAAGTTGGGAGCGGCGGTCTTTGTCCTCGCGGTGCTGTGGACCGTTTTTACGACGCGCGAATACCCGCCGGAAAACCTGGAGGAGTTCCGGCGACGCAAACCCGCCGGCTTTCGGCCCCAGCCGGTCTTCCTGCTTTTTGGCGCGCTGGCCGGCGGATTGGTGGGTTTGGGACGCGGCCTTACGGTCGATCATTCGCTCAATTGGTGGCAGATTCTGGCTGGCGCCGCCATCGGCATGGTCATCGGTCTGGTTCTCAGCGGCCCGGATGTCGCGCCAGCCATTCGGGAAATGCCCGCGACGATGAAGCAGTTGGCCGTGGTGCAGTTTTTCACGTGGATGGGGCTGTTTTGCATGTGGATGTTTTTCACCCTGGCCACGGCAAGGCAGATTTTCCACACCGCCGACGCCCAAAGCAAGGCCTTCGACGAGGGAACGGCCTTTGGCGGGCGCACCTTTATGTGGTACTCCATTGTGTGCTTTCTCGGGGCCTTCGTCCTGCCTCTGGCCGCGCGCCTGACCAGCCGCAAAATTGTTCACGGCCTGGCCCTGGCGGCCGGTGGACTCAGCCTGCTGGCGACCGGATTCATCCATGACAAGTTTCTGTGGCAATGCACCATGATTGGCGTCGGCCTGGCGTGGGCTTCGATCCTTTCCATGCCCTACGCGATTCTTTCGGGGGCGCTGCCCGCCGCGCGGATGGGTGTGTACATGGGCATTTTCAATTTCTTCATTGTCCTGCCCGAAATCGTCGCTTCGCTCGCCCTGGAACCGATTGTCAAGAATGAATTCGGCGATGATCCCGTCAAAGCCGTCATGCTGGGCGGGGCATTCCTCCTCCTGGCCGCCCTGTTGATGGCGATAGTCCGGGACAACGCCCCGTCGGCCGCCCCCGCCCCTTGAGCGCCTCGATTCACTTTGCCCCAAAGAGAGCGGCGGCGCGCTTTTGGGTTTCCTCGATCGTCACGTCTTCCTTGTGGGTGGCCACTGTCCATAGATGCCCGAAGGGATCGGTCAGCGTGCCGGAACGGTCGCCGTAGAAATGGTCTTGCGCCGGGCGGGATACCTTGGCTCCCAGCGCGACGGCCCGTGCGATCACCGCGTCGCAGTCCTCCACATAAAGACAGATCAACACGGGCGTGCCGCCGACGGAAACCGGGCTGCGCGCATTGATTTGGGGGGCTTCATCGGCCAACATGATGCGCGAATCGCCGATCTGGATTTCCGCGTGGCCGATTTTGCCGTTGGGCATCGGCATGCGCATGACTTCGCGCGCGCCGAAGGCCTGCATATAGAATTCAACGGCGCGGGCGGCATCCTGCACAAACAGATACGGTGTCACGGCGCGAAAGCCGTCCGGGATGTAGTGTACTTTGGGTTTCATTTCAAATCTACTTGACTGCCTTGATGTCGTAGCACAGCAGCAAATCCTGATCGCGGATGTATAGCCTCCCATTCGCAATCACGGGATGCGTCCAGGCTTTTGCCTCCGAGCGTTCGCGTTGCGTGAAGCGGCCTTTCTCGGTGTAGCCGCCCGGCGCCGCATCCACCAGTATGATCGCGCCTGTGTCTTCTTCGCGGCAGTAAAGTTTGCCGTCCGCGCAGGACACGGAGCTTTTCTTGATCTTTGCGTTCTCGGCCCAGAGGGCCTCGCCGGTCCTGGCATTCTGGCAGGTCAACCCTTTGCCGTCGCAATAGCCGAAGATGTAATCGCCCACCCGCACGACCCCGCCATGGTGGTTGTTGATCACGTGGTTTGCAAAAACCTGCCGCGCCGAAGCGGCGCCGTTGGTCTTGGTCACCTTGAAGAGGCTGCAGCCCGCTCCGTAGCCGGAGGTCACATAGATTTCGTTCCCCGCCACAAGCGGGGTGGGGATGACCGCGATGTTGCCCCGCCGGACGGCTTTCCACAGCACGCCGCCATCCTTGGCCGAGATGCCGACAACGCTCGCCGCCGTCAATTGGACGTATTGATGTGTGCCGTCAATGTCCGCCGGAACAATGGACGGATATTGGGCCGCGTCAGTGAACTCCTTGGACTGCCAGATAAGATCGCCGGTTTTCTTGTTCAGTGCCACAAGGGCGCCCTTTTGTCCACCCGGCGTCGCCACCACTTGCTCTCCATCCGCAAGCGGGGATTCCGAGTAGCCCCAGGTGGGAGGCCCCCCGCCAAAATCCTTCACAAGGTCTTTGCGCCACTGTTCCTTGCCGTCCACAGCGCTCACGCAAATCAATACGCCCCACGGATCGAGCGCAAAAACAAGATTTCCGTCCACGGTCGGCGTACAACGCGGTCCGGGAAAATCGTACCCCGGCATGCAGGGCGAACCCGGCGCGCCCACTTTGGTGGACCACAGTATCTTGCCGTCGGTGGCGCTTGCCGCGACCAACCAACCGGCCTCGTCTTTGTCGCCCATCGTGTAGAGGCGGTCCCCGACCACGGCGGTCGAGGAATAGCCTTTGCCAAATCCCGCGGCCTTCCATGCCAGTCTCGGTCCATCCGCCGGCCACTCCGCCAGCAACCCCGTGTCGGCGGATCTGCCGTCCCGGTTCCGTCCGTTCCACTGCGGCCAATCGTCCGCCCACGCGCAACCTGCGCCTGCTACAGCAATGCACGTCAATAGCAGCCTCGTTAATCCGATCTTCCGACTCGTAGTCATGGTGAACCCAAGAGCCCTACGGAGCGCCCGCCTGCCTGACGCGGTAGAAGCGCCCGATGCCGTTTGTCCACTGGGGGTCGCAGAAGTGAGCCAGGCCGTTGGTGAGAGCGACGGTCTGCAAGGGCTGCCACGAGGGAAAGGCCAAGTTCGTGCAAACCTCCACGATCACGGGGAGGTTCGTGGACCAGGAAATGGTAAAGCCGAACCCGTTGGTCCCGACCCCAAAATCCGGCCCGCGGGACAGGATCACCGGGCGCCGCATCGCCCACGTTTCCGTCCTGATTCCGTAAAAGGTCTGGCTCCACCCGGCTGTCCCTGGAAGATAATAGGCGGTCGCCGGGTCCTCCGCGAACACTGACGCGTCGGCGCTGGGGGCATTGCCCAGAAAACAGACGCCCATCAAGCCGTGACACATTGAAAAGGCCGAGCCTCCGATTTGGGTGACGCTGTTGGGGATCGTCACGCTGGAGAGGCTGCATGGGGAGAAAGCCCCGCTTGCAATGGTGGTGACGCCCCAGGGAACGGCATAGCTGGCGTTTGTGTCGGTTGAACCACCGGTGCCCTCGCCGCCGGCGGGGTACTGGATCAGCGTCGTCCGGCCCTTGTCAAACAGAACCCCGCCGTCGCTGCTGTAGTCGGGATTGCCTGCGTCCACGTCGATTGACTGCAGCA
>Ga0326727_10009516_pt1 | contig 23856 bp, 18 predicted proteins | sample MB2enrmetagenome_FD_207643 | JGI IMG/M metagenome (GOLD analysis project Ga0326727, IMG submission 207643) | Lab enriched peat soil microbial communities from McLean, Ithaca, NY, United States - MB29MY | ecosystem: Environmental > Terrestrial > Soil > Wetlands > Peat | place: USA: New York... | reverse complement strand
CTCATCCGTTACCGGCTTGGCTTTGGCGAACTCGTGCAGTTCCTTGTTGAATTCGATCATCGATTCCTTGGTCTTGTCCGTCTGCACCGGAGCCAGCGCGATGAAGGGCTGCTGGCCTTTGGCTTCCCAGAAGAGGCTGAACGCGCCATACGACCAGTGCTTATCCTCGCGCAGGTTCATGTTCAACCTGGAGCTGAAAGTGCCGCCAATCATATCGTTCATGACGTCGGTAGCCACCTCCTGCGGGGTATTCTTCGGCAATGCAGGCTGCCCCGCGATAAGGTCCGATTGCAGTGCGCCCGGCCGGTCAATCAAGTACACAACCGATTTAGCCGGCAGATCGACGTGCGCCAGATTCTTCTTAGGCACCTCACCCGGCTTCCAATTCGCGAACAGCTTTTCGATCTTCGGTTGCATTTCCGACATCGTGGTGTCGCCTACGATAACCAAGGTTGCCGCATTCGGCCTCATCCACGTTTGGTGAAATTTGATCAGATCCTCGCGCCCAATTTTCGCCACGCTCTCCGCGGTTCCGGAGCCGGTGAGCGGATTGCCATAGGCGTGTCCCTTGCCGTAAGCGAGGGCCGGCATCACTCGTAACGCCAGCTGAATGGGTTGAGCTTTCTCGCGGTCAATCCGCGCGAGTTGCAGCTTCTTCTCGCGCTGGAAGTCCGAATCCGGAAACGACGGATTCAAAATCGCATCGGCAAACAACGCCAGTGAACCATCGAGTTTCGTTTTGATGGCGGAGAGCGAGACAGTGGTGGAATCAAGACTTGAGCCGGCGTTCAACTGCGCGCCCAGCCTTTCCAACTCATCGCTGATTTGGAGCGCATCCCGCGATTTCGTTCCATCGGTTAATAACGTCGCAGTGAGCGCCGCAGTGCCCGGACTCCCGAATTCATCCGCGGCGTATCCGGCATCGAACACCATAGAGGCGTCGATCACCGGAATATCGTGACGTTCCGCCAGCACCAGATGCAGACCGTTTGACAGGGTGGCGCGCTGAAGCTTCGGCATTTTGCTCTCGGCGGTGGCGGTCATTTCAGGAACCTTGGATCGATCGACGCCCTTCGACACGTTCTTGAAATCGGGGAAAGGCTGAACCTCCAAAACGAACTCGCCGTCGGAAAGCCAACGCTTCGCCGCTGCCTGAACATCTGCCGGGGTAGCTGTCTGGACGAGCTTCAAATCGGTTTTATAGGCCTCCGGATCACCGTGAAAAACCTGTCCCGCGGCGAGAACGTCGGATTTGCCGCCGAACCCGCCGACCCGGTCCAGTCCGCGCACGAAGTTAGCGGCGTATGTGGTGCGCACCCGCTCCAACTCGTCGGCCGTGGGACCTTGCGCGAGGAAACGCGCCAGTTCCTCGTCAATGATTGCCTCACTCTTGGTAAGATCCTGTCCTGCCTTCAATGTGACTTGAATCGTAAACTGGCTGGCGATTTCCCTGTCATCGACGTACGCGCTCACCGTGGATGCGGTCTGCTCGTCGTAGACCAGGCGCTTATAAAGGCGCGATGTCTTGCCTTCAGTGAGGCAGTCGGCCGCCAGCGACAACAGAACCTCATCGGCGCTTCCGGTCTGAGGGACGTTCCAGATCTTATAGACGCGGGGCTGCGGGACGTGATCCTGCACGCGCTCGACGTGCGTGCCCGTCATCCTGGGAACCCAGACTTCTTCATGGGCCACCGGCGGTCCGGCGGGGATATCGCCAAAGTATTTCTCGACTTTGGCGCGCGCGGTCTCCGGGTCGATGTCGCCGGCAATGGAAAGCGTGGCATTGGAAGGCCCGTAGTAGGTGTTGAACCACTCTTTGACATCGTCCAGCGAGGCCGCGTTCAGGTCGTCCATGGAGCCGATCACCGTCCACGAGTAGGGATGGCGCGCGGGCCAGGTGGCATTGGTGATGAGTTGGTGGGCCACGCCGTACGGCTGATTCTCACCCTGGCGCTTTTCGTTTTGCACCACGCCCCGCTGCAGATCAAGCGTCTTCTTGTCAAACGATCCCAGCAAGTGGCCCATGCGGTCCGATTCCAGGAACAAAGCGTAGTCAAGAGCCGAGGTGGGCACGGTTTCGAAGTAATTGGTGCGGTCGCTATTCGTGGTGCCATTGAGATCGGTCGCGCCGATTTTTTCGAATTCCTTGATGTAGACCGACTTCACGTTTTCGCTTCCGCCGAACATCAGGTGTTCGAACAGATGCGCGAATCCGGTTTTCCCGGCCTTCTCATTCTTTGAGCCGACGTGATACCAGACGTTGACGGCGACAATGGGCGCTTTATGGTCTTCATGCACGATCAAGGTAAGGCCGTTGGGGAGCACGAACTTTTTATAGGGGATGTCGACGTTGAGATTCTGGGCGTGAGCGGCGGAGGTCAAAATAACGGCGGCCGAGAGCAGCAAAGCAAAGAGCGCGAGCGAGTGTCTTGGTTTGGTCATGTGCTGAAAAAGTCTATCACCTCGCTAGAAGTGCGCGTTTGCGATCGAGCCCATAGAGCGCAGCACCGAATAGCAAGGGCCCGGCTATCCAGGCAAAGTTTAGTTGAGAAGGTACGGGCGGCGTGTTGTCAAACAGTTGGCCCCACGTAAGGGCGGTCAGCAGGAAGACAACGACCAGCACGCCGAATCGATTGAAAACGGGCGCGCTACCCGCGACGGTAAGGTAGATCGCCACTCCGACCGCCGCCATCAACGTTTCGAGCGCCAGTTCAAGAGGTAGGTGATCCCACAGAGCCAGCCCGAATTTTGGAGAGTTCTCCCCGGCAAGCGGCAGCCCGACAACGTGCACAAGCCCATCAAGCACGAAGTGGGAAAGCACCAGCGCAGCCACGACGACGAACACGCGCCTCTGATCCCCGCCCTGGACCCACGAAACCAGCAACCCGAAAAGAACGCCCCATAGGAGCAATGTAGTGAGGCTATGAGAGTACGGAAACGTGAAGGTAAGGTAGTGACGAGACGCATAGTCCACCGGAACCTGGGCGTGTTCAAGCCCCATCGCCGCGAAGATTCCGAGCAGAAAATCGGCAAGCAATGCCGCAAAAACGAGCCAACCCACATTCATGCGAGGAGCGGCTTTTGCGGCACCGAGCGCCACTCCAAGGTGTCCCACACCCATGTTCCATAACCCCTTCGTTTCTCTTGAAAGTGCTCTTGATAACCTACTGTTTACCAAAACGCCGGTAAGGGTCGCATCATGCGCCAGCTTGCCGGAAATCGTTGTTGAGCCGACCAGCTTCTCCCATGCCATAGCGGCCGGAAGGGATCCGGATCTGGCGGAGTGTTACGGGCTATTGGGGCTGTGTATTCTGAGTAGGGCCGCCTCGGCGTAATCCTGCTTCGCCCCTTCCAGATCGCCTTTGGCGCTACGCGCAATGCCCCGGTTGTTGTAGGCAGCCGCATAATCGGGCTTCAGACGAATCGCTTCGGTGTAATCCGCCAGCGCCCCGTCCAGATCGCCTTTGGCGCTACGCGCATTACCCCGGTTGTTGTAGGCAGCCGCATAATCCGGCTTCAGACGGATCGCTTCGGTGTAATCCGCCAGCGCCCCTTCCAGATCGCCTTTGTTCCAGCGCGCAACGCCCCGGTTGTAGTAGGCATCCGCATCGTCCGGCTTCAGGCGGATCGCTTCGGTGTAATCGGCCAGCGCCCCGTCCAGATCCCCTTTGCCCCGGCGCGCAATGCCCCGGTTGTTGTAGGCCGACGCATAATCCGGCTTCAGACTGATCGCTTCGGTGTAATCGGCCAGCGCCCCGTCCAGATCCCCTTTGCCCCGGCGCGCAATGCCCCGGTTGTTGTAGGCCGTCGCATAATCCGGCTTCAGACTGATCGCTTCGGTGTAATCGGCCAGCGCCCCGTCCAGATCCCCCTTGTTCTTACGCGCAACGCCTCGGTTGTAGTAGGCCTCCGCAAAATCCGGCTTCAGACGGATCGCTTCGGTGAAATCGGCCAGCGCCCCGTCCAGATCGCCTTTGTCCCAGCGCGCAACGCCCCGGTTGTAGTAGGCATCCGCATAATCCGGCTTCAGACGGATCGCTTCGGTGTAATCCGCCAGCGCCTCGTCCAGATCGCCTTTGGCGCTACGCGCATTACCCCGGTTGTTGTAGGCAGCCGCATAATCCGGCGTCAGACGGATCGCTTCGTTGTAATCGGCCAGCGCCTCATCCAGATCGCCTTTGTCCCAGCGCGCAACGCCTCGGTTGCAGTAGGCATCCGCATCATCCGGCTTCAGACGGATCGCTTCGGTGTAATCGGCCAGCGCCTCGTCCAGATCGCCTTTGGCGCTACGCGCAACGCCCCGGTTGTTGTAGGCATCCGCATAATCCGGCTTCAGGCGAATCGCCTCGGTGTAGAAGCGGAACTGCTCCGCGGGATCGCTGGCGGCGAAGCCGCGTTCAAACCACTGCTGGGCTGTCAATTCCTGTTCGGAGACCGCTGGCGCAGCCGCAGCGGCCGCCTTTTGCTCGGTGACGGCATTGTCCGCGGCGCGCGAGGCCGGATGCAACACGGCGCTTAGCGGAACGTTGAGGAATCTTTGCCGCAATCGTTCCATCGCTTCCATAAAGTACTCGGGCGGGATGGATAATCCGTTATAGTGACGAAGCGCCGCAAGCTTTCCGGTGATTTGTTCGGCGATTTTTGGGGTTCCGAAATCAAACCCTTCCAACATCAGCGGCACCGTATTCCGATGCCCGTCCAGCGCGGTTTCGATCTCGCGCCGGAGCCAGTCTTGCGGATCATTGCACCGTTCCAGCGCCGACGGCGTGAGCAGGACGAGGAAATGCGCCCTTGACGTTATGTTGCCGAGGATGACGCTCTCGAAGTCACCACTCGCGATGCCGCTGAAATCAAAGAAGACATCAAAGCCGTGCTGCGTGAGATTCTGGTAGATGGCAAGGGCCCACGGAATGTTCGTCCGGCGATAGCTGAGGAAGACCGTCTTTTCAACGCGCTCCATGGCTGGAGCTAACACGATACCAGAGGGCCGGAGCATGGCGGGCGTATCCGCCGGGGCTGGCGCACCACATGAAAACAGTGCGTTCCCAGAAGGCCTGGCCGGACGAAGTTATGAACGACTTCGACGCTGATGCAAAAAGAATGGGATCACCGACGGCGTTGTTGTGCTTGGCGTCCCTGCGCATGCGGACATCACTTCAGACCGTGCCTGTGTGGTCGCTCCAGCGACTTACACTCGGGTTGGGCGTGGGCGAAACACTTGTTTCCGGTTACACTGAAACATGCCCGAAGTGCGCCGCTCGGTATGCGCGCTGGATTGCCCTGACACCTGCTCTCTTCTGATTAACGTCGACGAGTCGGGCGCCGGTTCGCGCTTGCGGGGCGACCCTGACCACCCCATCACGCGCGGCTTTCTGTGCGGGAAGGTGGCCAAATATCTGGACCGGGAATATGCGCCGGACCGCTTGCTCTACCCGCAGCGACGGATCGGCGCAAAAGGCGAAGGCCGTTTCACGCGAATTTCCTGGGACGAAGCGCTGAACGAAATTGTCGCGCGCCTGAAGCAAACTGCTGCTGAATTTGGCTCCGAGTCGATTCTGCCGTATAGCTATGCGGGCTCGATGGGACTGTTGCAGGCGAATGGCATGGATCGGCGCTTCTTTCATCGGCTGGGCGCATCGCGGCTCGATCGCACCATTTGTTCCGCGGCGGGCGGCGCGGGGCTGATGGCTGCTCTGGGCCAGCGCTATGGCACCGAGCCGGAGCAATTCCGCCACTCCAAATTGATCCTCGCCTGGGGTGCGAATATCCTGGCGACCAATGTCCATCTGTGGCCTTTTATCGTGGAAGCGCGGCGGAATGGAGCTAAGTTCTACACCATCGATCCGGTGCGCCAGAAGACGGGCCATCTCTCCGATCTGCACTTTTCCATTAACCCGGGAAGCGATGCTGCGCTGGCCCTGGGGCTGATGCACGTCATTATTCGCGAACGGCTTTTCGATGCGGATTACGTGGCGCGGCACACCCTGGGGTTCAACGATCTGGCGAAGAAAACCGAAGAATACTCGCCCACGCACGCCTCCGAACTGACCGGCATTCCGGCGGAGGATATCGTTACGCTGGCGCGCGAATACGCCACGACGAAGCCTGCCGCAATCCGGGTCAACTATGGTGTGCAGCGTTCGGAACGCGGTGGAATGGCTGCGCGGTTGATCGCATTTCTGCCGGCGCTCACGGGTTCATGGCGAGATGTCGGCGGCGGATTGCAGATGACAACTTCGGGGGCTTTCCACTTCAACAAGGAAAGCCTGGAACGCGAAGACTTGCAGCGCGTTTCGCTGGGCCGCCCGGCGCGGATCGTGAACATGTCGGAACTGGGCCTCGCACTGAATGAGCTGGATCAGCCGCGGGTGAAGGCCATGGTGGTGTACTGCTCGAATCCGGCGGCTGTTGCGCCGGAACAGAACGAGGTATTCAAAGGGCTGCGGCGCACGGACTTGTTCACCGTTGTCATTGAGCAGTTCCAAACCGACACGGCCGACTTCGCCGACATCCTGCTGCCCACCACCACCTTTCTGGAGCACACCGACCTGTATCGGGCCTACGGGCACTACTACCTGCAATTCGCGAGGCCTGCTCTGGCTGCACCCGGCGAATGCCGTTCCAATGTCGAGATCTTCCGCGAACTCGCCCACCGCATGGGATTCACGGAGCCCTGCTTTGACGAGAGCGAAGACGATATGATCCGCGGCCTGCTGGCGTCCGGACATCCGTTTCTGGAAGGCATTACTGTTGAGCAGCTGGAGCGTGAGCGTTCGGTGCGCTTACACGTTGCGGACGCCGGTGAGCCTTTTCTTCCCTTCGCGCAGGGGAACTTCGGCACGGCGTCCGGCAAGTGCGAATTCCACGCCGAGACTATTGATTACACCCCGCCGGTGGAGTCGCGACGAGGCGATGGGGATCTGCGGGCCCGCTTTCCGCTGGAGCTCATTTCGCCCAAGAACCACAACAGCATGAATTCCACCTTTGGGAATCGGGATGACGTGGATGCGGAAACGCTGACGGCAACGCTGCATCCGGAGGACGCTCGCTTGCGCGGCGTTACGGACGGGGACCAAATTCGCATTTTCAACGGGCGCGGGTCTCTGATACTGCGCGCGGCGGTGGCGGATACTGTTTTGCGCGGGGTGGTTTCCGCGCCTTCGGTGCGCTGGCCTCGACGAGCGGCCGACCGCCGCAACGCCAATGTACTCACCAGCCAGCGGCTCACCGACATCGGGGGCGGCCCGACGTTCTATAGTTGTTTGGTTGAGGTTGAAAAGATTGGCGACTAAACGACGAACGGTCTTGGCCGTGGCAGCGATACTGGCGGTGGCTTCGGCTGGTTGCAGTTCGAAAACGGGTGAGCCGGAACTGGCTTCTGACCTGGCCATGAATTCAGCGCGCACTGCGAAGCAGCTTTTGGCCGGGTTCTATGGCGTTGAGGGCGGGGCGTGGCGCTGGACGGCCAAGAGTTTCTCCGTGGCTTTGGGTGTGCCCGCCGGGGCGAGTGTCAAGGGTGGGAAGCTGACGTTTCGCTTTGTTTTCCCTGACCCGGCGTTCCAGTCGCTGCATTCGGTAACGCTCAGCGCAAGAGTTAAGGACACGACGCTGGCCCCGGAGACCTACTCGACAACCGGCGAACATGTGTACACGCGCGACATCGCGGCGGGCGATCTGGCAACCAGTCCCGTTCGGGTAGATTTCACGCTTGATAAGGCGATCCCGCCGGGGCCGGTGGATTTGCGCGAACTGGGCGTCATCGCCAACCAGATAACTTTAGCCTCGAAATAAGAATTGGTCAGTGTCGTGCCGCTCTTTGCGCAGGCTGGCAAGGAAGCTCCGCCGATCACCGCCGAGCCTTTGGACGCGGCGCGGCCGTTTACTGATTGGGAGGCGTTTCGCGGACCTCCCTCCATACGAACGCGCCAGGAACCTCACCTGGGACCAGGACGAAATTCTCTGGCAGGACGGCGTCCAGCCCGAGTTTCAAGTTGTATTCAAGCCCATGAGGGTTTCGGGCAAGGGGTGGGAGTCGGAATTGCTGCCTGCTTTACAAGACGGCATTCAGCGGAGCTTCGGCCTCAAAGTCCATTGGGAGGCTCGGCAAGCCGATGTGCTGGTGCTGATCCGCCTGAACGGGGCCGACTTCAAGGAATCGAAGGCTGCCGAACCGCTCTTCATGTTCATGCGCGGCAAGATGCGGCAAGATTACGATGCGGAAACAGACTGCCACGAAGAGAAGTACGGCCTGGTGCTGACGCCAGCCACCCGCGCCATCCGGATGTTGGTCGTGGAGTCCAAGTAAACCTACCGAAAACGACGCACCGAAGATAGGGGTCACAAATAGGAAAAGAAAAAAATCGTAGAGCAATTGCTGGCATCTATTGACGCAAGGTGACTTTTAGTGCAATAATCGCACGATTCGAGTGGTACTCTTGCTTAAACGGGTGCCGCCCGTTTGTCGCAGCCACAGTACTCGTGCGACAAATTTTTACCGGGAGTTGCTCCGCTCCCCTCCTATCTCCAAACCAAAACTGCTCGTTTGGACGTATGTGTGTTTAACGCGCCTGCTCGTTTGTAGGCTCGACAGCTCGCGTCTTGCTGTGACGTTTTTGGAATTTCGAGAACTATTTGGATGGCAGGGGTATTTGAATGTCCGGAAAAATCCGATAAGATTTGTCGCTGCTCTAGACGACCGTTAGGGTAATGCGATAAAGTGCTTCATTCGAAGTTGATGATTTGGCACGATGCGTGCTTAGGGAAGAGCCAGCCAGTGGCCTGAACGGCTCTAGCTGGAAAGTATTAGTCGCCGATGCTCATATTTGTTGAGCGAAGGCCGCGAAGATTTTGAAACTTTTTTGACGGGTTCACCGTCCTACTGTTTCGTACAGGATTTTGCAAGGAGAGAGAAACAATGACCAAGGCTGAGTTGGAGAAATTTAAGACTTTTTTGGAAGCGCGCCAGGCGGAACTTGGCGGCGCTCTGCGGAATCGCGAGGACATCGCCATCGAAAAGACGCCCGATGCCCTCGATGAAGTACAACTGGCTGGTGAACGTGAACTGGCTATCCGCAATCTGGACCGGGAATCCAACCTCCTTCGCCAGGTTCGCGGTGCGCTGGCCCGTATCGCCGAAGGCTCTTACGGCATTTGCATGCACTGCGAAGAGGAAATCAGCCTCAAGCGTCTCAATGCCGTGCCGCAGACGGCTTTCTGCATCAAGTGCCAGGAAGCTGCCGATCGCCACGAGTTCGAGGAGCAGGAAACGCTTGACAGCTTGCTCGCGAATGCGGCCTAGCCGCTAGCCGACAACAATTTACATTAGAAAGCGCGGCGATCATTGCCGCGCTTTTTGTTTTTTTAGCGGATTCCAATCCACGCCAGCATCCTCCCTGCCTTCTCCCTTTCCTTTCGAAACGAGTAGAGGATATCGATTCGATCCACGGTGCAGAGATCGGAAAGCGAAATGTTTTCGGGTTTCACCCCGGCTCCCTTCAACTGCCTGTGGTTGATATCGACCAGATCAAGACGATGCTTGGCGTCGGTGGCGGCGAGCTCGGGATGCCAGCGTGAAAATTCGCGGGCGACTTCGGGTCCCACTTCGAAACAGCATTTGCCGATCCCGGGACCGACGGCGGCACGGACCTCGTCTGGGTTCGTTCCGTACATTTGTTGCAAGAGCGAGATAGCCCGTTCCGCGATCCCCCCAACGGTGCCTCGCCAGCCGGCGTGAACTGCGGCGACTGCGCGATGCTTTGTATCCACCAGCAGAATCGGCAGGCAGTCGGCCGTCCGCACCCCCACGGCCAAACCGGCTGTATTGCTAATCAGCGCGTCAGCCGCTCCTCGCTCGCCAGTAACTCCAGCGGCATCAATTATTTCCACGGAGTGAATTTGCCTCACAGTGGCGATAGGCCACACTGGCGGCGCGGAGTTCCGCGTGCCGAACCCGTGGTCGAGCCAGTCGACTTCGTCCAGCAGATCGGCGCTCAGCTCGCCGCGTTCATTCCAATGAAATCCGGTCACCCTTCAGGGTACCTTGAAGGTATGCTCGTGATACCGTCGGATGGACCTCGGATCAACAATGAGCGCGACGCGGTAGAACTGATCGGCGCGGCCTCGCAGTGCGGGGCAAGCGTCGTCGCTGTGCCGATTGAACGTCTCAATGAAGACTTTTTTCGACTCAGGACCGGCATCGCCGGCGCCATCATCCAGAAATTCGTCACCTACAACCTGCGACTGGTTGTAGTTGGGGATATTTCCAGGCATCTGGAGGAAAGCTCCGCCCTGCGCGACTTCGTCACCGAGGCAAACCGTGGAGGCCATGTCTGGTTTTGTTCAGGCGTCGACGAACTGCACAACCGTCTTGAGCTACCTTAAGGGCATGCGCGTTCCCCTTTCCCGCGTTGCCCACACTCGTTCTGGCGACAAGGGAGACACAGTGAATATTGGCGTGATCGCCTACGATCCCAAGGACTATGCCATCCTGCGGCGCGAGGTGACGGCCGACCGCGTGAAGTCGTACTTCGGCGACCGCGTCAAAGGCCATGTCGAGCGGTTCGAACTGCCGAACCTGGGTGCCCTAAATTTTCTGCTCCACGAATCGCTGGGCGGAGGAGGAACCGTGACGCTGCGAGTGGATGCGCAGGGAAAGACGTTCGGTGCTGCTCTGCTGGGTATGGAAATCGATGTCGATTGAGACCTCCACCGACGGCCGGCTGCTGCGTCTGAGGCTGAACCGTCCGGAGAAGCGCAACGCTCTGAACATGGAAACGTGCCGGGCCATCGTCGATGCAATTCGGCATGCCGATGAAGACCCGCGAATTGGAGCCACGCTAATCACCGGAGCAGGGGAAGCCTTCTGCGCGGGGATGGACCTCACCGAAGCCCGGACCGCGGACCGGCAACAACTGGCCGACGTCCACGAACCGCTGTTCACCCTGGCGGAGACAGTGCGCAAGCCGATTGTCGCAGCCGTGCAGGGGGCGGCCATCGCGGGGGGTACCGGGTTGGTGGCCAACGCCCACATCGCGATTGCCACGGAGTCCGCCACCTTTGGGCTCACCGAAATCCGGCTCGCATTGTGGCCTGTGCTGATTTTCCCGGCGATCGCGGCGGCTGTGGGAGAGCGCCGCGCCGTGGAGCTTGCCCTTTCGGGCCGCATCTTCACGGCTGGAGAAGCATTGGATTTCGGATTAGTGAGCGAGGTGGCGCCGGAAGACCAACTGGAGGCACGGGCCTGCGCTGTTGCACGCGGATTGGCAAATGCGAGCGGCCCGACCATCACCGCGGGGCTCGACTACATTCGGAGCATTCGTGGAAAAGACGCCAAGGAAGCGCTTCGCATTGGCCGCATCGTGCGAGACCAGATTATGCGAACGGAGGATTTTGCGGAAGGTTTGAACGCCTTCCGGGAGAAACGCAAGCCCGACTGGCCCTCGCATCGCGTATCCTAATCGGATGCGTTTCGCATTCGCTTCAGTCCTTTTCGTTTCTGTCGCTTCCGCGCAAGTTCCGGACGCGCTGTTCCAAAGCATGGAATGGCGCATGATCGGCCCCTTTCGGGGAGGCCGGTCCGTCGCAGCCACAGGCATTGCCGGGAACCCCAATACATTTTTGTTCGGCGCGGTAGGCGGCGGGATTTGGAAATCCACCGACGCTGGAGCCGTATGGACGCCTATCTTCGACGAGCAAAATGTGGCGTCCATTGGCGCGCTGGAAGTTGCGCCTTCCAACCCGAACGTTCTCTACGCCGGAACCGGCGAAGCGGATATCCGTTCCGATCTGGCGTCCGGTAACGGCGTCTACAAATCCGTCGATGGAGGCGCGCATTGGAAGAACATCGGCCTGAACGACACCCGGCAGATCGGCCGCATCGTGATCCATCCTAAAAATCCGGACATCGTTTTTGTGGCCGCGCTGGGGCATGCGTATGGGCCGAATGAGCAGCGCGGCGTCTACCGGTCGACAGACGGGGGCGCCACGTGGAGTCACGTACTGGACAAAGGGCCCGACATCGGGGCAGTGGATTTGACAATTGACCCGGATCATCCCGATACGATTTACGCGGCGACGTGGCAAGCGCGCAGGACTACCTGGAGCCAGTACGCGCCAGAGCAAGGCCCCGGATCGAGCATCTATCGCTCGACAGACGGCGGGTCCACCTGGACCGAACTGGGTGGCGGCGGTTTGCCGGCGGCGCCTGGCATGCGACGGATTGGAATCGCCGTGGCGCGCGGGACCAATGGCCAAAGGATTTACGCGCTGATCGACCATCCAAAGGAAGCCGGGCTGTACCGTTCCGACGATGGAGCAAAAACCTGGACTCGCGTGAGCGCGGACCCGCGCATCACCAGCCGAGCCTGGTATTTCAGCTTCATTGCGGTGGACCCCAATCACCCCGACCAGGTGTATATCCCGAACGTGGCGCTGTTTCGCTCCACCGATGGCGGAAGGAATTTCACGGTGTTGCGCGGAGCCCCGGGGGGCGACGACTACCACTCCATCTGGATTGACCCGACCGATTCGAACCGCATGATCATCGGGACCGATCAAGGCGTTTCCATCAGTCTGAACAATGGCGCCACGTGGACGCCCTGGTATAACCAGCCCACCGCGCAGATGTACCACGTGATCACCGACAACCAGTTCCCTTATAACGTTTGCGGCTGCCAGCAGGATTCGGGCGCTCTATGCGTCCCCAGCCGCACAGATCATTTTTCCATCACCGAGCGCGACTTCAAGACCATCGGCGGCAATGAGGCAGGTTACGTAGCGCCTGATCCGAAGGACGACAACACGCTTTATTTGACCGACACGTACGGCGTGGTCACGCGCTATGATCGGCGCACCGCGCAAGCGCAGGAGATTACCCCCTGGCCGGTCCCGTCGTTTGGCCTGCCGGCGAATCGGAAGAAATATCGCGCGCCGTGGACAACCGTTCTGGTGTTTTCACACGCCGAAGCGGACTCACCCGAATCGGCTCTTTATTTGGGAACGCAGTTCCTGCTGAAAACAACGGACGGCGGATTGAACTGGAAACAGATTAGCCCAGACCTGACGGGCCCGGACGGCAGAGGTGTCCTATTCAGCATCGCCCCAAGTCCGTTGTTTGGTTCACTGCTTTGGACCGGCAGCGATACCGGGCTGGTCCACTTGACGCGTAACGGAGGCCGCACCTGGGAGGATGTGACGCCTCATGGGCTGACGGCCTGGAGCAAAATCACCCAGCTGGAGGCTTCCCATTTCGACGCCGGTGAAGCATGGGCGGCAGTGGACCGGCACAGGTTGGAAGACTACGAACCGCATCTTTATCGCACGCGCGATTACGGCAAGACATGGACGGAGATCACGGCGGGCATCGCGCACGGGGCCTTCCTGAATTCCGTTCGGGAAGATCCCAAGCGGCGCGGACTGCTATATGCGGCTACGGAAACGGGCGTGTATGTTTCGGTGGATGACGGGGATCACTGGCAATCCCTGCAACTGAATTTGCCGGCGGTCTCGGTGCGCGACTTAGTGGTGAAGGGAGACGACCTGGTGATCGCGACGCACGGCCGTTCTTTCTGGATTCTGGATGATGTGACGCCGCTGCGGCAGACCGCGGGGCTGGCGGCGAATTCTGCGCCGAGACTATTCGAACCCGCGGATGCCGTACGGATGTTTAATGCGTGGTTTCTGGGAACGCCGCTGCCGCCCGAGGTGCCGGCCGGGAAGAACCCACCGTCGGGCGCGATGATCGACTACTGGTTACCAGCGGGATATGACGGACGGGTGGCAATTGAGATTCTGGATGCCAAGGGCCAGTTGGTGCGGCGTTACGCGAGCACCGATGCGGTTCCGCCGGCCCCGAAGAATACGGCGGTTGCGGATCGTTGGTTTGAGACAGAAGCTCCACCAGGCAGCAAGCCGGGATTGAACCGTTTTGTTTGGGATATGCGCTACGCGGGTCCGGCGGCTGAGCCGGGAGCGCCGGATCAGGAGATCGGACCGGTGCGAGGACCGCTGGTCGTGCCGGGAGATTATACGGTGCGCTTTACGGCCCTGGGCAAAATGTCCTACCAGCTTATGCAGCGTTTGCACGTGTTTCAGGACCCACGTGCGCCCGTTGAACAAAGTGTGTTGGAAGAGCAGCGTGATTTGGCCCTGCGGATCGTGTCGTCTTTGACGGATGCACAGAAGCTGGGTGAGCGGTTGAAGGGTCCGGCGGATGAGGCGCAGCGGGAAAAATTAGGACATGTTCAAGTGGAGCTTTCGTCTGCCCTGTCAGCGGTGACAAGCGCGGATCGGAAGGCGCCGGCTCAGGCGTTAGAAGTGGTTGAGGAGGCGATGAAGGAACTGGGCCAATTGAAGGCCGCCGCGTCCAGGTGAAATGAACGCGACGGAACTACTTTTGGAGGAAGAAGCTGCCCGAGAAGAGCGCATCGATGCCGCTGGAGTAGAAACTGCGGACGGCGTCGCGGGGGGAACAGACGAGGGGCTCCCCGAATAGGTTGAACGAGGTGTTGTAGAGAACCGGGAGACCGCTGCTTTTTCCGGCGGCGTGCAGCAGGTTCCAGTAGAGGGGGTTGTCTTCGCGGCGCACGGTGTGGACGCGGATGAGGTCGGCGCCAAGAAGCGCTCCGGCGAAGGTTTTGCGATGGGTCGGTTTGACGCGGGCCACGCTGGCCAGGTAGCGCGAGTTGCTTCCGGTTTCGAAGTATTCCCCAGCGAGTTCAGCGGGGACCGAGGCGGCGAACTTGCGGAATGACTCGCGGCGCTTGATGTATTGATTCAAGTTCTCGGTGGAGTATTGGTTGAGAGGCGAAGCTAAGATACTGCGGTTGCCCAGCGCGCGGGGGCCGAACTCCATGCGGCCCTGCATCCAGGCGATGATCTTGTTGTCGGTGAGGTGTTCGACTGCCGTGGCGACCAGCTCATCATCCGTCAACAGATAGTGGAAGCCGAGTTTGCAATTTTCAAGCACCTGCTTAATCTGCTCCGCTGAGTATTCGGGGCCGAGCAAGTAAGCCTTGGTGTCGATGCGGGTTTGGTTGTGTAGCACTTCATGCCACACGTGCAGCACGGCGCCGAGAGCTGTTCCGGCGTTACCAGCGGCGGGCTGCACGAAGACGTTTTCGAACAAGCCTGAATTTTCGAGCGCTGAGATCAGGAGAGCGTTGAAGCCGAGGCCGCCCGCGATACAGAGGTTACGGGCCCTTCCGGCGAGCCGAATGACGGCGCGCTCGACCGCGGCTTGGATGCCGCGGGCAATGGCTGATGGGTCCAGTACGGGCCCGACGGCTTGGAAGAATTTCTGGCTGAATCCGCCCTGGGTGAGGCGGCCTGGGTCGAAATAAGTGCGATCGAGGCGTGGGATTGATTCGGTGCCCGTGATTTGTTCGAAGAGCGGGATGAATCGGTCATCGCCGCCGGCGGAGAGCCACTGGGTTTTGTGCTCGTCGGAATCGGGTTGGAAGCCCAGCAGTTCGGTGACGCGGGTGTAGAGATCGGCCAGGGAATCCGGGTAATAGAACTCGGCGTCGAGATTGAGGCCGGATGAGGAGCCGGTCCATGATGCGCCGCAGCGCAGGTCGCCGCCGCGGTCGAGCGTGAGGACTTTGGCTTCTTCGAAAGGCGCAGCGTAAAACGCGGATGCGGCATGGGCCTGATGATGATCGAGCAGGGCCATGTGAGCGTTGGGGAAAAGCTCGCGCAGTTTCAGATTGAGCGTGGGCGCCAGCGCGTCGGGAACAGGGCGCGCGATGGCGATAATGTCGATTTCTTTGGGCTCCAGCTTGCCGATGGCGAGACACTGCTCGATGGATTGCGATGGCAGTTCATTGCGGCGCGCGCGACGAGCGATTTTGGCTTCTTCCATGGCGGCGACGAGCTTGCCGTCCGAGACGAGGGCCGTGGCGGAGTCGCCACCGAGTGTTCCTATGCCGAGGATGTTCATTGTGCGATGGCTCGTAAACGTGAAATGGAGCGGTCTCGACCGATAGTGGTGAAGAGGTGGAAGGCGCTGGGTCCGGCAGCCTGGCCGGTCAGCGCGGCGCGGGCGGCGTTGATGAGAAGGCCAGGCTTCACGGCGAGTTCGGCAGCGAGAGCGCGGATGTCCGCTTCAACGCTCGCTTCGGTGAATTCATGGTTTTGCGTCAGGCGATCGGCCAGTTTGACGAGCCCTTCACGGGCGCCGGGGATATTGAGCCGTTCGAGAGAAGTGGCGTCCATGACGACTTCGTCGGTGAAGTAGGGAAGGCCGCGGGTGGCGAAGTCTTTGAGGGTGGTGTAGCGCGCGCGGAGCAAGTCGACCGTTTGGACGAGCCAGGGATCAGGAAAGGGAATGGGAATGCCGTCGTGCTTCAGTTCTTCGGCGACGTAGGCGGCAAGCTCGGCTGCAGGCATAGAGCGCATGTGCTGGCCGTTGAGCCAAACCGCTTTGGGATCGAAAGGCTCCGTCTCCGTGAAGTTGACCACGGCGTTGCTGCGGTTGATTCCTTCGAAGCTGAAACTCTCGATTAATTCGGCGCGTGACAACTGCTCGCGATTATCTTTGGGAGACCAGCCGAGCAGGGCGATGAAGTTGATAAAAGCTCGCGCGAGGAATCCGTTGTCGCGATAGGTAGTGACGCTGACCACGGGTCCGTGACGACGCTTAGAGAGCTTGGTTCCGTCGGGAGCGACCAGCAGCGGGAGATGGGCGAACTGAGGACGCGCACTATCGAGGGCATCGAAAATGAGCAGGTGTTTGAACGTATTGGAGAGGTGGTCCTGCCCGCGGATGACGTGAGAGATTTTGAGGTCGGCGTCATCGGCGCAGGAAGCCAGGTGATAAGTGGGCGTGCCGTCGCTACGCAGAAGCGCGAAGTCTTCGAGATCGGCGATGGTTTTGGATTGCGTGCCGTAGACGAGGTCATTGAATGTGACTTCGGCGGCGCTGTTCTCGCGGGGAACGCGGAAGCGCAGCACAAATTTTTCACCGGCGGCGGCGCGGCGGTCGCTCTCGGCGGCGGTCAATTCGCGCATCCCTGGGTTGGCCAGCCAGACGCCCTGGCGGTTCTCGCCGACTTCGTCAGATGCCTGATCGGCCGGTGTGAAATCCCGGTAAGCGAGGCCTTTCTCCAGAATTTTGTAGGCGGCTTCGCGGTGTAGGTGGGGGCGATCGGACTGGCGATATTCCTCATCCCAGTCCAACTCCAGCCACTTGAGGCCTTCGTAAATCGATTGAAGAGACGCCTCGGTGTTGCGGCCGACATCTGTGTCGTCGATTCTGAGGATCATGGTTCCGCCATGGCGGCGGGCGTACAACCAATTGAAAATAAAGGTGCGGGCACTACCGATGTGCAGGAAACCAGTGGGAGATGGGGCGAAACGGACGCGAAGCATGAACAAGGCCAGTATAGACATTCGGGTTCTGGCAATGTTCGTGCATCGTCATGTTACGGAATGCTACAGCATGATAAACTTTAAGCGAAGTCTGAGACCTTCGGTACTGGAAATCCAGAAATCCGGATGCCGGGCTGCAACTTCTGAGCATCGTATAACGTATCTATACATAGTCGTTGGAGAACTGGCCCCGTTTGAGAAGTTTGCCCGATGAATGAAATCGATCATCTAAGCCGTTTACTTGCTCAGCCTGATGAGCCCTGGTACAAGAGTCTCTACGAGAGCCTGCGGGATCTGGTCAACCCGCCGAAGCTTCCGCCGCTCGAAGTTACCTCGAAGCCGGTTCCGGTAAAAAGCATCTGGGGGATGTACGCCCCGGACAGGAAAAACTGGGGTTACTCCGCGATTCTGCTGAGTGCGCTGTTGGCGCTGTTGACTTTTCTTTCCATCAAGGTAGTGCAGGAAGCGAAGAAGCGGGAGGTGACGTCGATCATCGATCCGAACCTGGCGCCTTATCTTCCGGAGATCAAGAAGAACGGTCAATTGGCGGGTGGCGGCGGAGGCGGCGACCGATCGCCAACTCCTGCGAGCAAGGGCAAGCTTCCGAAGATTGCGCTGAAGCAGTTTGTTCCACCGGAAGCGGTGGTGCATAACGAACATCCGAAGCTGATTATGGAGCCGACGATCATTTCGCCGATCCCGCTACCGAATATCAATTCGCCGAATTTGGGCGATCCTTTGTCGAAGGCGCTGGAAGCATCGAATGGAATTGGCGCTGGCGGTGGAATTGGAAGCGGGAACCGGGGCGGCGTGGGAAGCGGAGATGGCGCAGGGTTCGGTCCGGGTTCAGGCGGCGGTTATGGCGGCGGCGTGTATCGCGTGGGCGGTGGTATTAGCGCACCGACGATTCTCTACCAGGTTGAGCCTGAATATTCTGAGGAAGCCCGCAAGGCCAAGTACAACGGCGAGGTCACGCTCACCGTGGTTGTCGATGCGACCGGCATGGTGAAAAACGTCAAAGTGGTGCGCGGCGTCGGCATGGGCCTCGACGAAAAAGCCATCGAAGCGGTGAGCAAGTGGAAGTTCAAGCCGGGCATGAAGAACGGCCAGCCTGTAGCTGTGATGGCGAATATCGTGGTGACGTTCCGGCTGTTGTAGAAGCTGGTCTGATAGAATTCGCGTCGGATGCAGTTTACCCGGCGCACGCTTCTTGCAGGCCTCACGGCCGCCTCCTACTCCCGGATTCTAGGTGCGAACGATCGGATACAGGTGGGCTTCGTTGGCTACGGCCTCATTGGAGCGCAGCATGTTTTCGATTTCAAGAATCAGCCTGATGTAGACCTGGTGGCCTTGAGCGATTGCTACCAGCCGAGGCTGGAGCAAGGCGTGGCCGCGTGCGGTGCGCAATGCAAAGGCTACGGCGATTTCCGCAGGCTGCTGGACCAAAAAGACATTCAAGCGGTGGTGGTTTCGACCCCGGACCACTGGCATGCGCTGCTCACGATGATGGCTTGTGCGGCGGGCAAGGACGTTTACGTCGAGAAACCCCTGACGCTGTTTGTGCGGGAAGGGCGCTGGATGGTGGATGTGGCGCGGCGATATAAGCGCGTGGTGCAGACAGGGACGCAGCAACGGTCTGGTCTGCATTATCAGAAGGCGCGCGAGTTGATCCGATCAGGTTACATCGGGAAGGTGACCAGTGCCCGCGTGGCTTACCATCGCAACATTATGCCGGGGTACGGAGCGCCTCCGGACAGCGCGGCGCCAGCGGGTTTCGATTACGCGATGTGGTTGGGACCGGCTCCTTCGCGGCCTTTCAATCCGAAGCGCGGGATTTATCACTTCCGGTGGTTCTGGGATTATTCGGGCGGGCAGATGACGAATCTGGCGGCGCACGATTTGGATATCGTGCATTGGGTGACCGGGGTGACAGGTCCGACCGCGGTGACTTCTTCGGGTGGGCGTTTTGCGCTGGAGGCGTCCGCGGACAATGGCGAGACGCCGGACGTGCAAGACGCACTGCTTGAGTATCCGGGGTTTACGACAGAGGTTTCGCTGCGGGAAACGAGCCTGGGCCGGCGTGAAGAATACGATCTGGAGTTCTTTGGGACCAAGGGGAGTCTATCGATTACGCGGTCGGGTTTCGTGGTGACTTGCGACGCGAAGAGCGACCCTTCACAGACCATTCCGACTTTTAAGGGGCATCCGACGGGTGGACCGCGCGGCGAGAATGAGCGGCGCGAAGCGCAGGCCAAGCCAGTAGATTTCTGGTGTCAGGAAACGAAAGAAGCGGGTTCTTCTCCGGCGCAGTTTGCAGGTCATGTCAGGAATTTTTTGGATTGCATTAAGTCGCGGGAGACGCCGATATCCAGTGTGGAGGATTCACACCGCGTGGCGACGGCGTGCCACTTGGCGAATCTGAGTTTGCGCACGGGACGTAAGCTACAGTGGGACGCGGATCGCGAACAGATTGTAAATGATGCGCAGGCGAGTGGGATGCTGGTGCGTCCTTACCGCAAACCGTGGGACGATGTCTTGAAGAGCCTCATTTCCTGATATGAACCGGCGCAATTTTCTTCTCGCTTCGTCCGCAGCCTGGGCAGGCTCCGCGTTTGCAGCACCTTCCGCACCCGGCAAGAGCACATTCGGAGTCTGTATTTATTCTTATGGCGGCACGCGCAAGTTTGCCGACACGCTGGCGTTTCTGGACCATTGCAACTCGCTGGGCGCGGCCGGAATTCAGATGCAGTTGACTTCACTGGATGTTCCGTTCGCCGAAAAAGTCAAAGCGAAGGCGGCTGAATACGGCATGTACTATGAGGGCATCGTCACGCTGCCCAAGCCCGATGGCCCGGGTGATCTTGAAAAACAGTTAGAGGCTGCGAAGGCCGCCGGCGCACGCCTGGTGCGCAGCGCCTGCTTGCCAACACGTCGATATGAGACGTTTAAAGATCTGGCGAGCTGGCAGCAATTCGTGAAGGATAGCGACGCCGCGCTGGACCTTGCAGTGCCGCTGCTTGAGAAGCACCAGATGGTGCTGGCTTTAGAAAATCATAAAGACTGGACCATCGACGAGATGGTCGACTTGCAGCACCGGCATAAGAGCGATTATCTGGGCGTCTGTCTGGATTTTGGAAATAATCTGGCACTGCTGGACGCTCCCGATGCGGTGTTGCGCCTGGCGCCGTTCGCGGTAGCGACGCATGTGAAGGACATCGCCGTGGGGTCCGATCCGTTGGGTTTCCGCATGGCCGAGGTGCCCATCGGAATGGGTGTGGTGGATGTGCGGGGGATCGTTCAGGCAGTGCGCCGCGTGAAGCCGGATGCCCGCTTTACCCTGGAGATGATTACGCGCGATCCGTTGGTGATTCCTTGCACGACCGAAGCCTATTGGGCTACGTTTCCCGATCGGAGCGGCGTCTACCTGGCTCGGGCGCTTTCGCTGGTCCGCGAGCGCGGCAAGACCTGGATGGAACGCGTGAGCCATGAAGCGCCCTTCTATCAGCAGAAGATTGCCGACGATAACTTGAAGCTATGTTTAGATGCGGGACGCGGACCGCTGGCGATTTAGGCACTGCATGCCCCATGTAAGCGCGTTTGAACCGGCGCGGAGTATTCTTACACCGACTTCCGGCTTTATTAAAGAGGCGGGATTCACTCACTCGCTGACTCCAGCGCGCAACTGCACTTATGGCTGCACTTACTGCTATGTCCCTACGATGGGGATTTATGGCGGGCTGAAGCCGGAGGATGTACGCGCGTGGGGGCAGCGAACAACTTTCAAGTCTAATGCCGCGCAGTTACTTCGTCGTGCGTTGAAACCGGAGCAGATCATTTATTGCTCGCCTTTGGTGGATCCGTTTCAACCCGCCGAGGCGGATACAGGATTCATGGAGCAGTTGCTGGAAGCGGTGGCGGCGCATCCGCCGCGGATTTTTGTTCTGCAAACGCGCAGCTGTCGAGTATTGGATTTTGTGGAGCCGCTGCGTCGCATTGCGCGTGCTACTCAACTTCGGATTAGCTTTTCGATTACCACGGATGATGACCGGATCAGGCGCTGTTACGAACCGCACTGCGACCCGATTGAACGCAGGTTTGAAACCGTGCGGATGCTGATTGAATGGGGCTTTGAGACCTTTGTGACCCTGGCGCCGCTGCTGCCGTGCGATCCGGATCACTTACTGGACCGAGCGCTACATGTAACTGAGAAACCCATACTTTGCGATCCGTTGCATACGCGCGCGACCAAGCCGCGCGGGGCCACGACGCGCGAAGCCGCTGTCCGCATTAGTGAAAGGCTGGGTGTGGAACACTGGCACGATCCGGAGTTTCAACGCTTCACGGTGGCGCGGATGCTGGAGCGGGCGAGCGCGGCGGGACGGCGTTTTGCGATTGGTCCCGCGGCATTTCGATTTTTGACTGAACTTTTTGACTGAATCATGACTAGCTTAGGAAACCCGGGCCTGATCGAACGCGGAGTAAGCTTTCATCCTTGGGATGCCATGGCCCCTTCTGCACTATCGGCGATCGAGAGACGCGGACCGTTCGCGCGCACAGCAGAAACGGGATGCGGGGGGAGCACGATTGTCCTTTCGCATGCGAGCGCAAACCACACAGCCTTTGCCATCGACGGCGAAAACCGGGCCATCGCCGGCCTACGGCATCACGGTGACCTCCGAGCGGAGAGCGTCACGTTTGTGGAGGGCGAGACGCGATTGACGTTACCAGGACACTCGTTCGACGGCCCGTTGGACTTGGTTCTGCTGGATGGCCCCCATGCCTACCCGTTGCCGCAGATCGAATTCGCGTACTTGTTCCCGCACCTCCGCGCCGGCGGATGGCTGGTGTTCGACGATATTCAAATTCCCTCGGTCCATGAACTGTTCTCGTTTCTGCGAAAGCAATCTTCCGTGATGCTGGAGGAGGTAGTCCTGCGTACCGCTTTCTTCCAACGCGTTAGCTTGAGTGACAGCGGGCCGGACGGTTGGACCTCGCAGGGAATGAACCGGCATCTGATTCTGCGCTATTCCTGGCGCGACCGGCTTCGGAGTTTGCGTCACCGCCGTTTTTGACTAATCATGACTTACTTAGAAAAACTGGGCATTGAAGAAGTAAATGGGGTAGGGAGCGCGGGCGACCTGGCTTCGCTAAGTCCCGCGGACGGCAAGCCGATCGCACACGTGCGCACCCAAACGCGGGCGGAGTATGACGCGGTGGTGGATCGCGCTCAGGCCGCGTTCCCGGGTTGGCGCGTGGTTCCGGCTCCCAAGCGCGGAGAGATCGTGCGTGAGATGGGCAATGCTTTACGTGAGCACAAGGCCGAACTGGGCGCCCTGGTGACGCGCGAGATGGGGAAGATTCTGGCGGAGGGCCAGGGTGAAGTCCAGGAGATGATCGACATCGCCGATTTCGCCGTGGGTTTGTCGCGGCAACTCTACGGCAACTCGATGCATAGCGAACGGCCGTGGCACCGAATGTATGAGCAGTGGCATCCGCTGGGGCCTGTGGGAGTGATCAGCGCGTTCAATTTTCCCGTGGCCGTGTGGGCGTGGAATGCTATGCTGGCGCTGGTTTGCGGCGATACGGTAGTGTGGAAGCCTTCGCCCAAAACACCCTTGTGCGCCATCGCGGCGCATCGCATTTGCAGCCGCGTTCTGGACCGGCATGGGTTCGCAGACGTCTTGGGGTTGGTCATTGGAACGAATGAAGCGGTGGGCGAAGCGATGCTGGCGGATGCACGTTTGCCGCTGATCAGTTTCACGGGATCGAGCGCGGTGGGCCGGCACGTGGCGCGGGTTGTGGGCGCGCGGCTGGGGCGCAGTTTGCTGGAACTGGGCGGCAACAACGCCATCATCGTAATGGACGACGCGAACTTCGACCTGGCTTTGCGCGGCGTATTGTTTGGATCTGTAGGCACGGCGGGCCAGCGCTGCACCTCCACGCGGCGCTTGTTTCTACAGCACGGAATTGCCGAGCGCATGACGAATGCTTTAGTTGCGGCCTACCGGCAGGTCCGGATTGGCGACCCCATGTTACCCGATACATTGATGGGCCCATTGGTCAGCGAAGCCTCCGTGGCGCATATGCAGCGGGCTTTGGATCAGGTCAGGCAGCAGGGCGGCGAAGTGATCTACGGCGGTCAACCTATGGGCGGTTGTTATGTCGAGCCGGCTCTGGTGCGGGCTCGACATGACTTACCGATGATTCAGGAAGAAGTATTCGCGCCAATTTTGTATTTGATTGATTTCCAGGATTTGGAAACGGCGATCGAGTGGCACAATGCCGTGCCGCAGGGCTTATCATCTTCTATCTTCACGAATAACTTGATTGCCGCGGAGACGTTCCTAAGCCATCGCGGTTCGGACTGCGGGATCGCCAATGTCAATATCGGGACCAGCGGCGCGGAGATCGGCGGGGCGTTCGGCGGCGAGAAAGATACCGGCGGCGGGCGTGAGTCCGGCAGCGACGCGTGGAAGGTTTATATGCGGC
>Ga0326727_10009515_pt1 | contig 23856 bp, 27 predicted proteins | sample MB2enrmetagenome_FD_207643 | JGI IMG/M metagenome (GOLD analysis project Ga0326727, IMG submission 207643) | Lab enriched peat soil microbial communities from McLean, Ithaca, NY, United States - MB29MY | ecosystem: Environmental > Terrestrial > Soil > Wetlands > Peat | place: USA: New York... | reverse complement strand
CGCAGGTTTGCATCGGAGGATTCTAGCCGGGTCATGCTATATGTATATCACATAATATACATACACCGCAAGCAGCAAATGAAAACTCACCTGAACTGGTGATTCCCCGCCGTCACTGAGGGATTACATGTCGTGCGATTCTTTCATTGCAATTGATCGGCTTCAGGACACAGGAAGCGTTTGCCGCAGGCTGTTCGGGTAACCGATCCTGGCGCATTTAGTTTAGGGGCGTTCACTACCAAAGCCGAATTGCGAATATTTACTAAAAAGTGATATTCTTACTGCCCAGTAAGAATGTTGATTTCCAGTAATTATTCTTGCTGACGAGTAAATGCGAGAGATTCCAGTAAACAAGCGGGTATCCTGTATCGCTCCGCCCGCACTCCTCCGCACTGTTCCCAAAGTGCTTGCTCAAACCACCGAAAGGCGGGCTGGCGTTTGGCGTAAAAGAGATGGCTCGACCGGCTTCGGTGATAATCCGACGACCCAAACCGAGGAATCGGCACACGAAACCGTGGCGTTTTTCCGAAAAGCTCCGCCCAGTGATGCTCGAGTTTCTGGCTCGCCGTAGTGTACCAGACCTCAACCGGGTCGGCCACGCGGAGCAAATAGTCAATATGCCAGTGTGGCGCGGCAGTTGATTCCAAGTGGTGACCAATCCGCGCACGGAGCCCTCCAGAACCAAAAGCGCTGCCGACGTAAGCGTAAAACCCGGGAACAATAGCGAAGGTTCCCAGCCGGCCAATCTCCAACCGCGTCATTTGGCCGGCGAAGGCGATCAGGACATAGGTGCCTTTGGCCTCGGGCAATTCCATGCGCCTCAGCCGAAGGTGCTCCCGTTCCAGCCCCAATTGCCGGCTCCCACATCGGTGAAGTTCAGGTAAACACGGTCCGGCGGGATCCCAAGGGAATCGTTGAGCAATTTACAGACTTGCTGCGAAAGCTTCCGATTCACCTCGTCGGTCAAACCGCCAATGCTGCGGATGTCTGCGAAGCCCGCGTCACCTGGCTTGCCGGACATCAGGATGGCGGCTTGGCCGACGGTGACCATGACGTACTGCTCAGGCTTGCCAATAGTTCCGGCGACCGCTTTTGAGAGGGAAGCGAGCAGGGCTTTCCGTTTGTCCTCGGAGAGAACGACAGTGGTTTCGAGTTTCAATAGTGGCATACTCAACATCTACAGCCGGGAGGCGATCCGCTCAAGCTAGTTGGCAAACGAGCAAAGGCCGATCTCTCCCGGCTGTTCCTGCCGTGCCGCGTTTGGTAGAAATTAGAACCGAAGATATGAGACTGCAGAAACGCATTTTGGGTTCCACCGACTTCGACGCATCAGTTTTGGGTATCGGTGATTTAGCGGATCGGGCCGTGCCGATGGAGACGTGCGCCGCCACCATCCGTCGCGCGATGGATTTCGGGCTGAACCTGATCGACACGGCCCCCAGCTACGAGGATGGGTACAGCGAGGCCATTGTCGGTGCTGCCTTGCGGGGCCGGCGGGAGGGCATGTTCGTGATCGACAAGATTGATGAACTGGACAAGCCGGTCGGTCCGCAGGTGGGTGCCAGCTTGAAAGCCCTCGGGTTAGACAGGGTGGACCTGTTTGTCTTTCATGCCGTTTCGGAGTTGGCTCGGTGGAAGGAACTGGCCGCACCGGGCGGCGGCATGGAGCAGCTTGGGCGGGAGGTGAAAGCAGGGAAGGTACGATTCCGGGGCATTTCCAGCCATCACCCGGAAGTGCTGAGACAAGCGCTCGAAAGCGGCCTCTGTGATGTGGTGATGTTCCCCGTGGGGCCGTTTTGCGATCGCCGCTATATCGAGGAAATCCTGCCGCTGGCTCGCCAGAAGGGCGTGGGCACGGTCTGCTTCAAGACCTTCGGGGCCGGTAAGTTGCTGGGCGACACCACCGGGTACAACCGGCCCCTGGAGCCCCGTCCGCGGGGCAAGTTCAGCTCGGGAGGAAAAGAGAGCGATGCCGCTCCAGGATTGCCACGGCTGACAGTCGCCGAGTGCCTGCATTACACGCTGACCATCGGCCCCGATGTGGCGCTCCTGGGGCTGAGCTTTCCCAACGAACAGGATGCAGCTTTTGAAGCGCTGGGCAGTTTTCGCCCGCTGACTCAAGAACAGATGGAGAAAACTCGCCGACGCGCCGCCCAGGCTATCGAGGGCAAAGGGACCTGCTGGTGGAATCCGGCTCCCTGAGCGATGCAAAAACTCCGCAGGCATAGGGGCGCCGACCCGGAAGATGAGCAATCGTTCGGTGCCGGCCGCCTGGCCGACTTGCGCCAGGCTGTGCACGACGTGTGCTGGCTGTTGGACCGAGGCTACGGCATCGCTTCATCCACCGAATTGGCCGGGGACCGCTATCACCTGACCCGGCGACAGCGAATCGCCATAGCCCGGTGCTCCTGCTCCAGCCAAGCCAGGGAGCGGCGCCAGGGTCATTGCGTTTCTCCGGCTCAGCTGCAGGGACAGGAGCTCTGGCTGGACGGCTTCAACGTTCTGACGGCGGTGGAGACGGCCCTGGGCGGCGGAGTAATCCTGATTGGCCGGGACGGCTGCTGCCGGGACGTGGCTGGTGTGTATTCCCATTATCACAAGGTGGAGGAAACGGTGCCGGCACTGCAGATGATCGGCCAGATGGCCTCGGAATGGGGGGTGGCGGAGTGTCGCTGGTGGCTCGACAGCCCCGTCTTCAACAGCGGCCGCCTGAAGGGAATCATCCTCGGAGTGGCTGCCGAAGCGGGCTGGCCCTGGCGCGTTGAGCTGGTGACAAACCCTGACAAAGTCCTTTCTGCGGCAGAACAGATTGTGTCGAGCTCGGATCACGTCATCCTGGACCGCTGCCAGAAGTGGTTCAATCTTGCTCGGCAGGTGATAGCGAACCAAGTGCCCCAGGCGCGCGTGGTGGACCTTGGGAACTCGGAAAGTGCTTCGCTGGGTGGCTGATGAGACTCACGCCCATTCAAGTCGAGTGCTACGCCGGCACCAAGGCTGACGAGACGCCGCGCCGGTTCATCTGGGAAGGACAGACCCTCGAGGTGGGCGAGGTGCTCGACCGCTGGTATCAGGTAGAAAGCAAACCGGAGTGGCCCCGAGCCGATTATTTCAAAGTGCGTGCCGCCAATGACCGCGAGTACCTGTTGAAACATGACCTTGAGTCCGACGAGTGGTTCCTGGGCCAGGAGTGGTGATTTATGCGCCAAGCGCTCTTCATTTCGGCGGCGGGGATGCTCGCGGTATGTTCAGGTATGGCATTTGAACCGCCAGGACCGCAGCAACGGCTCGAAGCCATCGGACCGACCAACGGGCTCTCTGATGTGCTTAGGCGAGCCTTTACGCCTGATGACAGTTTTGAGCCAGTGCCGGTCCCGGGCCCTAGCGATTGGTTGGCGGTTCACCGGGAACCGGGCCAGACCTTCGAGCAGTTCCGGGGCTCGCGTCCGATTCGGCCCGACGCGCACCGGCGGATCATCTACCTGCAACCCCTCGGGGTCTTCCCCGAACAGCAGAGCCCATCCCTTGAGAAACTCCGCGAGTATGCGGCGGCCTTCTTCCAGACGGAAGTGAAAGCCCTCCCGCCGGTGAGTGTCGACACCAGCGGCTTCATCGGCCGAACCAACTCGATGACGAGACGGCGCCAGATCCTGACAGAAGATGTGCTTCGCTGGCTGAAAGGAAAACTGCCTGCCGACGGCTTTTGCCTGCTGACGATCACCATGGAGGATCTTTATCCGGAGCCATCCTGGAATTTCGTCTTCGGCCAGGCATCGGTAACAGAGCGGGTCGGGGTCTACAGCTTTGCGCGCTACGACCCCGCGTTTTACGGCGAGGCTCGGGGAAAGGACTACCAAGGGTTGCTCCTGCGGCGGAGCATGAAGGTGCTTACGCACGAGACCGGCCACATTTTCGGGCTGGCCCACTGCGTCCATTTCTCCTGCGTGATGAACGGATCCAACCACCTGCAGGAGAGCGACCGCCGGCCGCTGCACCTTTGCCCGGTGTGCCTGCACAAACTCCAGTTCAGCGTGGGTTTCGATGTGGTGAACCGTTATCGGGACCTGGCGAGGTTCGATGGACAGGCAGGGTTTGCCGACGAGGCCAGATGGCTTTCGAGGCGCCTGGCCAAGATCCAGCCGGCTGGCCAGTGAGAATGACTTCCCAAGGCGCCGACGATGTTCAGAAAAGAGCTAATTGATATGCTGCTGGGGAACCCGATGAGCATCACCCAGATTGCGCGCAGCGTGGGCGAGCCGCCAGGTCAGGTCGCGGACGACCTGCGGCATCTCTTGCGCAGCCTGAAGCACACGGCATACAGGGCCGTCATCGAACCGGCTCGCTGTCGTGCCTGCGGCTTTGAATTCTCGGACGAGAAGCTCAACAAGCCCTCCAAGTGTCCGGAATGCCACAGCACCTGGGTGCTGGAACCGAGGATTGGTATTGCACACAGACCCTGAAGGCCGCGCAGACAGCGCATGATCCCCATTCACGAACTGCTCAACCGCATCCGGTGGGACCCGGAGTTCGCCCGAGGTGACTTCCAACTGGGGTATTACGACCGGGCCGAGGACCGGATTATTTTGGTCCCGTTCAAGGAGGTCAGCTTTCCGGCAGAGAGCCCGCAGACCTTTCAGCTCACGGATGCGGAGGGGCAGCGCCACCATATCCCGTTCCACCGGGTGCGGGAGGTTTACAAGGACTCGCAGCGCATTTGGCATCGCCCGGAGACTTCCGGATAGGGAGGACGCGGCCTGGGGTCGAAAGAGCGCTCAGGTGGGGGCGGTTTTGAATTCCTCCACGGCAAAGCCGCCTTGTCCATCCATGCGCACGCAGAAGAGTTGATCGAAACCTTCGCTGTATGACGGCGGCTCCAGCCTCTTGCTAGCCCCCGTCAGCCCATTTTCCGGCACACGATCGTCCGCATCCCGGCGGGCATTGCGCTGCAAAGCGCCCGCCAGGCTGGAGTCGAAGGAATAGCCGCAAATCCTGAAACCAGCCTTCTTCGCAGGAGCGATGTACGCGGCGCGGTCGGCCCTCGTCAGGTTCATCTTGTCCACGACAAACGGAGTCCTTCCCTCCAGGCAAGCCTTCACCAGCAAGTCCTCCCGGTGGTGGGTTTTCAGCATGTCCAGGTTGACCCGGACATGCGTCCGAAAGAATCGTTCCAAATAGAAGCTCGATTTCCCGGTAGCTTGGATGCCGATGAACAAAACCATTTCCATGACATCACACCTCCACTATCAGGCCGGGATCAAATCCGGTTCGGGGTTCGGTCGGGTAGCCCCGCGGATTGGCGATGACGCGGGTTTTGCCAACCGCGTAATCGCAGCAGCAGTGGATGTGGCCATGGACCCATAATCGGGCTTCGCTTTCGACGATGAAACGGCTCATGTCGGATGCGAAGGCCGGATTGCAGGCATCCCCATCGAACGCCGGCGGAATGGACTCTCTGCTCGGCGCATGGTGAGTGACGACAACCACCTTCCGGCCTTTGAGACTGAACACCCGGTCCTCAAGCCACTGCCGAGATTGCATGTGAAGCCGGCGTGTGTCGGACGGTCTCAATCGGCTGTATCGGGGCAGGGTCCGAATCCGGCGGTAATCATTCATTCCAGTCTGAGCCACGACTTCCGACAGCACCGGATTCCCATTCAACCCGAAATCGGTCCACAACGTTGCCCCGAGAAAGACTACCTCCCCGATGCTGCACAGCTCGTTTTCCAGCAGACGGATATTGGTGCCGTCAGCCAATTCCTGGAGTTCCTTGATGAGCTTCTGAAGCGTCTGGCCGTAGAACTCGTGATTGCCGAGCACGTAAATGACGGGCCGGTCAGGAAATGTCTTCAGGGCCCATTTCAAGCCATTGCGCCCAGTGCCAACGTCCCCGGCAAGGATGACCACATCCGCCTCCACTGCCGGCGGCGTGAAGGGCTCAAATTCCAGGTGCAAATCGCTGAGGATGTGGAGGCGCATGAAGGTCGTTTCTTCAACCGGTCCCCACGGTTACCCGCCAAACCAGATCGCTTTCCGGCTCGATGCGGATGGGCACGGGCAAAAACCGCCGGATGATTTCGGCATTCGTGGTCGTGTACAGCGAGGGTTTGGTCGTTCGGAAAGAGCCTCCGCCTGCCAATGCCATGGGGAGTAACAACTGGTCAGCCAGATGTTCGTCCACCGGCACGTTCGCATCGAGCCATGCCTTGGCGGCTTCGACTGCCGATTTGGCGACTTCCTCTGCGGGCCGGCCACGCTCGCCAAAGCTGGTGAAGACCGCGGTCACGTGCTCAGCTTCGATTTCCAGGACTACGGCGTTGCCGGGCCCCACGGGGTGCGGAACATTCTCGACGCTGCATTCATCTGCCCGCCATTTCAGTTCCTCCCGCACAACCGCGAGTTCCCTTTCGGCCACGTGCTCCGGGAGCTTGGAGGTCCAAATGCAGGCATGCCGGCTTCGAATCGAACCCCGCTCGAGCAAATCGATCGGGGACAATCTCGTTGCCGGTTGCACCCGCGCGTGAAAGCGCCCGCCACCTGCCGGGAAAAATCCCGGGCGCTTCAATTCCAGCTCTACCGTCGGCCCCATCCGATGAATCAGGGGCATGAAGCACTTGGCCAGGAAATCAAACGAGGGTGCCAGAGGGTTGTGCGTCCCGCCTTCCAACGCAAGCGTGCTGGGGCCGGAGGCCGTCAGCAGTGAAGGAAGCACGGTTTGCAGCACCAAAGTGGCGCTGCCGGCCGTGCCCACGGCAAACCTGTAATTGCCGGGCGTCACCGTTCCCCGGCGGAACTCGAGCGTCTGCGAGTTGAGAGCTGCTCCCGAGACCTCCGCGCAACCGACTGTTTTGGCCGCCTCGACGGCAGTCAGGTGCTGGCGCAACAGCCCCGGCTTCTGGCGCCTGGCTCGGATGCGCTCCATGCGAAACGGTTGGCCCGTCACCAATGACAGCGCCAAGGAGGTGCGCAGGATCTGGCCGCCCCCCTCGCCTTCTGACCCATCAATGGCGATCATCACGTCAGTCTTCCGCCCGCTCGCCGTGGGGCGCCATCTTGACCAGCTTCGGATCGAATTGGCCCAGGATGGTCACCAGGTCGTTCTGGGCCGCCATCACCTCGTGGATGTTCTTATAGACCATCGGCACTTCGTCCAAACCGGCGGAAATCAGCGTCACGCCCTTCTCCCGCAGGAACGCATTCACTTTCTTCCACTCGAAGGTCTTGGTCGCCTGCGTTCGGCTCATCACCCGGCCGGCACCGTGGGAGGCCGAGTTCAGCGATTCCGGGTTGCCTTTGCCGCTCACGACGAAGCCCGGCGAAGCCATCGAACCGGGAATGATGCCCAGCACACCCTGGCCGGCAGGCGTCGCTCCTTTGCGGTGAACGATGACTTCCTTTTCGACACCGTTGATGACGTGCCGCTCCTTCCAGGCGAAGTTGTGATGGTTTTCCAGGTCCAGCAACACCTCGGCCCCAAGATTTGCGGCGACGTGCTTATGGATGAGCGCATGGTTCGCCGCGGCGTAACGGCCCATCAACTCCATCGCCGCCCAGTATTCCTGGCCTTCCTGGGAATCCAAGGACAACCAGGCCAGGCGCTTCAACTCGCTCGGCAGGTCTGGGAACTGGCTGAAGGCGAGCTTGCTGTAGTGGTCGCACACGGTGGCACCCGTGCCGCGGCTGCCGCTGTGCGAGAGCAAAGTGACGTAGGTTCCCGGCTCCAGCCCACGGATGTTCCCGTGGGCTGTGAACAGGCCGAACTCCACGAAATGGTTGCCGCTGCCGCTGGTGCCGAGCTGCGACCAGGCCCGGTCCTTGTTCTGCTTAGTGACCGGGCTTACGTTCCAATCTGCATCCAGGACTTCATGCTGACGGCGGTGCTTGAACGAGGCTCCGATTCCAAAGCGCGTCTCGGCCTCGATGGCTCGTGTCAGGCGGTCCTGGTGATGTTCCAGATCCCGAACCGGTATATCCAACACGGTCATCTTCATGCGGCAAGCGATGTCCACCCCCACCGCGTAGGGAATCACGGTGTCTTCAGTGGCCAGTACCCCGCCGATCGGGAGACCGTAGCCGACGTGGGCATCGGGCATCAGGGCCCCCGCCACAGCCACCGGCAGCAGACAGGCCTTTTCCATCTGCATGACGGCTTCGTGCTCCAGGCCTTCGCCCCACTGGCGGTATTTGATTGGCTCGGTGCGTGGCGGTGGCGGAGCATTGAGCACAGCCTTGGCCAATTCGCCTCGCAAGCTGTCCTCCGCAAAAGCGGACGGATTGGCGATGATCGCCTTCACTTCCTCTTCCAAACGGGTTCTATCGCCGCCCGCGAGGATAAATCTGCTGATGAAATCCGTTGCCCGCCGGGTGGCTTCACCCAGCGGCACGCCGAGACGAATAAAGTCTTTGCTGTTCATAATTGGCCCGCTGTTGGAGCGGTTCTCTTCGGCACGCTTACTTCATCGCGCATGCTCACCTTCAAAAGTCTATTTCATGAGCCGCATCCCTGCGATCATTCTATACCCGCTTTGGACGAGGCGCTCGGCCGGAATAGCCGAGCACCCCGCCCTCGATCCTTACTCCCTAAAAGAAGTACTTCCTGGGAGAACCGTCAAACTGACCGGAACGGAGGCAGCAGTTCTTGAAACCGCCTTCCAGAGCCGCATGGGCACGGATCATTCCGCCCGAGCTTCTCGACGAGTTCTTTGGTGCCGTGGACAATTTGATGCCCTTTCTTGACCCGCGTTTCAGACGGGAACCCCTTTCGGCGTTTGCTCGTGGTCTCGCGGAAAGGGTGAATCTTCATATCGGTCGATGTTTGCCATACCGCCTCCATTCTTATTGTGATTGTGTAATGCCGGTGGCGCAACTGAATGCGCCACCGGCTCGATTTGTTCACGTGAGGAACAGTTTCCAGTCCCCATTCTCGCCCGGGTTGCGAATAAGCGCCGAAACCGGCAACTCCTTTGGAGCCCACGGAACGGACAGGAGCTTCAGTCCGGCTTCGTGCGGCAGGCGGTCAGCCTTGCGCTGGTTCACCTCCTTGGCCGACCAGACCAAATTCTCCCAGGCGTCCTTGCCGCCGCGCGAGCGGGGCACGACGTGGTCGAGGCTACCCTCGTCCGGGTGCAGAACCCGGCCGGTATACTGGCAGCGGTTGCCATCGCGCTCCCGGATCGCGCGGGCGCAGAGCTTCGGGCGCTTCTTTGGTACCTTGGCGTAGTTAACCGCCACGATGACGGTCGGCACGCGAATCTGACCGCGCACAGTATGCACCGCATCGTCCTGGTCGCGAATCGGCAGAGTAATCCACTCTTCCCAGGTGACTGGGTGGATATGGTCCTCGCCCTCGATCTCCAGGCCGGTGGCAACATTGGTGGCCATCATGCAGAACGCCTCCTGGGGCGTGCGCACGTTGATGGCCTGCCAGTTGCGGTTCAGCACCAGCACGGTCGCTTTCGTCAATATGCTGCTCATAAATCTTCTTGGGTGTTTGTTCTTTGTTGGTATTGGCGCATGGCCAGATTTGGCTGCCCCGCCTGGAATCGCACCAGGACCTCCGGTGTCAGAGACCGGCACGCTGCTGATTACGCCACGAGGCAAATGGTCGCCCGGGAAGGTTCTGCCCCTCCGATTTCTGGGTGTAGGCCAGACGTGATGCTATTTCGCCACCGAGCGGAAAAGATCGGCAATAATATCGGCAATCTGTTGGCCAATCATGTTGCATACATTAACAATATGCTTGTAAACTGGCGTTGAATATGCTCTATTAAATCGGCAATAATATCGGCACAAATGACCAGACAAGCAGCCATTAAGACACTGTTCGATCACCCATCGGACATGGAGCCGCTTCTGCCTGGCGATGGTGACAGCAAGTCGTCGAGCCTGGCTTTGGCGCTGATACGCGGCGCCGAACGGCTCCGCACTTCGCTCCATCCGACCACCCGCAAACTGGTGGCGGACTTGGTGTGCTCGATGAACAGCTACTACTCGAACCTCATCGAAGGTCATCGCACGCGCCCGAGAGACATTGACGCGGCAATCAGGAAGGATTTTTCCGCCGACCCCGCCCGACGGTCCCTTCAGATCCAGCATGTCGCCCACATGGAAGTTCAGGCGGAGATGGAAGCCAAGTTGCCGGCCATGCCCGCTGGCGATATCTGCTCGACTGAATTTCTCTGCTGGCTGCACGAGGGATTCTATCGGCGGCTGCCGGAAGAATTCCGCAAGGTGGAAGACGAAAAGGGAAAGGCCCATGAAGTCCAGCCAGGCGCCTTTCGCCAAGGTGAGGTCAGCGTGGGCCGACACATGGCGCCGTCCAGCAAGAGGCTCAGGGAATTCCTCAAGCGCTTCGCAGAGTTTTACGGTCCGCTGGTGACAACCGACCCGGGCAGTCTGATTGCGGCTGCGGCCGCCCATCACCGCCTGACGTGGATACATCCGTTCCTGGATGGCAATGGCCGCGTGGCCCGATTGTTCACCCACGCCTGGTTTGCGAAGGCGGGGGTGGACAGTGACGGGCTCTGGACGATCTCGCGCGGCCTGGCCCGGCGGAAGGCTGAATATCAAGCCGCACTGGCCAATGCCGATGAGAAGCGGGTGAACGATTACGACGGTCGAGGCTATCTTTCGCAGCGCTATCTCGGCGAATTCTGCCAGTTCTTTTTGGGCACTGCCGGCGACCAGGTCGAATTCATGCAGGAACTACTGGCTCTCGAGGGCATGCTGAATCGCATCACCGGTTATGCCGAGCGCAGAGAGTCTGCCAAGGAGCTTCACAGAGGCGCTGCCCTGGTGCTCAGGGAAATCTTTCTCCGCGGAGAAATCGCGCGCGGCGACGTGGCACGAACCATCGGCGCATCGCCTCGTACGGCCCAGAAGGTCACCGGCGAACTGCTCTCGCAACGGTTGGTCACCTCCGGTTCGCCGAAAGGGCCATTGCGCCTGGGCGTCCCTGCGGACGCGGCCGGCCATTACTTCCCGAACCTGTATCCGGCGGGCGGGGATTGATACGCAAAAGATGGCTGCCGGGGATGGATTCGCACCACCACGCTCGCCTTCAAAGGGCGATGTCCTGCTGTTTAGACGACCCGGCATTGAATTTGGTGGCCCGCCAGGGTAACGCTCCCTGTTCAACGGATTAAAAGTCCGTTGCATCACTTTAATGCTTGCAGGCCGAAATGGTGCTCGCGGCAGGAGTCGCACCTGCACTGGCGACGCTCTCGACGTCGTGTCTCTGCTGTTGGACTACGCGAGCGAAATGGATGGAGCCTCCTGCCGGTGCCGCCCCGGCGCGACTTTCATACAAAGGAAGCCTGCGGGCTGCCGCAAGGAGGCGAAGTGGTCGCAGTCCCCAGTGCTGCCCTGGGCACAGCGGGCTTATGAAGCCTGCCTGAGCGCTGGCTCGACTGCGACGTTTCCGGATAAAGAAGAATGGAGCCCCCACCCGGAGTTGCACCGAGTTCCCTTGCCTACCGAGCAAGCGCATCGCTTAAAATGCTTTGGGGGCGCTGAAATTGGTCGGCGCGAGACGACTTGCACGTCCAAGGCTGCCTGGTTCTAAGCCAGGTGGGTCTGCTATTCCCCGTGAACCACGCGCCGAGAAATTGGCGTCCCTGACCGGCTTCGCTCCGGTGATCTCCTGCATGAGAGGCAGGCATGTTGGCTGGACTACACCACAGGGACAAAAAGATGGTGAGGGCAAAAGGATTTGCACCTTTGACCTGATGCATGTGACGCATCCGCTCTGGCTGGCTGAGCTATGCCCTCATAAATGGTGGGGACGAAGAGTGCTGCCCTCTTTGCCTCTCGCATGTCAAACGAGCGCTCTGCTGATGAGCTACGTCCCCGAAATTTGGGGCGGGTGAACGGAGTCGCACCGTCGTCTCAGCCTTGGCACGGCCGCATTCTGCTGTTGAACCACACCCGCGTGAAATGGTGTCCCCAGCCGGACTCTCACCAGCAACCTGGAGTTTAGGACACTCCCGCTCTGTGCTTTGAGCTATGAGGACAAAAGGCGAACCCCTGGCTGGTCTCTTCCACCAGCTCACACCCAGCGCTTTCTCAAAGCCCTATTCAAGAAGGAAAGGGCTGGGCCGCTCGAGCTGCTTCGCGTTCAGGGGTTCGAAATGGTACGCGCGTCCGGTAACGCTCCGGATCCAGGCACTCATCTAGTGCGACTCAGTTTATACGACTGACGGTTCTGCTTTGAACTACGCGCGCAGAAAATGGCGGAATGCCGTGGGCTTGCACCACTTGCCCGAAGGCACGCACTGTTTAGCAAACAGGCCCGGTTCGCTTGCCCGGTTGGCATTCCAGAGATGGTCCGCGTGGCAGGAGTCGCACCTGCAACCTTCCCGTCTTGAGCGGGACGCCTCTGCTAATTGGGCTACACGCGGCGTGGACACATTGGTGCTCCCGGTCGGAGTTGCACCGACACTGAACGGGGTTTAAGCCCGCTGCCTCTGCCTTGGGCTACGGGAGCAAACTGGTGCCGCGTGAAGGATTTGCACCTTCAACCTTCCCGTTCTGAGCGGGACGCCTCTTCTGTTGGGCTAACGCGGCAAATTGGCACTCCCGGCAGGACTCTCACCTGCAACCCGGCGGTTCGAAGCCGCCCGCTCTGATACTTTGAGCTACGGGAGCATGAAATGGGGCCGACGGGGAGACTCGCACTCCCGTGGGGCGGATTGCCCGGCAGTTTACGAAACTGCTGCTGTCGCTGCTGAGCCACGCCGGCATAAAATGGTGGGTCGCCACGGTGCTGCCCCGTGCTCTGCGGTTTAAGAGACCGCTGCATCGCTGCAATGCTTGCAACCCGATCGCGACACGAAGGCGGAGTTGAACCGCCGCAGCCAGGCCTGTGAGGGTCCTGGCCGGCACCGGTGTTCGCGTCGCGTAAAATGGTCAGAGCGGGGGGTAACGCTCCCCCTTGCTCCTGCTCCCGAAGCCGGCGCCTCACTTTTAGGCTACGCTCTGAAAACTCCCCAGCGCACTGAACCCGGCATCCGGCCATTACTTCGACCGTGCGAGGTCTCTGCCGGCACACCAGGCTCAACTGGGGGAAATGGTCGAGCATCAGGGTATTGCGCCCTGTATTCCGGTTTGGAAGACCGGCGTGTATCTCTCAACACCTATGCTCGAAGAAATGGAGTCCCGTAAGGGAGTTGCACCCATCTGAACGGTTTTGCAGACCGCTGCCTATGCTGCTCGGCCAACGGGACACGTAAATTCGGATTGTGGCGCGGAGGGCTTGGAATCCTACTGAGGAGGGGGCGGGAGTTTTCCCGCACGCACGCGTTGTATTCAACTTCAGGCTGGGACCTCAGGAGCCGAGTCGGCCTTGCCGGTCGGGACCGGGCATACCAAGCACCCGTGGATTGCCTGCCGTCTGCCCGCCGAGAGTAATTACGTCAAGCGCAACTTCGGACGCCGATTGCACGGGTGACCGCGGATCTTACGGGTGAGAATTGGTGCCTGTTGCGAATCCGGTGATCCTGCCGACCGTGCTCCAGACTTTCTCGGGATAACGTCGCAGGGCCTTATTCAATCGCCGGCGGCCCAACGTATCGAGGCTCTGAAATGTAACCAGGGACTGCGGATCGATGCCGTCACGAAGGTTCAGCCATGCAAAATCACAGAGCGCCTGCTCAGCGGGCGCGATCACCTGGTCCGCAGGCTTGGCATAAACGCTGGCGGGGACGCAGATGAACCTCAGTTTGCCGGCCGGGGTGATGCGATCGGACTTCCGGTTATGGCGACGATGGGTGAAGCAGGTAATCTCCGTGGGCACCTGGGTGACGAGGTGGTACCGAAACAGCGCGTAAAAGCCCGTGATGTAGGCCCCCGGATCGACCGCCGACAGAATGGCCTCAGGATCCACTCCCTGGCTTAGACCGTACCGCCCGTGGGCGTAGCGATGGATGATGCCGTGCCTCACCAAGCGGCCGAGCTCGGTATTCACCGCATGGAGTGTGGTCTGTGCCGCGTTCGCGAGCTCCGCAACGGAAAAAACCACCTTCCCGTGCAGGTCTCTCTGCTCGGTGAAAAAGTTTTGCCATTCCAGAGTCTTCATGACGGACAAACCCGCAGAATAAGACTCAGGGCTGCGTCGAGAACCGGTCTGCCGCCGCCCCCGGCATTCATCTGTTGCGCCACGGTTGCATCCATCTGCTCGTCGATGACCTTCTGAATGGCGGCCGCGTGGTAGTCCCGGTTTTCCTGCAGGTCTTTCAACCTCCGAGCGACAGCCTCCGGGCGGAGTTCCAGTTTCGCCACCTTCTGCTTCAGCCGAGCGGGTGAGTCCGGACGCAGCTTGTCCCCGTAAAGAAAGATATCCACCAAATCACGGTGTTGGAGGAATATCCGGTTCAGGACCGCGATGACCTTGCTCTCGATCAGGTCGGCGTCTGAAGGCGTCGGATGCACCGTTCCACCCGCTGTTCGGATGGTTGGCGGATCCAGGCAGACGATTTGGGTGACCTCCAGCGAGATTTCAATGTGGAGATCGCCTTTCCAAAATCGAAGATCGATGAATCTTGCGTTGGGTGAATCGGCGTCAGGCCCGGTGCGGGCAGAGGCCGAACCTTCGTAACCGAGTTCCCGACGGACCTGGCCCAGGATGACTCGCCGACAAAGACCGAGTAGCTCCCGCTGTTTTGCCTCCAGGTCCCCGCCCCAATGATAACCGATATCCACCGAGAAGCGCTGGCTATTGTCGAGCAAACGATACCGGAATCCGCCGATCAGCAGCAGATTAACTCCAGCCGGACTGGTCGCCACCAATCTGGCGACGACCTTCTGTAATCTGTCTGTTTCCTGAATCTCGGTTTTCACTGTGTAATGGATAAAGCCATCTATTCACAATGTACAACATAAATGTTGTATATCGTGATTTAGCTGTGAGCTGATGGCGTTATAGCGGACACCGTAAACCACTTGCGGGCGGATGGTTGCGCATCCGCCCGCGTTGTTTGCCTCTTGCGTCCTTGAACCGTCAAGGTCGCTGGTTAACTAGGACCTGATGAAGTCCGAGATGACCGCCGGCACCCTGGTGTGGAAGCCCACCACGTCCAGCATTCCGCGGTCGTTCGGGTCGGCCAGCCGGCTGAACCGAGTATATTTCTCCGCCCACGGCACCGCCACCGTTTGTGAACCATGTTCCGGACACCGCACATTGGGCACCCGCGACACGATGATCGTCTTGAACTGGCAACTGTCCAAATGCCGCCACCGTCGCTCTTCGTAATCGTGAATCTGCATCCGCTGTTGACACTGCGGGCATCCCCAGAGGGTGTCGGCAAAACCGACCCGCACCTCGATTTCCCGCTCCTGGGGCTTCAAGGTCACGCTCTCCACCCGCCACGGTTCCACCAAACCTAAAATCTGCTGATAAAGCTCGAAATCTTTCATGCCTGGGAGGTTGAGCCAGGCATCCAGCTTTCGACAACAAGGGAAACACAACCGGACGAGCGCAGCGGAGCGGAGCGAGATCCGGCGCGAAGCGGTGCGTCCACTTCCCCTCCAGGACGCTCCACCTTGCCCAGGCTTGGCCCATCCTGAATTCCATTCTAAAGGCTCCTTTGTCTTCTTTCCGCTCCCCTCAAACCATCCAATGGAAAATCACCGGGTAATTCCAGAAGAACCCTTTGCCGTTTTGATCTGAAAGACAATATCATCAACAGTTTGCTCGCCAGATACTTGCGCGACTTTTGCGATCCAGCCTTTGACGGTTCATCGTATGCGTTTAGGGCCCGTGGAGAAAGCGGCAGAACTCCTACCCACCACCACGCCTTCGATGCAATCTATCGTCTCAAGAGCGCCCACCCAAAACGGGATCTGTACGTAGCCGAGTGCGACATCCGAGGCTTTTACGACACCGTTGATCTTCAGGTCGCCTTGGATTCATTGGAGAGGACTGAGAATCACATGCATTGCCTTAAGCCTGAGCTGACGCTGCATCCTCGTGCTAAGCAGATCTTCCGGGCGTACCTAGAGTGCTATACGTTTCCACGCAACGTACTTGAGGAAGCCACCCCTCTCTTGCGGCGCGAACATGCGAACGGTGAGTTCCCCTGGCCCGAGGACGCTCTGCGTAAACATCACGCAAACCCCAGAAGCGCAGCCATCGGCGTGCCCCAAGGCGGCGCTCTCTCCTGTATCATCGCAAATCTGGTGCTTGATCTAGCCGACAAGCGGGTTCGGGCCGTCCAGGAGCAGTTCCGTGACCAGATCCAGTACTTCCGCTACTGCGACGATATGATCTTGCTGGCGCGCCGGGAATCGCACTGCCGGGAGGCTTTTCAGGCATACCTCAACGCGCTCGACGAATTGAAATTGCCCTATCACTCACGAACGACCGTCAGCGATTATGACAAGAGCTTCTGGGCAGCCAAATCCAAGAACCCCTATTGCTGGACAGGCAGAAAAGGTTCGGGCTGCGTTCCATGGGTTCAGTTCGTGGGGTATCAAGTCCGGTACGATGGCTTGGTCAGGATTAAGAAGAAGTCCCTCGAAAAGCAAATTATGAAGCTCAGAAACGTCACCGACCACGTTAAGTTCGGGCTAGGGTGTAAGCCTGGCACCCATGGTCTCGCCGCTCCGCCCTCGGTTCCTGCACATAAGGACCAGGTAATGCTTTCATTGCTATGGAGATTGGTGCAGTTGGGAGTGGGTAAAGTACGCCTGAAATATCGAGAGCAAGGTCCACAGCGGCTTTGCTGGGCTGGAGGGTACAAAGCACTCCACGGTAAACCTCTGGTGCCGCAAATGCTGAAAAGCCTCGACCGGCAGCGCGAACAGCAACTCAAACGGATGGACCAGGCTCAGATCGCTTACCTCCTGAAGAACGTGGACACGATAAATGGGACGATGCCTGAGGACCTGCGGCTTCCTGACAATACGGAGTTTCTTACAATTGAGTAGAGTATACAATTAGAATGACGACAATCATAAAGATAGAGCAAGCAGGCAATAATGCAGTTAGAACAAGAAGACAATTATACACTTACAACGAAAAATCAATTATTATGTTAATGAGAAAGAAGATGACAGAAGCAAGTCCAACGTTCACTCCCCCGGTCAACTACCTGGGACTGGACGCCAAGCTTATTAAACAGTTTCAAAAGCTGTCCAATGCTCTCAACAGCCTGGACGATTTCAAGTTGCCGAGAGCAGTGGCCGAGTTTGCGCGCTACTTGGTTTTGAGTACCGAGCCTAGAGAACTCATCCACTTCGCCTGCCTGCACAATCAGCGGGCTTTATACAGTACGCTCCGCGAGTTTATCAGGCTGCACATCGACAAGGCTAATACTCCGGAGAATGTTAAAGCTCAGTTTCTAGACATCGCTTCGCAGTTTTTGACCCAGGCTTATTGTATTTGTCACGAATCGAATAATATGTGGCACCTAGACGACAGGTGGTCGTACTACCTGGCGCTCGATTTGGGTCGAGTCTTTAAGCCGTTTCGGGTGCCCAGAGACCAGCAAGAGCAAGCGAGTTCACAGGCAACAGAAGTACTACTATATGAAGAATGATCAGGAGCAAGAGCAACTGAATGTAATGGCCTCAGAATCCATCTTAACCACACCGCCATCAACCCAATCCATAACTGCCAATGATGCTCCAATCAGTCCCAAGCTTCAGAAGTGGGTGGACTTCCTGGACCAGATAAAAAGCGAAATGGGCCTGGTGCATCAAGACGAAGACGTGGCCCCATTCATTAAGGACGCAGAGGAAATCAAGAAAATGAAGGCCGAGAAGAGAGTATATGCCAAGTTAAGGAAGCTGGAAGTGGAGCAAAAAGCAGAACTATTAGCAGAATGGCAAAAAAGTGTTAAAGAAACTCGCCGCAAGTTTGAATCCGAGCCACAGGTCCCCTACGATTACACGCCCAGGCCCCCATCAACTATCGAAGACATATTTCGCGCAGAGAAAGCCAGAAAGGAATTGCTTGCCCTGGAATGTGAGCAGAAGGGTGAACTGCTAAAGAACCTGCGTGAACAGAGCAAACGAGAATGCGGAGTGGAATGGCCGCCGGTATATGAGGGCAATGAGGGAGCCGGGTACGATCACATCCCAAAGCATCCGCAATTCTACAAGGACATGATCAAAAGGGCATTCCAGGGGCTCCATCCTCAAACAAGCAGGAACCCAATGAATGACAACCCGCATTTGAAGCGATTGGAGCAGCTCGAAAAGGCGCGTAAGCTGTGGCAGGAAAGTGAGCGGCGGTTGAACTTCCTTAGAACAGAAACCGGCACTCTTATTCCTGAACTGAGCGAAGAGGAGATTTCAAAATGGTATCAGCAACACCAGAGATAATCCACGACCAGATCAGCACAGCCAGGTTGCAGTTGAAGAAATGGGAACCTGAACCTTGGCCGATGACGGATTATGCCATTGACCGAAAGCCAACCACGCCCTCCGAGTGGTTCAGCAAGTATTTTCCAGCCCACGCAAAGGTCTGGGGTTGTCCCTTCCTGGAGTTGGCAGAGGATAGAGCTGACGGCCTGAAAAAGATCAATCCTCTTTCAGCAAACCTCGACTTCTTGGCTGCGATCCTGGGCGGTGATGAAAAGATGGGGCACAAGGTCATTTATTTGGAAGGTGAGATGCAATGGTACTACCTCGATCAACCCAGCAACATTTTCAAGCCGACCACCGCTGAAAAGCTTGGAAATCTGCTTCGAGCCCTCTTGATCCGATGCGCCGAAGAACTCCCGGAAAATGTGCACAAGTTGAATCTGTTCCAGGAATTTCGATCAGACAAAACCATCCGCTCCATTGTCCATCGAGCCAAATCGATTCTTGCAGCGGACCACACCTTCTTCAGCCCGCAATCCAAACACGCCAGATTAAAGGGGGTGGAGGTGCATGAGCGGGTGGCAAGGGTTTTCGTGGAACAGGTCTTGGAAAGGCAGCCAGGAGAGGTGTTGACCCTGACCAGTGCGTATCTGTATTTTTGCGAATATTTGAGAGGCAGAGGAATGGTGCCGGTGAAGAGGTCCATATTCAAAGGCATGTTCGCTCCTTTGATTCGTGATACCTTTAATTTGGGCTTGCGAAATGATGTGATTGACCAGGCCACCAATCACCAAACGGCTGGATGGAAAGGTTTACGCGCTGTTCAGGCTCAGGAAATGGCCGAAAAGGGGTCGAACTCGTAAGAACCCGCCACTCCCTTTGGTCCGATGGCCTGAATTTGATCGCCCTTGGTACTCAGGGACGTTTGTAGAGCCTGACCCCGTGAGAACGTACCCGCCAGCCATCCTGATCGATCCTGGATCATTGGGAAATCAGGAGATGCCGAAGCTTCTGGCGAACGGCGTTGCCTCGTTTGCCTTTTTCATCGGCAAAAATTGCGACAACTTTGAACGGTTTTGCTATTGTCTCATTGGCCATTCCACCATATCTTAGGCACAAGAAAAATGATGTCAAACGGTACAGATAACAACACGCCGACGTCAGTTTACGGGAATTGCACCTGGGCAACTGCTATTGGCCCCCAAGTCTGGCAATAGTGCATTGAAATGTCCAACTGAACGCACAAACCAATATTGATGAAATAAATATGAAAATGATTGCTCGTCATAATACAACCCGCTCCTGCCTTTGCGCCGGGATCATGTCGATCATGGTGGCAGGGACGGCAGCCTTTGGGCAGACCTTTTATTCCCAGGCGGTCTCGAACGATAGCCCCTTGGCCTATTGGAATTTCGATGAGACCGATGGCAATGCGATTCAACAGATGCCAGTGCCTGCGAGTCCAACCACGGTCAACGATCTTACGCCGGTGGGCAACGCAACTCGTGTTGCGCACTCGGCAATCGGTTCGGGATTGTTCCTCGGCAATGCCGCTTCTTTTAACGGCACTTGCAACTTCGATACAACTGGCCCCAACCTCAGCGCCTTGTCGACGCTTCCCGGCCCCTATGCCATCGAGTTTTGGCTGCAGTCGCAGGGAGTTCCGCCTCCAGGGAACAGGACTATCGTGGTCCCTCTTTCTTTCGATAACTCTGGTGCCCACGCAGTTTACTACGATGATTCCATAGGTGTTCCCGGCTGTCTGGAACTCTACGAACCAAACGGGCGGACGGGCACGGCAAGCATCATCATCCCGACAAATGATTTCAATTGGCATCATGTGCTGTATGTGTTTTACGGTTCATTGCGCGGAACGAACTTTGTGGATGGCTACCTGGACGGAGTTCTCTGGCCGAACATTTCTGGTTATAATATGGCGCTTCCTCTGTCTGGGCCAATCATTGTTGGTAACTACAATACATCGGCCACGAGCTTGGGCTGGATCGGCCGGGAGGACGAAGTCGCGATCTATGATTGGACGAGCTACACTAAGACCTCCGCAAGCCTGCTCCGTGCCAAAGCGACGGCCATGGTCAACGACCACATACGGGCGGCCACGGTTAATGCGGCTGGCGTCACGATTGACATCTCACAACAGCCCACTAATGCCGTTGGGCTTCTCCGTGGGACGGCCAGTTTTACAGTAGCAGCCACGGTGAGCGCGGGGGGAGCGCCTCTCACGTACCAGTGGCAAGAAAACTGGACGAATATGCCGAATGCCACAAGCGCTTCCTATACGACGCCTGCTCTCGGTACTGGTGATTCAGGCGCTATCTTTCGGGTGCAGGTTTCCTCGGGAAATGTATTCGTTAACAGCCAGACAGCTTCACTGGACGTCGGGGGTCTTACGATCACGATAACCCAACAGCCGGCGAATGTGCACGGCAACGTAGGTGGCACGGCTACTTTTTCCGTGATTGCCATCAGTTCTCCACCGGGGCAACTGAGTTATCAGTGGGAAGAGAACGACGTGGACATTCCCGGCGCGACAAATTCCTCTTACACCACTCCTGTGCTCCAGCCGGAGGACTCGGGGACGAACCTGTTTTCCGTGGAGGTTTACGCCGGCGCTATCATTACGAACAGCGACACGGCCGATTTAGTAGTCGCGACTCCGCCACCGCCCAACACGTATTACTCCCAGGTGGTGTCGAATGATGCGCCCGTCTTGTATTGGAGCTTCGATGAAGCGAATGGCAATGCGATTCAACAGATGCCAGTGCCTGCAAGTCCAACCACGGTCAACGATCTCGTGCCCGCGTTGGGAGCGCATCGTGCGGTTCATGCAACGATTGGCAGCGGCCTGCTCTTGGGCTATTGCGCTGAGTTTAATGGGTCGGACAACTTTAACGCGGCTACTCCCAGCCCGAGCGAATCGGGACTGTACGGTGCCTTTGGCATCGAATTTTGGATACAGGGCGAGGGTACTGCGGGTGAGGCTTCCCAAACCCCTCTTTGTTTCACCAGCTCTGGTTCCGTGGCAATTTACTACAATAATGGAGGTCCCGGTGCTCTGGATATGTTCGCAGTCAGCGGGCGAACTGGCGAGCAGGGCGTCGTCATCCCCACAAGTGATCACAATTGGCATTACGTGATGTATGTGTTTTACGGCTCGTTGCGCGAGGCAAACCTGCTCGATGGCTACCTGGATGGGATTCGTATTGCTAACATTGCTTGTACATACGATCAGTATATTCCCTTGAATGGGCCAATTACGGTTGGTGACTATTGTCCGACAGGCGGCGCGGGCTTTTACGGTCGGATGGACGAGGTCGCCCTCTATGATTTCTGTTCGTTCAGCGACGAGCCGAGCCTGACGAGTTATGTGGAGGATATGGTCGCGCGCCACCGCGCCGCGGCAATCCCAGTACTTTTGTCTTTTGCTAGCGCCGGCAGCCAGCTTACACTCTCGTGGACGGCCACTGGAATGGTTCTTCAGAAGACTGCCAGTCTTTCAAGTCCGGTGGTGTGGGCGGATGTCCCTGGCGGGAGTGCAAGCCCTGTCACGGTCGCCATCGAGCCGGGCGCCGCGTTCTTCAGGTTGAGCAGCTCACCGTAAGCAGGGATTTAAAATGAGAGGCGTTCTGAGCGGCGAATTCGTAAGACGGCTTGGTCCTTGGAGCGAACGACTCGATTCTTGACCAGGCGGGCTTTCACACTGGATTGAGTTGCTGGTGGTAATTGCTATTATTGCCATCCTGGCCGCCTTGCGTCGCCACGCAGAGTTCCCTCACGATGCAGGTGACGAATATGGCGTCGCTCCCTTTACCCTGTGCTCCTGCTTCACCTTCAGCAACCGCCACTGCCACTCCTCATTGCATCGGCTGCCCAAGTCCATGCCCGTCAACCCATTCACCACGGACCAGAACCCCTTCTTGCCAACGCCCTAAACCCTCAATAATGGCGACATCATGAAGTCCAGACCTTCCACCGGCGCATCCAGGCACATGTCCATCAACTCCCGTAAACTGATCTGGCGCTTCCCGGTTGCCACAAAATGATCCATCAACCGTTTCTTCGTTACTACAATCAACCCAACCGCATCAATCAGGTCTTCCAGCGGCCACATTCTTTCCAGGTCATCAGCAGCGCGAATCTCCTCCCGTAGCCTGGTTCGCCTTTCTGTCAATGACCTCTTGGCTGCGTCCTGCCTTTCAATCAACCAAATCCTGCTTGGCGACAATTTGAATTTCCTGGCCACCTCCGTTTGAGAAACTCCTTGGTTCCGCATTTCGAGGATCTACCGGTTGCGTTCCTGAATTGGGAGCGTGGTCCGTCTGCGTAAGCTCATGCTAAAACCTGTGACTGGGAAAACGATAAAGCAAGAATGGCCTTCCTGTCGTTCCCGGTCAGTTGGGCGAAAACCTGGATTTGGTTCTCACCTCGTGTCGTCATCGCCCATGTGCACTGCCCCGGCTGGTGATCTTGATGGTGCCCAGAAACCCCAGCATGTGTGCACGGAAATCCTCCGGCAAACTGAGCGAGGTGGTACGATACTTAATCCCTCTCCTGTATTTTTGTTCCAGCAGGACCTGGTGCATCCTCTTAATCAACTTCTTTGCGCCGGTGAAGGTGCCCGGTCCTGCTGATGCGCGTGCCTCCTCGGGATACAGGTGGTAATAAACTGAATAGACGAGCCGAAAATCCTTCTTCAGCTCGTGGAAGTCGTATGCCGTGATCGTCTTCAGGGCCAAGAACCGTTTCATCCGTGTGACTCGATGGCGCAGGAAACGGGCCTTCGCTGCCGGATCGGTCTGGAGTTCCGGCCAGTCAACCTTGCTGCATCCGGGCACGACCTTTAGTACTTTCCGCGCCTGCTTCCTGGCCAGTTGCAGTTCGCCCAGACGTACCTGGTCGCGGACCTGGCCCACGATCTTCACCAACGATTGAATAACAGTGGGAACCTTGTGGACCACGGAAAAAAGCCGGAAGAAGTTACGGAGATCGTCGCCCGTGTTCTTGAGGGTTGTTAGGTATTCCATTTGCCCTTTCGTTGGTCTCAGTCCCTGAATTAGCCTTTTGCAAACACCTTCCAACATCTCCGGTTCAAAATAGTAGGACCAGCGCGCCAAATGCTCCATCCACATGCCTACCAACGCTTGTTCACTCAAAGTGACAACCAGCGCGGTGGCGGATGTCGCCGGAGCTAACCCCCTGGATTTGTGTGCGCAGGCTCTGTCCCAGCAAGTGCGAATCGCTTCATCGATTGCCGCCAACTCCCCTCCAAAGGGCTCAGATTGCCTTCCCGGAGTCAACCTTACGGTTCTCGGACTGCTTTCTGATTCTGGATGCATGCGAGTTCGCCTAAAATGTCATTGAAACCAGTCAACATGCGCCACGGGCTGCGGTCAAACCCATTTCTCAGGCAAATCCTAGCCAAAGATATTTGAAGTTTTGCGGTCGCCGACCCAAGCGTGCTTAGAGGTTCGAATGCGTTGTTCCCGGTCGGCGACCGCAAAATTTCAATTATTGTACCCTGGGCTTTGTCGGACGGCTCCA
>Ga0326727_10009514_pt1 | contig 23859 bp, 13 predicted proteins | sample MB2enrmetagenome_FD_207643 | JGI IMG/M metagenome (GOLD analysis project Ga0326727, IMG submission 207643) | Lab enriched peat soil microbial communities from McLean, Ithaca, NY, United States - MB29MY | ecosystem: Environmental > Terrestrial > Soil > Wetlands > Peat | place: USA: New York... | reverse complement strand
GAGGGGTGGCGCGCTGAGCGCCGGGGTGGTGCAGACCGGGGGTATTGCAGACCGGGGGTGGTGCAGACATAACGAATTAAGTTGTGATGGGTTAACAGACCATGCAAAAAATCCACAACCAGCCAATCCTGAAACCCCGGCGCAAAGAATTGCGAAGGTCCTTGACCCCTGCGGAAGCCGTACTGTGGAGGAACCTCGAAAGGTCCCAAGTCAACGGCAAGAAGTTTCGCCGCCAGCATAGCGTGGGGAATTACATCCTCGATTTCTACTGCCCGGAGTGCCGCCTGGCGGTGGAACTTGACGGGCAGGGCCATTTCAACTCGACGGTCTCGGAATATGACTATCAGCGGTCGGAGTACCTGAAAAAATTGAATATTCGTGTGCTGCGATTTGAGAACCGGCTGGTGTTTGAAAACCTGGAAGGGGTGCTTCACACGATCGGCGACCACCTGACTTCCCCCGGCGGGGGAGTTAGCCGAGGGGGGCAACCACCCCGGCTTGTAACCACCCCGGCGCCTGTAACCACCCCGGTGCCTGTAACTACCCGGGCGCCTGTAACCACCCCGGCGCGAGGCGCCACCCCTCCTAAATCAGGAGGGGAGTTCTTACAAGCAAACTCCCCTCCTCGGATGAGGAGGGGTGGCGCGCTGAGCGCCGGGGTGGTGCTGAACAGGGGTGGTGCAGACCGGGGGTGGGGCGTTGCCATCGCGGCGTATAATCCCCTTGCGCATGACCACCCCGGCTTATAACCACCGGGGCGCCTGTAACTACCCCGGCGCTTGTAACCACCCCGGCGCGAGGCGCCACCCCTCCTAAATCAGGAGGGGAGTTCTTACAAGCAAACTCCCCTCCTCAGATGAGGAGGGGTGGCGCGCTGAGCGCCGGGGTGGTGCTGAACCGGGGTGGTGCAGACCGGGGTGGTGCAGGCCGGGGTAGTGCAGACCGGAGTGGTGCTGACAAAGGGATAAAGGGGTGGTTATGACAGCGTAAGCGGCTTGAAAACAAATGACCTCTTTATCATCTTCGCGGCGCCCCGGCGGTAGAGATGGCAATCCCTTGCGTAATCATTAGAATACCCGGGTTTTCCGCCCATTTACTATCCCGCCAATGTTTCCTTACAGGCTTGACGGCGGGCAGAAAGATGGAGCAGAATCGGCGAGTTAGGTAGTCGGCACACGTATAAAACCTAAAGAGAGAACCTGAGGCAACAACTGTAACCAGGAGGACGTAGCCATGAGCTGCAATCGCTGGACGCTTAAGTTTTGGCTCGCCGTCGTTACGATCGCGATATGGGCGGGACTTACGGCGCTGGTGCCCGGGCAGGAAAAGCCGGAAAACCCGGAGAAGTCGAACGAGCACCAGCCGGTCCATTTGATCGACGATTGGTCGACCCACCACTCGATTTTCACCAACGTCGGCACTTACGATCAGGCGATGCGCAATCATACATTCGTGCAGTGGTACAAGCTCCAGAAAAACACTCGCTATCAATTCTTCCTCCTTCAACACAGCACGGCCCGGCTGCACGGAGCAGGGGGAGCGAACCTCGCGCCTACGACGGATTTTACCGGCAGCCGCAATTGGAGTTCGCGAAGCCCCGAGGTTCGAGAAGTTGAGGACAGCCGCGGCGCGATCAGCGCCGCTGGTGATGTTGCGGAGAGCAGCAATTTGAGCGCGCGCACGGTCAATGATGCGACGAAGCCCGCGCCGACAAAGACCAAGCCCGCCAAGCCCTCGGGTGATTGGTCGAACTACCTGGGTGGCACCACCAGTGCGGGACTGGGCGCGACGATGAATCCGATCAAATATTCGTTCGACATCAATGCTGCCCCGGAGTGCAACTACACTTCATCTAGCGACCCCGGCGACTTCTTGGTGGTGCCGATCAATCAGGCGCCCAAAAACCCGAGCTCGACCAAAGCCACCGGGACGATAACCATCAATTTTGAACCAGCCGCCGGTAATACGGTGACGGTCGGCAGCGACACCTACACCTTTGAGACCACCTGCAGTATTGCGAACTGCGTGGTTCGTTCGTCCAGTACGAGCACCGAGGCATCAAATCTGGCAGCCGCGCTAGGGGGTTCTTGCGGCTCGGGCTCCACTTCCTGCCAAGACGACACGGTCGTGTCGGCAAGCGCAAGCGCGGGCAGCAATGTGGTCAACCTAACCGCCACTACCGGCGGTGCGGGTGGAAACAGCATCGCCCTGTCAAGCAGTAGTAGTTTTCGCATTTCGGTAAGCGGTACCACCCTCACCGGGGGGACCAGCGTAGATGCGCAATCCTCCATCGTCGCTTTCAACAACCTGTACAACAGCGGCGCGATTGCTGCCAGCCAGATTGGCACCGTCACGAGCAACGGCGCCATCTCCAGCTCGAGTGTGACCATCGGCCCCGGCGGAGGCCTGGTGAATCCGGTGACCTTGGATGCCAGCCCTCCGGTAACGGCAACAGGAAGCGGAGCATTTTCGAGCCCGCCTCTAGCCAGTAGCTCGATCACCGTGGTGAATGGCTCGAATACTCTCACGTTGAAGACCAACGCCACGGCGTCAACCGCCACCGGCACGTTCTCAGGGACTCCCACGACCGCCACCACGGTCACCATCACCAGTGGCGCAAATACCCTGACCTTAACCGGCGCCAATGCGCCGCCCGGCACTGGCACGGTGACCATTAGCAGCACCTCGATCTCAGGTGACACGATCAAGATCGGCGGCACAACGTATACTTGGGTGACCTCTCTTACGGCAGCCAATCAAATACTGCAGGGCTCGGGCTCGGGAACCACGGGCCACGACAACAATGCTGAGAACCTGGAAGCGGCGATTAATGCGAATGCCGCCCAGTGTTCTAACGCTCCGTCGGCGTGTTTCGGTACCGGCACAGTCGCACAATCCGGCATTTCAGCCACAGTTTCCGGCGCCGTGGTTACCGTCACCAACGCAACGGGTAGCGCTGTCACGTGGTCGGTGACCGGCAGCGGTGAGACCCTATCGCCGACCGGCTCGATTCCTGCCACCTCCGGCAGTGGCGCTAACTCGTGCACGAGCGCGACCACCGGCACCTTTGGCGTCAGCGCCACCACCACAACCTCGGCGTCAAACCTTGAAACTGCAATCAATGCCTGCAACACTTCCTATTCTGCGGTAGGCGCTACTGCGACCCTGAGCGGCAGCTCGGTTATCGTTAGCAACACAACGCTGGGTGATTTGACCATTTCCAACTTTGCCGTGGGCGGTTCGGGTCTCCCCGCCAGCGTCTTCTCCTGGGGCAGCGTAACCGCCGGCAGCGACGGCTCCAACGGTTGCACGGGGTCCACGACGGCTACCTATATGACCAGCAGCAGCACCTCGACCTTGGCGAGCAACTTGAGCGCGGCGATCAATGACTGCACGTCAGGCACCGGCGTCACCTCCAGCGCCTCCGGCAGCACCGTGGACCTCACCGCCCTCACCACCGGCAGCGGGGGGAACAGCATTACCTTGACCCCCACCGCGACGGGATTCTTCAAGTGGGCGGCGGGGACCTTAACCGGCGGCTCGGACGGCTCGACCTCGGCTACGACCTTTGCCTACTGGTCGGTCAACGCCCCGGTCAGCACGACGACGTTGGCCAGCAATATCGCAACGGCCATCACCTTGAGCGCCGCGGGCTTTACCGGCACTTCAAGCGGCAATGTGGTGACCATCGTTGACAACACCACCGGGCCGGCGGGCGACAACGTGGCGCTCTCCTCAGGCTTAACGGGTTTCACCTGGGATGGCGCGTACCCCGTAGGCGGCGAGGCCGCCGGTCCGTGCACCTCCGGGCCTACCGTCATGTGGGCCTACAATTCTAGCACTGCGGCTACGGCTGCGCCGATGCTGGGCTCTCCCATCCTCTCCCTGGATGGGACCAAAGTGGCTTTTATCGAAAGCGCCACCACGGGAGCCATCCTGCACGTGCTGCGCTGGAATTACGGCGATGGGGTGACCGGCGGCACTTTCAGTTCCACCCTCGCGGTTCCCACGAACTCGACGACCTCGTCTGCCTGGACGACCTGCCTCGCCGGGTCAACCGCCTGCATGTTCAGCCTGCAATTGGGCTCGAACAACAATACCAACTCCCCACCCTTTTACGACTACGCGCCGGACGATACATTGTATGTCGGCGACAATGGCGGGAGGCTGTGGCAGGTTACCGGTGTTTTTAATGGGACGCCGACGATCGTGGGAGGGGCTTGGGCGAGTGGGGTGGCGGTGGACACCAGTTCGGCAGTGTTGACCGGCCCGAACATCGACTTTGCCACGGGGAACATCCTGGTGGCCGACAGCCTCGGGAAACTTAGCACGGTGACCCCGAGTGGGTCTGTCACCTCCGTTACGGTGGGGGGCGCCATTACCGATGCTCCCATTGTGGACTCTTCCACGACGGGGTACGTTTACGTATTCTCCGGGGGGAATGCGTCGAACTCGGTTGTGTATGAGAATAATACCCTGCTTACCGGCCCCGCGAAAACGGTGGCTGTCGGGTATAATTCCCCGGGCACCCACGTCCATGCCGGCGCGTTTGATAACCTGTATTTCAATAATTCCGGTACGGGGAACATGTATGTGTGCGGCAAACAGTCTGGGAACTCCGCTCCGGCGCTCTATCAACTTCCGATTTCAAGCCTCGTGTTGACGGGCGCGGTCAACGGACCGCTGAACCTGTCAACCAACACCACGGGGCAGGAGTGTTCACCTTTGACGGAACTCTTTAACCCCAATCAAGGCGCGAGTGGGGTTGACTGGCTGTTCTTAGGGGTTCCCGCTAACTGCGCTTTCGGCGGCTCCTCGTCGGGGTGTATCATGTCGTTCGATATCACCAGCGGGACAATGCCGGCGGGCGCGTTTGCGACGGGGCTCGAGTATGGCGGGACCAGCGGTATCGTTGTCGATAACGTGAGCCCCACGGGCACGGCCACATCGAACACGTTTTTCACGACCTTGGGGGCTCCGACGACGGGCAGTGTCTGCGCCAACGAGCCGTCCACTGACAACTCGAATTGCGTGGTCGCCCGGAGCCAGGCGGGCCTGTTTTAAAATGTGGGCGGGCGTTTGGCGGTTTGATAAAATGCCGCGCCATAAGGATTGTAGGGGTACGGCTTGCCGTACCCACTTGGTTCGGTGGCGCGAAAAATAAAGAAGAGGGTACGGCAAGCCGTACCCCTACGATGCGGGGGTTTAGAGCCGACCAATGCCAATTCGAATTGCGTGGTCGAGCGAAAAAGCAGAGGGTACGGCAAGCCGTACCCCTACAATGCGGGGATTTAGCGTGAGCGTCCGCAGCACGGAGCGCAGGTGGGGGGTGGGGGAAACACCAGCGGCTCGAACGCCAGAAATTGGGAAGCAGGATCGCCCTGCGGGTTAGCGCGAAGACCTGTTTCGCGTTGCAATAGGCTACTTAAACGGAGGCTATCACCATGAGGCAGCGAGAAGACACCGATCGGCGCTCCACTCCCTGGGAGGCGCCCGAGGTGCCGCGAAAGCCTTACCAGAAACCGGCGGTACGCCACGAGCGGGTCTTTGAAACCAGCGCACTGCACTGTGGCAAGGTCCAGGACACAGGACCAAACTGTAAGAATAATCGAATGACATCATGAGCAAACCGGACACAGCAGAGGGTGGCATGGCCATCCTGGCCATGTCTTCGCACGGGCAAGATGCCCGTGCCACAGCCTGGGACAAGGTGGGATGTGAATTGGCGGCGGAGGTGCTCCGTTCCTACGGGAGACTGCGCCTGCGCGCTAACGGCGCCAGCATGCTGCCCGCTGTGTGGCCGGGCGATATCCTCCACGTCCGCAGGCAGGGCGTGGCGGAAGCGCTTCCCGGTGACATCGTCTTGTTTGGACGCGAGGGGAGGCTGGTGGCGCACCGCGTGGTGGAAGTCAGGAGCGGGATACGGGGTACGGGACACGGGATACGGGATTCAGGATTCAGGAGTCAGGAGCTAGGAGTTAGGAGTCAGGAGCAATCACCAATCGCCAATCACCAATCATCAATGCTCACTTTTGTGACGCGCGGCGACAGCGTGGACGGCGCCGACGCTCCCGTCTCCGAACATGAGTTGTTGGGGCGGGTTACGGCCATCGAGCGCGGCGCGCGCCGGGTGGATCTGCGTTTGACTTTCTGGCACAGAGTCGGGTCTTTCATCCTGTCCCGTTCGGAGTTCTGCACTCGCCTGCTGCTGTGGCTGCGGAAGGCGCTAGTGCTTAGTTGTAGTAATTAGCGCTGTTCCTCTCATAATGGCAGACAGAGATCTCCAATCCATGCAGTCGGTTCTAGACGGGGCACTCGGACCCTATCGGCGGGAGAACTTCTTGCGCGCGGCCAACGCCGATTTTGAAGCACTAAGAGATAACCCAGAAGCATGGAGGGAAGAAGTCCGGGAAAGGGAGTTCTGTGAGCAAACCTTGGCGGATGGCCTGGCCAAGGAATGATCCTGCCGACGTAAAGTTCGGAAAAACCGGGTCTGGGGACACGGGATTAGGTGTTTGCGATTTGTGGTTTGCGATTGGAGATTTGGGAAAGGCAACGCGAAATTCTTCCTTTCTTTTTTCAGGGCAGCGGGTGCGCTATAGTTGAATACTTAGGTCCATGTCCCCGCGAGAGGGGAGGGGGCCTTGTAGTATTTAGAGCAACTTGTTCGAATGCAGCGAAGAAAAGGCTCACCACAGAGCGCACAGAGACCACAGAGAAAAGCACCGCTGCTTGCGCGGTTCGGGATTGCGGCTACTTGGGTTGTTGGCCCACAGTTTCTATGTGCGGTTGTTCTCCCTGACCTCTGTGCCACGGGCGTCCGGCCCGTGCTCGAGCATGGCCGGGATGGCCAGGGCACGGCTTTGGTTGCGGCTCTGCCGCGCGGTGCCTCTGTGGTGAATTCCTTATGCTGGCGTCTACATTGATTTCCATTCACGAGCTTACTATCGACATCGGCGGGATTCCGATCCTGGTGCGCACGGACAGCGCTGATTTCGCGCACATGCTCGAGGACCGCTACGGCGAGTTTGTGAACGCGGACGCGCCGCATGCCGAGGTCGAGCTCGAGATCAGGCTGATAGAGCAGAGAGACGGGACTCGGGATACGGGAGACGGGACACGGGATGCGGGAGACGGGCTGGGGGTTGGGGGCTGGGGACTAGGGGCTAGGGAAAATTCCCTAGAACCCAATCCGCAGCACCTAGCTTCCAGTTCATCGGGAGCAGAGACGAGGGAAAATTCCCCAGCCCCCAACCTAGCCTCCAGCCCCCAGCCCCCAGTCCCCAGTCCCCAGCCCCCAGCCCCCGACCTCGACGATTACGACCATGACCTGAGCGTGCGCCGGGAGGCGGGACGCTGGGTGATGGAGCGCGGCGACTTCCGCGCGGAATGGGATCCGGAATGCCAGCGGGGGTGGGTGCGGCAGACCGCCAATCCCTACGGGATCGATGGGGTGCTGCGCATTTTGCACTCGCTCATCCTGGCCCGCCAGGGCGGCCTTCTGGTGCATGCGGCAAGCGTCGTGCGCAATGGCCGGGCCTTCGTGTTTGCGGGCGTCTCCGGCGCCGGAAAAACCACCATAGCACGCCTGGCCCCGCCCGACGTCACGCTGCTGACGGATGAGATTTCGTATTTGAGGCCGGAAAGCCAGGATACGGGATACGGGACAGAAAACACGGGACACGGGATACGGGATACGGGAAACGCGACAGAAAACACGGGACACGGGATACGGGATACGGGAAACGCGAGGCAGCACACGGGAGAGGTCCCAGGGAACAGGGAACAGAAAACAGGGAATAGGGAGTCCCTAGCCCCGAACCCCGAGTCCCTTATCCCTTATCCCGTCTCCCGTATCCCTTATCCCGTCTCCCGTATCCCTTATCCCGTCTCCCGTATCCCTTATCCCGTCTCCCGTATCCCTTATCCCGTCTCCCGTATCCCTTATCCCGTCTCCCGTATCCCTGCCTTTACCGCCTACGGCACTCCTTTTGCCGGGGAACTGGCTCGCCTCGGCGAAAAGGTGCGAGCGCCACTGGCCGCGCTGTTCCTTCTGAAGCAAGGTCCGGAGAACCGCATCGAGCCACTGAGTGAGGCCGAGGCCGCGCGGGAGCTGCTGCGGCACGTGCTCTTCTTCGCGCAGGACGAGGAACTGGTGGGGATGGTTTTCCACACCGTATGCGATTTCGTGAGGCGCGTTCCGGTCCGACGCCTGGTGTTTACAAAGGATGCCAGCGTGTGGGAGCTTATCGGGATTGACGATTGACGATTGTCGATTGACGATTGAGGAATCGAGAATTTTCGATTGACGATTGAGGATTGAGGAAAATTGACGATGGAAGAAAATGGACGATGGATGATTGACGATTGAGGAAAATGGACGATTGAAGATTGACGGTTTTCAATCGACAATCGACAATCGACAATCGGAAATCGACAATTCTATGAGTCCGCTTTACTTTTCCCGAATCCGCGAGGTTGCCGCGCGCGAGCTGGACGGCGAAATGATGATCATGTCCGCCCGCGATTCGACGCTGTTCAACCTGAATGAGTTGGGCACGATCATCTGGCAGGCGGCGGACGGCGCCACCTCGCTTGAGGACATCGTCGCACAGAAGATTTGCGTGGAATTTGAAGTCGAGCCGGCGGAGGCCCTGAAAGACGCGGAAAGTTTTGTGCGGGAGCTGGCGGAGCACGGGATCCTGCGCCTATCCGATCAGCCCCTTAAGAAGATTGACGATTGAGGATTTTCGATTGACGATTGATGATTGACGATTGATGATTGACGATTTTCAATCGACCATCGACCATCGTCAATTACAAATCGTCAATCCGAAAGGGCGGGCATGAGCACTCTGTTGCAAGAGATGAACGAACGGGCGCTTAAGGCGGGTGTGCCGCTGGGCGTTCATTTGGATGTAACGTACCGCTGCAACGAGCGCTGCGTGCACTGCTACCTCGACCACGACGATTACGGTGAGATGTCCACTGCGGAGATCCTGGACTTGCTCGACCAACTGGCCGAGGCGGGCACTTTCTTCCTGACCTTCAGCGGCGGTGAAGTGTTCATGCGCATGGACTTCTTCCGCCTTCTGGAATACGCCCGCTCCCTGCTCTTCTGGGTGAGGGTCAAAACCAACGCCTTTATGATCCGCGAGAAAGAGGCGGACCGGCTGCGTGAATTGGCCTTGGATGCGGTGCAAGTCAGCATCTACTCGCACCGTCCGGAGGTGCATGACGCCATCACCAAGCTGCCGGGGTCGCTCGAACGGTCGGTGGCCGGGCTGCGTTTGCTCCATGAGCGCGGGGTGAAGACGATCATCGCCAACGTGCTGATGCGGCAGAACCTGCAAGATTATCCCGGCGTTGTGGCGCTGGCTAAGGAATTGGGAGCTACCTACACGATCGATCCCACCATCACTCCCATGATGGACGGTAACCGCTCGATCCTCAACCTGGGAATCAGCCAACTGGAACTGCGCCAGGTTTTCCGAACCCCGGAGCTGGTCGGCAACGTGGAGGAATTCTGCGCTCGCCCCCCCGCCGTGGACGACGACGCCTTGGATGACCTGCCGTGCAGCGCCAGCCATACCTTCTGCTACATTTCCCCCTACGGAGAGGTTTACCCCTGCGTGCAGTTTCATTTGCCGACCGGCAACGTGCGCGAGAAGAGGTTCCTGGATATTTGGAAGTATTCGCCGCAATTGAACGAGGTCCGCTCCATTCACGGGCGCGATTTGCCGACGTGCTCGAGTTGCTCGCACCTGGGTACCTGCACGCGTTGCCCGGGATTGGCCTTCCAGGAAGGCAATATGCGCGGGCCCTCGTCGCAAGATTGCGAAAAGTCGTTTGCCCGCACCGGCATTCTGTCCGCCAACATGCTGGCTAAAGCCGCCGCCCGCCAAAGCTCCCCCACTCGCTTGGTACAAATAACCGGCTTCGAGCAGCCCCCCGCTCCCGCCTTGCAATTCGTCAAGTAACATCCCACCGAATTATCCATTTCTCCAAACTATAAAACCCACCAGGGCGCCCAAGTGTGCGACCCATACTTGAGCCTCCTTCATACGTGCAAATTAAACAACGCCAAATCCTTCGAGTACCTCACCGAACTGCAAGAACACACCACCAAATGGGCCAAGAGTCCGGCGGCCTGGATGCCGTGGAATTACCGCCAGACCCTTCCGCAGGCCGGGACAAGTAAGCGTCCCTCTTTAGCCCCCTTTGAAGTAGAATGCCTTCTGCCTGGCCGAAAACGATCCTCTTCGGCCAGGCCGGAGCGGCAGTCGAAAATGGGCAAAAAACGGGCCTCTCGAACCCCAAAATCGCTAAGGGTTTTTGGCCACCGCGTTGCCGCGCCAGAACTCCGTTTCGTGTGAGGTAGTCGCCTCTCGGTACGACCGAACCTACCCCGGGCAGTCTTCACCGTCCGCTCCTGGCCAACCCGATCTCCGAGACTCCCAAGAGCGCGGACGATCCAGCGAATGCATTGAATAATACCGAGCAGCTTATCTGGCTTTCCTGCGTTTCCGCTCAGCCGGGAGTTCGATGTAGAATGTTTTCCATGTTGCGGAGCATTGTCTATGCCGTGCTGTGCGGAACACTATTCATACTTCTCCCCGAACCTTCATCCAGCCAGCAGGTCCACAACCATCCTGCTCCAGAGAAATTGGGATCCGTAGCGTTTCCGACCAACTGCGCGCCTACCGTGCAGAAAGAATTTGAGCGAGCGGTCGCCTTGCTTCACTCCTTTGCCTATTCCGCCGCCGAGGCTTCATTTGAGGATGTTGCGGCGCGGGACCCGGATTGCGCTATGGCGCATTGGGGCATCGCCATGACGCACTTTCATCAGCTCTGGGAGCCACCGCTCCCGCCTGAGGGGTTCAGCCTCGGCCAGCGGGAGCTCCGCCGAGCTCAAGAGATTGGCGCAGCGTCAGATCGCGAGGGTGGGCTCATCCAGGCCCTGGCTTTGGTTTACGACAACGCTGCTCCGTACCAAACTCGGATTCTGAGCTATGAAGCCGCAATGCAGAAACTGGCAGCAGCCTACGGCGACGACGCTGAAGTTCAAGTGTTCTATGCTTTGGAGCTGTTGGCCGCGGCGTCACCGTTCGACAAAACACACGCGAAGCAGAAGCGAGCCGCTGACATTCTGGAGCCTCTATACCGCAGATATCCACAACATCCTGGGATCCCACATTATCTGATCCACGCTTATGACAACGCAGAGCTTGCTGGCAGGGGAGTTGCCGCGGCTCGGGCATACTCCAAGATTGCGCCTTCGGCTCCGCACGCATTGCACATGCCTTCTCACATCTTCACGCGACTGGGCATGTGGAGCGATTCCATTGCGTCGAACCGGGCGGCAAGAGCCGCCGCACATGAACAGGGTGACATTGGCGAAGAGCTGCACGCGATGGATTACCTCGTCTATGCCTTTGTGCAGGAGGGCCGCGACCAAGAAGCTGCCGAAATTATCCGCGAGCTCAGGCAGATGCAGAAGCTGAACGAGGGCGATTTCAAGGTGGCTTACGCATCTACGGCGATGCCCGTCCGCTACGCAGTTGAACGGCATCAATGGACAGAAGCCGCAGCCATTGAGTCTCCGCCGGGGGCGCCGCCTCATGTCGTCGCAATCACAGTCTGGGCCCGCGCTTTGGGTCTCGCGAGGAGCGGGCGTCCCGCGAAGGTGCGCTCTGAAATTGATAAGCTGCATGAGCTGGAACGGCAACTCCGGGTTGCCGACAATGAATATTGGGCTCAACAAGTGCGGATTCAGGCCATGGAAGCCGAAGCGTGGCTGGCGCAGGCGGAAGGGAGGCCGGACGACGCGCAGCGTCTGCTTCGCAATGCGGCGGACGAAGAGGACGCAATCGAGAAGCTGCCCGTAAGCCCAGGCCCCATCATCCCGGCGCGAGAACAGCTCGGAGATCTGCTGATCGAGCAGCACCTGCCTGACCAGGCAGTCGAAGAGTTTCAGAACGCTCTGGCTAGTGCGCCGAACCGCCGCAACTCGCTCGACGGACTGTCGCGCGCCACCGGCCGCGGCCGAAGTATGTGAATCAACCTCCGAATCCGTCGCTGACTCGCATTGCTGGGGCACCCAAGCGTACTAATTCTGATTTACGCACACCCGCCGAAAGCTCACACTGCCGAGGCCATCGCCGACTGGCATTATTGGGTGGCCCAAGGCTACTGCTTCTGATTCACCACCTAACCCCGCCCATCTACGCAGCCCTGCCGAAAGCTCACGGTACATCCCGGAGAAGTTTGAACTAACCGGAAATCCTTTTGTCGTCCAAGGTCGATTCACTGGTCGGTTCACGATAGAAGGTATCCCGAAGGCGACGGACGATGCAGTTCGAGCCGCGCACCCTATGTGGCTTCGGTGGCCGTCGGCCGACCAGGTGATTGTCTCATTTGGGAACGGATTCAGCGGGTATGGCGGAACCTTGAAACGGCAAACGCCAACTGAGTTCGCGGGCAAACTCAAGTATTTTTGTGACGTTGCGTTCCCGTTTGCGTGTAGAGGACCAAGCGCCAGAATTAGAGTCAGGCGAGTGGAATGTCCCTAATCTAAGCGCGCTGAGCTCGAATCCTCTGATCACCTCACGCCAGTGAATGAATTTCGCATAGCTGTTGGCCATTGTCCCCCCCTCTGCTGAGCGTAAGACCGACCTTAGCCATTAACGATTGGGTGGGGTCATGCAGGCTTGCCGGAAGGACACGCATTTCCAACGATGGAAGGGGGCCGCGGTATCGGCGGGGCTGAACAGGCTGCGGAAAAACGCTCCCCCCCGCGGACAACCACCCCGGCGGGGATAACCATTCCGGCGCATAACCACCCCGGCGCCTCCGGCGCCACCCCTCCTCAGATGAGGAGGGGTGGCGCGCCGAGCGCCGGGGTGGTGCTGATCCGGGGTGGTGCTGAGCAAGGAATAAAGGGGCGAAGTTGAACAGCGATAAAGGGGTGTGTTGATAATGACAGCGCCAACGAGTTTTTTCGCAGCCTGTGAAGCCCCGCCCTTCCGACCGCTTAATGAAAGCAGCCCGGCCCGGTGAGAAATAGGGTTAGGGCACGGTCGCAGCATTAGATTCCGCCGAGGGAGTACTCTGAGTGGTGCCATTCGAGCCTACGGCAGTAACCTCATAGTAGTATGTTGTTCCGGCGGTCACCGCGGAATCGACATACGTGCAAGTGGTGCTCGGCGCGCAACTTGCGGCGACTTCTGAGGCAATGGGTGTCGTACCCTCTCCACCGGAAGTTGTTCCCCGGTAGACATCATAGCCCAATACCCCGGAGGTCGAACTGGCGGTCCAGGTTAGAACCACATCGTGGGCTCCCGTTCCGGTCAGGGTGGCGGTTTGCGTGCTGCCGGTAACGTTGTTGCTGTTGTCGGTGACCACCAGCGTCCCGCTGCGGCTGCCGCTGGCGGCCGGTGTGAAGGTTACCGCAATCGTGCAGGTGGTCACCCCCAGAGTGGTACCGCATGTCGTGATCTGACTAAAGTCGCCAGAATCGGTGCCCGTGAATGCAATGCTGGCGATATCTAAGGTCCCATTGCCCGTGTTGCTTAGCGTGAAGGTCTCAGCCGCACTGCTGGTCGTCGCAGGCTGGCTGGCAAAGGCGTAGCTCGTAGGCGAAAGACTGGCTTCAGGAGCCGTGCCCGTGCCCGTCAAGCTCACCGTCTGCGGGCTATTGGTAGCGCTGTCCGCGAAGCTCAAGGTAGCCGGCCGGCTCCCGGAAGTGCTAGGTGTGAACGTCACGCCAACCGTGCAGGTCCCATTCACCCCAATCGGACTTCCGCTTGTGCACGTATTGCTGGCTATCGCATAATCGCCGGGGTTGGTGCCGGTAAGCTGAATGGAGTTGATCGTCAACGACGTCGAGCCCCCGTTGGTCAGGGTGATGACCTGCGCCGGCGTACTGGTTGTACCCACGGATTGGCTGCCGAACGACAGGGTCGTGGCGGAGAGGGCGACTGAACCCGTTATCCCTGTGCCCACCAGGCTCACCGCCTGGGGGCTGCCGGCGGTAGCATTGTCCGCGATGGTGACCGAGGCCGCACGGCTCCCGGAAGCGGTCGGGGTAAAGGTGACGCTGATCGTGCAGTTACCACTCGCCGCCACCGAGCCGCCGCTATAAGGGCAGGATGTACCCGTCGTCGTGAGGGCAAAATCGCCCGCGTTGGTGCCCGTCACGGATATGAGTGAGATGGTCAAACTCACGTTGCCGGTGTTCGTGAGGGTGACGCTCTGGGACGCGCTCGTGGTATTGAGGACTTGACTCGTGAAAGTCAAGCTCACGCCCGAGAGGTTAACCACGGAAGCGGTGCCCGTGCCCGTCAGGCTCACCAACTGGGGAGTGCCGAGTGCATTGTCCGCGATACTGATCGAGGCATTGAAGCTTGCCATCGCCGCCGGCGTAAACGTCACACTGATCGTGCAGCTACCACCCGCCCCCACCGACCCGCCGCTATATGGGCAGGAAGTCCCCGTCGTCGTGAGGGCAAAGTCGCTGGGATTGGTGCCCGTCACCGTAATGCCCGTGATGGTCAAACTGGCGTTCCCGGTGTTGGTCAGGGTGACACTCTGAGCCGCACTGGTGGTGCTTTGGGTCTGACTGCCGAAGGGCAAGGTGGAGGAACTGAGGCTGACCGTCGGACCGGTGCCGGTGCCGGTCAGAGTCACCGATTGCACGCTGCCTGTCACCTCGTTGCTGTTGTCCGTGATGTTCAAAGAGGCCGTTCGGGTGCCGGAGGCGGCGGGCTTGAACGTGACGCTGAGTGTGCAGTTATCCCCTGCCGCTAGCGAACTGGGGCACGTGGTGGTCTCAGCAAAGTCGCCGGGATCGGCGCCGTTAAACGCAATGCCGCTAATGGACAGGGCCGCGTTCCCCGTATTGTTCAGCGTAACCGTCTGGGACGCGCTCGTTGTGCCCAGGTTTTGGCTGGTGAAGGTCAGGCTGGTGGGTGTAACACCCGCCACGGGAGCGCTGCCGGTGCCGGTAAGGCTCACCAACTGCGGGCTGCCGGCCGCATTGTCCGCAATGCTCACCGAGGCGGTGCGGGTTCCGGTAGCCGCAGGTGTGAACGTGACACTTATCGTGCAATTGCCATTCACCGCCACCGAGCTGCCGCAGGTATTGGTGACAGTAAAATCGCCTGGATCCGTGCCCGCTGCGCCGATACTGGTAATCGTTAAACTCGCGTTCCCCGTGTTGGTAAGAGTCACGGATTGCGCGGCGCTCGTGGTATTCAGGTTTTGGCTTGTAAAGGTGAGGCTCGAGGCAGAAAGGCTGACGGCCGGACCGGAGCCGGTCCCCGTCAGGGCCAGCGTCTGCGGGCTGCTGGTGAGACTATCCGCAATGCTGACGGAGGCCGCACGGGCTCCAAGCGCGGTGGGCGTAAACTTCACGGTAATCGTGCAGGTGGCATTTTGGGCCAAGGAACTGCCGCAGTTGTTCGTCGCCGTAAAGTCGCCGGGATTAGCGCCCGCAAGCGTGATGCTGTTTATGGTGAAACTGGCGTTGCCCGTATTCGTCAGGACCGAGGTCTGCGCAGCACTCGTTGTGCCTATGCCCTGACTCGCGAAGGTCAGGCTGGAGGGAGAAAGAGAAACTTGGCCGGAAAGGCCCGAGCCCGTCAGGGGCACCGACTGGGGACTGCCGGGGGCACTATCGGTGATGGTGACGGCGGCCGTGAGAGTGGAGTTGGCGAGAGGCGTAAACGTAACGCTGATGGTGCAATTGCCACCCGCCGAAACCGTGCCGCCGCAAGTGGTGGTATCAGTAAAATCGGCGGAGTCGGTGCCCGTTATGGCGATGCTGACCCCGGTCAAATTTGTGGTCCCGGTGTTGGTCAAGGTGATCACTTGCGCAGGGCTGCTCGTTCCCTGGTTCTGGCTGCCGAAAGTGAGGCTTGTGGGGGAGAGGCTGACCCCCGGACCATCACCCGTGCCGGTCAGGCTCACCGTTTGCGTGCTGCCGGTCACATCGTTGGTGTTGTCCGTGATAATCAACGACGCCGTACGCGTTCCGGGTTCCGTGGGGGTAAACGTGACGCTAATCGTGCAATTGCCATTTGGCGCTAACGTGCTGCCGCAGGTCGTGGTCCGAGTGAAGTCTCCGGATTCTATACCGGTAACCGCCGTGCTGGCGATCGTCAAAGTCCCGGTTCCGGTATTGCTTAGGGTGACGGTCTGGGCCGGACTCGTCGTGCCTACGTTTTGGCCGGTGAAGGTCAGGCTGGTGGCCGTAAGACTAGCTACGGGAGCGGTTGCGGTGCCGGTCAGGCTCACCGTCTGAGGGCTGCTGGTGGCATTGTCGGTGATGGTCAACGTGGCCGTGCGGGTCCCCGCGGCGGTAGGTGTGAAGGTCACGCTAATGGTGCAATTGTCTCCCGCCGGCACCGAGCTCCCGCAAGTGTTGGTTTCCAAAAAATCCCCGCCATCCGCGCCGGTTATCGGCATGCCGGTGATGATCAGAGCCGTGTTTCCCGTGTTGTTCAGGGTCAGGGTCTGGGACCCGCTCGTCGACCCTACGCTCTGGCTGGTGTAAGTGAGGGTCGAGGCGGAAAGGCCGACCACGGGACCATTGCCCGTGCCGGTCAGGCTCACCGCCTGGGGACTGCCTGGGGAATTGTCGGTAATGGTCACCGCGGCCGTGCGGCTCCCCGGGGCGGTTGGCGTAAATGTTACGCTGATGACGCAATTGCCTCCCGCCGCTACCGAGCTGCCGCAGGTGTTGGTCTGAGCAAAGTCGCCGGCATTCGTGCCCGTCAACGCAAGGCCGGTGATGCTCAAAGCCTCATTCCCGGTATTGCTGAGCGTGACAGCCTGTATCGCACTGGTCGTCCCCAGGGTTTGGGTGTTAAAAACCAGGCTGGTGGAGGTAAGACTGACGGCTGTACCGCCGCCCGTGCCGGTCAGGCTTATGGTTTGCGGGCTGCCCGCGGCACTGTCGGTAATGCTCACCGTCGCCGTCCGCGTGCCGGCGGCGCTAGGCTTAAAGGTCACGTTAATCGTGCAGTGCCCATCCCCCGCCACGGAGCTTCCGCAATTACTGTTTTGAGTAAAATCGCCGGCATTGGTTCCCGTCAAAGCAAAACCCGAAATGCTCAAACTGGCATTCCCCGTGTTGGTCAGAGTAACGGTTTGGGCCGCGCTCGTCGTACCCACTGCTTGATTCGTGAAAGTCAAGGCCGTGGCGGATAGGCTGACTGCCGAAGAGGTGCCGGTGCCGGAGAGGCTCACGTTTTGGGTACTCCCCGTCACACCGCCGCTGTTGTCCGTGACGACGAGTGTCCCGCTGCGGCTCCCTGCTGCACCCGGGGTAAACGTGACGCTGATCGTGCAAGTCCCACTCGCTCCCAGCGTACTGCCGCAGGTGTTGGCCGACGTTGCAAAATCCGTGGCATTGGCGCCCGAGAACCCGACACTGGTGATGTCCAACGTGGCGTTGCCCGTGTTGCTTAGAGTTACGCTGAGGGGGGCACTGGTCGTCGATACGGATTGGCTCCCAAAGGGCAAGCTGTTGGTGGAAAGACCCGCCACCGGAGCGGTGCCCACGCCCGTGCCCGTCAGGGTTATCATCTGCGGGCTGTCGCTGGCATTGTCGGTAATGACCACGGAGGCGGCGCGGCTCCCGGCGGCGCTCGGCGTAAACGTCACGGTAATCGTGCAATTGCCCCCCACCGCCAACGAGGAGCCGCAATTGGTGGTCTCATTGAAGTCGCCGGGATTGGCGCCCGCCAAGCCGGTACTGGTAATGCTCAACGTCTCATTGCCCGTGTTGTTCAAAGTTACGGACTGCGGAGCGGTTGTCGTTCCAATGTTTTGGTTACCGAAGGCCAGGCTATTGGCAGTCAGACTGGCGGAGGCATTGGTGCCCGTTCCGGTCAGGGTCACCATCTGCGGGCTGCCGCTGGCATTGTCCGTGATGCTGATCGAGGCGGTACGGCTCCCGATGGCGGCGGGCTTGAACGTTACACTAATCGTGCAACTGCCTCCCGCCGCTACCGAGTTGCCGCAAGTCGTCGTCTCGGGAAAATCGCCGGGATCGGCTCCGGTCACCGCAACGCTGGTAATGCTCAAGGCGGCGCTGCCATTGTTCGTCAGGGTGACGGATTGCTGAGGCGTGGAGGTGCCCAGCAACTGGCGGCCAAAAGTCAGGGTGGTGGCGGAGAGGTCGACCCCGCCCGCCGTGCCCGTGCCGGTCAGGTTGACCGTCTGGGGGCTGCCGGCGGCATTGTCCGTAAAAATTACCGAGGCGGTGCGGGTTCCGGCGGCGCTGGGCGTAAACGTGACGCTCAGCGTGCATTGAGCTGACGCCGCAAGCGAGGAGCCGCAATTGTTGGTCAAGGTAAAATCGCCGGCATTGGAGCCCGTCACCTGGATGCTGGAGATGCTCAAGGCCGCGTTGCCCACGTTCGTCAACGTGGCGCTTTGAGGCCCACTGGTGGTACCGACAACCTGATTGCCAAAAGTGACGGTGGTGGTACTAACCGAAAAACCCGCGGTGGAGTCGGTGGAGACAGGAACGGCGGCGGTGCTGCCCCCACCCGCACAGGATGTTAAACATAAGGCCAAGGCGATGCAGGCCGTGGCCAGAATGACTGCATTCGCGCGGTCGCGTATTAGTGCTCTCGTATTCATGCCGGATGACTCCTTAGGCACTCGAAGGACCAAATTCCGGTCGCGTTCTCGTCCTCACCCCTTCCCTGGCCATTGCCAAGTGAAGTATCCACTTGAATGTTCTCAACTGGCGGTCGAAGTGGTAGACATCGTTAGGAACCAATGCGACTTTCATTTTGCCCATTCCACAAGTCAACTGCGGTAATCCGGAGCCAGGGATGGACTGGCGATGTTTTAAGTACCACTATTCCAAAGAGATGAATATAGTACTAAGGTACTTCCTGAGAGAGTATGATTTCTTCGGGTCATACAAGACCTTGGGGTGCAATTGCTTCGACGTGCTACTGGTGGGAGGAGGGTGGAGACAGCAACGGCTGCGGTGCTGCCCCCACCCGCACAGGATGTTAAACATAACGCCAAGGCGATGCAGGCCATGGCCAGAATGACTGCATTCGCGCGGTCGCGTATTAGTGCTCTCGTATTCATGCCGGATATCTCCTTAAGCACTTGGGCTACCAATCAGGAAAGCGTTTAATCGAATATTCTTAATAGGCGTTTGAACTATTTGAAAGCATTTATCTTCTGCAATGGAAATTCCTCCTTCGAATGGCCAAGAAAGATCAAAGCCCAGTCGACGGAATCGCCTTCTCAGAAACTCGATCTGAATCGGAAGAAGTTAAACGGAGACACGTGCAGTGGAAGATGTTTGAAGAATATTTGGCTCCCGTCGCATATGAGTCCGTCATGAGCTACCCGTCTCATTAGACGGAGTTATGCGCGAGCTTTCCCCTTGGGAGGCATACTAACCGCCTTCCAGTTTCCTGTCAACAAAACATTAAGATATTCTCATTATGGAATCCCTCATTAACTCGTGGGACAATTTGTCCGGAGGGGGACGTCCCGGTCCTCCTGGACTGGAATGGAGGAATTGAAGTACCGCCAGCACCAAAATCCTGCTGACGCGAGTTCGTCAAAACCAAGCGCTATTGATCGTTCGGCATCTGGTCCGGCAAGTCCAGATAGGCGCCCGAAAAGACCAATCCCCTCTCAATGGGTAGCGTGATGCTCACCTGGTTTGATGAGCCACTTTTCGCTTCGCTGTCGAGACCCATGAAGTAGCACCGGGTTTTTCCGCGCAGTTGGTTGCGTCGGGTTTTAAAGGGATGCAGGACCTTAGGGATACCGTTGATCATCGCTACCAAAGGCGTCGGCTGCGGGGTTGCGTCGAGTTCCCCTGGGGGCGCGGTTCCCTTTTCGGTCAAATCGTCCGTAACCCACTGGTTATTCTGTTCAACGGTCTCATCTTTCAGTAACAGCACCAAGTAGGCCTTGTCGTACGCCCACGGATCAAGTGCCCAGGTTGATTCGGGGGTCGAATTAGAAAGATATGCATCGGCATTTCTCGGAAAATCAAAACTCGCGCCAAGCGTAACACTATCGGCAGTGGAATTTAGGACGCTCCAGTTGCTGAGGTAACGGCGCGACTCCGCCACCCGCGCGTCCTCGGGCTGGAAGTTATGTTGGCCGCCAGCCGCCGAGTCCGGGGCAATCCAGAGAATCCGCACCTGTTTGCCCGGAACCGTCACGCGCAGCTTGCCGCCCTGGGGATAGGCGCCATCCGCGGGTCCGCGGAGAGTCATTCCTCCCGGGTACACTTCGTCCACCACGAAGCGTGTGGATTTCGGCGCCTCCAAAGCCAGCGTCAGCTCGCCAACCTGGTCCGCGGCCCCGGGATTGATCAGGAAGACAAAGCCTCGATCGCCTCGAATGTGCGAATAACCCGTCAGGGAATCTGCGTCGCCCTGAAGGATGTCAGCGAAATGCACCGAGCGCTCGAACAGCTTGTCGTTCTGTTTCAGATAGTCCTGATTGGTCTTTGCCCAGTCTTCCCAATGATGGGTAAATTGAATCTCACTTTCCGGGACGTCGTCCGGCGCATCGGCAAAGGCCAACTGGCCCGCCAGGGCCAGCGCGCTCAGGAGGCCGTACCGATACCCGGCGCGGTCATGAAGGTGAGTTTCCATGCCAAAGTGATTGACATTATTGAGCACGTGGTACCACGGCCGTAAAAGGTTTTCGTGGGCCAAGCCATAAAGGTAGGCGCGATTCATATCGGCGTACAGCCGGTCGATATGAATGTCCGGTTCGGTGGCGGGATTCGCGTCATAACCACCGCCGTGGTGGCGACTGTCAGCGTATCGGCCATATTGCGGATTGTCCAGTCCGCTGTCTGCGCCGAGCATCAGCCCCGGCGCCGCTTCATGCATTTGCTGGGCAAACTGGACCATCCGCTGGCCCTGGGCGTAGATCGAGTATATCCCCGGCAAATGTCCTTGCTCCGGCTGGTCGCACGGCCAGACGGTCCAGAAATCCGCCCAGTGGAAACCGCGCAGATTATATTTCCGAACCAATTCAACGGTCTCGCGAAAATAGGTTTCCGCTTCCGGGGAAAGCTTGCACAGGGGGGGCTGCCAGTAGGGAGCCATGAATCCCCATCCAAACCGCGAGCCAAAATCGTTCCACCAGCCGGTGGCGATGTCGTACTTGTTAGCGAGATCAACCCAGCGCTTGGTTAGATCGGGTGGCATCAGGAGCGCCAAGTTCGTGGTGTCGTAAGAGTCCATATATTGGACACCCAGTTTGTGGGCCGTAGCAAAGAATCGCTCGGTCCACTCGGGGTTCTTCTGAAGCTCCTCCATGCCCACCTTGGCATCCCAGCCTTCCAGATAAATATCCGGAAATTGCTTCTGCACGGGGGTCACTTGCGTGTGGTACTCAATCACCCAGTCACGAACGCCCCGGTCGAACCCCTCCACCTGTTCGCCGCGGTTGCGATAAATTCCCACGACGGCCTTGTCGCTCTCGAACGTACCGCCAGGCGCAACCGTGATGCCGGGGTAGAAGGTCATCGCATCGCCCACGTGGTCCCAATAGATGGTTTCGAGGCACTCAAAGAACCCGCCTTTTTCCATGCGAGCCACCGGGTAGGTGAGTTCCGGCCCCGCAAACAGATCCAGCAAGCGTGGTAATCCCAGCGATGAGACTGTCACATCCAGCACCTGAAGGTCGGAATCGCCTTTGTTTTTGATGGCCAGCCACTTGTGATAGAAATGGTCGGGGCGCCGGAGCTCGTAGTGGACAGACAAATCCACCCCCTCCGAGGTCAAATCCACACGCAGATGGTTGACTTGCGGACTGGAGCCGGAGGTGTCTTCCCCCACGATCTTGAAATCGGCCGAAGACAACTCGCCCTTCGAGGTTCGAATCAGGAACGGTCGCGAGTTCCGAGTCGCGGCATTTTCGCCCGTCACCAGGTTTCTCAGGAGCGACTCCTTAAGGCCGCCGGTTGTCGAAACTTCGAGTTGCAGGAACCCGTTCCTAAGAACCGTGATTCCCTTTCGCGGCTTCTCGATGGCACAGGCTTGTTTCGACCACTGGCTCTCGGCGACGATCAGAGTCGGTGCGAGGGTGTCCGTCACAATGCGGGTTGGTTTCGGTTCGATCACCAGCGGTCCACCCCGATCATAGGGGTTGTCACTCGGCCATTCGTTGTAATGGGTGCTGTCGTGCCGCTCCCTGACTTCAACCAGCCGCGGCGCAGGGTTCACCACCGCGTAGGGGACTTCGCTGTAAGCTTCGAGCTCACAAACATAGATGCCCAATCGCTCGGGCATCCGCCGCGACTCCGGGTCGGCTGGCTCGGTAAATAAGATTCGCAGCCGCGTCGTCACCACCGGGGAAAAGGTGTAGCGCACGGAGGATGTCTCCTGCCCAACCAATTGCGCCTGGATATCCTTCCACTGCTCTTGGTCCCAGGTCTGAAGGCGCGCCCATTGTTGCGTCCTGGCCATCACCGGCCCACGGACCATCCGGCCGTCGAGATAGCGGACCACAACGCTCGAAATCTTATGAGCTTCAGGCCATTCAACGCCGATGTCGGCCGGGAGGTCCACATCGCGCACCGCCCAGTAGCTGTGCAGGCTGCCGTCGTTGACCTTGGAAGGCTCGTGTTCGGGGACGACCGTAACTCCCGGCTCCCACGAGCGCGCGGTCGCGCCCAATGCTGACAATGCCAGGTTCTTCGGAACCCCCTCGGCGCCCGCGCTGACATGGGTGGCGGTCGCTTCCTGAGCCCTGCCGGGCCCGACCGAAAGCAATATGACCAACGCCATTGCCCAACAGCCTTGCGGAAACCTACGACCCTTGGATGCCATGACCTGAACTCCTCTCATGTAATTACGAACTGGATGATGTCTGGATGTTGGGCAATATCCTCCTGCATAGATGGTGCCGGTCTTCATATGGCGGGCGAGTCTAGCGCCATTTTTTTAGGAGGTCAATAACCAGAAGCGGACATAACCAGAAGCGGAGAAGCAAGTAGCGCCGACCTGTTTGTCTGTTGCTCTTCCCACCGATCATAGCCAGCGACCTCAGGTCCTGCCTGAAGGCCCACCTTAGGGACAAGAATGCTGAGCGAAGGCTGATGCTTGCACTGAACCTTGACTGCCGCCGACACCAGGAGTAGGGTGATTGTGTCGAAGGAGGACTGCTCATGCCAATGACGTTACAGCCAGAACACGAGCGGCTGATTGCAGAGGCACTCCGGTCCGGCCCGTACCAGAATCCCGATGAAGTTATCCAGCGGGCGCTGGAACTGCTCCGCGACCGGGACGCGTGGCTCGCCGAGAACCGCGCCAGAATCGATGAGGGGTATGCTGCCGCTCAGCGTGGAGAATTGATCGATGCCGACCAGGTCCGCGTCCAAATGGATGAGAAAAAACGTGCTCGGCGGGCCGAACAGCGCAAGGCATGAGCCGATATCCGTATCCTTTACGGTAGTCGGGACATATTGGCGATTCTTGGTGAGACTAAGCCATGAGCCTGACGGCACGCGGCGGAGTTGCAACCAAACACCTCTTGTAAGGGCTGGGCTTGCCCTGCCCAAGGGCATCCCGAGGTCAGGACCACCCCGGCGCTCGGTTGTAGCGGTGGTCTCTGACCACCGGTTGTCAGCACCACCCCGGGGCGCTCGGTTGTAGCCGCGGTCTCTGACCGCCGATTGTCAGCACCACCCCGGCGCTCGGTTGTAGAGGTGGTCTCTGACCGCCGGTGGTCAGCACCACCCCGGCGCTCGGTTGTAGCCGCGGTCTCTGACCGCCGGTGGTCAGCACCACCCCGGCGCTCGGTTGTAGCCGCGGTCTCTGACCGCCGGTGGTCAGCACCACCCCG